>Ga0315904_10006920_pt1 | contig 15351 bp, 25 predicted proteins | sample LakEriMetagenome_6_FD_203529 | JGI IMG/M metagenome (GOLD analysis project Ga0315904, IMG submission 203529) | Freshwater fungal communities from buoy surface, Lake Erie, Ohio, United States - Buoy 12 MA120 | ecosystem: Environmental > Aquatic > Freshwater > Lake | place: USA: Lake Erie, Ohio... | reverse complement strand
GGTTCGACCCGCCATCGGATGCGGGAGAAACGAGCCCATCGTGACGGCCTTGCCGGCGGATGCTACGATCCGCCGGAGATGATTTGCCGGGCAGCTAGCTCAGTTGGTTAGAGCGCTACGTTCACACGCCATCTAATCGATTGATGACGCAGCCCGACACGCGGTCGCGGTCGATCTAAAAACACGCAAGAAACACCTGCCGATGGTCGGCAGCGCCCTCACGGGAAGCAACATCAAACGGGGATGGAAACGGGGCGCGCCCCGATTTCTCCCCGAGGCTTCACATGAGGACATCATCATGGGGCGTCGTCACGCTGACGCGCTGCCCGCCATGCGGCACCATCGCCGCAGCGGCAACGCACGGGTTCGGATCGGTGGCATCGAGCATTGGCTAGGGCCGTGGGGATCGGCCGATTCAAGGCTGCGGTATGACGAACTGATCGCGGCATGGATCGCCAGCGGCCGGAAATCGGTCGAGGCCGCCAAGCCCGTCGCGCCCCCTGCCCCGGCCGCCGTGGCCGAGGTCGAGTTGCCCGCGTCTGCGGACGTGACCGTAGGCGAACTGGTGCGGGCGTGGATCGCGTCCATCGAGCGTGAGCGGGCGGGAGCACACAAGCGGGCGAGCAACTGGAACGGGGCCATTGCCGCCGCCAGGGCGCTGCGGCCGATGGCCGCCATGCCCGCCAAGGATTTTGGGCCACGGGCGTTGCAGGACGTGCGGCGGCGGCTGGTCGATACCCCGATCCTGCGAAAGCGGCGGCTGCCCGATGGCACCGAAACGACTGAGGCGATCCCGCGCAGTCGGCGGTACGTGAATGACACGGTGGGCCGCATCCGGCAGTTGTTCAACTGGGCCGTGGGGCTGGAGTTGATCCCGCCGGAACGCGCCTATGCGTTGTCCCGCGTCCGCGCGTTGCCGCTGGGGCAAGGCCGCGAGACTGACCGCCGCACCGAAGTGTCGGCCGAGGTGGTCAACGCTACGCTGCCACACCTGACCGATGAAGCCCGTGCGCTGGTGCTGTTCATGCGATGGACGGCGTGCAGGCCATCGGAGGCCGCGAGGCTGCGACTGTGTGACGTGCACGACCGGGATCGCGCCATCTGGCGCTACCGGCCGCCGATGCACAAGACGGCGCACCGTGGGCAGTTCCGCGACGTGCCGATAGGGCCGCAGGCCCGCGCGATCCTCGAAGCGCATGCGGCCGGGCGGGCCGATGACGAACACGTGTTCGATCCCCGCCGCAGCCTCGCGCGGATCGCCACGGGCGGCAACATCATCAAGATGCGCCGCCGTGCATCGTCCCGCGTGGGCACCATGTTCACATCGAATGCGATCCGCACCGCGATTGCTCGCGCGGCGGCCGCCGCCGGTGTGCCAGCATGGACGCCGTACCAATTGCGCTACCTGCGGCTGCGGGAGATTCGTCGCGACTATGGCCCCGAGGCCGCACGGGCCACGGCGGGGCACACCCGCGACACGATGACGGCGCACTACGCGCCGCCGAGTTGGGAGGCCGCTGCCGGTGCTGCGGCCGCGAGCGGCTGACCATCAACACATCGAGGTGAACCATGAGCAAGAGCAAACGAACCAGCAAGGCAAAGCGGGCAACCAAGCCGGTTTATCAACTAGCGTTGTTTGGGAGAAAGCGGCTCGTCGGTCACGCGCCGGTAGAGACACCGGCCGAGCGTGCGAGGCGCGAACGGGAAGCCCGTAGGCAACTGGCCTACTTTGCCAGCGACGAATATCGCCAACGTCAGGCCCGCGAGGCCACGCGCGCGGAGGAGCATCGGCGGCGGATCGCACGGCGGCCGGAAAGCATGCGCAGCCGCCAGTATCGCCTGCCCGATGACGTGGCAGCGTTTTTAGGTCGCCTGTTTCGCAGCCCGCTGACGTATCGCGACCAGCGAGAGAGCATCACGGTTGCCGAGGCTGGCGAGATGATTGACGCGGCCTACGCGGAGGGCTGCCGCCAAGGGTTCATCGAGGGCCGCGTGCTCGATCTTGAACCCAAGCGGCAGCGGTCAGCAAAGGCCAACGCGGCGAAACGGAAAAAGCCGCGCGAGCACAACGGGATGCGGTTCACGCTCGATCAACGCGATGCCGCCATCGTGGCCGAGTACGCGGCGCTGCGGCCGATGGTCGGCGCGACCGAGGCGCAGTATCGGCTCGCGCAGAAGTACGATCTCACCGACAAGATGATCCGCATCATCGTGAGCAAGGCCAAGCGCGCCGCCACATAGGAAACGCCCCGAGACGTTTCCGGAAATCCCTTGCGGCATTGGGTCGCCGTTTGATTTCCGCGTTGTCATTCTTCCGCGTGTCGTCTGCGAATCGCACGACGAACAACACACGCGGAGGAATGACACATGGTCAGCACGACCACAAAAATCTCGATGACCGAGGGTGCGGCCTACTGGGCCAGGATCACCGGGGCACCTCGCCCCCATCGTTCGACGTTGATCCGTTGGGCGATCAAGGGCTGCCGTGGCAAGCGGCTGCGGGCCGAGCCGTTGGCGGGCCGCTGGTTCACAACGACCGATGCCATCGAGGAGTTTCTGCGGCACGTCACGACGTTGCCGACCGATGCCGTTGATCGCACCGCTGGCCCGGCCCGCGCGGCGCAGGTGCAGCGGGTGCTCGATGATCTCGACCAGATGATCGAGCCGAAGCGGCCCGGCCGTCGCAAGGCGAAGTGAGGCCCGCCATGCTCCAGATCATCGAGGTCGAGGGCGGCTACCGCAGCATCGTCAGTTGTGACGTGTGTTTGGAGCCGATCACCGATGCCCGCATGGCCGTGGCGGTGCGGTTCAGCCACGGCAGCGTGTGGCATCTGCACAAAAACAAGTGTCACGACCGGGCCGAGCGGATGGTGCCAGCGTTCCGGCGCGGGTTCATGGAATTGCGGGAGCACATCGACCAGATCGGGCACAACACCCGGCGACCGGCCTCTACTGCCGGGGAGGCCGAGGGCTAATCGAACACCCGGCGGTGAGGTGCCGCCGGGCAACCCTGAGCAATTAGGAAACCAGCGAATGAAAACGCAGATCGTTTCGCAGAGTGTGATCGAGGCCCGCGTGCGGCGGGCGTTGGCCCGCGAGGGCGAGGTGCTCCGAAAAACTCGTGACGGCAATACGTGGGCCAAGGTCGATCTGGGCGACTACTACACCGTCGATCCCTACACGCGGTTCCCCGAGCGGCGGCACTGCGATCTCGACCAACTGGCCCGCGAGTGCAACGCGCTGCGACCGGGCGAGGTTATCGCGGAGTGATTCCGCAACCGCCCACTAGCGGCAGGCCCGTGCAAGCCGGGCCGGGCGGGATCGCTCGCGGTGAGGTGCCACGGGCGTGATCGAGGTAAGGCAACGCAAGGGTTCACACATGACCAGACGGCGAAGCATAGTTGCAAGAAAAGCGGAACCAACGGCGGGTAATGCGAGAAGTGAAGTTGATCTGTGGGCAGATCGCTGGTGCACGCCAGAGCAAGTAGAGCAAGGCCGTGCGGCCATGCTTGCCAAACTAGAGCCCGTGTTGGCTTGGCTGACAAAAAGCTCGGCAAGCGAGTTGTACGAGCGCGTTGCCCACGAGTATCGGTTGCACTACAGCAGGCCGGGATACAGTTTTCCCGCCCACGAGTGGCAAAAGGCGAAGGCCGCTCACGAGCAATACTTGGCGCGTTTCGCGGAATACGTTGCCGATGGCGAGGTGATCAACAAAACGTTCCGCGCGCTGTTGAAGGGGTCGGCGGCGCGTGTGCTGCCTACACAGTCGAACCGCATCGCGGAAGACGACGAACTCCCCTTTTGATCGCAACGCCGCCTACGGGCAGGCGGCACCGTTCGAGCCGGTGCGGGCGGGATGACCGTGGCGTGTGTCACGGCGAGGTAATGGCAATAGAGGAACACGACTATGGCAACGGCCCCCAACAAGGACGGTGATAACGACACGACTTGCACGGGAATAATGCCACCCGGTCACTACTGGGTCGGTGACTTGTGCTACGTGCTGCACGATGCGTGGACTGAAGCGTGCGAGTGCGGTGACGGCGTTCATACGCTGGCCGATGGCCGCCGGATCGCTACGTTTGCCACCGTCCACGGTGACGGCATCTATGACGACGACGATGGCAACGGGTATGGGGTGGATTCTGGCACGCTTGGCTGCATCTTGGCCGATGACATTCGCGACACCGGCGCTAGCACTGAATTAGGCACGTTCGTGACGGCTGCCAATCCGTTCACGCCACGGCGAACGTATCCGGCTGGGGCATCGCCATTTTGTGATGGCGGCGTGCTCCTTATGGCCGGAGTCCGAATCCACTTGGACCGCGATGGCGATGACGACTGACTATCCGCCGCCGCGATAGGCGCGGTGCCCGTTCGATCCGGGGCGGTGGCATGGACGATGAAACCAACGGAGGGCCGAAAGATGATTTCCCAAAGTGAATATCAAATGGTCGTGGACGAGCTGCGGGACGACGCGACATTCGTGAACGCATTGACCGCACTGCGGACGGCACTTGTGGCTGCACTGCACGCATCGCATCCCAACCAGCGACGTGACCGCTATGCGGATCTGGCAAGGCATCTGGCAAACGTCTACGGGCAACTGGAACAGAAGCGGTAGTAGCAGGCGGCGCGGTGCCGCTGACATTCAACATGGAAGTGAGGTGACGCATGGTGGCGATTGGTGAACACGATCACGGTGATGGCGAGCGGTGCCCCGGTTGCCGGTTCCGCGAGGCGCTGGCTGAGTTTTTGGAAATTGCCCACGACGATGGCCGTGACCATTGGTATTGGGCCATAGGCGAACTGCGGCAGCACATGCACGCGGCCTTGCTCGCGCTCGATGCCATCGAGGCGCAGCCGTTCGCAGATGATGACGATGACGAGGATGACGCAGCCGAGGATGCCGCTGCGGCGATCACGGCCGTGGGTGCAGAGATCGACCATCTGTGGCACGCGCTGATGGGCAACGGCCGCGAGGGCCAGGGCGACGATTAGCGCGCTGACGCTGCCCCGAGATCGTGAAAAAAATAACTGGATGGGTGGGGATACATGGCAATACGGTGAGGGTACAGCCCACATCGAGGTATCCATGCCTGTGTCGCCAGACCATCCCGAGCAACTGATTTCAACGGCCGCCGCCGCCGCCCGTTTAGGACTCGCGGAGATCACGCTGCGGCTATGGCGTTGGCGAGACAACCCGCACCAGCCGCCGTACGTGCGGTGCGGCTCGCGCGTGAAGTATCGGCCCGATGATCTCGACCGCTGGATTGCATCCCGCACCCACAAGCCGGGCACCAAGCCCACCAAGAAAGACCGCAGCCCCGGCCGCCATCGAGGGCGACCGGGGCCACGGGATTAGCAACAGCAACAAGCCTTTCGCATGGCCGGGTGTGCCGCCCGCCATGCGGTGATCGCCGGAGGTGAACGACGATGAACGCAGACTACACGCCCGGTCAACCGCCCGGCCATTGGCCGACTCGCGGGCGCTGGAATCCCGCCGATCTCCCCGGCTGGTATCGCGAGCTTTTGGGCGACGTGGCCCGCGATCTCACCGCGTGGCGTGACGAACACGACCCGCCCCAGCGGCTTGATCCACGGTGCGACCCGAGGCATCCGCAGGGGCACGTTCAACGGAGGGCGATTCGATGATTGACGCATTCGATGATGGGTTTCCTGCACCGCAGCCGCAGCCGGTGCGGCAGTACGACCTCGCACCAGAGGGGCCGACTGAGGTGGAGATCGTCGCGGCCCGCATGGGTGACGTGCCGTGGAAGGCGTGCCCCGAAAACGTCGCGGGCACATGCCTGCAACTGCGGCTATCACCGGGATCGTCTTACGGGTTCGTGTTCGCGGACGTGCCCGCCAATTTGAAGTGGCTGCACAGTGTGGTCGCGCGGGCCGTGGGCATCGAGGCCGCCGATCTGGTGCCTGACCAGTTGATCGGGCTGCGGTGCACGGTCGAGATCGAACACTTCACCAAGCGCGACGGCTCAATCAAGGCGAGCGTGGGCCGATGGCTGCCCCACCCCAATGCGAGGAAGCCCGCCCGAGGCAACGGGCAGCGGCAGCCTGCGGATCAATCGCCTGCGGACGGCTCGCGCCAGCGGCCGCCACAGGATCAACAGCGTGCCCCCGCAGCGGCCCCGTATCGGCCACGGGCAACACGCAACGCCCGGCCCCAGATCAACAGCGACGATTTCCCGTTCTAAACAAACCGCACCGCATCACCGGAGCAAGGATGCCGATGCCCACGAACCAGAAGAAACAGCGAAGGCCCGCGCCGGTCGATCCGTTCGACACGGCCACACTCGCCAGCCCGCAGGACGAGAAAGCGTTTCTGGCCTACACGCTGAACCTTGTCGATCGCGCACCGGATGACGCCCGCGCGATGGTGGCGTTGGCCGCCGCTGACCAGTTCACGATTGAGGATGGCGGCCTCGTGTTTCAGGCGATTGCCGAGGCGTTGAAGGCCGACAAGCCCGCCATCGGTGACGTGGCGCTAGCGCTGCGGCGGGCGCAGGAAGCGGATCACACCAACTACACCGATGCGATGCGGCTGGTGGCCGATCTTGCCAGCGTTACGGTCAGCGTTCCGCAGGCGATCCGGCTGGCCGGTGAGGCTGGCAAGAGCGTGCACGAATACTACGTTCGGCGCAAGGCGATGCGGGCGTTGGCAGACAGCATCCGGCAGGTGCGTGAGGGCATCACGCCCGAGGCGGTGGGCGGCGCCATCGAGCACCTGAATCGGGTGCGGGCCGCCATGCAGCACCGCGAATCGGGTTCGCAGCGATTGGCGCTGCGGCGGGCCAGCGACATTGAGTGCACCGCGATCAACTGGCTATGGCCGCAGCGGATGGTGGGCGACGGGCTGACGATCATCACCGGACCGGTGGGCATCTCCAAATCGCTCATTAGCGTGGACGTGGCGGCCCGCGTCACGTCCGGCGGCAAGTGGCCCGATGGCACCGGGCACGCCCCGCAGGGCAGCGTGATCCTGTTCGGCGCGGAGGATGACGCGGGCAAGGTTGTGGTGCCCCGCCTCGCGGCTGCCGGTGCGGATCTCGACCGCGTACACGTTTGCCAAGGCACCGTGGCCGGTGACGGTGACGAGCTCGCGGCCGTGATCCTTGAACGGCACATTGAGCAACTGCGGGCCGCGCTTGATGAAGTGGCCGACTGTCGATTGATCGTGTTCGATCCTCTGCCCGACTACATCGCGGGCGATGAAAACAACTCTGCGGAGGTGCGGGCCGCATTGGTGCCGCTGGCCCGGCTGGCGCAGGAACGCAACGTGGCGGTGCTCGCGGTGCTGCACCAGAACAAGAAAAACGATCTCACGACAGTGCAGCGGATCGCCGGATCGGGGGCGTTCGCGCAGATCGCCCGCGTCGTGCTCTCCATCGGCACGCACCCCGAGGATGCCGACAAGGAAACCGGCAAGCGGCGAATCATGCTGGTGAGCAAGAACAACTACGGGCAGCGCGACGTGGGCCAGGCTTACGAGATCGAGACTCGCAGCAACGGCCAGCCCGGTCTGGTGTGGCAGGCCGGTCTGGTGACGATGGACGCGGACGAAATCGCCCGGCGGCCTACAGGTGGCCGCGAGCATCAAGACCGCCGTGGCGAGGCCGTGGATGCGTTGCGTGACCTGTTGGCGGCTGGTGAACAGAATGCGGCCACGATCACCGCGACGTTGCAGGATACGGGGCTGGGCCGCAGACAGATCGACCATGCGGCCAACGTGCTGAACGTCATCAAGACCAAGCGCCCGCATGGCTGGTGCTGGCGATTGCCCGCGAGCGAGGCCCGCGACCGCACGGTGCCGCAGCCAGAGGCCGCATTCGCACCGTGGGCACCAGAGGCCATTGAGCAATTCAACGCGACGTGAGGCGGCCGGGGGCGCTGCGCTAGGTGCCCGATAGACGGGCGGGAAAGGTGTATTCGATTACACCTTTCGCCACGGCGGGCGGGGCGGGAAAACGAATGTAGGCGCCGGGATTCGTTTTGTGACGGCGCCGTCTTTGCTTTTCTCACCACAACACCGGCGCCGGTTTTGTGGTTTCAATCGTTTGGCGCCGACGCTTGCTTCCCGCTGCGCTATCGGCGGAGCATCCGGCAGAGCGATAAAGGTTGTGTCATCTCGTGACATAACCTTTTCGGGTTGGGTAGTAACACGCTGTTAGCGCCTATCGATCTGATGCCCGTGGCCCCGCCAAGGCGGTGCCGCCGCCGGGGCCGCGAGGGGCAAGATGCGCAGGTGGATAGGGGGGGCGTACATCTTGCCGAATTCCAAGATGTACGGTGGGGAGTGGCAGGCGTACATCTTGGAATAGAGAGATATATTTTCCCTTTTTTTATAGGCCCAAACCAAGATGCACACCCCACCCCTCCACCCGTACATCTTGCCCCCATCCTGACCCGGTTTCGGCCCCTCCAATTCCAAGATGCGCGCCTCTCCCCCACCGTACATCTTGGCGCGCATCTTGCCCGCCGAGCCGTCGAGCACGACCGGGTGAGCGGTGAGGCTGCGCACACCGTCACGGCATCGCACCGGGATCATCTCGCATCGGTAACTGGATGGCCGCTGGACGGCATCTGTAGGTTGCATGAACACCCGCGAGGAGTTCATGCCGATGCACGTCACGATGACCACACCCGAGGCCGAGGTGCTGACCAGATCGCAGGCCGCCGCCCGCTTGGGCGTGACCGCCACGACGTTGGCCCGCTGGGCACAGCAAGGTCGCGGCCCGTCCTATTCGCTCACGGGCGATAGCAAGGGCCGAGCGCTCTACTCTGCGGCCAGCATCGCGGCGTGGCTGCAACAGCGCCGTGTAGATCGCAGCCGTTGACCTAGCCCCCCCCTGCACGATCACGACCATGCCGACACGCATTCCATCACACAAGCCCGCCCGCCTCGCCAGCCGCACCCGCCGGGACGAGAGCGCCCGGCCATCGGCCCATGAGCGCGGCTACTGCGACAAGCGGCATCGGGCATGGCGGCAGGCGGTGCTGACCCGTGACGCATGGGCGTGCCGGGCCTGCGGTCGCGTGTGCAGCGGCGACCGCGAGGCACACGCTGACCACATCGTGCCGGTGAGCCAGGGCGGTGATCGGTACGACGTTGCCAATGGTCAATGCCTTTGCCGTTCGTGTCACGGTCGCAAGACGCGAGCCGAGCAAGCGGCCGCCGCGCGCGGGAGCAAGGCCGATGCACGCTGACCGCACGCTACGTACCCCCCCAAGGGAGGGGCAATGCTATCACCATGCCTTTGTACACCTAAACCCCGGTTGTGTCCTCTGCGGAGGCGCGGGGGAAGTCTCCTATCGAAAATTGGCACCGCACTACATCGACCCGTAAGGCCCGCCCCCATGCCCCGCAAGCCCGGCACGAGCCGCGCCAAACACACGCTGGAGATCATGCCGCACACCCTGCCGGTCGCGGGCGGTGACGGCCCGCAGCCGATCACGCTCACGGGCGAGCGCCTGCGGTTGTGGGATGACGTGCGTTCGCGGTGGGTGCTCGAAAGCGCGAGCGAATCACTCCTGCGGAATGCGTGCGAGGCGTTGGAACGCGCGGCGCAGTTGGCCGAGACAGTTACGCGCGACGGCCCAGTTTTTCGGGACAGGTTCGGCGGGCTGAAGGTGAACCCGGCCGCGCAGTTGGAGCGTGACTTTCGCGGGCTGGCCTCGCGGACGCTGCAACAGTTGGCCGCACGATTGGAGGGATGACGATGCCACGGGCACCAGCAAAGATTCGCAAGCGGTTCATCGACGGGCAGTCGGACGTGTGCCCGTGGGACGTGGAGGAAACGCTGTTGTATGGCGTTACGCCGATGTTCGGCCCGCCGTGCATGTTCAAGACGTTGGACGATTGGCGGCGCGAGTGGAGCCGCTGGCGTGACGTGATCCTGCCGAAGTGCATCGAATACTGCCCCGGCACGCGGCCGGTCGCGCAGTACGTGCTGGGGGAGATTCCGCCGCGCGAGTTGGGCGCGAGGCTGCCCGAGCCGAATGGCTACTGGTACGCGGACGTGCGCGACCGCAACGGCAAGACAACGCGCCATTGGCTGAACGTGCCCGAGCCGTTCATGGAGCGCGAGGTGCGGCACCTGCAACGCGTGGGTGTGGTCGATGCAGCCGAGGCCCAGCGGCATCGCAAATGGATTCGTGAGACAGGCGGCGGCTACTTCAAATATCCGCTCGAAATGAGCGCCTACGAGTGACGAACACACCCGCGCGTGCCGGGCGGCGGCACGATGCGGGCGACACACGATGCCGCCAATGAGGTGTTGATATGGCGACTGCGACGAAATCCAAGGCGGCAGCGGCAACCGAGCCTGCGGTGCCGATCACGTTTGAGGAGATCAACCGCCGCAAGGTGGGCGAACGGATCGCGGCCTACCGCGAGATCGTGGGCCGTCGTGCCGCTGGCGAGCCGTTGGCGGTGGCCGACATGGAGCGGGCGGGCGAACTGCTCGACCAGTTGGGCCTGCCTGCGTTCGCGTTCGACCGCGACACCGAGGCGATGCAACGCTGCCGGGCGGCGCGGGCGAAACACGATGCGGCGCAGGAAGCGGCCCCCGCCCATCGGCAGCGTGCGGAGGAACTAGCCGTCGAGATTGAGGCAGTCCGTCGGAAGCTGGAAACGCTCCGCGAGGAACACCGCATCGCGATGGCAAAGAGCACCAAGAGCGCCGCCTATATGCACACGGTGGCGCAGTTGGAAGTTGAACACCCGCACGTCATTGGGGATCTCGCCCAAGCGGTGCGGCTGCGGATTGAGGAACTGGATCGACGCAAACAGATCGGAGGTGCTGCGTGAGCAGGCCAGACAACATCGAATACGCGGGTGGCGTGGCGCTGGAACACATCAACGCCAGCCGTCGCGGCATCCTGTCACGGGCACCGACATGGTGGCGGCAGTTGGCCGAGCGCAGCGCTGCAACGCTGACCGCTCCCCGAGGCCCGGCTGCGGCAGCGCCGCCGGTTCGTGCATCGCGGCCGGTCAACAAGCCCGCGCCTGTCATCGGCTGGATGGCGGGCGTGTGTTGCCCCGGTGTGAGCCGCCCCGCGCTGGGGCACCGCGATGGCGAACACCTCCCCGAGCAATTCACGCCCCGCGCGTGGGATGCAATTTTGGAGGAGGTGCGGTCCTGCAAGCGCGACGTGCCGCTGACGTTGGGCCATGACGGCCCGGTGCTCGCGACTACTCGCAGCCTCGATCTCGTGTTCACGATGGATCGCACGCTGGGTCTGCAATTCGAGGCCCGGCTGCGAGACACGCCTGAGTGTCGAAAGGTGCTCGCGGAGATCGGGGCAATCGGCTGGGGCGTGTCGATTGGGTTCACCAAGGGTTCGCAGTGGATCGTAGAGCGGTCCGGCATCGGTCGGGTGCGGGTGATCGACGGGGCCGAGTTGCATCACGTCGCGGTGATCGACACGCGGACGAATCGACGCGCCGCCTACACCGGGGCCAGGTGCTACGCCGAGCGGGCCACGGGGCTATCGTGCCCGGCCGAGTTGCAGCGCAGCGCCCATGCGTGGGCGTTTCGGATGGTGACCGCGCAAGTGATGGGCCAGCGATGATCGGAATGATCCTGCGCCGTGGGGCTGGGTTGATGCGTCACACCTCGCGCGTCCCCCGCCCCACGGCTGCGGCCGGAATGTCGCAGCGGTTTACGTTCGCGTTCGTGGATGCGTTGCGCCGCGACTCGCAGGCCAAGCGGCGGCAAGCGGTGGCCGACTACATCGACGGCTGGGCCGGTGCGGTGATCGAAGCCGAGCGGGTGGATCGTCACACGATGCGGTGCCACGTCACGTTTGCGACCCGTCGGCCCGTGGCGGTGAAGGTCGCAGAGCAGTTCATCCGCGACTGCCCGCATTACGTGCGGGGATCGTTTGCGGCGTGCGGCTAGTCGGTGCCGATGATGGCGAACGGCTCCATATCCATCCGGCGACCATCGCGAACATAGGCCGCCCGATAGATGCCGCGTTCAGTCGCGGCGGCCTGCGCCTGCCACGTCGATTCGTACTGCCCCGGCTGGTCGTGCCATGCCTTTGATGCAGTGCACCAAGCGGCCAGCACGAAATGCCCGTCATCACGCGATGAATCCGCCTTTGGCATAGTTGCACCTCACTGGTGCAGACACTGTAGGCGCGCCGAGGGACAACCTTGGGTTGTCAAAAAGTTTTCCTCCCGCACCGAGCGCTTTACAACTGCCCGCCGCTACCCCTCAAATTGGCTGAAATGAAACGCCCGCAGTTGTCATTCGCAAAGGTGCTATGGCCGCTCGATCCACCGTGCGAAATGGTGCGAGTGAGCGGGGCACGGCATCACGTTGCCGACACACTCGCGGCTGCCGAAACCATCGCCGCTGATGGATCGTTCCTGCCCGCTCGCGCATGGCTGGTGCAGGATCAAGCCGAGCCCGGTGATCCCGATGCCGTGTCGGTCTACTTTCCAACGGCTCGCGGAGCGTATCGCGCGGGTGTGATCGCCAAGCGTGCGGGGCGATTGTTTCGATTGCAGATGGACGCCATCGGCCGCCCCGGCGAAACGGTGGAAGTTTGCGTGTGCATCCACGGCCATGCTCGCGACGAGCGAAAAACGGTTCAGGTTTATTTGCCGGAAGATTTCGATCAATTCGTTGCGGCGGGCTATGACCGCGATCCTGCGAACCGCCCCGCATGGCTGGCCGATGCCAGCCCCGTCGCGCCGCGTGCGGTCGTGTCGAACGATGGCAGTGAGTTCTCGCCCGATGAATTGCGGAAGGTCTATTGCCGGTTCGCGAAGTTGAACGGGTGGCCGAGCTTGCCAGACAGCATCGAGCAAGCGGTGCAGCGGCGCAGTGAATCGCACGCGAGCCTTTTCCGGCAGATGATGGTGGCGCTGGCGCGGGGCGCGGCGTTCATCGTGATGGCCGCCGCCATGCTCGCGGCGATCCCGGCCGCTGCCGCCGATCCGATCACTGGCAAGGTCGTGAGCGTTCACGATGGCGACACGGTGCGCGTGCTTGATGCCGCCAACGTGCAGCACAAGGTTCGGCTAGACGGCATCGACGCCCCCGAGCGTGGGCAGCCGTTCGGCACCGTGGCCCGCGACCGGCTGGCATCGCTCGTGATGGGCAAGGCGGTGAAGGTTCACGACGATGGCCGCGACAAGTGGGGGCGCACGCTGGGCCGGATCGAGGTCGAGGGCCAGGACGTGAACCGGCAGATGGTGGCCGAGGGTCTGGCGTGGCATTACAAGCGTTTCAACAATGATGCCCGGCTGGCTGCCGCAGAGCAAGCCGCACGGGCCGCCAAGCGTGGCCTGTGGGCCGACGCCAAGCCGGTGCCGCCGTGGGAGTGGCGGGCGACGGCCAAGGATCGCAAGGGCCAGCCTGCCGGGCGGTAGGCGGCATTTTTGGCTGTCGTCGCACAACCCGCGCGATCAGATTGCCATTACTGAGAGGGGGTGTGTAATGTATCCCTCGTAAAGAGGGTTGCGACTGCGCTGTCGTGTCGGGCCTGCCTTTCAGGAGAAACCATCAATGGCTGACGAAGCGGGCGGTGCTTGGCATCTTGCGCACGGCACTGAGAAAAGTGGCCCGTTCACATCTCAGCAGTTGGCTGAGATGGGAAAGCAGGGCCGCATAACAAGCGACATGAAGGTGTGGAAGGCCGGGATGGAGGGGTGGCAATCGGTAGCAAAGGTGAGAGGGCTGCAAGTCACGCCCGTTGTGGTAGAGCCGCCGCCGATTCCGCAGCAAGCGGCAGTCACGGTTGCCGTGACGCCAGCGCCTTCAGCGCCGCCAATGCCCGTTACAGGGCACGTGACCATTGAGAAACACAGCAAGCAACTGAAGTTTCATCAAGTTCTCGCCGTGAGCACGATCATCGCGGGGATCGTGATGACGTTCAACGGCTGGGCACCAGACGGAACACCTACTGCGGCCTTTGGTTTTGGTGCTCTAGCAAACGTAATGGGAATCGTATGGCTTGCGATCACTAAGGTGCGGATGTGGTGGCATCACGGGTGAGTTTGCCGTTCGCTAGGGGTAGCGCAGTTTCCCAGAAAGAAGGGTGACGTGAATTACTTGTTTGTCTGTGCCATGGCGCTGCTTTTCGCGATTGAGATTTCCGACGAAGAGCGGGAGCAGGTCGAGGAATACAGGAAAAGTATCATTGCCAGCGTTAATGCTGAGTTGCGTGGGCTGCAAAAGGATTTGAAGGAGGCGACCCTAGCACGCGACAAAAAACGCGTTGATGAAATCAAGACAGCCATTGCCTGGCGGAAAAAGAGAGTTAATGACACAAGGAAATACGACGCAGAGGATCTGTTTGCCGGGATGGTGAATGAGAGAAACGCCAAGGCCGCAAAAGCCCTTGAGATTGAACAATGGAAGCAGGATGAGAAGGTGATGGCCGCGGCAGGCCCGGTAAGTATCCGTGGCATGGGGATAAACACGAACGTCATCGGCCTGCCGGAACTTACCTTAGACGTGCAAAACAACACCAACACGACCGTCGAAGCGATTGAATTTGAGGCCGACTGCTTTAACAAGTTTGACGAGCCTGTGATTGGGCTAGCCAGCGGGAACCGTTTTTCGTCCCACTGGAAATACGCGATCCCCCCCGGCGGCCGTAAGCAGATGTCGGCACAGATGTCACTGTTTCGCACGACCGCGAAAGCCGACGTGTGGATCAGCCGCGTGAAGCTTGGCAGCGGCGAGGTCTGGACACAGACCAAAGACGAGGCCAAGAAAACACCCTACGGGCTGGCAAAGGCCCGGCTGATGGAGTGAGGGTCATCGGCAGGGATCGCAAGGGCAGCCTACGCGGGTGCCGTGATGGCAAAACGGAAGGGGCGACCCAAGGAACCGCGACCGCTGAACGTCACCGTTGAGATTCGGTGTTCGGAGGATGAGTTCGTCGAGCGGATCGCCCGGTTTCTGCTCGCGCTTACGGATGCAGGACACGAACCCGAGCGCCCCGCGACGGCCGCCCCCGCGCCCTCGCGCCGCAAGCCCCGGCGCGGGCGGTGAGCGTGCGATCCATGCCGTGATTCATGGGCGATTCTCGCGCGCCCCGTTTGCGCCCCGTTTGCGCCCCGATTGTTGCCATTCGGGCGGCACGTTGGGCACTATGCGCGCGGTGTGCGCGGGTGTAGGATTTCCACCGTTGATGTGATTTCCGTGCCGGGAAATGCGGTGTTTTTGATCGACCGCAACCCGTTTCGGGCAGCTAGCTCAGTTGGTTAGAGCGCTACGTTCACACCGTAGAGGTCACAGGTTCGAATCCTGTGCTGCCCATTTGTAATGATCGGCGGCCCTCTCTTCGGCGCGCTGCTTCGCGGAACTGTCG
>Ga0315904_10006918_pt1 | contig 15354 bp, 23 predicted proteins | sample LakEriMetagenome_6_FD_203529 | JGI IMG/M metagenome (GOLD analysis project Ga0315904, IMG submission 203529) | Freshwater fungal communities from buoy surface, Lake Erie, Ohio, United States - Buoy 12 MA120 | ecosystem: Environmental > Aquatic > Freshwater > Lake | place: USA: Lake Erie, Ohio... | reverse complement strand
TGTCACACACGGCGGCCATTCTAACGATATTCGACGTTACTGTAGTTGCATCGTTAGCGTCAATGCTATTGAAATACCCGTCAAATCCCTCGACTTGAATTGTAGTAGTCGCTCCCGCGCCGACAACATACAGACGATCCACTCCGGATACAGATGCCGTCGCTAGCGCAAGCCTGTTCGCTGCTTTCACCGTGGTTGTTACCGGAGCCGGGAATGCTCCTGTACCTACCCCTAGGACGTTGCCCTCTCGGATTATCGCCAGGATTGTGAATGTGGCGTTTGTGTCGTAGTAGGCTATGCAACATCCTCCGAAGGCGTATATTGCGTCAGGGACGCCTCCAACGTACGTAGAGACGTGCTCTACCGCCGTGGCCGTATCAGGGTTCGCCATTGGGCCGCAAATGCAGCACAGTGTTGCAGCCACGCGATACAGAATCCAGAAGGTGTTGGATGAGACAACCACCTTGATTGATAGCGGCGTTACGGCAACGAGCGTGGGGGACAGCACGAAAGCCCCGGTGGTAAGGTCCTTCACTGCATACCACAAGCCGTCCGTTGTTTTCCACGCGATAACTCCATAATTCCCAGACTCCTGATAGTCCTGAAGAGTGTGTGTAACGGAGCCGCCGACAAGTGTATCTATGGAAACATCGGAGAAAATTGCAGTGCCTTTTGACACCCAAGAGTTTGCCACGTCGTTATACGTGTACAGAGTGTCGTCAGCACTAGCAAGTATCTCGTCGTTAAATGCGAAAACCGCAGTTGCTGCGATACCAGATAGCTTCTCATAACCGGCCCTTTTTCGCATAGTCGGAGCGTTAACTATCTCCGCATTTTGCAGTGTCTTTAGCCTACCTGCCGGCAGAACTTTGTCGTCTGTCTTAGTATCCATCCCGGAGAAAACGAGAGGGACTAGTTGTTTTTGGAGTGTCATTAGGATGCCTCATAAAATACGTAAAGGACACAAGACAAGGCCCTAGAAGCACTATTAGTGGAGTATATATAGGTGGTGTCCCATGTACAAGAGTTGTTATGAATATAGGTAGCCGAAAGGGTATAATAGAAACTTCCAATGACGGCCTTTATTGTACTGGCAGTCATTCCGTGTACTACTTTAGGATTAGATTCATCGGACCAGGTTGCCGCTATTTTTTTCATTTTGAACGCCGGCGGTGTAGAATTTCCTAGTGATGTGTATCCACTATTTGTTATAGTAGAGGCAGCTACCTCACCTACGAGATTGGCATTTATCGACGTTCCGTCTCGCTGCACAATGGTGTCAGTAGTGTTTGTTTTGGCGTATGCCAGCGAAGCCAGTGCCTTACTGCCGTTGCTGACTACAACCTGGGAAGCCGTCAGGCCGCTCAGCGTCAGTCCTGTGAAAGTGGGAGAGGCTCCTGTATGGATACTTTGCGGCAGGGAAAACGTTATATCAGAAGCGTTTTGTGTAACTGTAACCTGGTTGGAGGTGCCCAGAATAGCCTTCCAGACGTTGGTGACTTTGGAAGAGGTCAGGTTTGCTACCATTATCACGTTGGCTGCACCCGGTCTGTCAGGACAAAATGCGTAGTCATAGTCTGCTGAAGCAGCGTCGTCTGCTTTCAGAGTTACTGTGTTTCCCGTAAGTAAACTGTTTTTGTGGAGCACGACTGTTCCACATAGAAGCGCGGCAACATTATTAGTAGACGTCTCCTCTATGAAAGAGAAGGATTTGCTGGTGGTGTTGTATCCTACGGCTGCACTTCCGATGATTCCGAAGATGTTTCCGGTTCCGGAAACCTTCACGCTTCCTGATTCGGTAATCTGCACAGCCCCAGTACCGTCGCGCCAGAAAAGGTCTCCGGCTGAGTTTCGGTACAAAGAGCCAGTAGTAGTCGGGGCGGAATCAGGAGTAGACATCGCAAGTTCGGACAGGTCGATAAGACTGAATCCGTTGGCGTCGAAAGCCGCGTTCCAGTTGAAGCCTGCCGGAGTCACTCTCGCGCCCTTCCCGCTCGTATGGTCGTGCAGGTCTATGGCGAGTAGCGCCGCATATACCTTTGTGGCCCAATCAGGGCCTACAGTGGTGGAGACTATCGGAAGGTCCAGTCCCATGTTGGGGGTTGTCATTTAGCACCTCAAAACATCAATAGTGTTACAGATTCGGCTGAACTAGCCACCAACGAAATCTCTGTCACAGTGGCAGCGACTGTTGTGTCTTCCCATACTCGCACGTCTGCGGAGCTTCGCGCTAGCAGGAAGCCTCGGGGAACCCTTCCCAGACCGTGCCGTACGGCAACAGTGGATGTATCCAGAGTGACCGTGACAAGCGCCACCTGGAGGAACTCGGACAGCACAAAGTTCACAGCGCTGCCAATCAGCCCTAGGGCACGCTGTAACACGACGTCAGAAACCTGGGGAAGTGCAGGGACGCGTTTCATACCATATCCTCGTCCCAATTCACGCCATAGATATCACGAATTGAGTCGGCGTTTTCCATATCCCTGTTGGCAATTGCATCTAGGATATCCTGCTTCGCAGCCGATGCCCTATTTCGCAGCCCTACAGAATTTCGCTCTTCTCGCTCAACGCAGAGCGCTGCGCTCGTGGCAATCACGTACTCCAGGCCCTTGTACTCGGGAGTGCTTATGGACGACGCCGAGGTGAGTGTCGGAGGATGGGGAATGTAGTACAAAGTGGCTGTAAACGTTCCGTTTTTTGGACGGAACACGATGTTCGAGCCGCTCAGGCAGTATCGGTACATGAACGCAGACGTCACAGTTGAGTCGAAACTATTCCTTTCGGCCCATGCAAACTTCTTGAGAGATCTGTCCTGTGTTCCGACAAGAGTGTCCACTCCACAGATTTTATGGCAATCTGTAGGGAGCGCTACGGAAGAATTCACCACAGAAAGAGATGCCGAGGTTCGGAAAAAGTTCTCATCTAGCTGAACTATCCACTCGTACACCTGCTCATAGGCGTCTTGAATGAACTCCAGAATCTCAGCATCTGAAACAAAAGAGGACGCCTTCATATCGGCGTCCCCACGTATCCTCGCTATCAACGAGGTAACCGTTACAGAAGGCATACATTACTCCATTTCGTCGTCGCCGTCGTCAGAGTCAATCATCGAGAGCATTTCTTTGAACGCGGCAATCGCGCCCCCGAATTCTCCCGCCTGCATAGCAGTGAACATTTTCTTCAAAGACTGCTCCTGCGCCTTCTTCACAAAGTCCTTGTGACCTAGCTCAGGCTTTGCAGTATTTTCGCTCTCTAGCCCGCTCAAAATCTCCATAACTGCTTTGTCGTTGTCGAGCAAGCTAGACAGCATGTTACTCTCCTTCTCCAACTACGGAGCTTCGGCGAAGCAGGATTATCCCGCTGATTACATTGCCAGATTCACTCTCTACGGCTGCGCCGGCATCATCAACACATTGGATGACGATGTGGTCAGGAGAGTCCTCAGACTCGCGACATACTTGGACCGACACTGCCTGCGACTGTAGTACGGCTTTGCAGTTGCCTGATCCTGCGCCACCAGCGCCCGAAGCCACAAAGCACTCGCCGACAACATTCTTCCTAGCACCGGAAGCTGTGAAATCCGAGGTTCCAACAACCTGAATGGAGTACAGGGTCGTAGGGTTGAGAGAGCCATCGTTCACCGCTCCACCAGCCACTCCAGCGCGAACGTCGAAGTGGGCGTGCATGAGTCGGTTGTACTCCCTGTCGAGTAGGATTCGATAGATGCCAACGCCAAGCCTGGTAACAGAAGTGATTCCGCTACCTTGAGTGCCTGTCACCGCACCCGTGCTGCCGGTCAGAAACCGAACGTTCAGAAGGACGGCGTCCTTGATCAAGTTCGATATTTTTTGTTCAAAAGCATAAGCTACCATGATGTTTCTCCTTTCCGCTCAATTACGAGCGGAGAATCATGCGACCGTTGAAGCCGGGAGCGTCACATGCCAGCTGTAGGTTGCTCTTGAAGCGAGCTTCCCACTGGTCAGCATCGGCAACCGCGCGGATGGTAAGTCCATCGCGATTGATGAGGCTCATTGGGCTGTCGCCCTTATGGTACAGCAGCCAGGTTCTCATATCGAGAAGGAGTGCTTCCTTGTCCGGACAGTCTGCGTCCTGAACAACTTCGATGGGACCCTTAGGACCATTGAGCAGGATGCCTCGGAAACCGAAAGTCGCCTTTTGGTCGGGCTTGATATCGATGTAATTAACGCGAGTGCCGAGAGAGTTCACAAGGCGAACCCAGTCGTTAGGGTTGATTATGCAGAGCTTCGGATTTGCCTCTGCGATTCTTGTGATAAGGGACGCCATGTGAGGAATAGCCTCTTCGATAGGGGTTCCTACAAAGCTCTTGTACCAGCCTGCAAGGCGGATACGATCCACAGAGCGATTCACGCCCCAGAAGCTATCACCACCTGAAACGGAAGAAGGAAGCCAAGACTGGATGCCGTCGACCTTTGCGTCATAGTCACCATAGACAAACACGTATTGGTTCGCTGTAAGATCCCTGTTTGTTGCAGTGTCGGCAGCGCCGCCGTCGGTTGCAGCAACCTCGTAGGTTCCGGCCTCCAGGTCGACTGACTTCACGAACGATATGGTGGTACCAACCGTTCCGCCACCGTCAACAGAGTCGGCGTAGATCTTCATTCCAACCTGGAGGTGCTTAACGTCGTCAGCAACCTTCGCATTGATGGTAGTAGAGCTGCCGGACTGCGTAGAGGCAATCTGCATAATGGCGCCAGAACCGCCTCTGAAGAGTGCGTGCGAGGCAGAATCGCCAAGCTGTGCCATTTTGTTGTCTGCTTCCTTGGTACGAGCATCGAAGAACGCAGCAGCGTCCTGCCCTTCAACGGATTGAAGGAGCTCGTCGTCCCAGCGAACAACCGCGTAATCCTGCACGGTCTGAAGAGCCATTTGAACGCCCTTGGTACCGAGTGGATTGCCCTGTGCGAGAGAGAAAGAAGCGGACCGACCGCCACCACGAGAATAATCAATCACGTGGTCGATATACTTTCCGGACACTCTCTTTTTGCGAGCAAGAAGGAGGGCCAGAAAAGGATGGTCACGGGCCAGGGTATCTTCCATGAAATCAGAAACATACTTAATCTTGAGAGCGTGGCTAAACGCTGTTAGGTCAATTGAAGCCATTTTTCACTATCTCCTACGCTTTTAGGAAAGCCTTCAAGGCTGCCTTATGGCGTTCTTCGTGGGTCATCGGCATACCGGGAACCGCTCCCGATGCGCCACCGTCACCTCCGAGGGTAGTTGGCTGACCCCGATTCGGAGAAAGGAAAGTATTATCACCAGCTTGCTTCTGGTCTGCGCCAAAATGCGCCGACAATTTTTTCCGCTTTTTCAAGTCTAGCAGTCTTTGTTCTTCCTGTCTAGTTAGATACGCCTCTACCAATTCCAGAGCCGCAGCTGCGCTGAGTGGAGTGCGCTTCTCGACAGGAATTCCCTTCTCGCCCTGCTGCTCATAGTTGCGCTTGATAACAGAGAACGCCAGCTCGATGGAGGATGCCGAGCCGGGAGCGTCTTTCATTGCAAGCACCATCTCGAACTTATCAGGGTCCTTGGCAGCCTCAGCCAGAATGGAGTTTTTGTAAGAAACCTCAGCGACCTTCAGCTGGTTCTTGCGGTACTCCTCTTTCTCGGCCTCGCGAGCCTGCTTTATGCTCTCAATCTCTTTTTGCAACTCTTTGTATTTGGTAACCTGAGGATCTTCGTTGGCTAAGTAATGTTCCGTCAGCTTTTCGTAACTAATGCCGAGGTCTTGTAGCGCCTCGATAGCCTCTTTCATATCGCCGCTAGCGATGCGCTCTTTTCTCTGATTCCATTTCGTATGAGCGCCTTCAATATCCTGAATAGACTGCTCTTTCCTGGATAGTTCCTGCTTGCGTCTCTCAAGTTCCGCTTCCTTTTTTGTAAGATGCGACATTCGTTGGGAAAAGTCGTCGTTAACTGGCTCCGAAAGCTGAGGGGCTGCGTCAGTTCTCGGGGATTCGGCGGGGTTTGCTAGAATTTGTCCTGCAATTTCATCACTCATACGGGTACTCCTTGGGGCATTGGTGGAAGAGGGGGCATACCTGCGCCTGGCGCCGGAGGCATTTCTGTCATCGGCAGAGGTTCCGGAGACGCAGGGATATCACTCTCGATTAAAGATTGAATGCTGTCAATATACTCTTGCAAATTCTGAAGAATTCGGTCCTTTACGCCGTTGTCACGGGCGTGCAGGTACATGTTCGTGGCTACCGTAAGGCAGGTCTCCAAATCGTCATATTTCTCAGCGGCCATTGGGTCTTCTCCGTCAAGAATAGCTTCGACGTTCTTCCTGGCGCTGTAATATCCTGCGTACTTGATCTCGGTATGCATCCTCATATCGGGCATATCTGCCAAATCGGCGAACTCCGCAGGGGAGATAAGCCCGTTGGCAAGCAGTTCTGCGAGCTTTTCCTGTCGTGCAGCGGGCTCATTGGGAAGCGCTGACACGGGGTAATTCTTGATTAGAATCCTGTCGTTGTCGATATCTGCATCCTTCCACTTTATGCGCTCGCCCCCGGTGGAGGAGTGCGACATGATGCAGAAGCTCGGGTTCTTGTCGGCAATCAACGTGCACATTGCCTTGGTGGCCTTGAACGCATCGATGTGTAGCTCTTCAAAAGCCTGGCCAACCAACACGAACCTCTCGCTCTCGATGTCGTTGTAGGTTTGCAGAGCCCTTCCCGACTCCAAGCCGGCAGGCTTCTCCGAACGGGCGCTCAGTGCCGAGATACCCACAAAGGCGTATGCCTCGTTCTTAAGCATCTGTAAGTAGTCAACAATCTGCGAGTGAATCGGTTGCGGAGCAAAGTACTGCGGGGGCATGCCTGAGTACGGGAGAATTGCACCGATTTGGTTGGTGATGATTCCTTTGGGAATCGAGCCCTTCTGCATAAGCCATTTCGGAGCATGTCCGAGCTGCATAGCCCTCTGCACGTAGTAGAGGATCTTGTTGATTTCCAACTGGAAAGGGGCCACTTCGTCTATCAGCGACACACCCCAGAAACCTAGCCCCGGACGGGACCAGCGGAAGAACAAGAACGGCTCTCCGTAGGAATACTCTTCGTCGTCAAGTAGGTCGAGGCCGTCGACGCACACAACGTGCCGCACCGTGTTGCGCAGGCTCCAAGCCTCATACGCGACAATGAACTCCTGAGACTTCACGCCGTTCATGGCCGTCTGGCCCTGCATTGCCATGAGTTTTTCTTTGTGCTCGGGGAACTTGTTGATCAGTGCCGCCTTAGAGTAAACGCGCCAGCGGTAATATCGGGAGGGCGTTCCATAAATGGCGTCCATATCATCCACCAGCACCTCGAAAGGCAGGCAGCGCTCGTACATCACCTTCTTGTTCTCAACGTCCGGAATTGGCTGGATTATCCCCGTTCCGCAAATGCACGCGTCGATGAATGCTTGCTTAGCCGCGCGGTGCCAGTTGTTGTTGTACATGACGCCGTACACTGCCCGGTCAAGACGCTCTGCCTTGCGCTGCAAGTTGTAGTCGCCACGGTCCGTAACAACCTGTACCTTAATGCGATTCTTCGAAATCTTGGCGGCGATAGTGTCAGTGCAGGACTTCGCCAAGTTCCACACCAGCTTGTTCCCGATATCCCCCTGAGGGGATGCAGCGCTCTCGAACAGGCGATAGCACCCAAAAACTCCGCTAGTGTAAGTGTTCGAATACATTTGCATGTTCCGAAACATCATGTTTTCTCTGGCGCTGTTGTCCTGGTCTAGCTGCGCAATGTGCGGAAGTAGGCTGTTGAAAACCTCCCCTCGCTTCGCAGCAGTCCAGTCGACAGCTTCCTTACTACTCGTCGTCTTCAGCCCGAGCTGTCGCAACATCTGGCGATCTCCTTTCAAACGGGTCTGCTGATGCGTGGACTATCCGATGCATATCAAAGGGGTCTGCCTCAGTCTGTGGAAAGACGCACTCCGGAGGGAAGAACTCTACCTCGAAAAATCCTGGGCATACAAACTTGCTCACGTTGTTCTTCTTGCAGAAGGAAATCAGTCTCTGAATAGCTTCCTCGCTACCAGGAATCCCACTCTGCGAACATCCTTGACTCTGACACATAATCGTCGTCCTCTGTTTCTGTAGCAGACGCCATTGCGAAACGCTTCACTATTGGCGCCACCTCTTCCTCTGTCTGTCCAAACAAGTATCCAACACACTCGCGCCAAGCATAGAGCGTAGCATCAGCCAAGTGGTTTTCGCAAGAAGGATCTTCCCGTTGCTTCTTGGACTTCTCGTCCCACACCAGGCTTGACCACTCCTCGGCAAGGCCGTTTTCCTCATTGATTATCTGTAGATAGCCCTCAGTCAGGTCAGAGTTCAGCAGTTCGATGAATCCGAGCTTCTTCGTTTTCTGCGCCGGAGTAAGACAAAGCGAGAACCGCGTGTTCAAGTCCTCCGCAATCGCCTTACCCAAGCCGCCCTCGTCGCAAACTGCCCGAACTGGCTTGTATTTGTCCACCAGCCCCTGCAGAATGCATCCGAACTCGCTCAAGAGCATCCTGGAGCGCTTAAACTGCTCTACGACGTAGATGTGACGAGTTTTCTCAGGGTTGTAGGCCAGAACAACCGCCGCATTAGAATCGTTGAAGCCAAGGTCCGCACCAAGAATGTATAGCAGGCCCTCCATAGACGTGTCGGGACTTGCCTGGTTCCGCAAGGCATTGTAACTGTACACATTATTGCCGTCTCCTTTTATCCATTTTCCTTCATACTCCCTCAAATAGATTGGATTGTCTTCGCTCCAGCCCTTCTTGCGCCTGGTCTTCTTTAGGAAATCTTCGACATCTTCGATGAAGGGGTTGTCGCGGGACGTCCAGTGATGCTTGGTGAACTCAGGTGCCGAATGAACCGCCTCGTAGAAGTAGGAGCCGAAGTCCGGGGAAGGGGTCCCAATGATGCGTAAACGGCCCTTCCTTGTGATGAAGGAGGGTGCGATACACTCTTCTATCATCTGCTTGATGTGGCCCCTAAACGAGGCAGCTTCGTCGATTACGACCAGGTCCCACGGAACGCCGCGCAACGTCTCGCCTATTGAGCTTTCGTTAGCGCCTCCGAACTGGATTATCGAACCATTCTCGAAGTATATGACGAGCTCAGCCTCATTGAACTTTGCCCGGATACCGTGGCGCTTGCACTGCCGCTTAGTCTCGCGCCAGGCGATAGCCTTTGCACTCTTGCGAGTTAGGGCCAGGTAAGCGACATTCCGATCTGGACGGGCTACGACTGTGGATACCATGTCAACGATGATGCTGTACGTTTTCCCCGCCTGCCTAGAGCAAGATGCGGCGGAATACTCGCTCTTGTCTTCCACGAACGCAAGTTGCTGCTTGAATAGCTGACCCTTTAGAGCCGCAACGACGTCCTCGGCCGGCCGATCCAGCTTTCTCTTGGACATCTCCTTTTCAAGCAACTTCTTGTTTATCTTAATCATTCAACACTTACTTTGATTTGGTAGCTACGCTTGCCGTCTCTACGTGAAACTCAATGGCCGCAATATTCGGAGCCATTATGCGGAAGTGGCGCTTGCAGGGAAGTCCCTCTTCGAAGTCGTCCGCAATCACGTCCACGCTGTCACCTAGCAGCTCCAATGAAACAATCCTTAGTTCAACTCGTTCTTTTGACAGAACGGTAGTAGACTGCTTGTTTTCTCCAAGCTGGATTGCTTTTCCGAGGAACACTCTCTTGATACGCACTCGATACCCCCTAAGAATATGAAAGGATTGTAAATTCCGACGAATAGCGACTGCGCCTCTATCGGATCGAAAGCTGTCACTGCTGTTTCGATATTAAGTAGCTTAATCAGCATCTTGAACACGCCCATCCTTCGATGGGTCTTGCGAACGTAGGCGAAGTAGATTCGGGGAAGGCTGTCGACAGGGCGCCTAACCACTATCGCCCCTAGGAGAAGCCCTTCGGAAAATACGCCGTATGCCTGGCAGGACTGCTGCACGGCCTCGAAGCGCTTGGTAATCTCCAGATTGAACACGACGGCGTCAATGTTGGGCATATCGATGCGCAAATGGATGCGCCACGGGTGTAGAATAAAAGGCCACTCATCTTCCTTAAGTGCGCGTAGTATCAACATGGTCGCAGCACCTGTATAGCTATCAATGCTATTATATAGGCGAGAAATATCCAGGTCCACAAGCTTCCGGTAAAGCTCTCGTCTTCGGATGGGAACCTACTCATCATTATCTCCTTTTGCAGCCGACAATTGCTGCAGTTGTTCGTTCGGCAATCCGCGCAAGAACTCCATGTCCAGGCGCTTTGCCTTGAGGCGAAGGTTTTGGAATTCGAGAAGAATGCTCGCCAGTGCGCGAAGCTTCATAACGCCCTCTGAGTCCAGGGCGCCTGCTTCTGCGGCAAGTCCGTCGACTTCGGCATCAACGATATCAAGTACTTTCTTGAGTGGGTGCTGCCTTGGCCTCTTCACGTCTTCGTATCTCCCTCTTGAGGAACCCTTGACGAATCCCCTCAGTCTTCTTATCGGCATTTGCGGAAAAACCTATAGGATTTTTTCGATGCATGCGCAATCTTTCTTTGTCCAGCACGCAATCCACCAACCCCGGAATGTGCAACCATTTGAAATGTAACGCACCTCTGGAGCCAATGCAAGTCAAAGGGTGGCCCAGCCACGTCATGCGCTCGATAAACAGTTCCTTGAATAGCTTGACAAACGCCCCTGGGTCTAGGTGTATGCCGCTGTTCTCCAAGAAGTCCTGGACCTCGAAGTAGGCTTTCTCATAGGCCACTTGGTCCCGAAAGTAAGTTGATTGGTTGGACAGCTTTTTCATTTTGGATTTGGGAGCCCGGGGTGACGAGGTCGATCGTAATCGAGACCCCCCACCCCTAAAAACGGGGATCAACTCCCGTGCACTGCTACCCAACAGGTTCCTGAGCTGCTCTATATTGTCAGGCCCCAGCAGCTGGCTGACGGCACGAAGAGGAGACTCGACGTATGTTTGATCCTCCCTTTCCCCGTGCAGGGCTGACTGATAGGCGAGCGCTTCGGCGGGTGTCAACACAGTGTGGAAGAGCCAGGGATAATATCGTCGTGGGAAGAGCATGGCAAGGGCGCATAAGTGCAGGGTATTCTTACTGACCACCGGATGCCGTCCTTCTATTCCAAGCTCATGCTGCCTGGCTAAAGGTACAAAAGACACAATAAAACGCTCTACCAAAACTTTAGTTTTATATTTTTCTGCGTGATAATTGATAGTTTTCATTGAATTGTTTCTTTTCTGAGGGAGTTGTGTGGTATTTTAACGCTAAAGTCCCTCTTCCAAATTCCGTTAAGAAAGATAGGAAACAGCGAACCACTCACTGAAAGGAGAACGCTCATGTGTCACCCAGTTTTTATCCTCGGACTCATCGCAGCGATAATCACCACCACGGTACTCGTGTCAGCATACATCAACGAGAGGAGTGCACGCAATGACTAAAGACCGAGTACTCAACGCAATATGGCTTTTGAAGCACGGACTAGACCTCAGAACAGTGGTTTCAATGCTAAGGCTATCGGCAACAGAGGAGTCTATTCTCATCTCTCTACTCAATAACAGGAGGGCATAACATGAGCTACCTAATGACCATCACAGCGCAACACTTCACGTACCCTAACGACGGTTCCGACCCAGAGGTGTCTTACCGCGTCGTCTTCACCGACCGCGAGTTCGACTCTATCGAAGGTATGGCGGAGGATATTGAGGATTATTTAGGCCTTTGCGAGCTTGACTGCAATACCCTCGACTCCAACAGCTGGCTTCAATCAGTCGACCCAGAGACTGACTACGGCACCGGTGAGGACGTCTACTGGCAAGCCTTTCCAGTCCTGACTGTCTCACAGTGGGAACAGTTGTTGGCTATTCTGGCAGCCCGGGATTTAATTGGCTGGACTCCGCCAACACCTAGCAATGTTATTCAGCTAAGAAAGAGGGCATGAAACATGAAACTCTATGTATATACAGCCAATTTCACCGAACTGTACTCCTGGGCAGTAGTCTGCCGGTGTCTTGTCATTGCCATTGCATACGACGGCACCGAGCTGCACTCGCTTGACGGCACTATACTGGATGACCTCTACTCCTCTCTACCCACTGACACATACTTTCTACCCTCATGGGAGCTGCCAAGCCAACCGGCTGCTATCATTAAACAAGGTGCTTGACCACTCAGTCAACCAACAGGCGCGTACCTGTTATTTTGGCCCTCAAGGAGCCTGAATCGTGCTCAAGTACCTGATATTGTTACAACACACCTACCCACACCTCCCAACAGGGGTCCAACACCCTGCTTTTCTCAACGGTCTCGCTGGCTTAACACCTTTTTTTCCTCTAACAGAGATCTCTCTCCCTACTCCCTATATATACTCTCTCTCTCCTCTTCTTCTTCTTCTTCTTCTTCTTCTTCTTCTTCTTCTTCTTCTTCTTCTTCTTCTTCTTCTTCTAGAAGAATAAGAGATAGGTGTTATAGATGTTAGGGATTCAACCTTTCCCGTCCTCCCTAGGAAAACTTCATAAAAGGCAAGTGCCACTTTTGCCCGTTTCCTTTCTGTTGCCTACACGTTATGCAGCCCATCTGCTTAATATCGCTGAACTTTCAAAGAAATTCCTCAAGTTTTGCCCAAATCTTCCGTTAAGTAAAACAGTCCCCAACAACAGCGGCAGTCAATCTGCCAGAGAGGAAACAATGGAAAGCCAAGAGATCACAGACCCCAGCATCCGGTTAGCAGCAATGAAACAGAAAAGAATACGGGAAGTTCAGGAACTTATCGCAGCTAAGAAGAAAGAGTATGAGGACAGTGCGCAGGCCCAACTAGACACGATGACGTCTCAGGAGGAGCGCGAAGCTCGCAGAGTGGCGCAAGCAGAGCTAGGTGTCTCAAAAGCACAGGCTAGGCTAGCGCAGGTAGAGCTAGGTGTCTCAAAAGCAAAGGCGAAACTAGCGCAGGCAGAGCTAGACGTAGATACCGCAAAGGCGAAACTGGCTCAGACCAAACGAGATGCAGACACTGCAAAGGCGAAACTAGCGCAGGCACGTGAAGCAGCAGAGAAGTCTCCCTGTTACGCCTCAGTGGAAGCCGTGCTGGCAGAAATAGCCTCTGCAGAAGACCCATACAGAGGCGCCTTCCATGGCGATTCGCTAATCGACAAATTAGAATTCAGGATGAAGGACGTGGGCCTCAAATTCCCAAAAGCTCCACCGCTGGTGAAGAATCAGTAGGTAGACTGCAACTAACGAAGAAGGAGAACACTATGAACCGCACAATACTCGCTATCACCATCCTGTCAGCATGTACTGCGTCAGTAGCTCGCTGTGGAGCCGCTGAGGTCCACCTCGTTGGATACTCGGAACCTGAATGGAAGGAGTGGAATGAGGAGAGAGAGAACATGAACCGCACAACAGTCCACACCCCAGAGGCCCTCACCGCTGAACTGGCACGAAGTCTATGGGAATATGACAGCGAGACAGGCACGCTGACCTGGAAGACGAAAACGTGCCGGAAGGTTTGTGTTGGAGAAGTAGCAGGATCTGTCAGTCTGGGATATCTATGTGTTAAGCACAAAGGGATAAGATACCGCGCTCACCGACTGGCCTGGTTAATTACTACAGGAGAGTGGCCTGTAAATGAAATAGATCACATCAATGGCGACAGATCTGATAACAGAATGGTTAATCTGAGAGAGGCTTCACGACAAGAGAATAACCTAAACAGGAAGTGTCATAGAGAAGGAAAGTTGAGATACGCCACCTGGATTAAGCTAGAGGGCAAGTGGCAGGCGAGAGCGCCCAGGATTAATGGAAAGCGAGAGTATTTAGGTCTCTACAGTACCATGGAAGCGGCAAACGCTGCGGCAGAACAGTGGATCAAAGAAAATCTAACGGAGGAATAGTCATGATATCGTTAGTTCTCACAGTCCTTGCGATGGTCTGCATAATACACAGCATCTTTTTGTATACGGAGTATAGAGATCGTGGATAATGAAACGCGAACGCTAGGGCTAGCACGCATCGTCTGGGATCAGCTGCACAACCTATCGGGAGTCGGGGCAGAGGCGCCATATCCTTGCTCTCTGACCCCTGTAACAGAGAGAGAGATAGCACAAGCAGCGGCACAGTGGCGCAAGGAGCATAGACACGCACTGACAATTACGCAAAAGAACATATGCCGGTACTGCATCAACCGTTGCGAGGAAGAGCTGGCACGGCGCCAGAACAACAGGGCACCTGAGCTAGAGACTGTTCCGGACGGGTGGATTTATCTTGCCAGGACGAGATGTGACACAAGGATCGTGTCACAGCAGCCATATCCGTCCAAAGCCTCAGCAACTGCGGCTTTCGATCGTCTCTCGGAGTCTCTGCCAGACCTTAAGCTTCGTCTAGTGGCATGCTATCGTGGCAACTTGCAAGAGGGAAGGTTCGACGATGCGGATTAAGAAGAGCAGGTATGAGATCATGATTGAAGCGTTTCCAATCAGACCCGATGCGCAACCACTGATGATAGTCACAGAGAACCTATACGCTTACGTGCCGACGTCGCTTAAGCGGCCGAGGGGACTTGAGCCAGAGACACACAGGGAAGACTTCAAGGACGGAACGGCATGCAGATACACGGTGAGGAGGATAGAATGATCGATCTATTAGGGGCTCCTGGAGAGCTGATAGGCAAAACATTCGAGGTAGTTACTGGCAAAGATGCGCGGCACGCAACTATAACAGTCGTGGGAGACAATGCGCTATCAGATTATCCCTATCGGCACGTAACACTGATGGGGCGTGGCCAGGATGCGTTCTTCATTAGTCCCGATGGAGCATGTGCCAACTGCAGGGGTGAGCACATCAATCTACTGGAGGATTTGTCATGACAAATGAACATCAGGTTGGAAGCAAAGAGTGGTTTCAAGAGCTTAAGGGTCGTCTAGCCGCTCTTGAAGAGAGAATTGAGCGCATCGACGGGCTCATTGCCCAGCGAAAACATCTACTGTCACGCCCTATCGAAAATCCAAAGCGAGAGAAAGTAGCCAGCAGTATGTATGATGATCAGCATCCTGACGATTTCTACGATACCTGGTGAACACTAACATCGAAGGAGAAATGTAAAATGCAAAGGGTAATATCTCAGGAAGAGTTCTTAGCGGCACATAAGGAACATGTTGCGTGGCTGAGTAATCATGCCACCGGTTGTCGAATGAACTTCACTGACTGCAATCTGTCCTGTATCAAGATGCCATATGCTAATATGACTGGTGCTAATATGACCGGTGCTGATCTGACAGGTGCCAATTTGACTGGTGCTAATCTGACGC
>Ga0315904_10006916_pt1 | contig 15356 bp, 19 predicted proteins | sample LakEriMetagenome_6_FD_203529 | JGI IMG/M metagenome (GOLD analysis project Ga0315904, IMG submission 203529) | Freshwater fungal communities from buoy surface, Lake Erie, Ohio, United States - Buoy 12 MA120 | ecosystem: Environmental > Aquatic > Freshwater > Lake | place: USA: Lake Erie, Ohio... | reverse complement strand
GTGAAGTGGTTGCGGTCGGGCCGGGGGAGTACGACAAGAAGGGTCGTAGAGTCCCGAATCCTTGCGAGGTGGGCCAGAAGATAAGATACGGAACGACAGGCGAGTACCTGACGTTCCAAGAAGTAGACCACGAAGGCGAGAAGTTCCTTATGATGTCTTGGAAGGATGTCTGCTGGGTGGAAAATGAAAACAACCAATAAACCAATCCCCAAAACGACTACCGGCAAGGGCAAGAACTACAAGCCCACCGAGCAGGGTGCGGGAATGACTGCAAAAGGAAGGGCAGCATACAATGCGAAAAATAATTCAAACCTTAAAGCTCCAGCTCCAAACCCTAAAACAAAAGCTGACGAAGGCCGTAAAAAGTCTTTTTGTGCGCGGATGAGTGGGATGCCGGGGCCAATGAAAGACGAAAAAGGCCGACCAACCCGTAAGGCTGCGAGTCTTAAAAACTGGAACTGTTAATGGATGAGCAATCAATACAAGCAAGAGTTGCGGAACTTAATCAACAACGCGCCCTCACTTTGGCTAATCTTCAAGCTCTGGATGGGGCGATTGCGGACTGCAATTGGTGGCTTGCGAAGATCAAGGCAGATACCGTCAAGATTAACGAAAACGAGGGGAATGACTGATGGCTACCGGACTTTACGCGAACATCCACGCCAAGCGCGAGAGGATCAAGGCACAAAAGGCAGCGGGCAAGACCCCAGAGAAGATGCGAGCCCCCGGAGCCAAGGGCGCTCCCACGGCAAAGGCGTTCAAAGAATCAGCCAAGACTGCGAAGAAATAATGCTAAAGAAATCCATGTCCGACAAGGCGTTCAAGCAGAACATCAAGACCGAGGTCAAGGCTGGAAAACCGGTCAAACAGGCGGTTGCGATAGCTTATTCAGTCAAGCGTGAAGCCAAAAAGGGTACTAAAGGTAAGAAGTAATGCCTACGCTTTCGGAGCTATTTAACCTTGACCCGAAGGTAGAGCGTCTAGCCTTGATGCCCCGGATGCGGGGTAGCTTGGGGTCTGACTACGGTGTTAGCCCTGAGATGCAGAACTCCGTCATGTTTGAGGGCAAGAAAGGCTTTATGCCTGATGTCATCGCCCCTAAAGTCCTCTACGACTTTATCCGTGCGATCAAAGCACCCGGACGAGCTGCGCGGGGTGAGGTTCTGGACGAGGAAGAAGCCCTGAACACGGCGCTCAATATGTTTGGAGGCGGTTTGGCTACCAGCGGTGGCGTACCGGCTGGGTCATTGGGCATGGGCGCAAGGGTAGGTGGCAAGACTGTCCGAGAGTTGCTCTACGGGGACAAGCCAAACCTAACCCCTGCGGAAAAGTCAGCTATTACTAAACTTGAGAAAGAACTCAAGATTCCCGCCGTCAGTCGGCGCGAAGAAATGCGGGCTGGAGGCCAAACAATAGCCACACCAACTCCCGGATTCTCAACAATTGGTGAGATTGCGTTTAATCCTGAAAATCTGGTTGGCAAAGTATTAGTTCCATTATTTGGGGATACGTCTGCGATAGGGAAAGATGTCTCACAAATTAGGGGCATACCCCTGACAAAACCGGTAACGCAACAGGGCGGTTTTCTTTATCCTACGGTCAAATCCAACGTGGCTGAAGAAATCGGTTATGCATCTGAGCCGACCGCAGCGGCAAACAAGATCAAAAATTTTGAAAAGTTTGCAGATGACGATGTCTTAGGGGTGTTTTTAGCTGGAGGGCCACGGTCAATTGACTTTAGCCACCATCAGGCACAAGGGCTGGTGCGGCAACTAGACGCGATACAACCATCTGTCAAAGCCATAAATAACTTTGATAGGAGCTTGCGGAACTTTTCGGTAGTCAAGAAAGACCCGGAAGGCAAAAGCATCAAGACTTACCCGTTTAAGAACCTATCGACCAGCATTATCTCGCCAGACATGGAAATTCTAATGTCCCAGAGAACTACGAAGGACTTTACCCCCGGTCAGTTGCGGACGGCTATCTCTCAGCTTATGTATAAGGACGAGTTCCGAAAGCAAGGTTTTCCAATATATGACGATGCGTTAGAGGCTTTCGTTGACCCAAGGCTCCAAAAAGGATATATGGGGCAAATGATTTTTGAGGCTATTCCCGGACGAGGAATTCAAACCCCCTCTTATAGCCATCAGTCCTACTCTGCTGGAATACCGGGACGCAACCCAAAAACGCTCCAAACTAAAAGCGGAAACCTTGGAGCCCCTGCGGAACTGTTATTCCCTCAGTTGTACGCCAAGAACCGAGCTGCGGGCAAATCGGATGATGCAACCTTTTCCTCAATGATCAAATCCCACCAAGGGGAAAAGTTTACTGAGGAAGCCCTAGACCCTTTGATGCAGTTTTTATATTCTCGATAACGCGGATTAAGAACCTATGCTCAACTGCCAGCTCATTGATGACATCAGTTACGAATTTTAACTTTTGCGCGTGGCTCATCTCTAGGTAAGTCTTATCCCATTTAAGGTAACCGTCCCAAGAATCGTCCTCAATCCCACAATAAGCTACAATTTTTTTAGACATAGTTATTCTCCTGATAGAACAAACAGGTTACTACAAAAAGGTTGCAAGTACAACACAAACAGTTCACAATCCTAATTCCGTGTCAGGAACTTATAGATTGAGTTAATCAATATGGCCGCACCGATAGGTAATACAAATGCTGTAAAGGGGAAAATGTTCCACGATGCTTTGCGTAAAGCGTTGGTACAGAACCCTCAGAGACTACCCAAGATAGTAGAGACGCTGCTGACTGCGGCTGAGACCGGAGAGGCTTGGGCAGTCAAGGAAGTAATTGACAGGCTAGACGGCAAGGCAATCCAGATCAACCAGATGGAGAACGCCGATGGCTCTCCAATCCTCAACGCGATACAGGTCACGTTCATAAAGCCGCCCGAGACCATTGATGTCTGAGGTCGAAGATAGAGAACTACTAGCCCAAGCGGTAGCCAAGGCAGAGTTCCCGGTCAAGCTTGCGTGCCTCTTTGAGCCCAAGCGTTACAAGGTTCTCTACGGGGGCCGAGGTGGGGCAAAGTCTTGGGGAGTGGCTAGAGCCCTACTGATCAAGGGAGCCAAAGACCCGTTACGAATCCTCTGCGCTCGAGAGTTTCAGGTCTCAATCAAGGACTCAGTCCATAAGCTCTTGGCTGACCAGATAGCTCAGTTGGGTCTATCGGAGTTCTACGAGGTCACGAACACCTCAATCCGGGGTAGGAACGGAACCGAGTTCTTCTTTGCGGGACTAAAGAACAACATTATGTCGATCAAGTCCTTTGAGGGTGTGGACATCTGCTGGTGCGAAGAAGCCCAAACCATCTCCAAGACTAGCTGGAACGTCCTCATACCAACCATCCGAAGGGACAACTCAGAAATCTGGGTCACCTTTAACCCGGAACTGGAGACTGACGAGACCTACCAGCGGTTCGTGATCAGCCCGCCTGAGAACGCGATAGTCCAGAAGATCACATGGCGCGACAACCCGTGGTTCCCCCAGACCTTGCGGGAGGAAAAGGAAAACCTTGAGATCCACGACCACAACGCCTACCTGAACGTCTGGGAGGGCTTGTGCAGACGGACGGTCGATGGGGCGGTCTTTGCCCAAGAGATGACTATGGCTGAGATGGACGGACGAATTACTAAAGTCCCGTATGACGCTATCAAGCCCGTCCACGCGGTATTCGACTTGGGCTGGGCAGACAACACGGCAATATGGTTTGTTCAATTCATAGGCTTTGAGATCCGGTTGATTCGGTACATGGAAGATAACCAAAAGACCATGAGCTACTACTTGGCCCAGCTTCAGTCATTGGGCTACGTTTACGACACCATTTGGCTACCCCATGACGCTGAGAACACAACCTTGGCTGCGGCTGGTCGGTCGATTGCGGACATAGTCAGGGGAGCGAATTACAAGGTGCAAATCCTCCCGAGAGTGCCGGTCACGGACTCGATTAACGCGGCCCGCACGATTTTCCAGAAGTGTTACTTTGATAAAGAAAACTGCTACCAAGGGCTACAATGTCTGCGCCACTATCGGTATGATGTTGACCCAGATACTAAACAGTTCTCCAAGTCACCGCTACACGACATTTATAGCCACGGCGCGGACGCGTTTAGGTATATTGGATTGGTGGTAAACGAACCCCGGAAGGCTGGCCCCAAGAAGCCGGTGTACCAGATTCCGGGCTCATGGATGGGGTGATATATGGCAAAAGTAGACGTTCCGAGTGCTATCCCTGCGGACAGCCGCATACAGGAAGCAATAGATTTTCTTAAGTTTGCAAACGAGGCTGACACCGAAAACCGTCAGCAGGGTCTCGATGACCTAAAGTTTTCCGCAGGGAATCAATGGCCTGTTGAGGTTCAAAACTCCCGCCACCTAGAGGCTAGACCCTGCCTCACGATCAATAAGCTCGATGCTTATGTCAGACAGATAGTTAACCAGATGCGTCAGTCCCGCCCACGGATGCGGGCTCACTCGATGAACTCCGAGGCCAACGCAAAGGTTGCGGACATCATCACCGGGATTTTTAAGCATATCGAGGTCAACTCTGACGCTGATACGGCCTACGACACCGCTGGCGAGTACGCCGTCCGTATCGGATGGGGCTATTGGCGCGTCATTACCGACTATGTGCGGGACGATTCGTTTGACCAAGAGATTTACTTAAAGCCCATCGACAACCCGTTTTCGGTCTATTTTGACCCTAACTCAGTCCAGCCTGACGGGTCGGACGCTGAGAAGGTGTTGATCACGACCCTAATGAGCAAGGATGACTTTAAGGTTCAGTACCCCGGAGCTGATGACGGCGGTGACTTTAACCAGCGCGGAACCGGTGACTTTGACCCCGATTGGGTTCAAAAGGAGGACATCCGCGTAGCTGAGTATTTCTATTGCGAGCGCAAAAAGACAAAGCTCTTGCTTCTCTCCGATGGGACGAAGGTCTACAAGGACGAGGCTCCAAGCCCTGAGATTATGATGGCTGCGGGCATTACCGTGGTTGGCGAGCGCGACACCATGCGTAAGCAGATCAAGTGGTGCAAGCTCACGGGTCTTGAGATCCTTGAGGAACGCGATTGGGTCGGTCGCTACATTCCCGTAGTTCCGGTCTACGGTCAGCAGCTCACGGTTGAGGACAAGCGCAAGAAGTACGGGCTAGTGCGAAACGCCAAGGACGCTCAACGTATGTACAACTACTGGCAGACGAGCTTGACCGAGAGCATTGCCTTGGCTCCGAAGGCCAAGTGGCTGCTAGCCGAGGGTCAGGACGAGGGCCACGAGAACGAGTGGGCTCAGGCCAACATCAAGTCCATGCCGGTCTTGCGTTACAAGCAGACGGACATCAACGGCAAGGAAGCCCCACCACCTCAGAGACTCCAGCCAGAGCCCCCACCGGCGGGTGTTATTGCGGCGGCTATGAGCGTGGACAAGGACTTGCAGAGCGTGGTCGGTATATTCGATCCGTCCCAGCTCCCCCAAGGCAATATGTCTGGCAAGGCTATCCGGGGTCAGCAGATGCAAGTGGACATGACCAACTTCCACTTCTACGACAACATCACCCGGAGCATCAAGCACACCGGTCGGATCATCCTTGATCTAATTCCTAAGATTTACGACCGGGAGCGCGTCCTGCGGATCATTGGGTATGACGGTCAGCCCGAGATGATCACCGTGAACCAGCGGGTTCAGGACGAGATGGGCGTAGAAAAGGTACTAAATGACGTAACCGTGGGCGAATACGATGTCTTTATGGACACCGGCCCCGGCTACCAGAGCAAGCGTCAGGAGGCTGTTGAGGCCATGATGCCCATGATCTCAACGAATCAGGAGTTATTTAATCTTGCGGGTGACTTGGTGTTCAGGAATATGGACTTTCCGGGCGCGGAGGTTATCGCGGATAGGCTTGCGGCTAACAACCCATTGGCCCAGATTGACGAGAAGTCTGAGATACCACCGCAGATCCAGATGAAGCTCATGCAAGCCGAGAAGCAGATTGCTGATATGCAGCAAATGATTGCGGCTATGGAGCTTGAGAAGCAGTACCGTGGGGACGTAGAGAACATCCGTCAGGAAGGCGAGACCAAACGTAAGCTCATGGATGTCACCTCGCGGGCCTACAACACCGACACCATCAACGAGGCTAAGGTCAACCAGCAGATCCTCAACAGTCAGGCCAACCAGAACAAGGCCGAGCTGGACGCTATCACCAAGATGCTCTTGAAGCGGATGGACGTTGGCGAGCTGCGTCAGGTCATAGCCGAGAAGGACGCGGAACAAGCTCAGGTAGCTGCGTTTGCGGAACAAGAAGTCAACAAGTCATCTAACCCGTTCTTGCAACAGGAGCAACAGATAGCCCAGATGTGATAGTTGACACCTATCTAGAAACAGTTTTTAATACGACTTACCTACCAATGGGTTCATTGGGTTTATTCTTGGAGTAATCCATGTCTGAAGCAGCACAAGAAGTTCCAGCCCGGAAACAGGCGGGGACTGTAGTAACGAGTGAGAATTTAGCTGAGTTTTCGTTAGCAAAATTAGGTTTAGCGCCCGATGGATCTCCTGCTGAGGCCGCAAATGCGGAGCCGGTAGTCGAGGCAGAGGCGAGTGAACCAAGCGAAAGTGAAGCTGCGACAGGTGAAAAGAAGCAAAACCCAAAACTTGAGAAGCGGTTTTCAGAACTGACTAAGCAGCGTGAAGCGGCCCGCCAAGAAGCGGAACGTGAGCGCCAAGCCCGTCAAGAGCTGGAGAATCGGATCAAGGAGCTGGAGTCTAAGGCTAACCCTGCGAAAGCAGAACCGGCAGACCCAGACCCCAAACCCGATCCAAGCCAGTTTAATGATGCGCTGGAATATGCTGAAGCTCTGGCTGAGTGGACTACGGATAAGAAGTTGCGGGAGCGTGATGAGCAAGAGATGTCTCGCAGGGCGCAAGAAGAACAGAGCCGTAAACAGGTTGAGTTCCAAAAGCGCGTAGAAGCTGCGAAGGCAAATCTTCCGGACTATGAGGACACAATCGCCGCCGCTGGTGATATACCAGTAAGCGCACCGGTTGGGGAATCAATTGTCGATAGTGAGTTTGGGCCCGAAATCCTTTACTACCTAGCCGACAACCCGGACTACGCACGTTCCCTAGCGGAGAAGTCATTGACCGCGCAACTACGCGAGATTGGGAAGTTGGAGGCAAAGTTTGAGAAAACAGCGACTCCTAGCAAAAAGGAACCTGTAGCGAAGAAATCGAACGCCCCTGCGCCGATTTCGCCTATCAAGGCAAGCAGTAGCTCCGTGGACACCGGTTTGGATTCAGACCGAGCGTTTCATGGAACCTACCAGCAATGGAAGGCTGCTCGCCTTGCCGGGAAGATTCGGTAAGTGGCAACTACTAACCTTTTATGGAGTAATTAAAAATGGCAAATAATTTGCTAACCATCTCCATGATCACCAACGAGGCGTTGATGGTCTTGGAAAACGAACTTACGTTCACGGCCCGCGTTGACCGTTCTTATGACGAGCAATTTGCGGTTACTGGTGCAAAGATTGGTAATACTGTTAACGTCCGCCGTCCCGGTCGTTTTATCGGTACTACTGGCCCTGCGCTTAACGTAGAGGACTTCAACGAGACATCCGTCCCGGTGACCCTCTCAACTCAGTTCCACGTTGACACTCAGTTCACCACACAGGACTTAGCCCTGTCGTTGGATATGTTCTCGGATCGCGTGTTAAAGCCCGCAATCGCTGCTATCGCCAACAAAATGGACTTTGATGGCACGACTATGGCTACTGACAACACCGCCAACACCGTTGGTACGGCTGGTACTGTTCCCTCCGACATCGCTACGTTCTTGACCGCACAGGCTTATCTGGACGGTGAAGGCGCACCCCGCGATGGCAAGCGTTCTTGCGTTGTTGACCCCTTTACCGGTGCGTCAATCGTTGGTTCGCTCAAAGGTCTCTTTAACCCACAGGGCACTATCTCGGGTCAATACGAGAAGGGCATGATGGGTAAGGACACCATCGGAATGAACTGGTACATGGATCAGAACATTGTGTCGCACACATACGGTTCTTACTCCACGGCTACGCTCTCCACCAACACAGCAACATTCACCGGTTCGCTGACAACTGGCTGGGCTTCAACATCCACGATCACAATCTCTGCCGCTACTGCTAACGCTGGACTCAAGCAGGGTGACACCATTCAGATTGCTGGCGTGTTTGCAGTCAACCCCCAGAACCGTCAGCCATACGGCGGTAATGTTCTGCGTAACTTTGTCGTGACTGCTGACGTGACGATTACCTCCGGTGGCTCTGCCTCGGTTACGGTATCGCCCGCTATCATCACGGCTGGTCAGTTCCAAAACGTATCCGTTCTCACGACTTCAGCTTCAGCGACTGTCACACCGTTTAACAAGACCGGTGTTGTCAGCCCGCAGAACTTGGTGTTCCACAAGAACGCGTTCACGTTGGCTACTGCCGACCTTGAGTTACCTGATGGTGTTCACTTTGCTGGTCGCGCATCTGACAAGCAATTGGGTCTGTCAATTCGAGTGGTCAGGCAGTACACAATTAACAATGATTCCATTCCAACCCGCTTAGATGTTCTCTACGGTTGGGCTCCCCTCTACCCCGAACTCGCTTGCCGAGTTGCGGCTTAATTAGGAAAGGAACTTAATCATGTCAAATCCGGGCCCAGCAAGTACCCAAACCTCCAACTACCTACTTAACGGTAGTGCAGCCGATGGTGTTCTCATCGGTATCGCTGGAGGTGAGGTTGGTTTTTACGGCGAGACCCCTGTGGTTCAAGCCTCTGCTATTACCCCGCTAGTTTCAACGACAGCCTCAACCGCTGACGTTTGCGCTCGCGTCAATAGCATCATTACCGCTTTACAGAACATCGGCATTACCGCCTAAGATGTTTTGAAGCTACGGAGAAGCCGCCCTCAAAAGGGGTGGCTTTTCTCATTTTTAGGAACCGCATGAAGCACATAATGTTGGCAATGCCCGCTTACACAGGCGTGGTTCACATGGGAACGATGCGCTCCCTGATGACTGACTGCATCACCCTGATTAAGCGTGGTGACCGGTTTACATTCGTGGATGACGTAGGTAACGCCATGATTGCCGACTGCCGAGGCGTAATTACAACCAATTTCTACCACTCCGACTGCGATGAGCTGGTCTTTATTGACTCAGATGTCGCGTGGGAGGCCGGTGCTTTATGTAAGCTAATCGACCACCCAGTAGACTTTGTGGCTGGTGCGTACCCTGCAAGGGTTGATCCGCTAAAGTTCAATATCGGCTGGATTGAGGAGCGTCAATACCTGAGAGCTGACCCAAATACGGGACTTTTAGAGGTGGATCGCGTCCCCACGGGCTTTTTGAAGATCACAAAAAACTGCGTAGCCAAGATGATTGAGGCTTACCCAGATACGTTTTATCACGATGCCGCTGTTAATAACCAGTTCTATCCCCTGTATGAATCGTTTATCGACCCGGAAAAGAAGTGGAAGTACGGCGAGGACTTTTCGTTTTGTAAGCGGTGGAGAGAGATAGGCGGTCAGGTATGGTTAGACCCTGAAATCAACATGGGTCACATAGGCAATAAAATCTTTGAAGGACATATTGGAAATTGGCTTAAAAGTAGGATAATTTCACAACTAACATCTGAGGTGACCCATGAACCAAATCAAAATTCTTAGCCCAACCTTTGCGTTGGATCTCACAACCTCTGCGTCTGCTGCGTTGCAAATCGTCCCCAGCTCGCCAACCCGCGCCTATCGCGTGGCCCTGCTGAACACCGGAACGGGCAAGGCTGCCGTGACTTTTGGCACAACTTCAACGAATATGGACACCCCCGTGATCGCGTCTACGGGCGGCTCTGGGTCATTAGTCCTACCGGCTAACATGATCTACCCAATGATTATCGACTGCGGAGCCCCAGACCTTTACATTAAGGGAATCTCATCAGGCACTAACACCCTGTACATTACGTTGGTGGCTACCGAATAAGGATTCACCATGTCGAACTCGACCGCTAATACCCAAACGACAAATTTCCTACCGGTACAAGCGACTTACGAGCCGCTATACCCGTATGACATCATTACGTTTATTGGGCCAGCAGGACAACCATTTTATGCCCCAACAAACCCCAACTTAGACGGGGTTACGATCACTAATAGTACGATCAATAGTACGACTGTTGGACTAACAACCCCTGCTGCGGCGGCTTTTACAACCGCATCAATGCAAAATCAGCCGATTTCAGGCACAGATTTAACTAACAAGACTTACGTTGATGCGGCTATTGTTGGTATTTCTTGGAAACAACCGGTTGCAGCCGCAACGACTGCAAATATTGCTCTTACTGGCGCTCAAACTATCGACACAGTTTCTGTAGTTGCCGGTGACAGGGTTTTGGTTAAAGATCAATCAACTCAAGCTAATAACGGAATCTACATTGTTGGAACACCTTGGACTCGATCACCAGATGCTGACACATGGGATGAAATGGTGTCGGCAATGGTGTTTGTGGAATCAGGCGGTCAGGCTGGTAACGCTTTTTATTGCCCAATTCAGCCGGGGGGAACTCTTGGGGTCACCGCAATTACTTGGTCAAACTTTTCGGTTGCGGGTACTTACTTTGCCGGTACGGGTTTATCCCTAGCTGCAAATACTTTTAGCATCACTAACACCGGGGTTACGGCTGCAACCTACGGCTCCGCAAGTGCGGTTCCGGTCATTGTGGTCAACGCTCAAGGCCAAATAACTAGCGCAAGTGATGCAAGTATTGCAATTGCAGCCACCCAAATTACTTCTGGAACCATCGACTCGGCGCGGATCTCAGGCTCTTACACCGGAATCACGGCGGTTGGAACCCTGTCTGGTTTGACTGTCAGCTCAACAATCAACGGGTCAATTTCAGGCAATGCTGCAACCGCAACAAGCGCAACGTCCGCAACAACGGCTACAAACCTAGCTGGCGGGGCCACGGGAAGCGTCCCGTACCAAAGTGGATCAGGCGCTACCACTTTTTTAGGAATTGGAACTACGGGTCAGATATTGACCGTATCGGGCGGCGTTCCTACTTGGGCTGCGCCCGCAACAAATGGCGATGTGGTAGGCCCGGCATCCTCTACGGATAACGCGATTGCGCGGTTTGATAGCACGACCGGCAAGATTATTCAGAACTCAGGGATCATCCTGTCTGACGCAAACGCCTTACAAAACGTCAACGAGATCAACTTTGACATCACGCCTACGAGCGTGGTCGGCGGTGCGGGCTCGCTGTCTTGGAATGACAACGACAACACCGAGACCTTAGAGTTGATTGGAAATAACAACGTAGGGATCAAGCTAGGCGAGGAGAACTACTACCGAATCAAGGCTACAGCCACGATAACCAAGGGTCAGGTCTTGATGCTCACCGGAACGGTTGGAGCGTCTGGCGGTCTTACGGCTGCACCGGCTACCGGTCTAACGGCGGCTACGGGAACCTCAATTATCGGTCTGGCTAAAGAGTCAGCAGTTACAAACGATTGGATCTACGTTCAAGAGTTTGGCGAGGTCAAGGGAATCAACACCAGCGGGTCAACTGCCGGTGAGACTTGGGTCAACGGGGACATCCTTTATTACAACCCTGCGGTCACAGGCGGTCTTACAAAGAACGTACCAACAGCCCCAAATGCCAAGGTTGAAGTAGCTGCGGTCACATACGCAGACGCATCAAACGGAATCCTTTTTGTTCGCCCGACCTTTCAGCCACGGCTAAACGACCTCTCAAACGTCTACGCCATAAGCCCATCGGACAACGATGTAATCGTCTGGGATAACACGGACGGACGCTGGGAGAACCGGGCTCAGTCAACCTTAACTGCGGGTAAGGCAACCAACCTAGCAGGGGGCGCGACAGGGTCGCTACCTTACCAGTCTGCGGCTGACACGACCACGTTCTTAGCCGCTGGCACAGACGGTCAGGTTCTAAAGCTGGCAAGCGGTGTGCCAACTTGGTCAAGTGATACGTCAGGTGTAACCATTACAGACGATACGACCACTAACGCAACCCGCTACATCACGTTCTCAAACCTGACCACCGGCAATGAGACAACCCTAGACGTATCGTCTACTAAGCTGCAATTTAATCCCAGCACCGGGGACTTTACGACCGCTGGACAACTATATTTCAACGGCGGTCAAACGCCAGCGTCAACCGGCAAAGCCATCGCAATGGCTATGATTTTTGGATTCTAAGGAGCAATTATGGCAGCACCAAATATTGTAAACGTATCGGTTATAACCGGTAAGACAGCTTATTTAACTCCAGCAAACACAACAGCAAACGTATTGCTTGCAAACGCATCCGGAAGCGGAAAAGTGTTTAAAGTAAATATGGTTTTGGCTGCAAATGTTAACGGAACTTCAGCCGCTGAAACAACAGTTGCAATCAATACTGCCGCAGCCGGTTCAGGAACATCTTATCCAATTGGAAGCACTATCTCTGTTCCAGCAGATTCAACAATGATTATTAGCGATAAAACAACGGCTTTTTATTTAGAAGAAGATAAGAGCATTGTTGTGACCTCTGGAACATCTAGCGCAATTTCATATACTGTGTCTTACGAAGAATTGAACTAAAGGCTTAAAAATGGCTAAGCGATACACAGGCGGCCTAATAAGAAACACGCCTCCCACGACATCTGGTGGGTATAACGGAACGGCAAGCGGTGTTTGGACATTATCTGAACAGGCGCAAATTCTTGCTGCTGGAAATTGGCCTTTAACCGTTACTCCTCCCGGAGCGCCAACATCGGTTTCTGGAACGGCTAATGCAGTTGGAGGCGTTTCGGTATCGTTTACCGCACCAGCAAGCAACGGCGGATCAGCAATTACTGGTTACACGGTTACGTCAAGCCCCGGCGGAATCACGGCATCTGGAGCATCATCTCCAATAAACGTAACTGGCTTATCAAATGGAACGGCATATACTTTTACAGTTTATGCAACAAATGCAATTGGAAATGGCCCTGCAAGTACACCGAGCGCAAGCGTTACAACTTGGAGCGTTCCAGATGCGCCAACGATAGGAACCGCAACTCAAGCATCAGCAACTTCAGTATCTGTTGCGTTTACACCACCTGGATTTAATGGCGGAACCGCAATCACAGGATACACAGCAACTTCAAGTCCCGGTGGACTTACCGGAACCGGAGGTTCTTCACCGATTACGGTTTCAGGACTTACTACGGGAACTGCATATACGTTTACTGTTACTGCAACTAACGCGGTTGGGACAAGTGCAGCAAGCGCAGCAAGTAATAGTGTTACTCCGACTGTTTCATATATTGTTGCAACCGGAGGAACAGTCACAACGTCAGGAAATTACAAATTTCACACGTTTAATGGATCTGGAACATTTTCGGTTTCTTCTATTGGTTCAGGATCTTCTGCGAGCGACAAAATTGACTATATTGTTGTGGCTGGCGGTGGTGGCGGCGGCGGTCAAAAAGGTGGTGGCGGCGGCGCTGGAGGATATAAGAACTCAACAAACGTCACGGTTACCGCAAGTAACTATTCCGTAACGGTTGGTGGCGGCGGCGCTGGTGGGCCAAATCAAGGCAATACTGGTGGTGGCGGTAGCCAAGGATCTTCATCATCATTAAATGGAACCGGAGTTTCGGTTTCTACAACTGGCGGTGGCGGAGGACGAAGCCCGAACTCTGCGGGAACAAGTGGTGGATCGGGAGGCGGAGGATCAAACGGCAACAACGGATATAACGGAACTTCAGGCGAAGGAAATGCTGGCGGAAATTCAACCAGCGCAGTTGGCGGTGGTGGCGGCGGAAAAGCAAACTCTGGTTCTAGTCCGGGAACTGGCGGTAACGGTACTGCATGGTTAAATAGCGTGACTTACGGCGGCGGCGGTGGCGGCGGATCAAGCCAAAACGGAACGCCGGGAAGCGGAGGTTCTGGAGGTGGCGGAGCTGGTAAGGCCAGTAACGGAACCGGAGATGCGGGCTCGACCAATACGGGCGGCGGAGGTGGCGGCGGCGGAAACGTAGATGGATCGTTTGGCGCTCTTGGAGCTGGCGGTGCGGGCGGTAGCGGAATCGTGATTATTAGATACCAATATCAATAACTAAAACGGGCAAACAATGAACGCAGAAGTAAAAGATTTTATCGGTGTCTATGATGATGTTTTTTCTAAAGAAAATTGTCTAAATGCTATTGATTACTTTGAATCAATGGCAAAAGCTGGGTTTGCTCATAGTCGGCAATCCCATGAAGGGCCAGAAGTTACAAAAGGCATGAAAGAAGATTTGATGATGTTTTCATGCGACTATGTTCAACATTTAAATAGCCGAATTGATACCGCATTTAAAGAAACTTTGTGGGGTACTGTTTATCCTCATTATTCAAATGAATTTCATGTAATTAAAGAATCTGGTGCTCACAACATATATTCAAATAAATTACAAAGGACAAACATAGGTCAAGGCTACCATGTTTGGCATTATGAAAGCAGTATTCGAGACACAAGTAACAGATTATTGGTTTATGCGGTGTATTTAAATGACGTTGAAGAAGGCGGGGAAACAGAATTTTTGTATTACCCAAGGAGGGTCAAACCAAAAACAGGTCGAGTTTTAATTTGGCCCGCAAGTTTTACTCATACACATAGAGGCAATCCTCCAATAAGTAATTCAAAATATATTATGACGGGATGGATTGAATTTTAATCATGGCTCATTTTGCACAACTTGATAGCAATAATGTGGTAATGGATGTTGTTGTTATTGACAACTCAAACGTTGATAATTTGCCATTTCCAGAAAGCGAACCTATTGGTATTCAATATCTAACGACATGGTCTGGTGGGTACACGAATTGGAAACAAACGTCTTACAATGGAACATATCGTAAAAATTATGCGGGTGTTGGGTATAAATATGATCCAAATTTGGATGCGTTTATTTCCATTCAAGATTACCCGTCATGGGTACTAAACGTACAAACTTGTAATTATGAAGCTCCTTTTCCCCCTCCGGATGATGGTCAAGAATATATTTGGGACGAACAAATACTTAATTGGGTTTTAGGGTAAGCAAAAAAAATGACAACTTATAAATGGAAAATTTTTGAGTTGACTCAATCAAATGGATTTGTTTCTCATGTCAAATACTTTTGTGAAGCAACCAATGACGGTTATACGGTAACAACCGAAGGAAATTGGAAATTTAGAAAAAAGTACGATTACTCTGAAAACCTGACCGAGCATCAGGTATCGCATTGGCTAGATTTAGACACTCAAGAAGGTGAACGCCACCTAATTAAAGACCGGCTTGCCG
>Ga0315904_10006915_pt1 | contig 15357 bp, 8 predicted proteins | sample LakEriMetagenome_6_FD_203529 | JGI IMG/M metagenome (GOLD analysis project Ga0315904, IMG submission 203529) | Freshwater fungal communities from buoy surface, Lake Erie, Ohio, United States - Buoy 12 MA120 | ecosystem: Environmental > Aquatic > Freshwater > Lake | place: USA: Lake Erie, Ohio... | reverse complement strand
CACCTGGAAAGCGAAGTGATCCAGCAACGGCTGGACGATGAGCTCGCCAAAAAGCTTTCAGATTTCGGTATCAGGCTGGTACTGACGGCACATCCCACACAGTTCTATCCTGGTTCGGTTCTGGGTATCATCAATGACCTCTCACGCTCTATTCGTGAGAACAACGTGAACCAGATCAACATGTACCTGCAACAGCTGGGTAAAACGGCTTTCTTCAAGAAGCAGAAGCCAACACCTTATGATGAAGCCGTAAGCCTGATCTGGTACCTGGAGAATGTATTCTACAATGCCTGCGGCAAGATCATATCCTTCATGAAGAACCAGTTCAACAACGGGAGTGAAGGGGAAAAACCGGTGATCAGGATGGGATTCTGGCCCGGTGGCGACCGTGACGGAAATCCCTTTGTAACAGCCGCGATCACCCGAAAAGTAGCGGATGCATTAAGAGGGGCGGCACTGAAATGTTATTATATGGATGTGCGCAAGCTCCGAAGAAGGCTCACATTCGAAGGCGTTGAATCAGAACTGCAGGAACTGGAAAGAAAATTATACGATAATCTGTTCATCCCCGGCCACGAAGTGGATATCTCTTCCAACGAGATCTTAAAGACACTCAGGCAGATCCGCGAAGTGGTCATCTATAAACACAACAGTCTTTTCGTTGGCATGTTGGACGGACTGATCAACAGGGTGGAAGTGTTTGGATTATATTTTGCTACCCTTGATATCAGGCAAGACAGTTCGATACACCAGCGCATCATGGAGATATTTGCTGAAGCCGGCGAGCTGGGTGAGGGATATCTCGAAAAGTCTGAACCGGACAAGATCAGGGCGCTGGGTTCATTAACCGGCCCTCTTAAAAATACGCCTGCTGATCCGATGGCTGCAGAGACCATGGCCAGTGTAGAGGCGGTCAAATATATACAGCAATACAACGGTATAGAAGGATGTAACCGCTATATCATCAGCCAGTGCAACAGTGCATTGAATGTGATGGAGGTGATGGCCCTGTTCATATTGGGAGGATGGAAGAAAAGCGATATCAACATCGACATCGTACCTCTTTTTGAAACCATTGATGACCTGATCAGGGCTTCAGATGTGATGAAGTCGCTGTATGAGGATAATACCTATATGGACCACCTGAAGAAGCGCGGGTCGGTTCAAACCATCATGCTCGGTTTCTCAGACGGTACTAAGGATGGCGGTTATATGATGGCTAACTGGAGCATCTATAAAGCGAAGGTTGAACTGACCAGAATTTCCAAGCAATATGGAATTGATGTGATCTTCTTTGATGGCCGTGGTGGTCCTCCTGCGCGCGGCGGTGGTAAAACGCATAAATTTTATTCATCACTGGGTCAAAAGATCGCCAACCGGGAGATACAGCTGACCATACAGGGGCAAACGGTGAGTTCTAATTTCGGTATCGTTGATGCAGCGCAATATAACATTGAACAGCTGCTGCACGCAGGCATTTCCAATGATCTGTTTGCAGAAAAGAATGTGACACTTACAGAAGAGCAGGAAAGTCTGATCAATGACCTGGCACTGGAAAGTTTTGATGTTTATACTGAACTGAAGAATCATCCCTATTTCCTGGAATATCTTTCACACGTAAGCCCGCTGCGGTTCTATGCGGAGACCAATATCGGAAGCCGGCCAGCGAAGCGCGGTAGCGGTGGAAGACTGTCGTTGAAAGAACTGAGGGCGATCCCCTTTGTTGGAGCCTGGAGCCAGCTGAAGCAGAACCTGACGGGTTATTACGGCGTGGGAAGTGCATTCAGGAAGATGGAACAGGATGGAAGATGGCATGAAGTGGAGATGTTGTACAGGAAATCGCCATTCTTCAAAACACTGATCGATAACTGCGAGATGGCGATGAAAAAATGTTTCTTCCCGCTCACTGCCTATATAGCTGATCATCCTGTGTATGGCGAGATATGGAATAAGATCCATGATGAGTTTGAACTGACGGCGAGTTATATTTTCAAGCTTTCAGGAAAGAACGAACTCATGGCCGACTATCCCGTGGAGCAATTGTCCGTGCAAATGCGCGAACGCATTGTACTTCCGCTGACGACCATACAGCAGTACGCGATCAACAAGGTGCGCGTGATGGACGAACAACTGGTGCAGGGGCCTCTGAAAAGTGTTTACGAGAAGCTTGCGATGCGTTGTAGTTTCGGCATCATCAATGCGGGAAGGAATAGCGCTTAGGTGACGATGTCTAGTCTTCTGAGATTTTTCTCAGATTGTCTTCCAACTGCCGGTCAATAAGGTAATGGTAAGGGTCAATGCCTGCTTTTACAGGTTTCTCCCTGACCCTGAACGTAAAGGTATTGTCCGCCTTCGTGATCTTGAAACGATTCATTGCAAGAGGTTTACCCAGGACTACTTTGCCTTTTGATTCTCCAAATACGCCCACATCGATATAATCATTCAATGCAATGGTTTTTTCCTTACCCAGGGAATCGGCACGGAATTTTTCAGACCGGGTGATTACGCTCACTTCGTATTCATTCCCCACTTTTTTGAAATCGGTTTTTACCACACTGTTTGAGAACAACGTAATATTCCGGAACAGATCGTCGATCAGGTATTGGAGGGAATCGGGTGTTACGGCTTTGAATGCATTCACCGCGGCGTTGGCGGTAGGATAGGGTGCCGCTTTATACGCATGTTCATTGATCAGTTGGCGAAGCGCCTGGTTGACGTTATGCTCGCCGATCATTTCTTTCAGATAGTAGAGTACCACAGAGCCTTTCTGGTAATGGATATATCCCTGGTTCTCCGTTTGCATCAAAGGCCTTTCCGCCTCCAGTTCCCGCGATCTTCCCCGGAGATATCCGTCCATCTCATAGCTGAGGAATTTCCGCATCTTATCACGCCCATACTCTTTCTCCATCACCATCAGGGCGGAATATTCAGCGAACGACTCGGACATCATCTCAGATCCGCGCATGGGAGGACCTATGAGCTGGTGAGCCCAATATTGGTGGCCCATTTCATGTGCAACAATGAAATAGACCATATCAATATCATCCTCTTTTACATCCCTTAGGTCAGTGATAAAACCGATACCCTCACTATAGGGCATGGTGCCCGGGAAGGCCTGAGCAAAGGAAGCGTAACGGGGGAATTCGATGATGCGACATTGCTTATGATAATACGGGCCAAAATTCCGTGTATAATAATCGAGGGACTTCTTCATGCTTGCTACCATATTGGGAACATTGTACTTATGTTCCTTGATATGGTATACTTCGATATCAATGCCATTAAATTTATCGCGGGTCACCTGGTAACGGGCTGAGATGAATGAATAGAAGTTCAGCGAAGGATGGTCCAGTTGATATTCAAAGAAATTTCTGCCATCTTTTTTCCATTCGCGTTTCAGGGAGCCAGGCGCTACGGCGATCTGATCTCCTGAGGTACTGATCACCGTTCTTACATTCACAAAATCAGCATTCATGTCCACATAGGGGTTTGCCCGCGCACTCATATTGTTATCGTCAAGGGGCGCTAATTTTTGCCTGGCAGGAAGCCCCATTTTCTTCCGTTTATTCTTATCCTGCAACTCATTTCCGCGTTGATAGCCGAACAATGGAAGTATGTCCGCATTATTAAAGAAAGTACCATTGTGAGTCAGGGATTTAAACGATACCTGGTTCTCAAATCCTTTGGTTTCCTTACGCGTCTTTATTTTGATGACCATAGAGTCGCCGGGAGCCATCGGATGTGATAATTGGTAAATGCGGTAATGAAGTTTCTCGTTGTCTAAGGTCAGTTTTGCGGCAGGTATTTCAATGTCAAACTTGTCCATGTCCTGCGGAATGGTAAAATGAAAAGCAGGGATCGGCTTTTCTGTTTTATTGACAATAGTACCGCTTATCTCAACATATAAATTCCTCTCATATGGATGGATGTCGATCTTATAGCTAAGGTCAGTGTACTTAGGCGATGGCAGGTCCTGGTACTTTTTATAATTCAGCTCATAGGCTTTTTGTTGTGCCTCTGATTCATCTTCATTCAAATACGTGTTAAGTACCTGCGTATTATAGTAGACATATCCTGCTACAGCAACGAATGCGATCAGAGCGGTGGCAAATGCGAGCTTGTTTTTTTTCAACCGGTGCAATGCTGCTCTTGCACGAATCTTAAAGGCTGTGTCTTTTCCTCTAACATAGAATGCAAATACAATGAATGCGGTGATGACGGAAAAGAGCATCCAATACAGGTAGAACCATGTAGTGCCCTTAACAAATGGTCCGAAACCATTCATATCGGAATAAGTGATGCTTGGGCCGGAACCGAAATTGAGCATATTGGTGTTGATCTTGAGAACATTCCATATGAAAGCGTTCAGGATCAGGAAAGCAACGATGGCGAAATAGGCTATATAACGGTTGTTGATCAGATAATGGAACAGGAGAGCCATTACCAACAGGTAGGCAAATGAGAGCAGGTCGATCACGAGCAGGCTGATGACGTACTGGCTCAATTCAAATCGGGTATAACCGTTAATGGCCTGCACAATAATACCCACAACGATGGTGGACAGCATCACAAAAAAGATGCTGGCAATAACTGCCACCAGTTTAGAAATGAACATAAATCCTGTTGGTGCAGGACTGACATCTGTTATTTCGGAGATTTTGGCATCCCGTTCTTTCCAAACCAACACGCCGGAATAGAATATGATGATACCTACCACGAACAAATAGAAGGCACCCCGGACCAGGTCGATCACGCTGTAGGTGACCGGATAGTAGGTGCTGCCATATCTCCCCGTGAAGCTCGACATCGAACCGATCATATTCAGCAGGCCGATCAGTACGATGATGATGAATGTCTGATTTTTGAAAACAGATAAGGTTTCGAAACGGATCATATGCCATAGGGTCCTCCCGCTGTAACGCGCGCCCAGTTGAGGTTCAAAGGATCGTAGTTCAGCGTGTGTAAGAACGGGATCTTCCTGTTTCAGATCTATTTTCTTCTTTTTACCACGTTCCCTGGGTGCGCTGAACGAGAACCTGGAATAGAGTGCGAGCAGAGCAAGAAAGCCGATGCCTATCCATATGGCTCGATTCATCAGGATATTTCCCGTCAATGGCACCGCCCTTGTATTTTTCTCGTCCACCGTCATATACTTGGATGCAAGGGAAAGTGGTTGAGAACCGAAGGGATCGAGTAGATTGGCCAACCACTCTTTTTCTATATCCCTGGTATATCCCTGGCTTATAACATAAAGAAGGAGGATGACCATTGAGCCAACAAAGGGCACAACGTTGTTCCTCGAGATAAGTGCCATTCCATAAACGATCACGCCAATGATTAAGGTGTTAGGGATGGCAAAAATGGCGAGCCCATGGAGATGAGAACTCCAGATCACATCACCATATCTCTCCGGTTGCACCCATGGCATCATTGGCCCGATCAGCGCACCCAGGGACACGCCCAAAAGTGGAATGATGGCTATGGTAAATGCACCAATGAATTTCCCGAAGAAATATTCGTATTTACGGATGGGCGAGGTGAACACGAACTGGTACATGCCCGAGCTGTAATCCCTGTTGGCCGCGGCTGTCATAAATGCGGTTGTCATCAGCAGACAGATCAGGGACATGAGGGCATAATATTGCTCGATCACAAAGGGTGCGTTCTTATGGACACTTCCCATATCGCCACCGATCTGCACCTGGTCAGATGATATTGCTCCAAATACCAGAAGGGTATTGATAAAAAGAAAGATCCAAAGCATGGGCGACTTAAACCAGTGCCTCCATTCGTACCGGATAAACTTGAACATGGCGATTGGTTTAGATCAGTGAGTGTAGTTTCGAGAAAAAAACATCTTCGAGTGTCTCTTCTGCAGGACTGAATCCATTGTCAGGGTGTTGCTCTGAAAATATGTGGATCTGGGGCTTCCCGCTCACCAGTTTATTGCTGATGACCTTGTATTGATCCTGGTACGTTCCCAGTTCGTTCTTGTCAACCCTTTTTTCGTAAACCTTACCATTGATCATGGCCAATGCATCGTCAGTAGTTCCACTATAGAGTAACATGCCTTTATCAATGATAGCCATGTTGACGCAGAGTTCCCTGACGTCCTGAACAATGTGGGTAGACAAGATCACTATAGTTTGTTCCCCGATCTCGCTGAGGATATTGTAGAACCTGTTCCGTTCCCCCGGATCAAGGCCGGCAGTAGGTTCATCCACGATCACCAGTTTCGGACTTCCAATGAGGCACTGCGCGATCCCGAAACGTTGACGCATACCACCTGAATATCCACTCACCGCTTTTTTCCGGTGTTCATACAGGTTAACTTTTTCTAACAGGTAGTCTACCATTTCAGATCGTTCCTTTGGCCGGTCGAATCCTTTTAGGATCGCGAGGTGGTGCAGGAGGTCAGATGCTGAAATGCGTGGATACACACCAAATTCCTGTGGCAGATAGCCGAGTATCTTACGGACCTTATCTTTCTCATGGAGGACGTCAATATCTCCAAGCATAACGGATCCGCTATCAGCATCCTGAAGGGTGGCAATGGTTCGCATCAGCGTGGACTTGCCCGCACCGTTTGGTCCAAGTAAGCCAAACATCCCTTTTTCAATGGAAAAGGTGATGTCTTTCATGGCGTGCACGCCATTTGCGTAACGCTTGTTCAGGTTCTTGATATCCAGTCTCATATTATTCCAATGATTAACATTTCCAGTTCTGAAGATATTGATTGAAAATTGAATTTGGGATAAAGAATACGATGAATTGATGAATGGTTATACAAACAGAACTGTAGGTTGTAGGTTCTAAGTTGTAGGTACTAGATTTGTTTTGAAATACAAGATCTTTCAGCCCTTTTTCACTACAAAGCCTACCGTCCAGGGCACCGGTCTCGGACTATCAATGTGCTACGACATTGTGAAAGCACACGGCGGTGAGATAAAAGTGGAGAGCAAGGAAGGAGTGGGGCCTGCGTTCTTTGTAATTATTCCGATTTCCAAAAGCTAAGTTCAATAGATGAATGTGGTGGCTACCTAATTTCCCGCATTCACCACATTCATCACATTCATTCCCACATTCCCACATTCATCACATTCCACCACATTAAAAAAAAGGGGCCGCATAGAAATGCGCCCCGTTTTGTTTATGACCCAACTTTGACTGCTTGTCAAAACTTGTAAATTGCTGCGAATAAGGCGCTCACGTTACCGGATTTTGCTGCGCCTTCTTTATCATAGAACACGTCCTCGCTGCCGGATTCAAACCTGATCTCAGGAATGAAGGTCAGTGGACCTGCCTTGAAGTTCATGGAAATGGTATTGGCCCAGATGGCTGCACCTTCCGGCGCCAGTGACATGGCTACCAACTGGTCTTTGTCGCTGAAATATTCACTGCGCAGTGTGAAGCCAATTTTAGAACTGGGATCGAGGTTCAGGTAAACTGCAGATCCCCACCAGCTCTTGCTTTCTGCTTTAGAAGCTAACCCGGCACTTGATTTATCTTTTGAACTTTGTACTGTTCCATTATAACCGAGGCTGAATTTGTCTGAGATCTTTGCGGTGGCTACCAGGTCAAATTGATTTACACCAACAGAGTCAGCTCTTTGTCCGCCCACATAGTTGAGGTACAACTTCACGTTCTCTGTAGCAGCGAAACTATATTGGCCGAGGATGAACTTCTTAGCACCGGAAGGGGAGAATTTATAGTCGGTCTGGTTAGCTATACCCAACATGAAACCGCTTTTACCCGCTGTGGCCTCCGCCTTTATACCGGTGTGGAAGAAAGGACCCCAGGAGAACATGTACGACATACTGTAGTTCCTGTTAGCAGGGGCGTCCACAAGTTCATAACCAACGTGTGTGGCCCATGAACCTACAGTTAATTTCAGCCAATCTTTAGGTGAATAAGTAACGTAAAGTTGCTTAATGGCCTGAGTTACACCATTATCGTTGTAAGAGAATTCCTGGGCGCGTTTTCCAAACCCCAGATCTGCTACAAATCCTACTTTGCCGATAGTGTGTTCGAGTTTTACAGATGCCATTCCCAGTTCAAAGGAATTATGGCTATTGGTGAAACTGGTCCTGTTATTCGCGGGATTCTTGGAGAAATCGTAGCGGTAATAAGCATCTACGAAGCCCGATATAGTTGTAGGTTTTGGTTCTTCTTCTTTTGCCGGTGCATCCTGGGCAAAAAGAGGGTTAATCGCTGCCACAACTGCGGCAGTTACAAAAAGTTTTTTTAACATTGTATTGCTTTTTTTTTGTTCTAAAGAAAAGGGTACGGTTGAAAATTTGTTAATCGAGAACAAATTCTTCGACTGTGCCTTTTTCGATTTTTATAGCAGTCTCTCTCTCACCTTTCTTATGCAGGATCAAAGTACCCTGAACATAAGACTCGTTGTGCTGGGTTGCATCGAGACCCATTTCTTCTTCTTCAGAAGTAACGCGGAGCGGGAGAATGAAATTGATGAACTTAAAGATCAGGAAGGATACAGTGAAGCTATACGCTACTGCAATTCCCATGGCTTTTAGCTGGGTAAAGAAGAAATCAGCATTGCCATAAAAAAGGCCATCGTTACCTGCGCCGTTCACGGCTTTGGTAGCGAAAATACCGGTCATGACCATACCAACCATACCGCCTAAACCGTGACAGGGGAATACATCGAGCGTATCGTCCAGTCTTGATTTTTGTTTGTAGTAAACAGCGATATTAGAAATGATAGCGGCAACAACGCCAATGAATATAGATTGGGGAATGGCAACAAAGCCTGCAGCAGGTGTGATGGCCACCAGTCCTACAACCGCACCGATACAGAATCCAAGAACTGAAGGCTTTTTGCCGCGCATAACATCAAAGAACATCCAGGAAAGACCGGCGGCAGCAGCAGCTGTATTGGTAGTAGCGAACGCGGTAACAGCCAGGGCATTAGCACCCAGTGCAGAACCTGCGTTAAAACCGAACCAACCGAACCAGAGGAGACCGGTACCGATCAATACATAAGGAACGTTGGCAGGTGGAACTTCTTCCCTGTCCATATGTGTTTTCCTGCGCTTCAGCACCAGGGCGCCTGCAAGGGCTGCACAACCGGCAGAGATATGTACAACAGTACCACCTGCAAAGTCAAGAGCTCCCCATTTGAACAGGAACCCTTCAGGGTGCCAGCTCCAATGCGCAAGTGGCGCATAAACCAGTATGCTGAACAGGGCGATGAATAAGATATAAGAGGTGAATCGGATCCTTTCAGCTACCGCACCAACTACCAGTCCTGGAGTAATGATGGCGAACATCAGCTGGAACATTGAAAAAAGTGTCTTTGGGATGGTGGGGGCCAGGCTCCAGGGTTCACCGGAACCAACACCTTTGAAGAACAGGTGAGTTGAAGGATCTCCGATGAAACCACCGATCGAATCTCCAAAACAAAGGCTATAACCAACGGTTACCCAGATAATGCTGACGATACCGGCAGCAACCACTGATTTGATCATGGTGGAGATCACGTTCTTGCGGTGCACCATACCACCATAGAAAAATGCAAGACCGGGTGTCATCAGGAATACTAAGGCTGTAGCAACTATGATCCAACCTATATCGGCTGCGTTGTATTTGGTGCCGCCGTCGTCAAAATTCGGCAGGGCAGGCACAAAGATCGCCGCAATAGCGATCGAAGCCAATAACACAAAGGGGAGGGCTTCCTTTAATCCAATTTTCTTCATAATGTTTGCTTTTTTGTTGGGTGAAATCGTTTCGTTACACAATATTAATGCAGAATTATGAAGAAAGTAACCCCTTTAGTTAGTATTTATCAACATAGAAAAATATTTAATATGTTAGTGTGTTTTAGCATATTTGTAAATAAATCATTGTAAATAAATCAGTTAGAAAGTATAAAGTTGCTAAATCGATTGATATTAGGAAAAATGAAATGTGTGATTTGGAACAGATATAAATAAAAATAATGTGTTTTGGGCAGCATTCAGGGCAATAAGTGCCTTTTTCTTTCTGTCTGACTCAGTATTTCCCTCCTGATCCAGCACCTCCGAAGTCGCCACCGCCAAAGCGTTGAGGGGTTTCCTGGGGTATGATCATACTCACCCCGGCGCCTATCAACAAGGATTCGATCTCGAACAGTTCCCGGCCATCATGTTTCTCGCTGAAGCTGATACCGTTTTCCCTGGCTTTATGATGTTTGAGCAGCCAGTAGCTGATGATCAAAAGCAAGGCTCCGTATACAATGCAAAGTGTTTCCGCCGGCGTAGAGGTAAAATAGTGGTGGAGGGTCATGATCGCACCGACTACCATGAGCGCGCCGATCCTGATCCTTTTTTTGTCTTTTTGCAAGAAACCGCTGGCTATAGTGAGAATCGGTATCAGCACCGTTGTGACGGTATAAAATCCTTTCCAGTTACTGCTGATCTCCTGTTGATGCACAAAAAACCAGCCTTCGGCGATTATATAATAGTTTGTGGTAACCCCTGCCATCACCAGGCAAACCAACTGGACGAATTCAAAGCAGTGTCTGTAATATATAAAGCGGCTGTTCCCGATCAGGACCGAAGCAATATACCAGCCTGCAACGGAATATATAAAGGCGATCAAAGGCATGATCATCCATGCATTGTCAACTCTTTTCACAACAAAATAGGTGAACATGGTAAAGAACAAAACTACCAGTGCTGCCATCAGCCTGTCGGCATACCTCAATGTGGCCAGCAAGGCAAGCACTGTCGCAATTCCTGAAAGGAGGATCGAAGGATCAGGGACTTTTTCAAATATGGATACAAAACCGCCCAAAATGATCCCGAAACCCATATAAAGCAACATATCATCTATCCCTGACCGGTAGTGGAGTTTTTTCCGGATCATTTGTTCCAGTAATAGTATCACCCCGGTTCCTACGATGAAGCTGATGATAAAATCACCATTGTTGATCCCCAGGACCAATTGAATAAAAGAAAAGAACATGGACACCGCAACCATGGTCGAGAATCCCAGCCCTATCCTTACGATGGTCCTGGGATTGAAGAAAGGAGCGGGGAGTTGGTTGAGAATAGCCTGTTTTTCTGTTTCGCTGATCAGTCCAAGATCTGCGGCTTCTTCAGTCATCCTCCTGTTGAACCAGGTGTCGAGTTTCGCCTTATTATACGCCAGCATGTTTCCTGAATTTTTTGTTCTGACCAATCAGTAAAAAGATCAGTGCAATGGCACTTACCGTGAAATACGCAACAGTGAGTTTGGCTTTGATATCCTGCTGACCTCTGAATGCCTTGTCCAGTAGATCTACTGCCAGGAACCCGAAGCATCCATATAGGTATATCAGCGTGATGACCATATAATAGTAGGAGTTCTCCTTTTTGGCCTTGATGAAGTGGTATACTGCACCGGCCAGGTAAACGAGAACCCAAATATAATACCGGGGTTGAAAAACGAACAGTGCAATAAAAGCACTGAGGAAATACATATGGGTTCCGAACAGATGATAGAGCCCGTGAAAATGCGTTTTTCTCGTGGAGCTCCGGGTTGCTATAGAAGCCAGTATCAGCGCCACTCCCAACAGAGTGGCGGTTATCAAAGTGGTCTTATTATTGATCTGTTCCGTGGCCATGAAGATCTTTTCATTGATGGTCACCCCCAGCCATGCTGCCAGGTTCAGGATCGCCATACTCAGCAGCGCCTGGTTGTCAAAATAATAGGCAGTGATGAACAGGATCACCATCGGAATGAAAGTTGCCATTTTCCATTCTGTTCCAAAGATCCTGTATTGATATTGTACATATCCTATAAGCGTGACCATGAGTATACTTCCTAACAGTAATGTATAATCGAAAATAGTTCCGGGTGATCTTACCTCTCCCCAGGAGAAAGGTTTCATTTTTCGCAGGGCATACACATAACAGATCAACGCCATTACCGTCATGGCTCCTATAACAGCGAGATGTCCAATATCGTCAATGTTCTTGTAGATCAGTACGCCAAGTCCGCCTGTAAGCAGCAGCACGCCGGCATAAAGAACGATCCGGAGATCCCAGAACAGGCTGATGGTACTATCGTTTTGTTTTTGCCGGATCTTACTCAGTGACTCTTCACTTAGTAATCCCTGTTCATGTAATAATTCAAAAAAGGAGGATTGCATTTTTATTCAGGTGTTGAGGGCCTGATGAAAGATACAAAATCGCCTAAATAAAAATGCCCGCTGATGCGGGCATTAAATGTGTTATCAGAACGTTGATCTGGTTATTTCACCAGCTCCAACATGCTCTTATCCTTCGATTCCAGCCTTGATGAGCCCGAAAGGTATTCATCAACATTCCTGGCACATTCACGTCCTTCGCTGATGGCCCATACTACCAGTGACTGGCCCCGCCTCATGTCCCCGCAGCTGAATACTTTGGTGATATTGGTATGGTAGTTCTTTTCAGAGGCTTTCACGTTCCCTCTTTCATCCAACTCCACATCTAGTTCTTCGATCATCCCGGCTTGCTGGGGATGTACAAATCCCATCGCCAATAGCGCAAGTTCACAGGGTATCTCTCTTTCTGATCCTTCTACTTCACTGAAACCTCCAGGCCGTCCATCTTCCGCGAACTTCCACTCCAGGTCCGCTATCCTCAGTGCTTTAAGGTTGCCATGCTCATCACCGATAAACGCTTTGGTGGTCACAGCCCATTTGCGTTCACATCCTTCTTCATGTGAAGTGGACGTTTTAAGCGTCATGGGGTAGGTGGGCCATGGCATATTATTAGCCCTTGATTCAGGAGGTTTAGGCAATAATTCAAACTGTGTGACCGAGCTGGCACCATGACGGTTAGAGGTGCCTACGCAGTCGCTCCCTGTATCCCCACCGCCGATCACTACCACATGCTTGCCGGTAGCTGAAATATCTTCAGTATATACATTGCTCTCCACTTGCGCATGTTGAAGCGGATCCAAACCTGCATTTCTTTTATTCTGTTGCTTCAGGAACTGCATGGCGGCATGCACCCCTTTCAGTTCCCTGCCCGGGATATCGAGGTCTCTTGGAACAGTAGATCCTCCGGCAAGTATGATGGCATTAAACTCGCGTAGAAGGTCATTGATACTTACATTAACACCCACATTCGCATGGCACTTGAATACAATACCTTCCTCTTCAAGTAATGCGATCCTTCTGTCCACTACCCATTTTTCAAGTTTGAAATCGGGTATCCCATACCGTAATAGTCCTCCCGGCTTGTCGTCCCGCTCAAATACCGTAACATGATGCCCCGCATGATTCAACTGCGCTGCAGCGGCAAGCCCTGCCGGTCCGGAACCTACGATGGCTACTTTTTTGCCGGTCCTGACATTCGGTTTCCTGGCTTTTACATATCCCTTCTCGAATGCTATCTCGATGATATGCTTTTCGATCTCTTCAATGGTGATGGCAGGTTGGTTAATGCCAAGTACGCATGCGGATTCGCAGGGCGCAGGACAGATCCTCCCGGTGAACTCCGGAAAGTTATTGGTTGAATCGAGGATCTCGTAAGCCTCTTTCCAGCTTTTCCTGTAAACAGCATCATTGAATTCTGGGATCACATTGCCCAAAGGACATCCATTGTGGCAGAATGGAACGCCACAGTCCATGCAACGGGCAGCCTGTTGATTCAGTTTTTCATCTGTGTAACGCTGTATGAATTCTTTGTAATTCCTGAGTCTCTCCTCTACAGGAAGTTTTGAGGGCAGTTCCCTTGTAAACTCCATGAAGCCTGTTGGTTTTCCCATATTTTGATCTGAATAACGTTAACTAATAATTAGTGACTGGCAATTCCTGATTTCATGCCCCTGGTCATCAGCACTTTCTTGTAATCCCTTGGGAACACTTTTACAAAATGCTTGAGTTGGTTCTCGAAATCATCCAGGATGAATTTTGCCACGCTGCTTCCGGTATACCGGTAATGTTCCATGATCATGTGCTTCAGCTCCTGCGCACCGGCATCATCAACGGGATCAAGGTCCACCATCTCTTTGTTGCAGTTGCCGGGGAAGTTGCCATTGACATCGTACACGTATGCGATACCGCCACTCATTCCGGCAGCGAAGTTTCTTCCTGTTTCACCAAGTATCACTGCCCTTCCTCCTGTCATGTATTCACAACCGTGATCACCAACACCTTCTACCACTGCTTCAACACCTGAGTTTCTTACACAGAATCTTTCACCGGCCTTACCGCGTATGTAGGCCTTGCCTGAAGTGGCTCCGTAAAACGCAACATTACCAATGATGATATTTTTTTCAGGAATAAATTCCGACCTGTGATCCGGATAAACAACCAGCTTGGCACCGCTCAGGCCCTTTCCAAAATAGTCATTGGCATCACCTTCCAGTTCATGTGTAAGACCATTGGTGTTGAACGCTGCAAAGCTTTGTCCTGCAGTACCGTTGTATTTGAAATGGATCGTGTCTTCCGGTAATCCTGCAGCACGGTATTTCTTAGTGATCTCATTAGAGAGGATCGTGCCTGTTGTTCTGTCCGTATTCTTGATATTGAAGAAAGCCCTGACATGCTCGCCATGTTCCAACGCAGGTTTCGCTGCTTCCAGCAGCTGCCAGTCTAACACAGCGGCGAGTCCATGATCCTGTTCTTCCTGTTTGTAAAGACCGGTATACATGGATGCAGGTTCTTTGTAAAGAATGGGAGAGAGGTCGAGGTGTTTGTATTTCCAATGGCGCACCTCTTCTTTCTGAACCAGGTTGTCTACCTGCCCAACCATTTCATTTATGCTCCGGAAACCAAGTTCAGCCATGATCTCCCTAAGCTCCTGTGTCAGGAATTTTATGAAATTCACCACATAGTCCGCAGCGCCACTGAAACGTTTTCTTAATTCCGGGTCTTGCGTAGCCACACCAACAGGACATGTATTCAGATGGCATTTGCGCATCATGATACATCCTTCAACTACCAATGCAGCAGTGGCAACGCCCCATTCTTCTGCACCCAATAGAGTGGCAATGGCAATGTCACGCCCGGTTTTCAGTTGACCGTCGGTTTGTACCACAACACGGCTGCGCAGTTTATTCTTTACCAGGGTCTGATGTGTTTCAGCAAGTCCCAGTTCCCATGGCAAGCCTGCGTGTTTAATAGAGCTGATAGGAGAAGCTCCTGTACCGCCGTCGAATCCTGAGATCAGGATAACATCTGATTTTGCTTTGGCAACACCTGCTGCTATGGTGCCTACACCTGCTTTGGACACCAGCTTTACGCTGATCCTCGCGGCCCTGTTCGCATTCTTCAGATCAAAGATCAACTGTGCGAGGTCTTCAATCGAATAAATATCATGATGCGGAGGAGGGGAGATCAGTCCAACTCCGGGAGTGGAGTGTCTTACCCTTCCGATC
>Ga0315904_10006914_pt1 | contig 15359 bp, 14 predicted proteins | sample LakEriMetagenome_6_FD_203529 | JGI IMG/M metagenome (GOLD analysis project Ga0315904, IMG submission 203529) | Freshwater fungal communities from buoy surface, Lake Erie, Ohio, United States - Buoy 12 MA120 | ecosystem: Environmental > Aquatic > Freshwater > Lake | place: USA: Lake Erie, Ohio... | reverse complement strand
TGAGATGGGGCTGGTCAACACAGTTGTTCCAGTAGCGGAATTAGAGGCAGAAACTCTTTCGTGGGCTCGCGAAATGTTGCGCCATTCACCGCTTGCGTTACGACTTCTCAAAGCAGGCCTTAATGCCGCAGATGATGGCCTTGCTGGCGTCCAACAACTTGCTGGTGATGCAACTCTTCTCTTTTATTTAACGGAAGAGGGGCAAGAAGGAAGAAATGCCTTCCAGGAGAAACGTCCGCCTAATTTTGGTCGTTTTCCAAAGCGCCCGTAGCGATGCAACTCAACGAATTACTCTCTCGCGTAGAGGTAATTGGAATTCCTACTCGGACAAATTTTCGCGGCGTACGTATTCGAGAGATAGCACTGATTAAAGGTGAGCGACGCTGGGGCGAATTCTCGCCTTTCGCAGATTATTCAACGGAGCGAGATGCGCTCTGGCTTCAGGCGGCGCTGGAAGCAGCTAATCAGAACTTTCCGAAACCATTACGCAATCGTGTTTTGGTAAATGCCACCCTCCCGGAAGTTGCTGTTGAGCGAATAGGTGAAGTGCTCTCCTGGTTCCCCGGATCATCAACAGTGAAGGTGAAAGTTGGCACTGCAAATGATGAGGAACGCATAGCCGAGGTTTTCAAGATTATTCCCGATGCGCGCCTAAGGTTAGATGCCAACGGATTGTTTTCGATTCATCAGGCGCAAGAATTTTTGCTCTCGCTGTACAACAAATATGGGCATCAAATCGAGTATGTAGAACAACCGTGCGCCTCTCTTGCAGAGAACGGTGCGTTATCGCTCCCTTTCCCGATTGCAATTGATGAGAATCTTCGACTTGGTGATGAAATTAATGAAATCAATAAAGTTGCTGATGTAGTGATTGTTAAAGTTGCCCCGCTAGGAGGAATCAAGCGCGCTTTGAATGTAATCGCACAATTAGATAAGCCAGTAGTTATCTCTTCTGCGTTAGAAAGTAGCGCCGGATTATCAGCAGGGGTCGCACTTGCAGCTCATCTTGCGGAAGATGTCATATGTGGCCTTGGTACTGCCGCACTACTTGATGGTGACATCACCAAGAATTCATTACTTCCCTTAAATGGCGCAGTAACTGTTGAAGAGATTGACGTTGATTTGGAATCAGTTGCTAGATATCGACTTCCGCAAGAGCGTATCGATTGGTGGCATAATCGCATTACTAATGCGTATAAAAGTATTGAAAGTGAAAATGAGCGAGAGGAGTTGATATGACTGAGTCAAATTACACCCCCTCTCCAGTCTTAGGAGAAGTAATCGTCGACCAACTCATTCGCTCTGGCGTGCGCGAGGCAGTTATCGCGCCAGGTTCGCGCAATGCGCCGCTGACTATGGCGCTCTGGCGGGCAGCTGAAGAAAAGCGCATCCGGTTACATTCGCGTATCGATGAACGAAGCGCTGCATTTCTTGCCTTAGGAATTGCAAAAGCAACAGGAGCGCCGACGCCAGTAATCTGTACTAGCGGCAGCGCTGCGGCAAATTTCTATCCTGCGCTACTCGAAGCGCACCATAGCCAGCATCCACTGATAGCAATCACGGCAGATCGCCCAGCACGGTTATGGCAGACCGGGGCAAACCAAACGACTATGCAATTAGGAATGTTCCCTGCTGCAATCTCGCATACAGTAAATATCTCCGCATCAGGAAGCGAACGTGGGCAAGTGCGAAACTGGCGTATAGAGATTGCGCAATGCTTAGCGAGAAAAAAACCAGCTCATATAAACGTCGAATTTGATGAACCATTAGTGGGTTCGCTCGACTGGAGCGAAGCGCTTGACGCAGAGATAGACCCCATCGCCACGCAGAGTTTCCCAGCACGACCGCTCCAGAACTATCACCCGCATGGCGTCATTCTTTTAGGACACGATCGAGCGGGGATTTCGCCCGCAGATATATCGACGATGTCAGAAACACTCGGCTGGCCGATTTTAAGTGAAGACCCATTGTCAGGTCTTCACGTTGTTGCGCACGCTTCATTGATTCTCTCGGATGAGAAGAGAAGAAGTGAGTTAAAACCTGAGGTTGCAATGGTGATTGGTCGATTGACCTTGACTCGTGCCGTAAGCGCGTATCTAGCACTTGCAGAGCGCGTTGTTATTGTTGATTCTCGAACAGATGAGATTGATATCGAACGTGAAGGTGATGAACTCCATCTAACCCTTCCGACTTTAGAAAAACAGAGCACAATTCAGCGCGATGCTTCATGGAGTGCAAAATTCACTAGCCTCGCTGAGAAGATTTCACATCGACTACCAGCACTTCTGCCGCAATGGTCTGAACCAACTGCAGTGGTGGCAACAGCGCAAGAGATCCCTTCAGATTCTGCGCTCTTTGTTGCATCATCACGTCCGATTCGTGACATTGAAGCATTCGCCATTCCACGTACCGGCATTGAAACTTTTGCCAATAGAGGTTTAGCAGGAATCGATGGGAATGTCTCCACTGCTTTTGGGATTGCACTAGCACGTAAGCGCACCTATGCAATCGTGGGCGACTTAGCTTTTCTGCATGACATTAATGGATTGTTGATCGGGCCGGAAGAGACCAGACCCAATCTCACCTTTATTGTGATTGCAAATGATGGTGGTGGAATATTCTCTACCTTGCCGCAGAGCGATGTACCTGGTTTTGAGAAGATTTTTGGAACGCCGCATGGGCGCGATCTTGTTGCTATTGCCGAAAGTTATGGCATTGCTTCAGTAGGAGTTCACACGCACGAGGCGCTCGTTGCACAACTAGCAAGAAGTGGCGAGGGAATCCGCGTGATTGTGGCGTATATGCCAGATCGAAAAGCTAATGCTGAGTTATTAAAAGAGATTACGCGCTCTCTAGCGCTTCTCTAATTGGTAGAAGTTTTGCCTGACTCTCGGCATATTCTTTTGCAGGATCTGACCCTTGCACGATGCCACAGCCAGCGAATAAGCGAATCTCACGTGCATTCGCAGGATTGATTTGCGCGCAACGAAGGGCGATACCGATCTCTCCCTCACCCTTACTATCAATCCACCCAACAGGTCCGGCATAACGTCCGCGCGACATGTCTTCAATCTCTTTAATCACGCGTTGCGCGGCCGGACGGGGCGTACCGCAGACGGCAGCCGAGGGGTGTAACTCACGGACAACAGTAAATAGATCTGCCGGCGCAAGTGAATCGGTGAGTACGCCCGTGACATCTGTTGCCAGATGCATGACATTTGAAAGATGCAACACGAATGGCGTCTCAGGAACATTTGTCGAGGAACAGAATGGCGCAAGAGTTTGTGCGACCGAATCCACTGCGTATTCATGTTCTTCAAGATCTTTCGATGATCGAGCAAGTGAGGCAGCTAGCGCTAAGTCGCGCTCATCATCGCCAGTACGTTGAATGGTTCCGGCAAGAATTCGCGAGGTAACCAATCCCTTATTTAATCGTACGAGAAGTTCAGGTGTGGCGCCAACGAGATTGGCTACTGAGAAGATCCAAGTCGAACTGTAATTTTCAGCGAGCTTTCCCATGATGTGTCGGGAATCAAAAGGCAGATCAGATTGCGCGACTAAATCTCGGGCAAGAACTACCTTAGAAATTTCACCGCTATGAATTTTCGCCAGCGCTTTACCAACATTTATCTCCCATTGAGTAGGTGAGATTGCACCACCCACCCAGCTCAAATTTAACGGTGCCTCTGGCTTGACTCCTGGTTGTAGTTCAGGTGCGTTCTCGTCACCAAACCATGTAATCCAGGTGCGACCATTGCGTTGACCGACGAGCACTTTCGGAATTATCGCAACGCTTACTTCATCTGCATCGAAAGTCCCAGAGAGGAAAAGTAGCGGGCCAGTGCCGAACTTCTTCACTTCATCGTGAATCGTGAAGTGCGCGCAGCGCTCACGCCACCAGAGTCGAATCTTTTCAAAGCGATCTGCGCCCGCCACCTCAAGACGATCAAACTCTCCCCAACCAACTAACCCATCGCCTCCACGTACCCATGCCAGGGCAGAGCTATTGGGAAGTAGCGAGAGTAAATTCTGTGCTTCGCTTACTTCGATGGAATGAACTGATGTTGATTTCACGAACGACGCTTATCCACCACTCGCCAAATTGTTGGAAGAGCAGTTGCTGCGATTGCGAGCTTGAGCGCTTCACCAAAAATGAAAGGTGTAAGTCCAGCGTTTATCGTCCAGGACCAATCTTTACCAGTTGACTGCTGCAACCAGAATAAACCTGGCGCAAAAATAACTACTTGCCCAACTAGCATCGCAAGTAGCGCGGTTGGTAACTTCTTATCCCACTTTTTTGAAGCGAGAAAACTTAAGACCACGGTTGCAAGGAACATTCCCACGAGATATCCACCCGTAGGTCCGACGAATTTAGCTAACCCATGTCCTTGTTGGGAGAAAACTGGTGCACCAGCGATACCAATTCCAAGATAGAGCGCAAAAGTCGTAGCACCGAGCGCCCGTCCATAGCTGGCTCCAATAAGTAGCGCACCCAGAGTTTGTCCTGTGACTGGTACGGGTGAGCCAGGGATTGGCAGCGCGATCTGTGCCATCACTGCCAAGAAGGCGACGCCACCGAGTGCGAGAGCGCTATTGGTGAGCAGGGTGCTCTTTGGGAAAATCGCAGCGCGGAGCGAGTGGGGGGTTGCAGGGATCGTGGTCACAGTTTCTGCCTCCTTCGGTTGGAAAATCAGCTCGATTGGCATCCGAGCGTACACACCATAAAGATGTACCCCATGGTACGTGCCCGACTCGATAAGTCGCCCAAAGATGTCGCTGCCATGTTTGATCAGGTGGCCAAACGGTATGACGTTCTCAATGATCTACTCAGTCTTGGTCGAACTAAAGCGTGGCGAAAAGTTGTCGTGAGCACCATCGCACCTCGTCCTGGCATGCGGATTCTCGACTGTGCTGCTGGAACTGGATCCTCGACCGCGCCACTTGCCGCAGCCGGCGCAAGCGCATTTGCCTCTGACTTCTCATTGGGCATGTTGGAAGCGGGCGCACGTCGCGAACGTGAGCTGCCCTTTATTGCCGCCGATAATCTCGCACTGCCCTTTGCTGATAACGCCTTTGATGTCGTGACAATTTCCTTTGGTCTTCGCAATGTCGCCAACACCAAAAGCGCGCTGGAAGAGGCGCATCGCGTATGCGCACCAGGAGGGCGGTTAGTGGTCTGCGAGTTCTCGCACCCGACCAATCGCCTCTTTCGAACCATTTATTTCCGTTACCTGATGCGAGTGCTGCCACCGTTGGCCCGAGCCTTCTCCTCTAATCCTGATGCATATACCTATCTCGCTGAGTCGATTGAGGCATGGCCAAACCAATCCGCGCTCGCCGAGATCATCAGCCAGGCAGGCTGGAGTAGCGTGGCTTGGCAGAACCGCACCGGTGGGATTGTGGCCATTCACTCTGCTTTCAAGGCTTTTAAGGGCTGAAAGCGGCTCACCGGGGTGGGTCAGATAACACTCGGAGGCGGTAATCCTGGGGGAGAATGCCCCGTAAGATTTGAAGGAGTAGGCGCTATCTGGCTCTGACCTAAACGCGTCAAAACAGCTACAGCTCAAGGGGGAGCGATGAATCCATATGTTCCGATTCTCGCAATCGGGGCTATTGGCTTTGGCTTCGCAGTAATTTCCGTAGTTGCCGGCTACCTCACCGGACCACGCCGCTATAACCGCGCAAAGGCGGAAGCCTACGAGTGTGGAATCGAACCGACGCCACCTGCTGCAGGGGGCGGTCGCTTTCCCATTAAGTACTTCCTCACTGCGATGCTCTTTATTATCTTCGATATTGAAATTGTCTTTCTTTATCCATGGGCGGTCGCATTCGACCAGCTCGGACTTTTTGGAATCGTTGAAATGTTCTTGTTCATCCTTACCGTTTTTGTCGCATACACCTACGTATGGCGTCGTGGTGGATTGGAGTGGGACTAATGGGTCTTGAAGAGAAACTTCCTAGTGGGTTTGCACTGACCACTGTCGAGAAACTTGTTGGCTACATGCGCAAGAACTCTTTGTGGCCTGCAACATTTGGCCTTGCATGCTGCGCAATCGAGATGATGGCCGTGACAACCGGACGTTATGACTTAGCGCGTTTTGGTATGGAGGTTTTTCGAGGTTCACCTCGTCAGGCAGATTTGATGATTGTTGCTGGTCGAGTCAGCAACAAGATGGCTCCAGTGCTCCGTCAAGTTTACGACCAGATGTCTGATCCAAAATGGGTTATCGCGATGGGTGCATGTGCCTCTTCTGGTGGCATGTTTAATAACTACGCAATTGTGCAAGGCGTTGACCACGTGGTACCAGTTGATATTTATCTGCCAGGCTGCCCACCACGTCCTGAAATGTTGATGGATGCAATCATCAAACTTCATGAGGAAATTAAAGGTGCGAAACTTGGTATCAATCGCGCGAAGATCATCAAAGAAGTTGAAGCAGCGGCGCTGGCAGCTAAGCCAACAATCGAATTAAAGGGATTGCTTGCATGAGCGATATTGCAAAGCAGAATATGAGCGCTGAGAGCACCGGCATGTTTGGTGTTGCTGGCTCTGGAGATACCTCCGGTTACGGTGGATTGCAGCGACGCAAAGTCCAAATCGGTTCTACTGAACGACCATTTGGTGGTTATTTCGATGAGGTTGTTGATGGATTAGAGCGCGCTTATCCTGGATTTAGCGATGCAATCGAAAAAGTTGTTGTCGACCGTGGTGAGTTAACGCTTCACGTTCATCGCGAGAAACTAAATGAAGTTGCACAGGTACTTCGTGATGATTTGAAATTTGAAATGTGTCTTGGTGTAAGTGGCGCGCACTATCCTGATGAGAGCGGTCGTGAATTACGCGCGCTCTACCCACTTCTCTCTCTAACTCGCAACCAAAGAATTCGCATCGAAGTGTCAGCTCCAGAAAGCGATCCACATATCCCTTCAGTAGTAGAGGTGTGGGCTGGAAATAACTGGCACGAGCGCGAGACGTATGACATGTTTGGAATTGTCTTCGATGGCCATCCAGCGCTTACTCGAATCTTTATGCCAGATGATTGGAATGGTCACCCGCAACGTAAGGATTACCCGCTCGGTGGAATCCCAGTGGAGTACAAGGGTGCAACCGTTCCACCACCAAGCGATCGGCGGGTGTATCGCTAATGTCGCAGACATATAACAGCCCACGCGAAACAACCGAAGGTCGGATCTACTCCGTCACTGGTGGCGACTGGGACGATCTCGTTACGGAAATTGGCTCGACTCAAGAAGAGCGAGTAGTGGTCAACATGGGTCCACAACATCCATCAACACATGGCGTGCTCCGTCTGATCTTGGAACTCGAGGGCGAGACAGTTACTGAAGCTCGCTGCGGAATCGGTTATCTCCACACCGGAATTGAGAAGAACACCGAATATCGCTCTTGGACGCAAGGGGTCACCTTCGTCACGCGCATGGATTACCTCTCACCCATGTTTAATGAAGCTGCATACTGTCTGGCTGTCGAGAAGTTGCTTGGCATCACAGACCAGATTCCAGAGCGTGCAACATTGATACGCGTGATGATGATGGAATTCAATCGAATTTCCTCGCACCTTGTCTGCCTTGGTACTGGCGGACTTGAACTCGGTGCAATCACCCCGATGTTCTTCGCTTTCCGTGAGCGCGAGATGATTCTTGATATCTTCGAAATGGCATCTGGCCTGCGTATGAATACTGCCTACATTCGCCCCGGTGGATTAGCGAATGATCTTCCTGAGGATGCGATTCCAAAGATTCGCGAAGCTGTCAAAACAATTCGCAAGAATTTAAAGGATAACGAGAAGATGCTCGTTGGTAACTCCATCTGGATGAAGCGCACCGCAGGTGTGGCACACCTTGATCTTGCTGGCTGCATCGCACTTGGCATAACTGGCCCAGTATTGCGCTCAACCGGAATGCCATGGGATCTACGAAAGACGCAGCCCTATTGTGGTTATGAGAATTTCGAATTCGATGTGGTCACCGCGGATACCGCTGATGCTTATGGTCGTTTCATGATTCGTGTCTACGAAATGGAGCAGAGCCTTCGCATCATCGAGCAGGTACTCGATCGGCTCGAACCAGGACCAGTCATGGTTGGCGACAAGAAGATTGCATGGCCATCTCAACTCTCACTTGGCGGAGATGGACTTGGCAATTCCCTCGATCACATTCGCGAAATTATGGGAACCTCGATGGAAGCGCTTATTCATCACTTTAAGTTGGTCACTGAAGGTTTCCGTGTTCCAGCAGGTCAGGTGTACGCGGCGGTCGAATCACCACGTGGTGAACTTGGCGCGCACATCATCTCTGATGGTGGCACACGGCCATACCGAGTCCACTTCCGGGAACCATCATTTAATAATTTGCAATCAACAGCAGCCATGTGTGAAGGCAGCCTTGTTGCAGATGTCATCGCAGCTGTTGCATCTATTGATCCAGTTATGGGAGGTGTGGATCGCTAATGTCGCTCACTCCTACTCCTAACCAATTCGATGAGAACTTCCTCTCCAGGCTCGATGCGATCATCGCGCGCTACCCACGTTCGCGTTCTGCGATTATGCCGATGTTGCACTTAGTCCAGGCTCGCGATGGATATGTCACCCCAGAGGGCATTGAAGTTATTGCAGAAAAACTCGACCTCACCACTGCAGAGGTACATGCAGTTGCCTCGTTCTACACCCAATACCGAAAAACTCCAGCAGGTGAGTATCACGTAGGTGTCTGCACCAACACCCTATGCGCGATTATGGGCGGCGACGAGATATTCGCAGGGCTGAAAAATCATCTCGGCATTGAAAATAACGAGCGCACTGCAGATGGAAAAGTTTCCTTGGAACATATCGAGTGCAACGCCGCGTGTGATTACGCGCCAGTTGTGATGGTCAATTGGGAATTCTTCGATAATCAAACGGTCGCAAGCGCAAAGACGCTTGTTGATGATCTTCGCGCAGGCAAGAAGCCCGCGCCGACCCGTGGCCCAAATTCAGTGCCTACCTTTAAAGAGGCATCTGAAGTACTCGCTGGATTTAATGACGGCCGTGCAAACGAAGGCGTGCAAGCGGGAGAACCAACGCTGTTGGGTTTGAAGATTGCCAAGGGGGAGCGGAAATAAATGACTAAGTTAACGCCTGTCCTCTCTGCACATTGGGATGAGAAAGATTCACATACCTTGGCTGGATATCAACGCCACGGTGGATATAACGCGGTCAAGAAAGCGCTCGCCATGGATCCAGATGTTGTCATCCAAACCGTGAAAGATTCTGGTTTGCGCGGTCGTGGTGGCGCAGGATTCCCAACTGGCAACAAGTGGGGTTTTATCCCGCAAGGTGATAACAAAGATCACTACTTAGTTGTTAATGCAGATGAATCCGAACCGGGAACGTGCAAAGACACCCCACTACTTTTAGCAAATCCACATGTACTTGTCGAAGGCGTAATCATCGCTTCATATGCCATTCGCGCAAAGCATGCCTTCATCTATATTCGTGGTGAAGTTACACACGTGACGCGACGATTATTACAAGCTATTGATGATGCGTATAAAGCAGGATTCCTTGGTAAGAACATTTTGGGAACTGGATTTGATCTCGAACTGACGCTCCACATTGGTGCGGGCGCATATATCTGCGGTGAAGAGACGGCGCTTCTTGATTCACTCGAAGGTTTCCGCGGTCAACCACGACTTCGCCCACCTTTCCCTGCAATTGCAGGTCTTTATGCCAGACCAACAGTGGTTAATAACGTCGAGTCAATCGCCTCCGTTCCTGCAATCATTGAAAAAGGTGCAGAGTGGTTCGCATCCCTTGGCACAGAAAAGAGCAAAGGCTTCACTCTCTATTCGCTATCAGGCCACGTAAATAACCCGGGGCAATTTGAAGCGCCACTTGGCATCACACTTCGTGAGCTTCTTGATCTTGCAGGTGGAATTCGAACAGGTCACACTTTGAAATTCTGGACACCAGGTGGATCGTCCACGCCTATTTTCACCGACGCACATCTAGATACACCCCTTGATTATGAATCAGTGAGCGCGGCAGGTTCGATGCTCGGTACCAAAGCGCTACAAATCTTCGATGAAACTACTTGCGTGCTTCGTGCGGTACTTCGATGGACCGAGTTCTACAAGCATGAATCGTGTGGCAAGTGCACCCCTTGCCGAGAAGGCACCTGGTGGTTGGTTCAGATTCTTCGCGACCTCGAGAATGGCAAAGGTAGTGAGGCAGATCTTGCCAAGCTGCTTGACCTTTGCGACAACCTTTTGGGTCGTTCGTTCTGCGCTCTTGGTGATGGCGCAGCAAGTCCGATTATGTCCTCCATCAAATACTTCAGGGACGAGTACCTCGCACATCTCACTCACGGTGGTTGTCCATTCGATCCAGTGGCATCAACGCTCTTCGCTTCAAGCAAGGTAGGTGCATAACTCAATGACTGCCGTACAACCCCAAACAGATCAAATAACGTTGACGATCGATGGATTTGAAGTAACCGTTCCGAAAGGCACGCTCGTTATTCGTGCAGCCGAGCAGTTGGGAATCCAAGTTCCGCGTTTTTGCGACCATCCATTGCTTTCACCAGTTGGCGCCTGTCGTCAATGTTTGGTTTATATCGAGATCAATGGTCGTGCATTTCCAAAGCCGCAAGCTTCGTGCACTATTCCTGTTGAAAATGGCATGGTTGTAAAGACGCAACTCACCTCTGACGTCGCCCAAAAAGCGCAAGAAGGTGTAATGGAATTTCTCTTGGTCAATCATCCACTTGATTGCCCGGTCTGCGATAAGGGTGGCGAGTGCCCATTGCAGAACCAAGCCATGAGCAATGGTCGTGGTGAAAGTCGTTTTGAAGGAAAAAAGCGAACATTCGAAAAGCCAATTCATATCTCTTCCCAAGTTTTACTCGACCGCGAGCGATGCATCCTTTGTGCACGTTGCACTCGATTCTCAAAAGAGATTGCTGGCGATCCATTCATTGACATGGGTGAACGTGGCGCGCTCCAACAAGTCTCAATCTATGAGAAAGATCCGTTTGATTCGTACTTCTCTGGAAACACTGTACAAATTTGTCCAGTAGGTGCGCTCACTGGATCTGCATATCGATTCCGATCTCGACCATTCGATTTGATATCCACACCATCTGTCTGCGAACACTGCGCGTCAGGATGTTCAATGCGAACCGATGTCCGTCGGAATAAGACGCTCCGTCGACTCGCTGGCAACGATCCAGAGGTTAACGAAGAGTGGAATTGCGATAAAGGTCGATGGGCGTTCCAATACACGATGGCAAAAGATCGAATCGCTGTGCCATTGATTCGTGAAAACGGAGTATTACGTGAGGCATCCTGGCCAGAAGCGTTAGCTGCAGCAGCTGCAGGTCTGAAAGGTAAGAAAGCTGGCGTGCTCGTTGGTGGCCGTGCAACCGTTGAAGATGCATATGCTTATGCGAAATTTTCTCGAGTTGCTCTAGGAACTAATGACATTGATTTCCGCTCCCGTCCTCACAGTGCAGAGGAGCGCAACTTCCTTGCCAGCCACGTTGTTGGTTCGGCGGTGCGCTACAGCGATATCGATCAAGCCGACCATGTTGTGCTTGTTGGTATTGAGCCTGAAGAGGAATCGCCAATTGTTTTCTTGAGAATTCGCAAGCAAGTTCGTCAACGTGGTTTGGTCGTTACCGCAATCGCGCCTTGGCAGACTCGAGGTTTCAAGAAGCTAGATGCGAAATATGTTGGTGTGGTTCCAGGAACCGAAGCGAGTGCGATTGCGCAATTAGCTCTGACTAGCGCATCTGTAATCGTCGTAGGCGAGCGACTCTGCGAATCTGCTGGTGCGCTATCTGCTGTGGCAGAGCTTGCTAGCAAGAGTGGTGCAAAGATTGCATGGGTGCCTCGTCGCGCTGGCGAACGCGGCGCACTTGAAGCTGGTGCGATTGGAAATCTACTTCCTGGTGGGCGTCCGATTTCAGATGCTGCTGCTCGAGTAGATGTCGCTGCGGCATGGTCTGTTGAGTCGCTACCGAGCGCAATTGGTTTGGATAGCACAGCAATACTTGCTGGCGCAGCAAGCGGTGCAATTGAAGCGCTTGTTGTAGGTGGCATTGATCCTTTCGATATGCATGCTCCAGAAATTGCTGGCCTTGATAAGGCGTTCGTACTTTCGTTAGAAATGCGACCAAGTGCGATCACTGAACGAGCCGATGTCGTTCTTCCAATTGCTGCGGTAGTTGAGAAATCTGGTTCGTTTATGTCGTGGGAGGGCAGAGTTCGCGCTTTTGAGCAATCTGTTCCAGAGACCCCACATCACAGCGATCTCTATGTTCTCTCGCTTGTAGCAGAAGCGCTAGGCGCTCCACTTGGTTTCAGTACAGTGAAAGGCGCCGCGAAGGAGTTTGGCACTTTAGCGAAATGGGATGGCGCGCGCGAAAGCTTTACTGCAACTACAGCATCTACAGCAGCCAGCTCCACTGCGCTTGCAACCTGGCGTCAACTTCTCGATAACGGAACACTTCAAATTAACGAACCGAATCTCGCTGGAACTGCGCGATCCGCTGTTGCTCGCATCAATGCAGCATTTGCGAAATCACTTGCAGTTGTCAATGGTGATCTCATCACCATTTCAACAGATCGAGGCGCGCTCTCTCTTAACGTGGAGATTAGCGATGTCGTAGACAATGTCGTCTGGTTGCCCAGAAATGGAGTCGGTTCGCAATCACTTCGGATGCTCGGCGCCCTAAACGGTGCAGAAGTAAAAGTACGTAAGGGGCTATGAGAGAGATGACGAATATGAAAGATGCGATTCTGGATGATCCAGGTTGGCTCATCGCCATCAAAGGCCTTTTAGTATTCGTATTTTGCGTCGTATGTACGCTGCTTGCTATCTGGTTTGAACGTCGGATTGTTGCTCGAATGCAGCTTCGCCTCGGACCTAATCGAGTCGGTAAGTTTGGGTTGCTGCAGAGTCTTGCCGATGGTGTGAAATTAGCTTTGAAGGAAGATCTCATTCCTGCTGCCGCCGATAAGTTGGTCTTTATCATCGCACCAATTATCAGCGCGACCACATGTTTCATGGCTTTTGCAGTGATACCAATGAGCGGCCCAGTAAAAATGTTTGGCCAGGAGACCGCATTCCAACTCACTGATATTCCAGTGGGCGTGCTTTATATCCTCTCGGTTGCATCAGTTGGCGTATACGGCATCGTGCTTGCGGGTTGGTCATCAGGTTCAACCTATCCATTACTAGGCGGACTGCGCTCCAGTGCGCAAGTAATCTCTTATGAAATCGCAATGGGCCTCTCGCTCGTTGCGGTCTTCTTATATGCCGGATCAATGTCCACAATCGATATTGTCGATGCGCAAGATCAGTTCTGGTATGCAGTCGTGCTCTTCCCTTCATTCATTATTTATGCAATCTCTATGGTGGGTGAAACTAACCGCGCACCTTTTGATTTGGCAGAAGCCGAAGGTGAGTTAGTTGGCGGTTTCCACACCGAGTACTCCTCACTGAAATTCGCACTCTTCTTCCTTGCCGAATATGTAAATATCGTTGGTGTTTCAGCGCTGGCCACCACGCTCTTCCTTGGCGGTTATCACGCACCACCAGGACTTGGTTTCACTGAAAGCTGGCTAGGTGGCTGGTTCACCTTTATCTGGTTCTTCATCAAAGTCGTGCTCTTCTTCTTTGTCTTCGTATGGCTACGCGGAACGCTGCCACGACTTCGTTACGACCAATTCATGCAATTCGGTTGGAAGGTGCTGATTCCAGCAAATATTGCGTGGATCATGATCGTTGCGGTTTTGCGCTACTTCACCATTAATGGCGCATCGCGAACATCAATTCTCATCTTCGGCGGCGCAGTGTTGGCGTTATTCCTTCTTGGAAGTTCGCTTTATGAGCGCGCCAAGAGCAAGCGAATCACCGTCGACCAATCCGCCGTAGATGCGCCGGCTCCATATCCAGTGCCCGAGCTACCTATGAAGATTTCAACCTTTACAGTTCCAAGAGCGGAGCGCGAACGTGAGTGAGTTAGAGCCAAAGCGCGCCATTGATGGCGCCGCAGAAGAATCAATCCACATTCCGATTGATGGTCCCGCACCACTTTTTACCCAACTCAAGGGTTTCTGGACGACCTTTGCTGCTCAATTCAAGAAGGTCACCACAGTTGAGTACCCAGAAGTCAAAGAACCGACCGCGCCCAGGTTTCATGGTCGACATCAACTAAATCGCCATCCTGATGGACTTGAGAAGTGCATCGGTTGCGAGTTGTGCGCGTGGGCATGTCCTGCAGATGCAATTTATGTCGAAGGCGCCGAGAACACTGATGACCAGCGATATTCGCCGGGTGAGCGTTACGGCAAGGTTTATCAAATCAATTATCTACGGTGCATCTTCTGTGGGTTATGTATCGAGGCGTGCCCAACTCGCGCGCTTACGATGACTAACGAGTATGAATTAGCGGATGACTCACGTAAGAAATTGATTTTCGAGAAAGAAGATCTGCTCGCTCCGCTTCGTAGCGGAATGTTGCAGCCGCCGCATCCTTATTACCCAGGTACCGATGACCAGGATTATTACCACGGACGAGTAACCGAGGCGCATCCGTCACAGGAGCAAAAGTGAATATTGCCGCAATCGTAAATAACCAAACGCAATCTCCCGAAGCGGTGCTCTTCTTCATTCTCGCGCCGATTATGGTTCTTGCAGCGCTAGGAATGCTGGTTGTGAAGAAAGCCGTGCACTCTGCGCTGTTGCTAGCGGTAGTGATGGTTGGGCTTGCAATCTTCTACATCGCAAATGAAGCGCCGTTCTTAGGCATTGTCCAAGTCGTTGTGTACACCGGCGCCGTGATGATGCTCTTCCTCTTTATTTTGATGTTAGTGGGCGTCGATTCTTCAGATTCAATTGAAGAGACCATCAAGGGCCAGCGTATTGGTGGCGTTCTCGGTTCAGTTGGTGTTGGTTTCTTGTTGATCTCGTTACTTAGTCGAGCTGAGTTGGGCCAAGATTATGTTGGCCTTGATTTGATTAATAGCGAAGGCAACGTTCAGTCCATCGCTAAGGTGCTCTTTACTCGATACGTTTGGGCATTCGAAGTTATTTCTGCACTTTTGATTACCGCAGCGCTTGGCGCAATGGTGTTAGCTCATCGCGAGCGAATCTTGCCACGTAAGAGCCAGCGCGAATTAGCGGCAGAGCGGGTACGGCAAACCTCTATTCCGGTCGCAGGGCTTCCTGGACCAGGTACGTACGCGCAACATAACGCGGTTGATATTCCTGCGCTCCTACCTGATGGCTCTCCATCCGATGCATCTGTCTCGAAAGTCATTGCTGCTCGTGGTGAATTAGCTAATCCAGCAAACTTCC
>Ga0315904_10006912_pt1 | contig 15366 bp, 14 predicted proteins | sample LakEriMetagenome_6_FD_203529 | JGI IMG/M metagenome (GOLD analysis project Ga0315904, IMG submission 203529) | Freshwater fungal communities from buoy surface, Lake Erie, Ohio, United States - Buoy 12 MA120 | ecosystem: Environmental > Aquatic > Freshwater > Lake | place: USA: Lake Erie, Ohio... | reverse complement strand
AGATCGACATTCAACTCTCTTCTCTAGGTGATGCGAAGAGCTTGCAGGGTGGGATGTTGCTTTTCACCCCACTAAAGGGTGCTGACAACAATACATACGCAGTAGCTCAAGGCCCAGTTAACCTTGGAGGCTTTGCAGTAAGCCAGGGTGGTGACTCAGCGCAAAAGAATCATCCAACAGTTGGTACCATTCCGCAGGGAGCATTAATCGAGCGCTCGATTCCTTTTGATCTGTTCCAATCAAAGAAAGTCAGGATCGTTCTGCGCAAGCCTGACTTTACGACGATGACCAGAGTCGTTGCCGCACTAAATAAGCGTATGGGTAAGCCAGGCGCGGTTGCTATCGATTCGGGCGCGGTAGAGATCCCCCTCGATATGCGTGGGCAGTACGATCCTGTTTCGCTCGTGGCCTCACTTGAGCAGGTTGAAGTGGAGCAGGATATCGGGGCGAAAGTTATCGTGAATGAGCGGACCGGCACAATTATTATGGGAGAGAAGGTTACCATTAGTAGGGTAGCACTAGCCCACGGTAATCTAAACATAGCTATTCGTTCAGAAACAGAAGTTGTACAACCCAATGCCCTGGCTGGTGGTGTCACGGCTGCTGTAACCAATTCGGATGTGAGTGTTGGGGAGGACGTTAAAGCGCTGCAGGTTGTGGGTGGAGAAGTAACATTGGGTGATGTTGTGCAGGCTCTTAACTCACTCGGCGCTACACCGCGTGATCTGATAGCGATATTTACAGCGTTGAAGACAGCAGGCGCTCTTAATGCTGAATTAGTAGTGATGTAGTGTCAGGAGGTTAGTCAGGTGACTACGATCAAACCCGATGCAGTAATAGCAGGACCAGATGTTGTGGCGCTCAAGAAGTCAGCGCCACTATCAAAAAATCCAGAGAAGGTGGCACAGCAGTTTGAAGCCATGCTCGTCAAACAGATGATCGATTCAATGTGGAGTACGGTACCCAAGGAAGGGGTGTTGTCAGGTAGCAGAGAGGAGGAGCTGTACCGCGATATGTTGAACGAGGCCCTTGCAAACTCGATCTCAGAGGGCAAAGGGATGGGAATCAAGGACGTGATACTGAAAGATATCAATAGGTTATCAAAAAGTAAGTAACCTTTTGGGGGTTTGCTGCATCTGAAGTAATAAGCGCTAGTTTGTGCCTCTAGTGTAGTAGGACAGAGTAGGCTCCTTACCGTGTTTGCTTTAGTATGTCTTGAGTGGGTGGAAATGTGGTCGAATTGCTTTCTGCCGGCGAGATAGTGGTTAGAGTTTGTTGAGAAAGTTTTAGCTAGCAAGGAAAAGTTATGAAAGTGCCTGGCTCAGATGGAAACGGTAATGTGCTAAAGCGTGTACAAGATGCGCGCGTATCAGAGCAGTCGACTCAGCGCAAATCGGGTGTGGACAAGGCGGTTGATAGCGTCGTTGGAGATACTCTCAGCAAGCAGTTGGCTAAGCCGCAAGTCGACACTATGACTATCTCTTCGCTTGGCTCTGTATTACGCCAAGAGCTGGATCCGTCAAAGATGATTGAGGAGAGGAAAGCCAAAGTCCAGTCCATAAAAGAGCGCGTAACAAACGGTACTTATACTTCTGACTCTGTTTTAGTTGCTCAGTCATTAAATGAAGAAGTCACGTTAGAAGTGTTGCTCAGTGGTGGTGCTCTCCAAGATGGAGATGAAACTCGGTAAGGAAACCGTCCGGTAGATCCAGTGCGATGTTGCGGAATTGGATGACCGTCTCAGTAGTCTGCGGGACATCGCGGTAGCAATCGGCTGTGAGCAGTCTGATACTCACCAAAGTTGGCCGCAAGAAGTCAGTTGTTCAAACAAGGATGATCTAAGTTTTTGGGCTAGGATGCCTGTAAAAGCTATTTTTGAAGATAGCACTGGATAAGCGCTATTCGATCTTCACCGAGCCAAGTCTTGGACAGGTGAATACTGAAAGTGTGTCTTCAGCTCGACTTCAAAACTAGTGCAGCTCGTATCATTTAGTTTGACCATTCGGCGATCGCTCTTTTATGGAGCAACGTGCAGATTCATCACTCGCTAGTGGTCATTAAAAGATAGCATCTTTATGAAACTAGATCTAAAAACCGTCAAGCAACTAGAGCGCAAGTTAGAGCAGGAACTAGCACTGTATGGTGAGTACGTAGCAGTTCTCACTCAGGAGCAGAGCTTTGTTGTATCCTTAAAGCCTGACCAGGTGAATGCCTTGAGTCAGCGTCGTAGCTACATTCTCGCCCAGCTTGAAAGCTTACGCGATCAACGCACCGCTCTTGTCGATGAAATTTCTGGGAAAGAAGGAGTCAAGCTATCAGAATTTATTGAAGAGATGTGCCTCCCTGCTGATCGTAAGAAGCTGCTGGCCATAGTGGGCAAAATCAAACAAGCTTTACAGCAGGTAGAGGACCGAAGCCGTGAGTTCAATCAGATCCTTAATTTCTCACTTGGGCTTGTTAACGGAGAGATATCTCTGCTCTGGTCTGCTTCTCAACCGGTTACTAGAGTTTACAATTCATTTGGGTCGGTTCAAGAAGCCGTTCAACCAGGCGCCCCGAGAACTGGATCACTTTTGGGAGAAGCTTAGGCCAGATAGGCAGCTTCAGGCTAATTAGAACCGGCCTCACAAATAGCTTCGTCGCGAGGTTGACGAGATGCGAGGCGAGACGAGGAAAACGAGCGAAAAACCGGAGGTGTATCCACTGAGATACACTGAGCATTTTTTGCGGAGTTTGACGAAGTCGCAGCCCGCATATCGCCAACCGGAGCAAAAGCTATGTTTGAGACCGGTTCTAGGCTGAGTGCAGTGGCTTCGGGAAAGTTTATAAATCCAGAGTCGGGCTGCTATTATATGTCATCAGCCGTGTTCGATAAGTGCCAGCCCTCGGCATACCCCTTGCACAGATAAATACTAAGCGCTCAAACCGGCATGTTTTGCCGCATTTTTTACGACTCATCCCATGGTCAACTTCTCCTCAAAGATCCTTGGTAACGCGGTGAGTGCGATGACCGCGCAGCAAGCATTGCTGGCAAATTCGTCTAACAATATCGCCAACGTAAATACGCCTGGCTACACTAGACGCGAGATAGCCATCGGGGTTCGTGCCGATCCTGCTTCAGTTGACGGTATACTGCGTATTGGTAGTGGTGTTCAACTGGGTGAAATCAGGCGCATAACCAACACCTTTCTTGAGTCATCTCTGCGTCAAGCGACATTTAAGGAAGGAGAGGCAGAAGTTAAGAACGAATACTTTGCCCGCATCGAGAACCTCTTCGCTTTATCGGGTGACCAGGTCGGAATTGGACGAGCTTTGAACGAATTCTTTTCTTCGGTCAATCAAGTTGGAATGAATCCTTCTAACCTGGATTTACGCCTTGATGTGCTTCAGCGTGGACAGGATCTTGTTACTGCTATTGGTACTACATTCACTGAGATCGCTAATGCCCAAGGAGATCTCGACCAGAGAGTATACCAAGACGTTGATTTGGTTAACTCCTACACGCGCGAGATAGCGACTTTGAATAGCCTTATTGCACAACGTGAGGTAGTGGGCACCTCAGCTCTTGATGAACGTGATCAGAGAGACGTAGTGCTAGCGAAATTAGCAGAGAGGATCTCTTTTAAGACTCTTGAGTTGCCAAACGGGATGATTAACTGCTACCTCGATAACGGCTTTCCACTTGTTAGTGAAGCCACCTCGCGCAGCCTCACTGTAACGACCGACCCAAGTTTTGCTCCAGGTAATCTTCCACCAGCTTTAAACGGCGGAGTGCTCGGATATATCGTCTACAACTTCGGCACTGAATCAGATCCATCTCATCTCGATCTAACCAAGTTGATTAAAAACGGGCAAGGTTCCCTAGGTGGTATCCTACAGATGCGTGGATATAACGAAGTGACTAACACGTCTGCTTTTGAAGCTGACGGGAGTCTCGTTCGGATGGCAGCCCAAGTGGAAGCATTGACGCGTATGCTTTTGACCGAGATTAACCAGCAGTATCGTGGGCCAGATGAGAATGCTGCTACGGCAGGTGTGTACGAGCCTAGCTCTGCTGATTTAAATGGCGATCCTCCCCCGGTGTTTGGCTTGTTTGACTTTGATTATTCAGGTGTCAAGGATGCTGATGGAGATGGTCGCGCCACGCTTTCAGACCTTTTGGCGTCTGGAATGGACTCATTTTCGAGATTTTTAAAGCTTGGATTTAGTGAGCCAGAGAAATTTGCTGCCGCTCGTGACTTAGATCCGGCTGATGGATCGACTGACTTTGCTGTTGGAGATGGACGAAACGCTCAAGCATTGGCTGCTCTAAGAACGCAAGCCTATACCTTTAATCTAGGCAGCATGTCATTCACCGGCACATTCGATGAGCTGTATAACTCTTCGGTCAGCACCATAAGTAGTCTTAAATCTTCAGCCCAATCGGAGTACGACGTGGCAAGACAGAGCTATGTAGTAGCCAGTGCCAAGCGGGATGAGTTTTCTGCTGTTAGTTTGGATGAGGAATTTGCAAACGTGATTAAGTTCCAGAAGGCATTTCAGGCAGCTGCTCGCATGATTCGCACTGGTTCTGAGCTTATTGACACAATCGTAGGTCTAATATGAGACGAGTTTCAGAGAATCAGCAAACCCGACTCTTGGTGTCTCACACCATGCAGAACAAGCAGCGTATGAATCAGCTCACTAATGAGCTGACTACTGGAATTAAAGTTAATAAGCCAGGAGATTCAACCGAAGCAGGTTCGATTTCCCGTTATCGTCAGCTTATCGATAAAGCCGATTCATATCTGGACACTATAGCTCAAACCAAGAGTTTCCTAGATATTCAGGACAATTTGGTTGCGCAGGCAACAGAGTTAATGATTCGCGCCAAAGAACTTGCGCAGCAGGCCGCTAACGAAACATTGAGCCCGACATCCCGCTCTCAGATCGCAGAAGAGGTCTTTCAGGTGCGCGATCAAATGGCCAACATTGCCAACACTACTTTCCAGGGCCGGTATATATATTCGGGGGTGGATGATGATAATCCCCCATACGATCAAACAACGTACACCAATCCCGCCAGTGGCAATGCAAGTGTGCGGTACGTTTTTGATAATGAGCCAGGAAAAGATGTCAGTAAAAGTGTACGGGTTACAGATGAGATCTCTGTTTCGCTCAATACCCCGGCGAATGAGCTTTTTGGCACAAGCCTTGAGGCGCTTGAGCGGCTAGCCCGCTCTCTTGCAGGCTACAAGACTGAGCCTGCCAGCGGAACCCCGGATGGTTCAGGCGATGCTTATACAATGCCCGCTGATTTTCATCAGCAGACAGAAGATATCAAGGCGACGATTGAGTTGATTAATAGAGCGCGAGACAATGACCTAATTCCAGAGCGAATAAGCATCGGCGGGCGCATCAGAAGACTAGAGACTGGCCAGGCGCTACTTGAGCTTACAAAGAGTTCGGCCAAAGAGGTTTTGAGCCGCATCCAAGACGCTGATGAAACTGAGACAGCGGCTAATCTGCAGCAGGCCCAGACAGCTTTGCAGGCATCGTATTCGATAACTGCCAAGGTCCTGAGGATGACGATCCTTGATTACGTTTAATAATACTGCGACACTGGCCTTCTAAACCGCAACACATTTAGCGCTGGTGCTGCTCTTGCACGAGGGCTGTCTGCGGATTGAGGAGTAAACAAGAAAAGTTCTCAGCGATATGAGCGACCTAGGCGCTCCGTTAAAATTCGTCGATTACAGATTAGAGGGTCATCAGTAAGCTGTAACATGAGTAGCAACTTAGTTTTAATTCCAGTATACAACGAGGAGAAACATCTTCAAGGATTACTGCACCGGTTGCGAGAGGTGTATCAGGGTGATGTGCTATTCGTCGATGACGGGTCATCTGATTGTTCTCCAAAGATGTTAGCGACATTTGAGGATCACCGTACTAAGGTAGTGCGACAACCTGAGAACAGGGGGTATGGAGCGACTTTGATTAGGGGCTTCAACGAGGCTATACGAGCTGGCTATGAGTTCCTGGTAACGATGGACTCTGATGGACAGCATCGACCAATATGGGTGCCGCAGTTTTTTGAGGCGATTAGAGATTGGGATATAGTGTCGGGTAGTCGTTACAGAGATGAATCAAAGCGCGGTGACGACGCTCCAGTAGACCGCAGAGCGATCAATAAAACCGTGACTGAGTTGATAAATAAAGTAACCGGCTTCTATCTGACCGATGCCTTCTGTGGTTTTAAAGCTTACCGAGTCTCAAGTTTAGCGCGGTTGTCGCTGGAAGAGTCGGGATACTCAATGCCTCTACAGCTCTGGATTCAAGCCAAGGTTTTTGGATTGCGTGTCACAGAGCTACCTGTGTCACGAATCTACGACGATCCTAATCGTAGCTTTGGAGGCGGGCTAGATGACCCTGAGAAGAGACTAGCCTATTACCTTGAAACTATAGCAAACGAGAGGGAGCGATGGAAAATATAGCGCTCGTCGTAGCACCGCATCAAGACGATGCTGAGATCGGTATGGGTGGAACTATAGCAGCTTTTCGGCAGCAAGGGCTTAAGGTAGTCGTACTTGACTTAAGCGATGGCGAGCCAACACCTTATGGGTCGGTTGAGATTCGCGCTCAAGAAACAAAAGCAGCATCGAAGATACTTGGAATAGAGGAGCGGATCCTACTTGGGCTTACAAACCGTGAGATCTTCGACACTGCTGAAAACCGCGGAAAAGTCGCCGAAGTCATCAGACGAATAAAGCCGACCGTTCTCTTTGCGCCGTACTGGGAAGATGCTCATCCTGACCATATTCAGGCTTCAGCGCTGGTGGATGGAGCGCGATTTTACTCTAAGTTTGTCAAAACTGACCTAGCATTTGAGCCGTGGTATCCACGGAAGCAGTTATATTTCTTCTCGACTCATTTACGAGTCCGGATTCAGCCGACTTTTATCTTTGATATCTCCAATTACTTAGACCTAAAAATGTCAGCGATTACAGCGTATCACTCGCAGTTTACAAAGCATCCCGGCAACGCGGGGCGAGTAACTACTATTCGTGAAGAGGCTTTATACTGGGGAGCTCAGATTGGCGTGCAGGCTGGAGAACCATTTGTGTGCAGAGAGAATATTCGTATATCCTCAACACAAGCTTTGTGTAGTCTGTAATTAAACGACCAAAAAGAGCGCTAGAGTGTGACGCAGGTAATAGTTGAGCCAGCTTACGAGCAATGGGGAGAAATCCTTAAAACTAATCTAGAGCGGGCTAGAGCCCTTTGTGCTCAGTTAGGATCAAAGGTCTACTTGCAACTAAGACAAGAGCTTGTTTACAAAGCAAAGGAGCACACCCTTTTAGCATGCGCTGTTGCAAAAGAAGCAGGTCTTAAGATTCACGTCTCCACCAGCACTCTTCCCGTAAATTCCGAAACACCAATAGTAATGGCTGGGCACCAACCACTTGTCTACCACTCAGGGCTTCTGCGTAAAGCAAGTATGTTATCCCGTGTCGCACATGACGTGGGCGGAATCGGAGTCAACGTAGTGATCGACACCGACCAGGGCGATGCTGGCCTTATAACGTGGCCGCGCGTACATAACGGCTCACTTGAAATAAGGAGAAGGTCGATTATTGCCGCGAGCACTTCCAGTAGCGACCTGTATTATCTTCAGAGGATCGCTCCCGCTGAGGTAGTTCAGGATGTATTCCAGGAGATGGTAAGCGATATGCGTCAGTCGGGGTTGTCGGCGCAGACCGACCGGATTGCCTCTGTTGGCAAAGCATATCAGGCTCTTGCGGGCCAAGCGGCTGCGGTTGCAAACAGTATCGTACGGTGGATGGAAAGTGATGCGGGCTATGACGACTTGCTGCTGACAGAGCTTGTAGCAGGCCCGCAGTTTAAAGGGGTGTTGGAGGGGTTAGTTGCTGATGGGGCAAAATTGGCGCAGGTTTATAACGCAACCCTTGATTCGTATCGGCGTGCGCACAAAATAGAAAATCTTGCTAACCCATTTCCAAATCTTAAAAATTCTACCGAAGGCCAGGAGCTGCCCCTGTGGTGTTTAGATTCTGACAGACGGACACCGCTGTATGTGGCGATCGGCCAGAAGCAACAGCCTGTTGGGTGCACACGTGTATGTCCGCGGGGAAGTATCACAACGTTTTTGCTACGAGCGTACTGCTGCGACCTCTTTATTCATGGACTAGGCGGTGCAAAATACGACGCATTCGTGGATACATTTGCGGTGCAGTATCTGGGCGTAGAGCTTCCAAGGTTTGTGGTGGCAAGTGAGACGCGGCACCTCTTCCCAGAGCACGTAGAGCGCTTATCACGCGAGCTAAAATTGGCTGCGGAGCTAAAGGAGATGACTTCTAGAACGGAAGAGTATCTTGGAAAAGGTATATTTCCGGATGCTGAGGAGAGAGTGCTGCGAGAAGCAATTAATCAGCGGGCTAAGTTGCGGGAAACAATTCAGTCAGCACAAACACCCTCAGAACGAAGCGCCACAGCTCATGAGCTCAATGCCTCAAACAAGGCCATACGCGCAATTATTGAGCAGGGTAGTTTAAGCCCAATCCTTGCGCGCGCAGCGGCGAACGAAGCAGCGCTTGGGGTGTGGAGCTTTCGCGAGTTTCCGTTCTTCCTTTTCCCGTCAGCGTAGTGGCTCATTGACCTATTCACGTGAAGGGCATTTTTATGGCGATGCGCTGCTTAATCTTTAAGCTTTAAAGACGCGGCGGTCTTGTGGTAAAGGTGAGATAGAGAGTCCTGGTCAAGTTGGCATCCCCTAAGCCTTGGGGCGTCTAATGGAGTGTAGCGCTCAGAATCAATCAAATGCAGGTCTGGATCAGCGATCGGAGATTCTCCATCGTAATTGCTCTCAAGCATTGTACGCAGTGCCCAGTAACGAGACGCGTATAGATCATACGCCTCTTCATGGCTTGAGGCCTTCTTGTCCATCTCTGAGCTCCCTTGAGCCGCTGTAATATGCGCATCTCGCGTTACAATATCCGAGCCAAATAGTATTCGCCCGCGCCATTTTGAGAAAAACTCCCGGACAGCAAGGGGAGGGTGTTTGCCCAGTTCGCGAACAATCCACTTAGTTGCGCTACAATCGAGGTAAAGATTTTGATGTTTTGATAAAAGCTCTGAGAGGAAATTAAGGTTCTCAGGAAAGCCTCCCATGTGAGCGGCTATCCAAGGATTTGCAAAGCGCGATAGCACTTCTTCAAATGCTTCGTACTGTTGGAGCTTTGTGCCGTACTTTGTAGCATCTTTGTACTTTGTGGCGAACCAGGTGTCTGGATCAGCAACATGGGCCATAAAGATCATCCCTAGGTCTGAAGCTGCTCGCATCGCTTCGAGCCTAAAAGGAGAATTAAGTCGAAAAGGGTTGTGAAGATATGGCTCATCAGCAGCATCATAAATGCGCGGTGCATTCCAAAACTTGGCAATTTTGGCGCCGTAATCCTTAAACCTTGGGAGGTCCCTGATAAAGTCAGACCCAAATGCAGCTTTGGGATTACTCGTGCCAAAATTAGGGATAGCTATAAACTCTATCGCATCACCGAGAACCCGCTTTACGGTCTCTACTTCAGCGAGTGGTGTCATTGAATAGGTGCGCTTGATGCCGTAGTGCTGAGCTGCCTCGGCGTACAGCCGCGAGGCGTGCTCGCCTTGAATATGAGAGTGAATATCGATAATGCCGTTAGGTATGGGGGTAAAGCGCGTAGCTTCCTTACGATAATCAAGCTTAAGTCTGTTTGATGGGTTCATTGTGCAATCTTAGCTGTGGTGTCTGCGTAACTTCAAGTATAGTGAGCAATAATAGGGTGAGACCTCCGGGAGAGTGCTGTCAAGAGCTTGAATCCGAGGGATCTCGCTTGTTCGGATGGCGACCGCAGGAACGCAAGTATCTGGAGCGACGCGCATAGCGATTGACAGAAAATCGGAGCGCAATGCCACGGCCCAAGGGTGGTAAATTCAATAATTGATTTTTAGGGCCAAATCATATCGAGACACATGCGGGTCTATAGTGATGTGTTTACATCTCTATAGGTTATTGTTTTGATTCGCATCCGCGAATCGATAGCGCTCTCTAAAAACCTGAGGTTTCGCCAGGGACTTGTGGAGAACGCTATATCGATTTTGAACTGGGAAAGCGGTATTATCGATGCTCACAGTCGCGCGCCGGTTTGCGCGCGAGGAAGCTTTGACTCTGAGGGTGCAGATGCAAGTTTTGCTAACCTGGCAGAAAGGATTTAGTGCCTTTAAACCCTCATCCTCTCAAGGGCTTTGATCCCGATTCGTAGCCCTATTCGCCCAGCGATAAAGTGTAGGATCCAGAGCGAGCCAAGCCCCGCACTCAGTAGAATTATAAGATTGTTGTCATGCCGGAATGCATCTGGGAAGAACAGGTACAGCCCGATAATTGATGCAACAGGTATCATGCTGAGCCCCAGCAGCACCAGAGCCAGCACTGTGTAGATTAAACTCCCCCAGCTAGTTGAAAGCTCAGTGGGGTGCTCCCAGTCAAAGCGCGCAAAGCGCGCGCCGAATCCTACACCAAGCGCGACAAGTCCGTGTGATAAGATCGCACCGATTGCTATTAGACAAACGATAATAATCGGCTCAAGCCCTAGTGATAATCCACCTGCGCTAAATACGATAGCGCTAATGCAACAGATAGGGATAAACCAACCTATGTACTTAGCCCGCAGGATCTCTCGCCAAGAGGTAGGTGCTGTCTGAAGCAGCCAGAAGGTTTGTCCCTCAAGTGAGATTGATGGAAACACAAAGCGTGCACAGATCGACAGCAAGATAATTGAGCTAAGAGCAACACTTGAAAATACAAGACAGATATCCCATAGCCGTAACACGGATGTATTGACGTGTGTTGGAGCTTCAACACCTTTTAGATTGTACAGATACAGTAATGATATCGTCAGCAGGAGAGCGAGTTGCACGGTATGCGTAAGGTCTCTCGTAAACGAGTAGAACTCACGCGTTACAAGGGCGCGGATTGGTCGGAGTCGCTCAGGGCACCAAAGCACCTTCTTGGAGTGCCGTAAGCGCGCTAAATCGCTAAAAATACCGGATCCAGAGTGATATTTTGAATATGTGGCGCTGTAGACACGTCTAAAGGTGATCGCCAAAACGCTCCAGATTCCTGCAGTGATCAACACAAGTGTCACTAAGACCTTGGCGGCTGGAGCGAATTTGCCTTGCTGTAGCGACTCAACGGCAGCCCCAATCCAAGAAGTTGGTATCAGTGGATGACTTAGCCATGTATACAGCTCAGCTGTGCGCTGTGGTCTAGACACGCGCTCAAGGAGCGACCCCTGAGGAATTAGTTGTAACACACAAAGTAGCAGACCTAGAGCGAGAAAAAATATAACCACTGGTAGTACTCTGCTAATGCGGGCTGGCACAGATGCCAATAGGATAATGGTAAGTAAGATCCCTGCAAGCACTGCAACCAGCAGAAGATTCGCTAGGATTATCGGCACGCAAACAAAGTACAGCCAGTGTGCGTGCGTAGAAGCTCCAAATGCGAGGTACAGCGGAGTGGAAAAGACGATGGCAATCCAGGCAGCAGATAGCCCCACTTCAAAGGCTTTTCCGCGGAGAAATGCCGCGCTAGGAAGTGGTGAGCTAACGAGCAACTCGATATCCCGACTCATGTAGAAGCAACTCAAAGTGGCGACAGATGCTGATGCTAAAACAAGCATAAACAGTGCTGCACAGCCGCTGTTGATTAACCCGGTAGAGAAAGGCTGCCCGGCTGCATAGTGAGACAGATCACTTAGACTTTGTTTAGTTCCCAGGTACAGGCCAACAATGATTGCGACAGTGAACGCCACACCCAACAGGTGCGAAATACGAAACACTCCGGGGCGTAGATACCTGTTTTTAATAGTCAGGATTCGCGGCCTGGCTGCTATCGGGAAAAGGGCGCTGATGCGGCTTGGCCGTTTCATAGCTACCCTTAGTGCTCCAGCTGAGCAGAGGTGAGTTGTAGGAAGATATCCTCAAGTCCGTCAGCATGCGAGCCAGCGGAATCCCTTATCTGTTCAAGACTACCGGAAACAATAATCTTCCCCTTGTGAATGATCGCAAGTGAATCAGCCAGCTCTTCAGCAACATCAAGCGAGTGAGTAGACAGAAAAACCGTCATCCCTGAGCGGGCATAGCGGGTAAAAGCCCTCTTAAGGTCGCGAGCGCCGTGTGGATCAAGTCCCACCATCGGTTCATCGACGATCAGTATCTGAGGTGTGTGGACAAGAGCGCCGCAAAGCGCGATACGTTGCCGCATGCCGTGTGAGTAGCTCTCAATCAATGAATCTTGCCACGGCGTAAGAGAGTATTCATCAAGCACCTTATCAATTCGTTCTTGAGTGGTCTCTTGCGGAACACGGTAAAGATCGCACATAAATTGAAGAAACTCTCTGCCCGTCAATTTCGGGTAGAGGTGGGGCCGATCTGGAACGTATCCGACCAGTTGCTTAGCACGTATAGGATCAGTCTTGAGATCATAACCGCCGATTGATATTGAACCTGATGAAGGAGAGAGGATTCCTGTCATCATCTTTATGGTGGTGGTCTTACCGGCACCGTTCATTCCTAAAAAAGCAAAGATACTTCCTGGAGGAACAGTCAGTGATAGGTCGCTTACTGCCTTTCGTTCGCCGTAGCTCTTACTGACTTTTGATAGCTCAATCATCTCTGCACTTGGGATTTGGGACTCTCTATGTTTAAGATGCATCTGCAACTAGGAAATATTCCCATTCCCCGGAAAGCAGATTGGGGATAAAAATACAGTTAAAACACACGGTTAGATGATATCTGGTATGGGCTTGAGCTATTTTCAATGAAGCAGGGTTTGAAAATTGTCTTTATTGGGGTGTGCGGGGCCGGCAAAACCACCCTGGCTGCCTGGACAGCAAAGTATCTTGGATGCGAACCGGTGCTTGAGGCGGACCTGTTTCATTCCCCTGAAATGAAACTAAAGATGAGTGCAGGGATTCCTCTTAGCGATGAAGATCGTTGGCCGTGGCTTGAGCGTATACGTAACGCGATGCTTGAGACAAAAGATGCTACCGCGGTTGTTACATGCTCGGGTCTGCGTCGCGTGTATCGCGAGAAACTTACACAAGGATATTTGCAGGGCAGGGTGCACTTTATATTCCTCGATGCACCGCGGGCAATTATTGCTGAGCGTCTTGCTGGGCGAGTGCATGAATTCATGCCGGCTTCGTTGCTAGCGAGCCAGTATGAGCTACTAGAGAGGCCCGAGGCAGATGAGCCGTTTTCGATAGTTTCTGTGGCGGGTACTTACGAGGAAACAATTGAGTCAATTAGGAGTGTATTATCTCGAATTTAGCAACAAACCCAGCCTGATTAATTCTTGAAAAAAATGAATGAGGCTGGGTTTGTTAAGTCCTCTATGCCACCCACTTGATATTTTTTGAAGGTAATTGACGACGGTGTTGCGGCTTGAAAAAGAGATACTCCGCGATATTCTCTGATGAATTACCCGCATCGAGCAACAATATGCACTTAATCCTGTCTCAAGAAGCGCGCATAGCTCTTTAAGCCGCAGCTCTTGCTCCAGTGCGCTTTCAGGTTCCTGCTTGGTTAAAAACCTACTCAACCGTCACTGGCTCCGCTTGTATCAGTGACTGGGCGTTTATCAGCAACTAGATAGTCCCGCCCTGCAGTCAGAGTTTTTTTGTCCTCTACGGCTCAACTTGGCTAAGCAAAGATTGAGCTCGCCCTGCTATTGCGAGTGATTTTTTAAAAGATCACTCGCGCAGGGTTGATCTTTTTTGACAACTTCAATCAAGTGCAGCGATTTCTCTTGTGATTTAAAGAGGTATTCAAATTCAGTTGGAATATTCTCTACAGCCCACTCGCTTGTAAGAAGATTAGTTGAGTACTTTGTTCTGTGCCACTGCTCTGACGCGAGGAGTTGTGATGTTGAGTGAAAATACTCAGCATGGTCGGTCTTGTACCGTAAGTATCCCCCTGGGCGGAGGAGTCGGTGCATGGTGAGGAGCATCTGTTCGTTAAGAATTCGATTCTTCTTCCAGCGCCGCTTATCCCACGGATCTGGATAGTTCACAAAAAACGCTGCCACTTCCCCTGTGTTAAAAAGCTGATCGATATTTCGTGCATCGGTGCGCAGCACAAGTACGTTATTAAGCCCCAGGCTCTCAGCTTTCTCTCCGGTTTTGAAAGCACGCTTAAAACGGATCTCAAGCCCAACGCACAGCATATTGGGATTCTGCTCAGCTAGCTTAAGAAGGTGCAGCCCTGACCCAGACCCAATCTCAACGTAAACCCCCTGGAATAGCGGCAGTTTCTGTTGAATCACAGCCTTTGACTGAAGTGGCGATTCGCGGTCAGCTTCAGCGACGATGATATCGGGCTTAGTAGTAACAAGTTGTATGTATTGATTCTCCCAACTGGCCATATCCAGCAGTGTACTCAAGTTGGCAGGCATACTCAAATTTGGGTAAGTTCGCGAAACATCAACGCCCTGTGGCCTGAGCGCTCGGGGTATGATAGGTCATGGTAGCGATGAGACTATTACCTGCTCTTTTAAAATACCGCGGCGGATCTGACGATTTTGAGCGCATGGGGCGCGGAATCGAAGAGCGCTTTATTCGCTGCAAGAAGTGGTGGGAGCCGCACCTAGAGTGTAGTCGTAATTTTATTCAGAGGCATCTTCGCGAGAGTAAGTGTATCGGGGTGTTAGGAGCAGGCAGGCTCTTGGATCTGGATTTAGAGCTGCTACTAGCGCGGTGTGAGGCCGTGCATCTCTATGATGCTGACGCTGGAAGTGTAGCGTGGTGGCAGAGAGCAGCTGGCGCGCACTACGGGAAGCGGGTGTTCGGACACATACAAGACTGTACCTCTACCATGGAGGGGTGGAGTGCTGAGCTGCGGCGTTACAGCGCTAGGGATGACCTCTCTGATTTCCTTATGGCTTGTCGGGCCCCTATCCCAGACTGGAGCCACAACTGGTTCGATGGTGTTATATCTCTTAATCTTTTAGGACAGATCCCCCTATATTGGCGTGATCGGGTGTTACAGGTGAAGCCCACTCTCTCGGAAAGCGAATGGGGGGCTCTTTCCTGCTCGATGGCAGAGCTGCAACAAAGACATATCGAAGGGGTTTTGACTCAGCCGCAAGCTTGGTCGATACTTATCACTGATACAGAATATTATTTTTATCATTCAGATGAAAGTATGTGGCGAGTGGAGCCAGCTCTCTTTGGTAAGGTATCTCAAGAGCTACACGATAGCTTCGTCACGCAGGGGATTTCCAATGCGTGGCTGTGGCACCTCGCTCCACAGTACATTGAATGTGACGATGAG
>Ga0315904_10006910_pt1 | contig 15369 bp, 30 predicted proteins | sample LakEriMetagenome_6_FD_203529 | JGI IMG/M metagenome (GOLD analysis project Ga0315904, IMG submission 203529) | Freshwater fungal communities from buoy surface, Lake Erie, Ohio, United States - Buoy 12 MA120 | ecosystem: Environmental > Aquatic > Freshwater > Lake | place: USA: Lake Erie, Ohio... | reverse complement strand
AAACATCACAGTATCAAAAAAAGTAAAAAGTTATTTAGATAGTCCTGAATTAACAGAAAGGCTACAAAATGCAATGACTCCACAAAAGAAAGAGTTATTTAAAACTTCTCTTTTAGGAGTAATAAACTCTAATAGTTTATTTGAAAAAGCAGACCCACTTAGTATTATTCAATCTGCATTAGTAGCAACCACTTTGGATTTACCAATTAACCCTAGTTTAGGATATGCTTATATTATTCCTTATGGAGCTAAAGCACAATTTCAATTAGGATATAAAGGACTTATTCAATTAGCACAAAGAACAGGACAGTATCAGACTATATCAGCAAGTGAAGTAAGAGAAGGACAAATTAAAGATTATGACCCTCTTAAAGGTGTAGAGTTTGACTGGACTATTACAGACGGTGAAGTTATAGGATATGTAGCTTATTTTAAGTTAATTAATGGCTTTGAGAAGTATTTATATATGTCTCTAAAAGAATTAGAAGCTCACGGTAAAAAGTATTCTAAATCTTATGATTCTAAAGATAAATATACTAAAGAATACAATGGTATCTGGAGGACTAATTTTGATGCAATGGCAAAGAAAACTGTATTAAAACAACTTATATCTAAGTTTGGTATTATGTCTGTAGAAATGCAGGATGCAGTAGTAAAAGACCAGCAAATAATAGACAAAGAAGGCAATGGTGAATATGTAGATAACAATAATATTATTATCAAAGCTGAACAAGATGATAGGTCAGAGGTATTAAAGTTTATTCAAGACGAAGCTATGACTGTTGAAGCATTACAGGAAGTAGAACAACATTTAGAGACTGATGAGGAAAAAGAAGCTTATGATAGTAAACTATTTGAATTACAAGCAGATATATTGAAAGATTAAATATGAATATAGTTTTATTTTACATAGAAAGTTTTGTAAGAGGACTAATATTTATGTTAATATCACCAGTATTATTTGTAGTCGTTATTATTGCACTTATACTATTACTAATTGTACCTAATAAGGATAAATAATATGAAAATACCAGATGAAATACTAGATGTAATAGCAAGAATATGTTTACTCATATTTATAGCAGGGATACTATACTTAATATTTAAATAATATGGACTTCAAACACTACAATATAAGATGTTCTAGTTTACCCCAGATAATAGGTTCAAGGAAACCTAAAGGTAAACTAACAGAAGTAAAAGCCAAACCACATCTCTTAGATGTATTTATAGCTAAACAATATAATCGTAAGAGAAGTACATTTAACAAGTATATGACTAAAGGTAATGAGGAAGAAAATAGCTCAATATCTTTATACAGAAAAGTACATCAGACCTTTACCAAGAAAAATGAACTAAAGTATGCTAATGACTTTATAGAAGGTACTCCAGATTTAGTTTTAAACGGTAAGAAGAAATTAGTCATAGACATCAAGACTTGTTGGGATATATGGACTTATATCAAGAAGACAGAGAAAGTGGCTGAGACGGACTATTTTTGGCAGTTAGCGGGGTATTCTATGTTGACTGGTATACCTAATGTCAGGATAGCATATACATTACTCAATAATTCAGAGTATGAGATATACAGAGAGTATGAAAGAACTAAATGGAACTTACAGATTATAGAAGATGGAACTGAAGATACTGCTGAACAATTATTAGCACTGGAAGATAGTATTAGGTACAACAATACTTATGATGATATTCCAGATAAAGAAAGAGTAAAAGTCTTTGACTTTACAGTTACGCAAAATGATTATGATACTATCAAACATTATGTGCAATTATCAAGAGAATTTTTAAATAAACTAAAACTATGAACGATATAAAATTTGATTTAAAATATAACCATATTTGTAAAGTATTAGATTTGCCCTTTGAACAGCCAATAAAGTTTGAATATCCTAAAAAACAAATGAGCGATTTATCTATTAATTGTCATACCTTAACTCAAAGTTCTTCAGAATTTATAGCAAAACAATTAGCTAAACATATAGAAAAAATAGATTATATTAAAAGTGTAGAAGTAATAGGTGGGTATATAAATTTAACTATAGAGTCAGATTATTTAATATTTTTATTAGCAATACAAGAAATGGAGTTTGAAAGTAATTATGCTTTTCCAATACCTAGTCTACAGGTATGGAGAAGTATAAGATGGGAGTATCCTAAAAGGAAATTTACTTCTGACGAGTTAAAAAGATTAATTAGAAAGATAATATGAACTTTAAAATGAAGCCACGAACTAAACGATTAAAACTAAATAAAGCTCAGAGGAATATAATGTATTATGTACTCAAACCTCATCAAATAGAGATATTAAAGCTTAAGATGAAGGGACATACATATAAGGAAATAGCAGATATGAAAGGAATTACAACAAGTGGAATGTATAGATTCATAACTAGAGCATTAAAGACTATTAATAAATCTTACTTAAGGTATAATATGAGTAAGAAAAAAAGAACTCCTAAAGATAAAAAAGATATATAACAATATATATGAAAGTATGTTTTAAATGTAAAGTTTTAAAGGAATTAGAAAAGTTTTATAAACAATCCAGAATGGCTGATGGGTATTTTAATAAATGCAAAGAGTGCTTTAAATTAGAACATAAAGAAAGGTACCATAAAAACCGTAAAGATTATATATTATATTACAAAGATAGAGCAAAAAATTGCTATCAGACTATATTCCTAAATAGATATAGTAATATGAAAAATATAACTTTAGGAAATAATAGGAAATATAAAATTAATAGTAAAGAATTAGCTTCTAAAAGTTCTTTTTTAGATTGGTGTTGGGAAGAAACAAATTTTAATAAGTTTGAAAAGTTATATTTTGAGTGGATAAAATCTAATTATAAATATAATTTATGCCCATCTATAAGAAGAATTGATACTAGCAAGGGTTACATATTAAACAATATAGAGTGGGTTGTTAGAAAGGAAGTATCAAAGAAAAAATATGAAGACTCTAATTAAATTAATAGGAACAATTTGCATATTTCCTTTTATGATGATAGTATTCCTATGCTACATATTATTTATTAAAGAATAACACTATGTCAAACACTAAAGATTACCATAAAACAACAGAAAAGTTACAATCACTTGTGGATAAGTTGGGGAAAACTAATACAATTAAAGCTTTGTCTACTAATTATAGACAGGTACAAGCTATATTAGATAGTAAAAAGAAATTTGTATCTAAAAAGGTAGTAGATAAAATAGATAATCTATATGCAGAGGTATATAATGGTGGGGTTGAAGCTTGGAAACCAGGTACTTTTATAGAAGTAGATGATGTAGATGCATTTGTATTTCCTTCTTCTAAAAGTGCTAGTATTGAAATAGAAAATGTACTTGATTTTCAAAATAAAGAGTACAAACAAAAAATAATCAAACTATACAAAAGAATAGATAGACTATGGGGAGTAATATTTGTATTATGTATGCTTCTTATAATTCTATCAGGAATGATAATAAATCTAGCATAAGGTATATAAATGTATACTTAAAATAAAAAGAGGGCTGTAATAGCCCTTTTTTAAGTTATAAATCTACTTCTTTTTAGTAAACATATAGTATATAATTCCAATCCAGTGCATTAGTGCATTTAATCCAATGTAAAATGTTAGGGGACTAATAGAATCATTAATAAGATTGTCAATTAATAAAACTGTAATGAATATAGTATAAACATATATGCTAATAATCATCCCATTATACCAATTATTGGTCTTTTTAACCTTACCAGAAGCTCCAGTAGCTTCCCATTTTTCCATACTACCTAGTATATATTGGAATATAGCAATAGTATAAGACCAAGTAGCAAATAAATGAGCTATCATTGTATTTATATCAGCCTTTTTATAGATAAGATTAGGAATAATATATAGTGATAAACCAATTTGAATCCATAATACTGTATTTATAGTAGCTGGCAATTCTTGATTATGAAATATAGAAAAGATAGGTAGAACTAGAAGTACAATACAATATATATAAAACATAAATCCAGATAGATAGGATAGTCTTTGCATAATAGATAGTTTAGTAGTCCAGAAGAATTTAGATTTAATTAAACTCATAGAACCAAGACACCATCTAGTTTGTTGTTTATAGTAAGAATATAAGTGGTCAGGAGATAAACCATAAGCCAAAGGGTTTGAATCATAGTATACATTCCAACCTTGACGAGTAAGAGCAAATCCAGTCCATACATCTTCAGAGTGTTCGATAAGATAGTTACCACCTATTTCATCTAAAGCAGGTCTATAATATACAGCATTAGAACCAACACAGATAGAAGCTTTAAAAGAATTTCTAGCTACTTGTACTATGTCATAGAAAAACCCCTGAATATTACAAGCACCTTTCTCTAAACCAGTAAGATTATCATATTGAAAAGCTTGAGGAGTCTGATATATACCTATTTTCTTTCCAGCATTATTCATATCCATCATTCTTGAGATAGTATATATAATAAACTTTTCAGTAGGGCAGAAGTCAGCATCAAAAATAACTATATATTCGCCACTTGTATTTTTATAAGCATTTTTAATATTGCCAGCTTTTTTGAATGAATGTTCTTGTCTAATAATTTCTTTAAAAGAATATTTTTTAATAAGTTTTTTATATAATTTTTGACCTTTATAAGCATTAACATTATCATTAAGCACATAGACATTAACAATTAAGTTATATTGTTCAGCACATTGTTTAGCTTTAAATACAGATTCCCAAGTCTTTTGTAGAATAGACATATCCTCACCAGCAATCGGTAAAAATATGTCTACTGTTTGTTTGTCAAATAGATTAATTTTATAGATAGAATTTTTCTTTTTATTAGGCAATCCTAATAGTTTAATTAAAGAGGATACGATAATAAACGCACAAGAATAGAATACTATTATAAATGATACTAACCAGTATATTGATAGGTCAAAAGTTTTAATTAAAATTATTATAGTTGATAAATTAAATAAAATTGTAAATGTTGCAAAGAATTTAATTTGGAAGTATCTGTTCATATTAGAGTTTTTTTAAAAGTGTATTATTTTAATATCATCTCTAGCCAATCTTCAAACAGAAGTATCTCATCATCATATTTTTTAGTGATAATAGTCTGTCTGTAGTCTTTATATCTATTGTACCAAATAAGAGCATTCTGAGCAGAGACAAGGTTTTGTAGTCGTTCTCTGTCTTTTGAATTGTATAGAAGAGCATCATACTCCTCTTGTAATCTATCTAACTCTTCGCATTTCTCATTGTACAATTGTTTATAGTTTATTCTAGTCATAGTGTTTTACTTAATTAATAATTGAATAATTTTTATTTAAGAATTGTAATTTATATATATCTAATTCTTTTTTATCATTTAATTCTGCATAATAATAGGTATATATATCTGGTTGAAATATATGTGCCTCTTCTTCTCCTGCAAACTTTTGAGTCCCTCCATTTCCTCTTCCCTGACTATCTCTTTCTATTACAGTATATGTAGTTACAAAATTAGGAGTAAACTTTGTTAATTTATAATTTTTGAAATTATATTGAATAAAAACTTGTTTATCATCTCCTAAAAGTTCTTTTATTTTATCTGTAGAACCTGTATATAAAACTCTTTTTATACAACACATTGTACTCCAAACTATAGTTTCATTATTACTAATTTCATCTATTTTATTAAGTCCATTTATGTAATATTGTATGTGGTCTTCTGTATTATCTGATGTAATTATTATTTTACCATATACTGGGCTCCAATAATCACTGCATAATTCAGGAGCTGATGAAGAAAAGCGAGCCATAAATCCCAATACATCAAGAGGATAATTGTTTGTGTTCCATATATACTTTTCCATAGTGTTTTACTTATTTAATTATTATTTACTCCATTTACTTTTAGAAGCATTCCAAGCTCCAATTCCTCCTCTGGAGATTTTGAAAGCCATTGCCTCTACATTTGTCTTTGCATCAAACGGTGTTACCCATTCTCTACCCATTTGTCTTAATGTACCAGCCCAAGTACGAGCTATAAATTGACCACAACCTGAAGCACTTGAATTTCTATTCTTTGCATTTGCATTTCCGCCAGACTCTGCCTTGATAATTCTCCGCATAAGTCCAGCATCCACTCCATACTTTTGAGACATCTCGTCTACATAAGAGTAGCAGTCCCCACCTGCATTGTATTCTATTTTAGGAGAAACTGCCTTTCTCGCAAGAGTTTTAGGTTTAGGGGTATCTTTTATAACCTCTGCCTTACTCTCTTCAATAGGAGGGATATTTTTAGGTACTATGATTGTCTCTGTACTTGCCATACTCTGAATCACTTTGTCTGATTCCGTTTGTGTTACTTCAATAGCATATACATTTTTATTCGTTGAATATACTTGAATAGATGTTATAAGTACTAATATTATAAGTACTAATATTATAAGTACAATTATTGCTATTATCCCTTCTTTTTTATACAATAATTTAACTTTGTAATAGTTTAAATAAGGTCTGTAATAGTTTTTAATATATGTAATTTAATAATAATCTAGTCAGAGACTAGCAACAGACATAATCGGTGTAAGGTACAAGTTTATTATATCATAGGCATTTATTTAATTAGTATACAGTTGTCTCGAAAGTATTTATCTGCTTTGTCGTATTCTTTGTCTTGAAGAAAATCTAAAATATCTACTGTAAATCTACAGGTATGGCAATATCCACCAAAAGTGTCATAAGCATCTTCCCCAAAAAACTCTTGAGGATATTCCCATAATATTTCTTGCCAAGTGTAGGCTGGATAAGGTATGCTCCAAGCATTTTCATTTGATTTTTCTCTAGTTATTGGTTTTGCTGGTATGTAATACCTATTTGCTTCATTTTTACACCAAACTAATTTACTCTCCAACTCACAATCTTTTAATAATTTAGCTGTCTCTAATGATATGTGTGTACTGTTTGCTTTCATAATAGTTTACTTATTATCTAATAACTCTGGGTTCTCATATATGTTGCCAATTACAATACAATTTTCAATTGCTTGTCTAAATTCATATCTATCTTGAATAAACTTCTGTACTCGTTTTTCTGAATCTATTGCACTGGTAAAAATGTTTTGAATTTCTTGTAGTTCATCTGTATACATATATTTAATCTTTAATTCTAAATTGCTCCCGTAGTGATTCTATAACCTCCATTTTCTCATACATTGTAAGTATGTTTGTACGGTCTATTATCTCTTTAGCCCTTGCAAAGGTTATCTCTCTTGAATATATTTTACCTGCTAAATGTTTGAATGTTCGCTCTTGCCAATAAGTATCTTTTGATTCCATAGTGTTTATAATTTAATCTGATAATATTGTTGGTAACTTTGCCTTAACTCATCTGCCATTGCTATACAATGGTCAATCAAGCTCTTGTCTTTTACCTCGTGCAATTCATAGTAGTATTCTATATCATCAAGAATACAATTCTCTATAAATTCATCTAGTATCCCTTGAATTGCTTCTTCTGTTTTAATCATATTATTTTATTATATATTCTAATATTTTGTACTTTTTAGCCTCTTCTTCTCTGTGTTTTATGTTTGTATAGCTCAACTCTTTTTGCATTGCTTCCTCTGCCTTTTTTAAGCTCGTGAATACCTCCCAATCTTGTTCTGAATAGTAGGTATTTTGTAGTATATATATTATTTTGCTCATACCTTTGAATTTATAAAATATAAATAATGTGTATTGTAATATTTAAAACCATCAACAGTCCCACCGTTTTCATTTGATAAGTCAAAAGGTGTTTTTACTTTGTCAAAACTCTCTCCCGCTTTTAATGGTTCGTTATAAGTTCTAATCTCGTAACTTTTATTTTGTGCTAATTCTTTAAATCTTTTCATACCTTTGAATTTAAACTTTTGCTAATTGATAATAAAAATCATCTATATCATCCTGAATTGATTCATATTCTAGTATGATATCATTAAGCTTTGATTCTAGAATATAATCCATTGCCTCAAAATAGCCCTCGTCGCTTGTCTTTATATTGTCAAGCTTCAAGACTAACCACCTGAAAACATCTCGCCCCGTAGCCTCAAAATATGGGAGTATATAATTATTTTGAATTAAATACATTGATTCCATTACATCCTCAATAAATCCTCTGATTCTATAGTGGGAGGAGTTATAATCCCCCCGCCTCTCTAATTCATCAAAAATTGCATTATTTAACTTAATTACCCGCTCTTGTTTGTTGTATAGTTCTTCTAGTGCTTGCATAATAATAATATTAACTAATAATCCAAACCCCCGCCCCTTGCAATTATGCAAGAGGCTAAAAGGTTTTATATTTTAACTATTGCTTTTTAATCTCAATATATACACTGTTCCAATTTGTCCCATAATGTGTAATCCCCCAAACATAAATATCAAGTTCGGTATGATAAAACAAAACCTCGTTTGTGAATTGCTTGATGAATCCAGCCATATCGTCGCTAATTATATAATATTGATATATATCTTTATACTCGCCGTACTCGTTTAACTCGTTGCCGTTCTCAAGTTCTAGCTTTTCAAAATCTTTTCCAATATTATTACATAAAATAATATCTCCATCAGTAAAGTCTAAAAAATCTTGATAAGTCTTGACATCGTTTATATCTTGTATAGTTCTCATATGTTTAGAATTAATTGTTTAATAATAATTATTTTATAATTTCTATAAAGTGGTATATAAAAGACTCTATATATAATATAGTTATTACATTATCTTATAAAGTCTTTTATTTTGTGAATACTAGCTTTGATTCAGTGTATTTTGTAAAAATATTATCTTTTTATACACTGAATCAGCTTTTGAATTGTTGGCATTGTATCTGAAAAATAGCCTATAATACTCTTTTGCAATACTAAGTTTAATATAGTTAATCATATGTGTAGTGTTTAAAATTGTTTATAATTGATTATAGAAGTATCTTGCTATTATTGCATCATCAAACTCTTGTTGTTTGATGATTTCTTTTGTTGTCTTATCATATATTGTTATGATATTTGATAGGTTTTTATTTTCTATAATAAAACCATTTTTAGATTTTCTCATATATTAAATATGTTATCTGATAATTATTTGCATCGGATAAAAGAGATTAACAACTGTTGACGGCTACTTTATTACTTATGAGCTCGCGGTTGTTGTTCTCTCTCTCATCTGATATAAATAGTATAGCATATTTTCCTAATCTTGTCAAATATAAGTTATCCACAATTTATATATTCTATTTATTCAAGCGGTATTATAACAATTTATGCAGTATATTATTTTATACAATAGATATACAATAGACAAGATATATTCAAGTCTTGCTAGTTTATAATTTGTAGGTACTTTAGTATAGCTTTTGTCAAAAATCTTGCGAGAGGGGGCATTTTTAAGAGATTGGCTAGTTTATGCGGTTTGTTTGTTGTTGGTATGTTTTTTATAGTGTATAGTGTGCTTTTGGATAATTCTAGACGGGGTTGATACAATTAAAAGGGGGTACAGGCAGGGGGGCGGGGGGTACAAGGGGAGGGGTAGTGGTAGGTTCTACATACAAAAGAAAAAATTATTTATACAAACAAAAAATAAAAATAAAAACACAGACAAAAAACTAATAAAAATCAGAATAGAGCCAAAACAAAAAGGGACTTATCCCAACGGTCAAATCCCTAATTGCTTACCTTACAGCCCAATACAAGTTAGCTTTCCTTGTTTTTAGTGGTGTTATAAGGAGGGTTTTACGGGTAGCGACCCCAACCATACCTGTACAGCTGATGAAGGTATGGACATAATTAGATTATATAATATAGGGTATAGAATTGCAAGAATAAAAACAAAATGTTAGATTTGTTATTAATAAGTAATAAATGTTATATATGGGGATGGTGAAGAACAAGTTAAAGGTGAAGGCAGGTAGACCGAAGAAGGGTACTAGGAGTTATAAGGTAAGTGGTAGGGTAACGGCAGAGAAGGGGTATAAGGCATTACCGCAGGATTGGAAAGAGGTTATATTAGGGATGTATAGTGAGGGGGCAAGTGATATAGAGGTAATGAGGCAGATATGGGAGTGGAGGGGTAGTTTTAGTAAGAAGTTATGGGAGAGGTGGATAAATGAGGAGGCAAGTTTTAAGGAGGTAATAAGTACGGGGAATGTATTAAGTCAGGCTTGGTGGGAGATGAATGGTAGGAAGAACATAGCGAATAAGGGGTTTAACAGTGTGTTATGGTATATGAATATGAAGAATAGGTTTGGGTGGGCGGATACGCAGAGTATAGAGCATAAGGGAAGTATAGAGCACGTGGGGGTGGTTAGGTTACCGCACAAGAAGGGGTTAGATTTACCTGAAAACAGTACTATTTCTGTTAATACAAGTGAACAAACTGTAATAGAGGCTGAATTTACTGAAAAATAGGTATGTGTAGTTTAAGCCAAATTATTAAGATTATAACCTATATAGGATAGAAAAAATAAATATGATAAAAGAGTATAACAATGAAGATATGTATGAAGAGATGATTAAGGATAGTTATGAGTATTATATGGGGTTGATGGAATTAATAGAGTTAAATGGGGTGATAAAGAATGAGATATTAGGTAGGATAATAGATGAGTGTATAAATGGTTAGGGTTAGAATATGGTATTTGTAGCATTTGTAATATTGATAATAATAATAGTAGTAGTAGCTACTGATAAAGATTTGTATTGAGAATATAAATCAAAATTGATATAATTATATTGTAATAATTTAATATAATAAACATATGCCTCTTAAGAAAGGTTCTAGTAAAAAAGTTATTAGTTCAAATATAAGAAAAGAGATGAAGAGTGGCAAGCCTCAGAAGCAGGCTATTGCTATAGCATTAAGTAAGGCTGGTAAGAGTAAGAAGAAGGGTAGGGGTAAGAAGAAGATGAAGAAGTAATGGCAAAAGATAGTAGATTAGTTAGGGCAGGGGTGAGTGGGTATAATAAGCCTAAACGTACCCCTTCACATCCTAAAAAGAGTCATATAGTAGTGGCTAAAGTTGGTGATAAGGTTAAGACTATTAGATTTGGACAGCAGGGGGTAAGTGGTGCTGGTAAGAACCCTAAGACTGCTAAAGAAAAGGCTCGTAGGAGGTCATTTAAGGCTAGACATAGTAAGAATATAGCTAAAGGTAAGATGAGTGCTGCTTATTGGGCTAATAAGGTTAAGTGGTAAGGGTAAAAATAATATAAAGTTATAAGTTAAACACTACAATGAAATTAATATTAGGAAACTCATTAGAAAAACTAAAGGAATTAGAAGATAATTCTATAGATAGTATAGTCACAGACCCTCCGTACCATTTAGTATCAATAGTAAAAAGATTTGGTAAAAAGGGTTCTGCTCCAGCTCAATATGGAAAAGACGGTAGTTTTGGTAGACTATCTAAAGGATTTATGGGGAAAGAATGGGATGGTGTAGATGAAAATGGTATTGGCATAGCATATAATATAGACTTATGGGTTGAGTGTTTAAGAGTTCTTAAGCCAGGAGGGCATTTATTAGCTTTTAGTGGTACAAGAACATATCATCGTATGGCAGTAGCTATTGAAGATGCAGGATTTGAGGTAAGAGATATGATTGAATGGGTATATGGGAGTGGATTTCCCAAATCTTTGAATATAGGTAAAGCAGTTGATAAATTACAAGGGAATGAAAGAGAAGTTGTTGGAACAGATGTAAGTGGTAGTAAAAGAAATTGTATGGCTGGTGATTTTGTAGGGGGTGAATATGATTTAACCAAAGGCAACTCACCTTATGAAGGTTGGGGAACTGCTCTAAAACCATCTCACGAACCTATCTGTATGGCTAGAAAACCTTTAGCAGAGAAAAATGTAGCTAATAATGTACTAAAATGGGGTACTGGTGGTATAAATATAGATGAGAGTAGGGTAGAAGAAGGTGGTCGCTTTCCCGCCAATCTTATCCACGACAATAGTGATGAGGTAAGAGAGTGCTTTCCTGAGACAAAGAGTACACCAAGTCCTGGTCATTTTAGAAAAGGAAATGTAGTCGGTGATAACAGAACATCAAAAGCGGCTGGTCAATTTGGAGACGGCAATTGGATAGAAGGCAGTAAACATAACGACTCAGGCTCAGCCTCTCGTTTCTTCAAATCAATAATCTATAATCCAAAGGCTAGTAAAGCTGAAAGGAATAAAGGGTTAGGTGTTGTAGAAGATGGTAATAAAAGACCACAAGGCGAGGCTTTTAGAGACGGCTCGGCAATAACGGAACACTCAGAAAGAAAAGGCAACAATCACCCCACAGTTAAACCAATAGCACTTATGGAATACCTTATTAAAATGGTAACTCCTAAAGGTGGTACTGTGTTAGACCCTTTTATGGGTTCAGGAAGTACAGGTGTGGCGGCTAAAAAGAACGGATATGACTTTATTGGAATAGATATGACACCAGAATACATTGAAATAGCAAAAGCTAGAATAAATGCTACTGAAATAGAAAATAGATTACTATAACTTGACAAAAAGTGTCAAATGTGTTATTATATTTGTATAATTAAACACTACGAATTATGAAATTAAAATATAAACTTTAAAGGTATGGAACTAATAATTAGCATTGTAGCTATACTAGTATGGGGCTGGATAATAATTGAATTGATTAAGATGAAATAATAAACTAATTAAAACACTATGTATAAAATATTAAACAAATTATTTGGATGGGACTATATTTTTTGGGCTAGTGAAACCCCTGACGGATTTCGTTATAAAGGAATTGCTAAGATAATTACTTTACCAGATGGGAGTTCACATTTTTGGGTGAAAGGTTTTTTGTGTAAAATAAATAATAAAGATGTTCAAATTAAATTTTTAACCTGCAAACCAGATAAATATATAAAATAATATGAAGCTAAAAACTCAACTTAAAAAAGTTATCACAGAGTACACTAAAGAATTCTACACTATAATTACAGATGAGCCTTATGATAAAAATAATGTTTATTGGATAGGTGGAGACTATACTGGAGTATGTGGGATTGGAGACTATTATGTAGGTTTATCAGATATGGTGCTTGTGGTAGACAATAAGATAAGTGGTGAGGATTATATTGACTGGTATTGGACTTATGTAGCTGAATATATGAAAGGTGATGAGCAATATATCAATCTTAGAAGCTATGCAATGAATAAAGGATATAAGATTAAATAAGTGTGAAAATTCTTACAAAAACAATTAAAAAAAAAGATAAGGTTAAATATAAAGAATATAATTATATTGTAGATGAAATTCGTTCAGATGGGACGGTAGATATAATCTCATATAATCATAATCAAGGAAATTGGGCTGGGGTTAATATAAAAAAATTAGTACCAATTTTATATGAATAAAGGATATAAGATAAAATAGGTATGAAAAAATATTATATAATTAAAGAATTAAAAAGTAATAAATATATAAAATCTTCTTTTAATTGTAATTGGGATGAATTAGAATATACAGATGATGCTGGAGATGCTTTGTTTTATTATTATAATAAAGAATTAAAGTTTAATTTATCAAGATTTATTGCTAAAATTCCTGATACACATCAATTAATTTTTGAAATTATAACAGTATATACTAATTAAATAAAGTAGATATGACAATCAAAGAATTTATAGAAGATGAAGAAAAGCACAAACAAGTTATATTAAGAGCTAGTGTATTGGGTGCATTTGACCAGACAGTTAACCATATTCTATATAAAATTAAGGCTATGGAGAAACTTTCTGATGATGAGATAGAAGATATCAGGTTATGGTTAAATATGGCGTTTATGCCTAAAGATTACAGGCTACCAGATGAACCTCCAATTGAAGCTAAATCACTAGAAGATATTGAGAATATAGAGAGCATATAACCCAAAAAAGACCCTGTGAGGAGTCTTATTTGAGATACAAAAACAACTTAATTAGTTGTTAATACATTTATTATTACATATTGTATTTATTTTGTCAAAATAGTATACTGTATATATATCGGTACAATTTGTACGAAGCCAAAAGCTTAGTATGGGTTCTCTGGTATACCGAACTCAAGGCTAATGTGTTTAGTAAAGGTAGTGTGGCTAGCAATATTACTGATACAACAATACATTGGTACAGGTTCAACATTAAATCACTTCCTGCAGGAGTGGTTTTTTGTTTTATATTGACACTTCATTATATCTGTTATAGTATATCAGTAATTAAAACAACACTATGCCTAGACCTAAAAAAATTGTTGAAGAAAAAAAAGAACCTAAGTATATTTGGCAACCTCATCCAGGTGCTCAAACTGAAGTTTTATTAAGGTCAGAAAAAGAAATATTGTTTGGTGGAGCTAGAGGTGGTGGTAAGACTGACGCTGGTATTGCTTGGATGATTGAACCTGAATATGTGTCTAATCCTGCTTATAGAGGGCTTGTTTTGCGTCTTAATGCTACTGATTTAGGTGATTGGTTAGATAGAGCTAATAGATTGTATTCTCATTTAGGTGCTAAAATGACTGGTCAGCCTGCTGAGATTACTTTTCCTTCTGGTGCTAAGATTAGAACTGGTCATCTTGCTGATGAAGAAGCTTATAACAAGTATAAAGGACACGAATACCAAAAGATTTTGATTGAAGAGTTAACTCAAATACCTTCTGAAAGTCGTTATTTGAAACTATTAGGGTCTTGTAGGTCTACTATTCCTGGTCTGGAAGCTCAGATATTTTGTACTACTAACCCTGATGGTGTAGGTCATTTATGGGTTAAGAAAAGATTTATTGAAGGTAAACAAATGGGTAGAACTTTTTATGCTCAAGATGGTAGTACTAGAGTGTTTATACCATCTTCTATTGAAGATAACCCTTCTTTGTTGTCTACTCCTGGTTATATGCAATACTTAGAATCTATTAAAGAAACTGACCCTGAGTTATATAAACAATGGAGATATGGAGATTGGACTTCTTTCCAATTAAAAGGTAGTGTGTATGGAGATTTAATAGATAAAGCTTATGCAGATAATAGAATAATTAGATTTCCTATTGAACCTTCTATTCCTGTTAATGGTCTATGGGATTTAGGTATGGATGACGCTATGGCTATTTGGTTATATCAACAAGTTGGTAAAGAAGTTAGGTTTATTGGTTATTATGAAAATATGGATGAAGGATTTCAACATTATTATGATGTCCTAAGAGAGATGGCTAAAGATAGAAACTTCACTTTAGGAGTACAATATATACCTCACGACGGTAGAATAAGAGAATTAGGTACTGGCGTGTCTCGTCTTTCTGTTTTAAGAGATTTATTTGGTGAGGAGAATGTAATGCTTAATATGTC
>Ga0315904_10006907_pt1 | contig 15374 bp, 11 predicted proteins | sample LakEriMetagenome_6_FD_203529 | JGI IMG/M metagenome (GOLD analysis project Ga0315904, IMG submission 203529) | Freshwater fungal communities from buoy surface, Lake Erie, Ohio, United States - Buoy 12 MA120 | ecosystem: Environmental > Aquatic > Freshwater > Lake | place: USA: Lake Erie, Ohio... | reverse complement strand
CGGAGCGGATACCCCTCGGCGGCATGGCTGGCCATGATCTTTCTGATCTCCGCCATGTCGTCAATGTCAGGTTTGCGTCCGGTCGCGTAGAGCATGAAGCTCTTCAGCAAGCCCCGCACCGTGTCCTGCAGATATGCGGACGCCACCGTCTCCTTGAACTCCGCGTACGTGCGAAACTCCTCGCCACGAGGCAGTTGCCCGACGGTGTCGACGGGTCGGGTCTCGCCTTTGCCCCGCCAGGCGACGTTGGAATCCAGCTCATCGACGACGTAGGACTCGTGCTCTACGGACCGCCAGCGCCCGCTGATGTCGAAGTTCTGAAACGCGAAGCCGATGGGGTCGAGTCGGGTATGGCAGACTGCGCAATTCTGGTCCTGGCGGTGGTGCGCCATCAGCTCGCGGGGCGACATCTTCGAGAGTTCCTCGGATTTCGCATCGAGTTCGGGCACCGCCAACGGCGGCAGTTGCGGAGGGGCGTCGAGGATGTTCCTGGCCGTCCAGGCCCCACGATAGATCACCCAGTTGTCGCCCATCCAGCAGAGCATCGATTGAATGCCGGCGTGCGACAGGATGCCCCCGCCGCGGGGATCGTTGGGCCGCAGCGTCACCAGTCGCATCTGCCCCCCCCGGAGGCCGTCGTAGCCGTAGTGGCGGGCCAAGGCGTCGTTCATCATTGTCCAGTCACTCGACACCAATTCTCTGGCGGGCCGATCCTTGGCCAGCAACCGATGGATGTACGCAAAGGTTTCTTCGCGCATCGAGTCTTGGAGATGGCGGCGGAACTGATAGCTCGCCTTGCCCCGGTAATCGTCCACGAGCGTGATCGGCTGATCCAGTTCCAGCCACTGGGTGACGAAAGGCCGCACGAACGCGGCGTAACTCCGCGGATCGTCGAGCAACCGTTCGGCCTGTTCGCGGAGCACCTCGGGCCGCCGCAACTCGCCCGCAGCAGCCCGCGCCCGCAGTTCGGCATCCGGCGGGGAGCCGGCCAGCATGAAACTCAGCCGCGACGCCACGGCATGGTCTGCGATCGACCGATCCTCGTGGGCCGCCGAATCCAAGTGACGGAACGGGCTGCTCATCAGCACCGCCTGAAAGGTGGACCGCAGCGCGGGGTCGAATGCCAATCCTTCGTCACGCAGCCCGCGGTAAAACTTCAAGAAATGACTGCGTTCATCGTCCCTCACCGGACGGCGATAGGCCCGATCCATCCACAGCGCGAGCAGCTTTTCGGCGCTTGCCGGGGAATCCGAGATCTCTCCCAGATCGACCGCCCATTCCGTCGGCGGCCAGGCAGCGACGTAGTGGGGCTCCAGTTCGACCTGTTTGAGGACCACGAACGGCCGCGGCTGCTGTTCCGGCTCCTTGTGCTCCGTCTTGCTCCAAACCGGGCGAAACAGCCCCATGCCACCGGGCAATTGACGCGGGTCGGAGGTGTCGTCGTTTTCGAAGCCCGGGACCCGATAGCCGAGTTCCACACGCGGAGTCAACGCCACGGAGAGGAATCCCTCGCGCGTGATCAACGCATCCTCGACCTGCACCTGGTACTCCAGATCCGTCGGCCCGGCGATCTCCCGCCGATCGAAGACTTTTCCACCGCACTCCACCCAGAGAATCGGGTTGGGCACGTCCGGGAAAGCCGAGTAGGAACTGACGCTCAGCCGGATCCGCACCACGCCGCACCTGTCGGCTGGCACGGGGACCTTGAGAAACGTTTCACTGCCATCCCTCGGCCACTTGGGTTCCAGCAACGCGCCGAGCCCGGGCCGGGCGATGGCCGACAATTTTTTGATGGACACGCCCTTGTCCGCCCACGTCGCGAAGGCACTGAGCGGAGCGTTTGCGACGTTCACCAGATCGACGCGCAGGGTTTCACTCCGCGGAGCCTCGAGAAACCGGATCGACTCCACGGCCCGCCGGGTGATCTCCATCATCTGGGCCACCGAGTCGGCCGCGTCCTGGAGGCCCTCCGCGCCGGTGTCAAACCCTTCGACCGCGGTATCCCCCGGCATGCTGTAGGCGAAGTCGACCTTGACGCCCGTGATGTCCTGCAGGGCGGCACCGAACTCGCGGCGATTCAGCCGGCGTACGCTCCCTGGCTCCAACGCGCGTTGAGCCCCGGCGATCCACGCGAGGACGCCTGCCTTCTCCGGGGCGGAAGGCTGCTCGCCTTCCTGGGGCGGCATCGCGCCCGCGGCAAGCTGCTCATGAATCATCGTCCACAGATGACGGTCCGACAGGTTGAAGCCGTCGATTTGGTCGAAGCGGAGCCGGGCCTCCTGGACATCGGGGCCGTGGCAGTCGATGCAGTACCGGCGGAGCAGCGGCTTCACCAGATTCGCGAAGCCCTGCGCATCAGCGGGAGCATCGGCGGCAGATGCCACGAGCACCGGGCTCAGCAGCAGCATCGAGATCGCGACCGCGGCTTTTTGCATCGTAGGACCGTGCTCTCAAAGGGATGTATCGGCACGGACGAAAGCGATCATTTCGCCTGACTGCCGAGGTCGTCGTGACCCGCAAACCCTGCCTCTCTAGTTTACCAGTCTTGCGGCGCGGGGCGAAACTATTGGGTGCGGAGAACGCCGTGCGGGGGGGCATGGGCCACCCGCCCCGGTCGGGGGGGTGTGGCATCGGCGTTCGGCCGGCCTCATCTGCCTCCGTCGGCCAGATTCCACAGGCGAATCGATCCGTTGCCGCCGCAGATCAGGGTTTGCCCATTCGGGTTGACCGCCAGGCGCATGACGCGGCCGGCCGGCAGCGTCCGCTGCAATTCGTATGTCCCGGCGTCCCAGATGCGGATCGTGTTGTCTTCGCTCGCCGAAACAATGCGTGAGCCGTCAGGCGTGAACAGCACCGCCGTGACTTCGGCCTCATGACCGCGCACAGTTTTCAGATGCGCGCCGGTCTGCGCATCCCAGACGCGGAGCGTCGCATCCCAACTCGCGGACACGATCTGCTTGCCGCACGGGCTGTACGCCACGGAAGTCACGGTCCCCTCGTGACCGCGCAGCGTCTCGATTTCTTCACCTGTCTCGGCGTCCCAAACTTTCAGCTCGCTTTCGCCATCTCCGGTGACAATCTGTCGGCCATCGGGCCGAAACGCCGCGGTGACCACGTCGTATTCGTTTCCTTGATGGAAAGTGTGCAGCAAGCTGCCGTCGCGGATGTCCCAGATCCGCAAGGAATCGTCCGCGCTCCCGGATGCCAGGTAGTTTCCGCTGGGATCGAAGCAGACCACGGTGACCGTGTCTTCGTGGCCGGAGAACTCGCGGATCGTCGTGCCGCGCTGGGCGTCGCACAGTTCCAGGCGGCCGTCGTGCATGCCCACGGCGACCCGGTTTCCGTCCTTGTGGCATGCCAGTGACGTCACGCCTGCGGGATACGTGCGCAGGGTGCCGATCAGCTCGGCCGGCCGCAGCTTCCACCGCTTCAGTGACCGGTCATCGCCGCCGGAGAAGAGCCGTTCGCCGTCCGGGCTGACCGCTAGCGATGCGATCCAGCCGTCGTGCCCGCGGAGGGTGCGCGGCTCTTCGGCCCGCGCCACACCGGTCGCCAGCAGGGCCAGCACGACGCACAGTCGTTGCCACGTCGCGACCCGCCACGCCGTCATGCCCGGATCTCCCGCTGCGGTCGGTTGCTGGCCGCGTGCTCAGTGTACTCGAGAGTGCCGACCTTGCCGGATGGGCGATGACGGGGCCTCACCACCGGCCGCGTGTGCGGTTCCAGGCCGCTGCCGGGGGCGGGCGCGTGGCCGTGTCCAGCTGCCTGGTCAGCGGTTGCGGAAAGGCCATCGACCGGACTATCTTTTTTCGATGCAGATTTTCGTCACCCTCACCGGCCCTCTGCGGCAATCCGGACCGGCCGAACTGACTGTGCCGGTGGGAACCACGCTCGCGGACGTGTGCCACAGGCTGGCCGACGCCGCGGCCGGCGAGGTGCGGCGGCACCTGCTCACGGTCGATGGCGAAATCGAGCCGTCGCTCCTGGTGGCGGTCAATGGCATGGGCGTGCCGCCCGAGGAACGTTCACGCCGCCTCCTCGTCGACGGCGACGACGTGCTGATCATGCCGCCGATCGCCGGAGGCTAGCGGGCATGAGCGCCGCCGAGCGGGCTGGGGGCGGTCTCGGCCCCGATGAAATCGATCGCTACTCCTGGCAGCGGTCCGTGACCGGCTTCGGCGCCGATGGGCAGCACCGTCTCAAGGCCGCCGGCGTGCTCGTGTCGCGGGTCGGCGGGGTCGGCGGGGCCGCGGCGACCTATCTCGCGGCCGCCGGAGTGGGCAGGCTCGTGCTGGCGCATGCCGGGAACCTGCGGCGCAACGACCTCAACCGGCAGACGCTCATGTCGACTCCGGGCATCGGCCGGCCGCGGGTGGAGCAGGCGGCGGAGCGGCTGCGGGGCCTGAATCCCCATGTCGTCGTCGAGACAGTGCCGGAGAATGCGACGGCTGACAACGCGGCCCGGCTCGTGGCCCGCTGCGACCTCGTCGTCAGTGCCGCGCCGCTGTTCACGGAGCGGCTGCTCTTGAATGCCGAGGCGGTGCGGCAGGGCACGCCGCTGGTGGATGCTGCGATGTACGACGCCGAGGCACGGCTGATGAGCGTCTTGTCCGGCGGGCCCTGCCTGGCATGCCTCTACCCTGCCCCGCCCCCCCACTGGCGGCGCGAGTTTCCGGTGCTCGGCGCCGTGGCCGGCACCGTGGGCGCGCTGGCGGCTCTCGAGGCGATCAAGATTCTGACCGGTTGCGCTGCGCCGCTCGCCGGCCGGCTGTGGACGTTCGACACGACCGCCATGACCTGCCGCACCCTCACGATCCCCGTGCGGCGGGAGTGTCCGGTCTGCGGGCCACGGGGCCGAGCGTAGCGGTGTGCCGCGAAGCGTCAGCGGTTCGCCCGCGCGAGCCACGCCAGGCAAAATAGCAGACCGGCCGCGACGGCGAGCCACACGGCCAAGGGAGGCGTCGGCAGGCCGGCAGCCGGGGATGTGACCGCCGGGGGCTGGCCCACGGTTGGCTTGGGATCGGCCTCTTTGCTCGCCGGACGTGCCGTGTTCTCGGCGTCCTCATCCCCCGGTTCAAAGTCGGCGAACGCATCCTCGCCGCGCCGCGGAATGAGCCTGGGCACCGCGTTCCAGTCGGCCGCCAGGAGCAGGTCGGTGCCAGGGCTCATTTCCTTCACTTCGCACGAGCAGGCGCCGGTGAGGAAATCGCATGCCGACCGAAAGTCCGCCGCGTCGAGTTCCGCGAGGCGGATGCCGCCGAGCGTCCGGCCGCGACCGAACACCGGGAATATGGCCGAACTCTCGGCCACACCCGGCTCGGACGAAGCCATCAGCAACGCCGTAAACACCTGCTCCTGGGGGTCGTCGGCCCGCACCCGGAGAACGGACATCCGGGGAGGCCAAAAGACCGCCTTGTCGCTCGGCTTCAGGGCCGGCGCATCGGGCTCGTCCGGTGACGGGTCGTCCTTCCGGGACTCGTCCATGGCGACGACGTCCTGGATGAACTCGGTGATCAAAGGACCGAGTTTCTGCAGCCCATCGGCGACGTCGGCTTCGCCGCGGTCGACGACGATCCACACGATGGCCTCGCCGGAGATGAGCCGTCGGGCGAGTTCCTGCCGCGCCGGTGAATCCGCGAGGCGGGCGAGCGATGCGGCCGTCGGGGGGCCGCTCCAGACTTCCTCGAACTTGCCCGGCCGCCATTTGTCCGGTGGTGCGAGGAGCACCATCCGGTCGGGATCGGCCCGGCGACCGATCCGCTCGGCCTCCGCCGGATCGAGGACCGCGACGTTGGCCCGCGGCCTGCGGCTCGCGAGCGCGGCGATCTCCTGCCGCAGCGGCTCCTGTGCGGATGCCGGCACCACGAGCAGGAAGTCGTCGGGCCGCCATCGTTCGAGGGCATAGCGATAGACGGGGTCGTCGCACGCGGACACCGAGGCTGGCAGCAGCACCACCAGTGCGGCGACGAGGCCTGCCCATCCGCCTGCCCCGCATCGCTTCGCCATGACCGCCTCGCCGTTGAGAACCCGTGTGACCACCCGCGACGTGAGCCGCACCTGTCTGATACTATAACTTCCGGAAGGCTGTTGGCGGGTGTTCCGAGTCCAGCGGATTGTGCCGTTCCAACGTGTCGCGAAGCCCCGCCGTGCTCTCGCGACAAACCTCCCTTGCCAGCGGCCGCGCCGCCGGAGCCAGTCCATGATCATGCTCGACGCGGTGACCGTGCGAAGCGGCGCGTTCGAACTGCGGAACGTCGGCTTCGCGGTGCCGGCAGGAGCCTACGGCGTGCTGATGGGCCGCACCGGCAGCGGCAAGAGCACGTTGCTCGAAGCGATCTGCGGGCTGCGGCCCGTGGCGGCGGGATCGATCCGGCTGGGTGATCGCGACGTCACCCGCTTGCCGGCGGCCGCCCGCGACATCGGTTATGTGCCGCAAGACCGGGTGCTCTTTTCTCACATGACGGTCGGCCGGCAGATCGCGCTGCCGCTGGAGGTGCGCCGGTGGCCGCGGGCCACGATTGTCCCGCGGGTCGCGGAAGTGGCGACGCTCCTGGGCATCGAGCCCCTGCTGACCAGACATCCCGCGGGTCTGAGCGGCGGCGAGGCACAGCGGGTGGCGGTCGCGCGGGCGCTGGTCTTCCGCCCTGCGGTGCTGCTGCTCGACGAGCCGCTCACCGGGCTCGACGAGGCGACCCGGGCCGGCGCGTGCGACGTGCTCGCCGACGTCCACCGGTCCACCGGGGTCACCGTGCTGCACGTCACGCACGATACCCGTGAAAGTCGCCGCCTGGCGGAGGTATGCTTCGTGCTCGAGGATCGCGGCGTCGTGCAGGGCGACGAAGCCTTCGTCACAGGAGCCATGGCATGATCCGGTACCGAGGCAACGAGACGAAGGTGGTCGGCCGCCGCGGCATCGTCTCGCGGTCGGCGCTGCTCCTTCTGGCCGGGGCCGCGGTGTTGGCGGTGGCGGTGGGCCTGCTCCTGGCGGACCGGCCGCCGGACCCGGCGGCGGAGGTCGTGGAACTGGCGTGCGCGGCCGGGCTGCGGGCACCGGTGGAGCGGGCCCTCGCCGCCTATCGGAATGAGACCGACGGCCGCGTGCTGCTGCAATACGGCGGCTCGAACACGCTCGTCAGCCAGATCGTCATCGCGAAGACCGGCGATCTGGTGCTCCTGGCCGACGACGCCTATCTGGCGACGCTTGCCGAAGCCGGCTTGCTCGCCGAGACGCTGCCGGTCGCCGAGCAGCGGGCTGTGCTCTGCGTGGCCAAGGGCAACCCCAAGGGCATCGGCGGGCTGGCCGACCTGACGCGTGCCGACGTCCGCACGATGCTCGGCAGCCCCGACCAGGCGGCGATCGGCAAGGTCACCCGTGCGGCCCTCGAGCGGGCGACGCGCTGGGCCGATATCGAGCAGGCGGTGCGGGCGCGGGGCGGCTTTCTGCCCACGGTGCCGGAGGTCGTGAGCGCGGTGAAGATCGGCGCCGCCGACGCCGCCATCGCCTGGCGGGCCAACGTCGCCGCCGAAGCGGACCTGGAGATCGTGCCCTGCCCCGAGCTCGACGGTGCCCGGGCCCGGGTCGTGATCGCCGTGCTCTCCACCGCCCGCTCGCCGACGGCCGCCCTGCGGTTGGCACGCTACCTCACGGCGCGAGACCGTGGCCTCGAGGCGTTCACCGCCGCCGGATACGACGTCATCGACGGCGACCCGTGGGCGGTGCGGCCGGAGCTGAACTTCTACTGCGGTGCTGTGAACCGCCGCGCCGTCGAGCCGATCCTGGCGGCCTTCGAGCAACGCGAGGGGGTGAAGATCAATACGGTCTACAACGGCTGCGGCATTCTCACCGGGCAGATGAAGGCGATCGCCGACTGGCAGCAGGGGCGGGGCTTTCCCGACCTCTACATGGCTTGTGACCGCTCCTATCTCAACGAAGTCGGCGGGCTGTTCCAGGACGACGCCGACATCTCCGAGACCGAGGTGGTGATCGCCGTGCCCAAGGGCAATCCCAGGAACATCGCCGCGATCGCCGACCTCACCGCCCCGGGCCTGCGGCTCGCCGTCGGCCAGCCCAAGCAGTGCACGATCGGCGTTCTCACCAGGCAGTTGCTCCGCGCCCAAGGGCTGCTCGACAGGATCATGCCCAACGTCGTCGCCGAGACCTGCAGCTCGGCGCTCCTCCTGCCGATGGTCACCACGGGTTCCGTCGATGCCGCGTTCGTCTACGAATCCGATGTGAAGCTCGCGGATCGGGAGGTCGACATGATCCGCGTCGCCGTGCCGGAGGCGGTGGCCGTGCAGCCCATCGGCGTGGCCCGGCGCAGCGAGTTCAAGTGGCTTTCCCGCCGGCTCATGGACGCGGTCACTCGTGGCCGCGCGTCCTTCGAGGCCGCAGGTTTTCGCTGGCGACGCGCCGCCCCCACCGCCGCGCCATGACCGCTTCCGCCCCGCCGCCGCCGTCCGGCCCCGCCGCCGCGGACAGCATCCGCCGCGCCGACACCGTCTTCCTGACGGTGCTCGTGGCATTGGGCGGATTCTACGTGGCTGCGCTCGTGGCGCTGATGACGGCCGACGTGGCTTTTCTGGCCACCGCCGGCGCCGCGCCGGCGGCCCCGCTGCGGCTGCTCCAGCCGGTGTGGAACGCGGGCCAGGCGCTGCTGGGCGTGTTCGCCGATCCCGCGATCCGGCATTCGTTCGCGCTCACGCTGGTCTCCTGCAGCATCACGACCCTGCTCTCGCTGGTGGTGGCGATTCCGCTGGGCTACCTGCTCTCGCGGCACGAGTTCCGGGGCCGGCAGCTCGTCGACGCGATCCTCGACATTCCGATCGTGCTGCCTCCTCTGGTGCTCGGCATCAGCCTCCTGATCCTGTTCCAGTTCTGGCCCTTTCGGCTGGTCGCGGATCGGGTGGTGTTTCAGGTGCCGGCCGTGATTCTCGCCCAGTTCATGGTGTCCGCCGCCTTCGCCGCGCGGATCATGCGGGCCGGTTTCGACCAGATCGACCCGCGGCAGGAACGGGTCGCGGTCGTGCTCGGCTGCACGCGGGCCCAGGCCTTCACCCGCGTCGTCCTGCCGCAGGCAGGAGGGCCGATTCTCGCCGCCGGCACGATCGCCTGGGCGCGGGCGTTGGGGGAGTTCGGGCCGCTGTTGGTGTTCGCGGGGGCGACGCGGATGAAGACCGAGGTGCTCTCAACGACCGTGTTCCTGGAACTGTCGATCGGCAATCTCCGGGCCGCCGTGGCCGTCTCGGTCTTGATGGTGCTCGCCGCGGTGGTCGTGCTGGTGGTGACCCGCGCCTGCGCCGGTGGCTGGCTGGCAGGGGGCGGCCGGCGCTCGACGATTGCCGCCGCGCCAGCGGCCGAACGAAAATCATTTTTCTCGTGATCATCATGAAAACGATCTGTCTGACCATGCTGATCGGGCTTTCGTCCATCGTGGCCATCCGGGCCGACGAGGCGGCGGTTTCCGGCGTGTATTACGCCCGGCAGGTTGTCTCCAGCCCGTCCTTCATCGCCAAGGGCATGGCCTGGTGGAATGGGCGGTTGATCATCGCCAATCGCGAACCCCCGCAGCTTCATGCCTTCACGCCGCCTCACACGTTCGAGATCTTCGCGGAGCAGGGACTGACGAATCCGTTTGGCGTCGCGGTGGACCTCCAGGGACGGCTGCTCCTCACCGAGAACAAGGACGAGGTCCTCTATCGCCTCGCCCGATTCACGGCGGATGGCAAAGAGGAGACGCTCCTCGCCGAGCGGGGCGTCGACCACCGCAACCAGCAGCCCCAGACCGGCCTCTGCACGCCGCTGATGCTGGCGACGCACCCCAATGGAACGATCTACTGGTCGGGGTATCCCTCGACGGGGACTCGCTACGTGTTGCCGGGGAAACAGGAGCTCACTCTCGACGACGTCAAGATTGCAAAGCCTCACGTCGGCCATTCTTACGGGCTCGGCCTGAGCCCCGGCCACGATTGGTTGTACGTGGCGTCGCAATTGCCGAATCCTCAACACCGGGGCGTGTGGCGATTTCCGGTGAACGAGGATGGCAGCCTGGGAGAAGGCTCGTTCTTCATCGCGGTCGATCGGTTCACGACCACGCATCTCGAGGACCTGCCGCCTGCCAAGGATGGCTCGGACAAACTGCTCGGGTGGCTGGGGCGGATTCACGGCTTGGCCGTGGACGCCAGCGGCTGCATCTACATCGGGGGATCCCATGGCCATTCGTCGGGGAGTGCCGTCGCGGTGTTCACTCCCGATGGCAAGACGTTGGCGGCGATGATCGTGGGCGACCCTTCCGTGGCAGCGGGCATGCCCACGAATGTCTACGGCTTGGCCTTCGGCGGCGCGGACGGACGAACGTTGTTCATCTCCGGCCTGGGCGAGCATCGGCTCTCTCAGGTCAGGCTGCCGGTCGCGGGGGAGGTGGTTTCTCGCCCGGCGGGAAACCGTCCGCGGCTTAAGGATAGCCAGGTCGATGGCACTTCCTCACCGCGGATCCGGCCGATGAGCGGATCGTGAGCGGGCGGGGGTCGCGTCTGCGTGGCGTGATTCTGGGGCCGCGGATATAAGGAACGAAGTCCGCCGTGCACCCCGCCCCTCCTCCCCAGCCCAGGAGCCCACCCCGTGCCCCGGATCCACGTTCTCGCCGCCTGCCTGGTCGTGTCGCTCGCGTCCGCGGCCTGCGCCGCCGACCGCTGGGAGCAGCAGGCCGAGCGCATGCCGGTCGTCGGCGATGCCGAGACCGAGAAGAACCCCTCCCCGCCCTTCGCCGTGCCCTCCGGCTTCCGCGTCGAGCGGCTGTTCGTGGTGCCCAACGACGAGCTCGGCTCGTGGGTCTGCCTGGCGACCGATCCGCAGGGCCGGCTCGTCGCCAGCGACCAGCGTGACAAGGGGCTCGTGCTGATCACGCCGGCTCCGCTCGACGGTTCGAAGCCGACCGTCGTCGAGCGGATCCCTGCGAGCATCACCGCCGCGCAGGGGCTGCTGTGGGCCTTCGACGCCCTGTACGTCGTCTGCAACGGCGGACCGGGGAGTGGCCTCTACCGCGTGACCGACAAGGATGGTGACGGCGCGCTCGAGGCGGTCGAAAAGCTTCGCGACCTCCAGGGGGCCGGCGAGCATGGCCCCCATGCCGTCCGCCTCTCGCCCGACGGCACGCGGCTGTTCGTGATCTGCGGCAACCACACGAAGACCCCGTTCGCAGTGAAGAATGTGACGGAGCCGCAGACGATGGGGGGCATCCGCGCGAACCAGCGCCGGGTCGAGCTCCCTGCCGATGGCACGAGCAGGCTGCCGGCCAACTGGGACGAGGACCAGATCATCACGCGGCTCTGGGACGCCAACGGCCATGCCACCGGGATCCTCGCGCCGGGCGGCTATGTGGCGAGCACCGACCGCGACGGGAAATCCTGGGAAATCTGGACTGCCGGCTACCGCAATCCTTATGACTTCGCCTTCAACGCCGACGGCGAGATGTTCGTCTACGACGCCGACATGGAGTGGGACTTCGGCCTGCCGTGGTATCGCCCCACGCGGGTCAACCACGCCACGAGCGGCAGCGATCTGGGCTGGCGATCGGGCTCGGGCAAGTGGCCTGCCTGCTTCCCCGACAGCCTGCCGCCGTGCATGGAACTCGGGCCCGGGTCGCCCGTGGGCGTGACGTTCGGCTACGGGACGAAGTTTCCTGCCAAGTACCAACGGGCGCTCTTCGTCTGCGACTGGACGTTCGGCACGATGTACGCGGTGCACCTCGAGCCGGAGGGTTCCACCTACACGGCCGTGAAGGAGCAGTTCGTGTCGCGGACGCCGCTGCCGCTGACAGACGCGGTCGTGGGAGCCGACGGGGCGATGTACTTCACGGTCGGCGGCCGCGGCGGCCAGGGCGAGCTCTACCGCGTGACCTACGCGGGCCCCGAGCCCACGGGGCCGGCCGATGCGAAGAGCGTGGCGGGCGTCGCCGAGCGCAAACTGCGGCACGAGCTCGAGTCCCTGCACCGCCGCGCCGCGGACCCCGTCGCCGCCGTGGCGCAGGCCCTGCCTCATCTGGCGAGCCCGGACCGGTTCTTGCGGTCCGCGGCGCGGATCGCGCTCGAGCACCAGCCGCTCGAACTCTGGCAGGACAAGGCCCTCGCGAGCGCCGCGCCCCGGGCCCGGATCGCCGCCGCGATCGCCGTCGCCCGGCAGGCCGAGCCCGCGGCCCTGCCCGCCGTGCTCGCGGCGCTCGACCCGATCGATCCTGCGAAGCTCGACGTGGCCGGGAAGATCGACCTCGCGCGGGCCTACGAGCTCGCGGTCGTCCGCCTCGGCATGCCGCCGGCCGCCGCGCGGGCCGGGATTGCGGCCCGGCTCTCGCCCCTCTTCCCGTCGGGCTCTTTCGACCTCGACCGCGAGCTCGCGAGCCTGCTCGTGGGCATTCGCGCCCCCGGCATCGTGACGCAACTTTGCGGTCTCCTCGCCGCCCCGTCGGCCTCGGCCGGAGTGACGAACCTTGCGTCCGACGAGGACGAGCTGCGGCGGATCATCGCCCGCAACGCCGGCTACGGCGGGGCTGTCCGCGCCTCGCTCGAGAAGCGGCCCGACCTCCTGCAGATCCACTATGCCTACGCCCTGCGGACCGTCGCCGAGAAGGAGGCCTGGACGCCTGCCGACATCAAGGCCTACTACGCTTGGTTTCGGACCACCCGCGACTGGGCCGGGGGCCACAGCTTCCGGAAGTTTCTTGCGAACATCCAGGCCGAGAGCCTGGCCCGGTTCACGGACAACGAGAAGCTCGCGCTCGAGGCGCAGGGCGTGCTCGAGCACTGGGTGCCGCCGCCGCTGCCGAAGCCCGCGGGGCCCGGCCGGGCGTGGACGGTGGATGACGTGCTCGCCAAGGCCGACGCGGGCCTGGCCTCCGGCAGGAACTTCGAGCACGGCAAGCGGGCCTTCGCCGCGGCCCGCTGCGTGGTCTGCCACCGCTACGGAAACGACGGCGGTGCGACCGGCCCCGACCTCACGCAGGCGGCCGGCCGCTTCCAGGTGAAGGATCTCGTCGAGGCGATCGTGCTGCCGAGCAAGGTGGTCTCCGACCAGTACAAGGCGAGCATCGTGCAGACCGCGGACGGCAGGGTGATCACCGGCCGGATTGTGGGCGAGTCGCCGGAGAAGCTCGTCGTGGTCACCGATCCGGAGGATGCGACGAAGTTCGTGGAACTCGCGCGGGCCGACGTCGAGGAGGTGAGCGCCTCCCCGACGTCGCTCATGCCGCAGGGGCTGCTCGACCAGTTGAACGAGGCCGAGGTGCTCGATCTCCTCGCCTACGTGCTTTCCCGCGGCAACCCGAAGGACGCCCGGTTCACGAAGTAGGCCGCCGCACCGGTCGCGCCAGCGGCCGGCACCTCCTGAGCCTGATGTGCGTGGCTTTTCGCAAGACGTGGCCAGGAACAGACGGGGGCGTGGATTGCTCGCAGGAGTACGCCCAGGCAGAGTCCATGTTTGATGGGCGGAAGGAACCCCCAATGCCCATGTCCGGTTCCGCACGCATGCTCTCGGGTTAACAAACGAGCTTGTCCCACGGTTATTTGGGCATCGTGAGCACGTCACCGACCATCGACCACCCGAAGCTCGTCAAGCTGCTGCAGATGGCCTACTCAGCTGAGAAGGCAGCGGCATTTGCCTACATCGGCCACGCTGGATCGGTGAGGAACCCCGACGAGAAGCGGGCCATCGGGCAGATCGAGAACGACGAGTGGCATCACCGCGAGATCGTCTTGGCAATCATGCAGCAGTACGGAATCCAGGCCTCCCGCTACAACGAGATCAAGTACCACATCATCGGCAAGATGCTCTCGATGGGCTGCTACGTCATCGGCTGGTTCATGCCCTACTTCTTTGCCGGGCGACTGGAGAGCGGGAACGTCTGCGAGTACTTCGTCATGATGCGGTACTTCAACGACCTCGGGATCACGGCTCACGACAAAGACCTCTACGAGATGGGGATCAAGGAGAAGGAGCACGAGGTCTACTTCCAGAAGAGACTCGAGAACAACCGGCTCTTGCCCTGGTTCGAGAGAATCTTCGGCTGGGGAACCAGGCACAGTTTCAACGACGTGGACCTGGAGAAGACGTTGCCTGTCGAAGAATCAAAGAGATACTGCAGGCATCGCGGGCAGCCAGGCAGGCAATGACGCCCGAATACGCTCGCTGTCCGCTTCGTTCTGGCCTCAGTGGAACGGCCCGAGATGAGCCGAGGCGATGGCGGGCGAGCCCATCGAGTCAGACCTACCGTTGCCCAAGGAAGTCATCCAGGCCGCCGTTCCCTACCTCGAGGACTCCACGTTCGTCTTTGCCTGGATTGGCTGGGATGAGGATACTGCTCGATTCCTCTGCCCACCCAACCAACCAACAGGCGATTTCAGTGCCCCCGAAACGCACCTCCATCCAGCCGGGCCAGAAGCTCGAACTGGACCTCACGCCAGCCGAGCGGAAGGCGATTCTGGACCACCTGACGTCCCTGCCGCCCGAATACGAAGCCCAGCTCAAGAAGGTCCACCCGGAGCAGCCCCTGTTGCTCACGCTGGACGACCTCGAAGATTTCTCGGGGTATCTAGCGGCGGAGTCCAACCACACGCCCAACAAGAAGCTCCGTAAGGTTCTGGACTCGGCGTTCGAGAAGATGACCGATTTGCTCGACGCGTTCACGGACGAGGAGCCGCCCGTGAAAAAGACAACAAAAAAGGCCCAGGCGGCGGAGCGCGATGAAGCCGAGCGGCAGAAGCAGATCTCTGACCAGGCCGCATTTCTCGCCACATGGGCCGCCGGGGTTCTAAGGGTAGCCGAGCAGAGGGGCGCCAAGAGCCGGGTGCTGGAGACATTCGTACCCGGGAAACTTGAGAAGTCGGTGCTCGTCACGCTGGAAGACGTAACGCCTGCTGTTCGAAAGCGACTGGCTGCCGGCGGGGAAGACTACACGCTGGCAGAAGTCGGCGGCATGCTCATGGCAGTGGCCGGTGAACTCTGCGTGGCCCCGGCAGCCCTGCAAGTCGGCCTGCTCATGACGGCCAAGTCCCTGATGACAGCCATGCATGACTGGGTCGGCGAAACGATGGCAGACGGGGCGGCAAAGAGCGTCGAGGAGGCTTTACGACCTTCGACGACGGCGAAAAAGAAACCCACCCGGAGGAAGAAGCCCGGGCACTGAACTCGGGAAGCGCAAATACAGGTCACACGGCATGGCGAAAAAGAAAGCCGTCACAAAGAAGCAGCCCAGTTGTTCCGTCCGGCCTCGTGCTGGTGGGGCGTGGGCTCCGGCTCCATGCTTCGTCTACCAGTTCAAGATCACGCAGGTGGACACACACCCCGTCATCTGGCGTCGCATCCAGACTGCCGACTGCAAACTTCA
>Ga0315904_10006906_pt1 | contig 15375 bp, 13 predicted proteins | sample LakEriMetagenome_6_FD_203529 | JGI IMG/M metagenome (GOLD analysis project Ga0315904, IMG submission 203529) | Freshwater fungal communities from buoy surface, Lake Erie, Ohio, United States - Buoy 12 MA120 | ecosystem: Environmental > Aquatic > Freshwater > Lake | place: USA: Lake Erie, Ohio... | reverse complement strand
GTATCTGGTTTACAAAGCAGACCGAGAGCATCTGCCCAGGGTGTTCGACGGGTTGTAACGTGAAAGTGGCTGAGCGTGATGGTCAGGTTGTGCAGGTAAAGGCTCGGCGTAACGATGCAGTCAATAAAGAGTGGTTGTGCGATGAGGGGCGCTATGGATTTGAGCGCTTTCTGCCGGCAAGTCGCGTGAGCGAAGCGTATACAAATAGGGCAGGGTCGCAGACTCCGGTCGCCTTGACTGAGGTTTTAAATGCACTCAAAGGGCAGCTTAAGACTTTAACTGTTCTGGCGAGCCCTGATCTTCTTGTGGAGGAGTATTATCTGCTCAGACAGCTGTTGCTTCGTTCCTCATCAGTTAGTCGTGCGGTGGTGGCGTACCGTGGTCGTACGCTCAATGCAGTAGAAGAGATCTTAGTCAGCCCCGATTACGCAAGCAACTTTAGAGGCGCGCAGATCACTGGCGTCATCGGAGAGCAGCCTGAGACTGAGCATTCAGAGATCGTAGCAAAGATCCGCCGCAAAGAGATCGAGCACGTTTTGATTCTGGGAGATAGGGCCGTAGAACCAAAAGATATCGATGACGCATTTCTCGATGGGCTGCGAGCAGCGAAGGTATCAGTAGCGCTTCTGACTGATTCAGAGTCGCCGCTGGCTAAAGCTGCCTCGTTTGTGGTGCCAGGTCGCAGTATTCTTGAGAAGTCTGGGCTGCTGCTAAACCGCAATCTTCGCTTGCAGTACACGCAAAATGTTGTACCGCTAAGGGATGGGACGCTGCCGGATTGGAGGTTTCTGGGGCAGTTGGCCGAGGCTGCGGGTATCAAGCTCCTTTCAGGCGATCTTAAGGCGCTTAGCGATCGTGATGTAACGCGCTGGTACCTTTCTACTGATCCGCTGTTGGCGGCGCAGGGATTGACGATTCAGGCGATCAAGGCAGGTGGTGTCACACTACAATCTGCAGCTCGCCAGACCACTGGGGAGCGAGCCTCAGACGTTTCTCAAGGAGCGCCCTCGCCGGCGTAAACTGTTATGGTTGAGCTATTTGTTTTACTGATTAAGGTCTTTTTTGTTCTCAACATCGCGCTTGTGCTCGGTTCGCTATGCACGTGGCTTGAGCGTAAGGGCTCGGCTCTGATTCAGGATCGCGTCGGTGCTAATCGCGCAGGTGCATTCGTTGAGTCGGACAAGTGGTATGTGAAGCCGTTTTTACCAATTGTGCGCACGATGGGCTGGTTAGGGGTGATTAACACTTTGCTGTGTGACTCAGTCAAGGGGTTATGGAAGGAGGACTTCATTCCGGAAGGGACCTCTAAATTTCTGCATGCAGTGGCTCCGATTATCGCGGTCCTTCCGATTATGCTGGCCTTTGCGGTGTTGCCTCTCGCACCGGATTTCTATCTTTTCGGCTATCGTATCCACCCCAGAGTTGCTCCGATTGATGCTGGATTACTGTTTGTGTTGGCGATGGGTTCAGTTGCGGTCTACGGCGTAGCCATCGCTGGATGGACGGGTAACAATAAGTTTTCGTTGCTCGGTGCATTGCGAGCCGCAGCGCAGATGATTTCGTACGAGTTGCCAATGGGGTTGGTTTTTGTAGCCCTGATTGTGGTCTACGGCACCCTTGATGTGTATTCGATAGTTGAGCAGCAAGGCGAGCTGCTGTGGGGAGTGGTACCGAAATGGGGCGTGTTCGTGCAGCCAGTGGGCTTTGTTGTTCTGTTGCTCGCTGGTATGGCTGAGACAAAGCGTGGACCGTTTGACCTGCCAGAGGCAGAGTCGGAATTGGCTGCGGGGTACTTCACTGAGTACTCAGGTATGAAGTTTCTCTTGTTCTGGTTGGGTGAATTCTGTGAAATTGCGCTTTTTGCGCTGCTGCTGAGCTTACTCTTCTTTGGTGGGTGGCATATCCCGTGGGTTAGGTTGCCTGAAGGGGTGTGGTGGGCAGCGCTTATCGGACACGCGGTGTTGATGGCCAAAGTGGTCTTCTTTTGTGTGTTGCAGATCGTTATTCGTTGGACCCTACCGCGATTTCGATACGATCAGTTGATGAATCTTGGGTGGAAGATGTTGTTGCCGGTTAGTTTAGTTAATCTCGCTGTGACGGCGATCGTAAAGGTGCTGACATGAGCTTTATGGGCTTTGTGATAGGAGTGATCGCGCTCGTTTCGGCGATCTGTGTAGTGGGGATCCGCAATCCGCTCTACAGCGCGTTCTCGCTGGTTGTTAATCTTCTGGCGATGGCAGGTCTGTATGCGACCATGGACGCGCACTTCCTGGCTGTGACGCAGGTAGTCGTGTACGCCGGGGCGATCATGGTGCTGGTGCTGTTTGTGCTTATGCTACTTAACCTTAAGTCTGAGTCTGGTCGGAAGCTCGGTGTGATCCGCTGTGCTTGTGCGTTTGCGGTGGGTCTGGGGGTGATTGCGTCGGCGTTTCCCCCCGTGTTGCGTCATTTTGAAGGCGTAGAGACTGTAGAGCTACGGGATTCGATGAATGCTTCTGTTGGTAGTGTTAAGGCGATTGGGGAGCAGCTCTACACGGTGTACGTAGCCCAATTCGAGCTGGCGTCTCTTGTGCTTCTGATCGGTATTGTTGGTGCGGTGATGTTGGCCAAGAGAAAGAAGGTTGATCTACAGCCAAGGCCAGGTGGTCTGATTGGAGGGAGTAAGTAATGCACCCGATTCTAACCTATGTTGGTCTTTCGATGATCCTCTTTACGGTGGGCGCAATTGGCGTTTGTCTTCGACGTAATGCAATCGTGGTGTTCATGTGCATTGAGATGATGTTGAACGCAGTTAACTTGGCGTTCGTCGCCTTTAGTAAGATTCATGGCAACCTTGATGGGCAGGTTGCTGTTTTCTTTGTGATGGTTATTGCGGCGGCTGAGTCTGCTATCGGTCTAGCGATAATTCTTTCGGTGTTTCGTAGCATCGCATCGGTTGAAACAACTGATGCCGGTGAACTTAAATGGTAAGTGACATGCAGAATATGGAACGTGTACTGGCTCTGGTGGTTCTTATCCCGCTGCTTGGGGCGGTGGTGTCGTATGCGATCGGAAGGGTGCTGCCGTTCCTCTCTGGAGTGCTGGCATCGCTGGCAGTGGCGCTCTCTTTTGGTTGTACTTTGATGCTCACCAATAGTCTTGGTGATGGTGGATCGGTTTCTGCTGGTCTTAGCTCGTGGCTATCCTTTGGGGATTTTAAACTTCCGCTTGAGCTGTATTTCGACCGTTTGTCGGCGGTGATGTGTCTGATCATCACTGGCATCGGTGCACTTATTCATCTGTACTCGATCGGATACATGGCCCACGACGAGAGTCGACCGCGCTTCTTTGCGTACTTGAATCTCTTTGTCGCCTCGATGTTGGTGCTGGTGCTAGGTAAGTCGCTTCCAGTGATCTTTATCGGCTGGGAGGGAGTAGGTCTGTGCTCGTATCTTCTGATCGGATTTTGGTTCGCTAATCGAGATTTTGCCGTTGCTGGGCGTAAAGCATTTATCATGAACCGCATCGGGGACGTGGGTTTTATCATCGCGATGGCAGTGATCTTTGTGGCATGCGGGACGCTTGATGTGACAGCTCTGGCTAGGCCTGAGGTGTTGGCGAAGCTCCCCGCAGAGCTTGGCCTTGTGGCTGGACTGGCGTTGTTCTTTGCAGCAACGGGTAAATCTGCGCAGATTCCGCTCTTCACGTGGCTACCAGACGCCATGGCTGGTCCAACCCCTGTGTCAGCATTGATTCATGCTGCAACGATGGTGACAGCGGGTATTTACCTGATGGGCAGAATGCACGGCGTCGTTGAACTAGACCCTATGGTGCCGGCGATTATTATGTGGACGGCGCTTGCCACGGCACTGGTCGCAGCAACTATTGCACTCGTTCAGAATGATATTAAGAAGGTGCTTGCATACTCAACCGTTAGCCAGCTCGGATTTATGTTCCTTGCTGTGGGAGCGGGGTACTATAGCGTGGCGCTTTTCCACGTTGTGACGCATGCCTTCTTTAAGGCTTGTCTGTTTTTGAGTGCTGGTTCGGTCATTCACGGATGTCATCATGAGCAAGACATGCGACAGATGGGTGGGCTGGCCAAGAAGATGCCGCTGACGTGTCTGTCGTACGGCGTGGCAACCTTAGCGATTGCAGGAATCGCCCCGTTTGCGGGGTACTTCTCCAAGCATGCCATCCTTGATTCTGTGGCATCGAATCACAACCTCTACCTACAGCCTTATTCTGGTCTGATCGGAGTGGTGGCAACGGTGATAGCGATCTGTACGGCGCTGTATATGACGCGCTCTTTTGTGCTGACTTTTCTTGGATCGTACCGCGGTGAGAGTCATCCGCATGAGGCCCCAGCGGTTATGACGCTGCCAGTGCTTGTGCTTGCGGCCCTTTCGGTTGTGGGTGGATGGTGGCTGCATCATTCGCTTCCGCAATTTGTGACTGGACCTCTGCCAGCGATCCCTGCTCACGAAGCTCAAACGAGCTTTATGGGGTATCTGGTGGGCTCGCTACCTGGAATTATCGGAGTCGTTGTGGCTTTTGTGCTCTACCAGGTCGCGCCTGCGATTACGGTCGGTGTGAGTAAGGTCGGGTGGCCTCTTCAGCGGCTGTTTAGCGCAAAGTATTTTGTTGATGAGATTTATGATCGAGTAATCATTCGGCCGATTCTGGGGCTTGCCCGTGTAACCTCAAAGACAATCAACCAGACCATGGTAGAGGGAAGCGGAAGTGCCCTTGGAAGTGTTACGCGGGCGGTTGGAGAGTTGACGTGTCGCATGACAACGGGGCAGGTGGCTACGTACGGATTGATAATGTTCGCGGCGGTAGCATTCCTGTTTAGTATTTTTGTTCAGGTGAGGTAGGGCGATGACGATGGGATGGCCTCCTTTAAGTTCTCTGATCGTTGTTCCGCTGATTGCGGGGATGATCGCTCTCGGTCCCTGGTTTGCTAAGGAACGTGATAGCAACGGAAGGTTGTGCAGGTTGTGGGCGATGCTGGCATCGGTGGTGACCTTGGTGATCTTGCTGGCGATTGCGCGCTCGGGGATGAGTTCGCCTGATCAGTTTTTCAATATCGAAGAGTCTCGCGCCTGGATTCCATCTTGGGGTGTGTCGTTTCACCTGAAGCTTGATGGACTTTCGTTTGTGTTTGCGCTGCTGACTTCGCTCGTGTCGCTGGCGGTGATCGCCTGGTCTTCAAAGCCCTCCGGGGCGGGATCTGGTTGGTATGCGATGCTCTTGCTCGGGCAGGGGGCTGTGACAGGCGCCTTCTTGGCGACCGACCTTGTGCTGTTCTATGTGTTTTATGAGCTGATGTTGCTGCCTGTGTTGGGTGCAATCGCGTTGTGGGGTGGTCCGAAGCGGATGCAAGCTGCTCTTAAGTTTCTGCTCTACACGATGGTGGGTTCGGTATGTATGTTCATCGCGATCCTCTATCTGGGATGGCGTGGATTTGGAATTCTGCAGGCTCATTCAGGTGTTGCGAATTTCGCTTTCGAGATTAGTGCCCTTACCACTCTACCGCGGCTCTCGCTGAATGAGCAGCTAGCTTTGGGGTTGTGTTTCTTGGTGGCTTTCGGAGTAAAGATACCGGTTTTTCCACTGCACGGTTGGTTAGCCGACACGTACCGCGAAGCTCCACATGGCACGGCGGCCTTTACGGCTGCTCTGCTTGGTAAAGTCGGTTTGTACGGGATCATCCGATTTGTCTGGCCACTCTTTCCAGATTGCATGCAGGTTGTGGCACCGACCCTGGCAGCACTTGGGGCGATCGGGATTGTCTATGGAGCCTTAGTGGCGATGGCGCAGAAAGATATCGTATCTCTGCTTGCGTACTCGTCTCTGTCGCATCTTGGTTTTTGTGTTCTTGGTATCGCCTCGGCGTCGCATCTGGGAGTATCCGGCGCGGTATTTCAGGCGGTCAGTCACGGCATCGTGACTGCTGCCTTATTCCTTGTTTTTGGGGCAATTATCGAGCGCGAAGGGGCCAGTGATTTTGAAAGCCTGGGTGGTTTGGCTTCAAAGATTCCGGTCACGGCATTCTTCCTGATGGTGTTTAGCATCGCCGCAGTGGCGCTGCCTCTGACGAGTAGCTTTGTTGGAGAGTTTTTGATCGTGCTTGGTTCCTGGAAGGTGTTCCCACAGTGGACATCAGTAGCTTTGGTCGGAGTTGTCTTGGGTGCTGTGTACACCTTAACTGCGTACCTTAAGACTATGTTCGGAGTAACTCGTAACACAGTACCTCTTCGTCGATCTGACTTACGCGGAGGAGATGTTTTGATTATGGGGGCTCTGGCGGCCGCTGTTGTTGTGCTTGGTGTGTTCCCGTCTCGAGTGTTGTCGCTAGTTGGTGCGCCGATCTCTCTTCAGATGGAGCAGATTGCGAAAGTTGACAGGGCTTCGCCTAAGAGAGAGGTGTTTTCACCTGAGGGAGTAGCCAAAGATCGAGAGCCTTCAGCAGTAGGGCGGGGTGCACAAGCGGCGGTTCCAACAACGGGCTCGCCCAGGTCGCACGTTCGCGACAGGGCTGAGAGCTAGGAGAGAGATAGATATTTTATGAATGCAGCATTGACGTCATTTGCCCCGATTCTGGTGCTCTCAATTGGAAGTTTAGGATACCTGCTGTTTGGCAAGCTGATTGAGCGCGTGCGTGTCGCGGGCCTATTAGCGGTATTGCTGGTCGCAGCGACGATGTGGTTTACGATCGGATTGGCTGACTCTACAGCGGCTGTTTCGTACGGCGTTGTGGTTAATACAGCTACTCGCTTTATGGCGATTGTGGCGTGTGCTGGGGCGCTGCTCAGTATCACGCTTAGCGCTGGTTCTCTTGAGAAGGAGAACCTAGCGATGATCAACGAGTATTACTATCTGCTGTTGACTTCGTTGTGCGGTGCGCTGGTGATGGTCTTTGCGTCAGACTTCCTCACACTTTTCATCGGTATAGAGGTGGCTTCGCTGGCTCTGTACTGTCTGTGTGGTGCGCGTATCTCTGAGAAGCGCTCGTCAGAGGCTTCGATGAAATATTTCCTATTAGGGTGTTTTAGCTCGGCGTTTCTGCTGTATGGCATAGCCCTATGGTATGGGGCAACTGGCTCATTGGCGCTTTCACCATCCGGAGACGGCGTGCGCGTGTTGGGGTCGATGACGGCGCTATCGTTTCTGATGCTATTAGTTGGTGTAGCGTTTAAGATCGGTCTCGCTCCTTTTCACTTTTGGGTGCCAGACGTATACCAGGGCGCGCCGACATCAGTGACTACATTTATGAGTTGTGTCGTGAAGGTTGCTGCGGTGGCTGCGCTGCTAAAAGTTGGCGCAGCGTGCTTTGGATTTTCAGAGCTGTGGATGGTTGGACCGCTATGGATAATCAGCATGCTCGCCATGACGGTGGGAAACCTGGCTGCGTTACAGCAGCGCAGTGTAAAGCGCATGCTTGCATATTCAAGCGTTGCTCAAGCTGGATACATGCTGATCGGAGTAGTTGTTGCGGGTAAAAATCCTGAGGCTTTGGCAGCGACACTCTTTTACCTTGTGGCGTACAGTGGGATGACCATCGGGGCATTCGGAGTTCTGTCAATCATTAGTCCTGACGCAGACGATGTAAAAGATTTAAAGGGTCTCGGCAAGCGAAGCCCGTTCCTGGGTTTGGTGATGACGCTAATATTCCTTGCGCTCGCTGGCTTGCCACCTGGATTGGCTGGAATGATGGGTAAGGTGTACCTGTTCTCGGCTGCTATTTCGGCTAAGTTTTACGGATTAGCTATCGTTGCGGCGCTCAATTCAGCATTGGCATGCGCGTACTACTTTAGAGTTCCGATGGCGATCTATTTTCAGGAGCCGGAATCAACTACTCCGGTTACAGTGCCGCTTGCGGCCTTTGTGGCTTTGTCGCTGTGCGGGGTGGCAGTGGTACTTTTCGGCGCGATGCCTGAGCCGCTTTTAGGGGCTGTGCGTGCGGCTGCAGAGAGCTTGCTGGTTCAAGCGCGCTAGCGCTACTTTAGGGGACGTCTTAGTACTCTTCGGTATTGAGGCCCGAGAGGAACTCGTGAATCTCTGCTGCGCGCTTCTGAGCTGCGTGGTTCTTAAAGATCTTCCACTTACATTCGCAGATGGCAGCTATAGTTTTTAGGATATCTGCCACAAGTGGTGTCTCTTCTCCAGCAACCTCTTCAGCCGAGCCTTCTGCAAGGCGGCTTCTAAGCAGCGTTAGAAGATTTGATATGTCGCGGGGTAATCCGAGCATCTCCAGTTGGCAGCAAGCAGCTCCCATACCAAGGCTTAGCTGTGTGCCGTTGCCAAAGAAATCCCCGACTTCTTTGTTGATTTTTGAAAGGTGCCCGAGAATGTTAAAAACAAATCGACGCTCCTTATCTTTGCGAGTGGATACGATCTGGGTGACGGTTGTGTCGGCCTGTCCGACGAGGTGGGCTTCACTAATACCAAATCCATCGAGCAAGATGTTGTCGATCTTTCGTTTGCATTGCAGTCGATACCCCAGGGAAGTCTCTTTCTGCTTTTTAGGAAACTTCGCTAGACCGCCGATATGTTCGGGTTGAATCGTATTGGCTACGATTGCAAAACGCTCAAGCGAGCGTTGATTCTGCGGTGTTAATTCAAGACAGCGATCAAAGATTCGCGCCGTACGATCAATATCGTAGGGTCGTAGCCCAAACTGATACCAGCCGACGATCTCAAGAGCGAGCGCAACCAAGCCGTGTTGATTTGGGTGAATTGTTTCGGGCCAATCTTCGGTTCTCACTGCGCGGATGGCATCAAAGTCAGAGAAGCCAGCGAAGGTAAGCACGCTCCACGCCGCACGAATTGCATCTCCAGCCGCCTTGCGGTCGCCTGGTTTAGACTCAACAAGGTCAAAGCGATCGCGCAGTTCGCGCATGGCTGCCTCAACTTGCTGGTCGGCCAGCTGAGCTGTGGCAAAGCGACCCCCATAGCCCCGAGATGGGTTAATAAAGTTCCTGGTGGGGGAGGGTCGATTTGGAAATGTTCCGGACGGCATCGCACTATTATACCGCAAATATAGTCTTATTCTCCAGTATTCGGACAAAATCGGATGTTTTAACGGGCGGTCCGTTATCCTAGGTGCTGCTGGTCTTGACTCATCTTAGTGACCATGTTACACCCTCCCAGCGACGAGTTTCTGTAACTTCGCACTGCTTTCCTCTTATTAGGAGGTAAGCGGTCGAATAATCGCAAATAATAAGTAGTCATTTCGGCCACTTATTAGGGATGCAATGCCGAGTCACCTGGACGGTACCATCTTGAGCAGAAGAGTCGCCAGAAGGGATCTCGAGTCTGCGGGCCTTTGAGCTAGGGCTTTTGTGAAACCATTCTGACCAGGTGAGAAAGCTATCGACAATGCGATGGGGTCTTGTAGCGCGGTTAAACGCGGCGCTGGCGGGCTCTTTTATCGGGTGAGCGAGAATTCCTGTGGCCGGATCTCTATGATTTAGCCGCGGAATATGGTACTCAGCCCTGCCGGTGTGACTGTGTTTCCTTTGAGTCCGTTAAGGGTGTGGGGGCCGTTTACCGAACAGTTCGGCGAGTGATCGCAGAGCGCAATAAGTTAGATGCTTTAGTTTAACAGGTACAAGAGAGTTCGTAAGAACATTACTAGGTACCATTTGTTATTTAGTACGTTTGTTTTTTAGTACAGGGGCAAGGCAACAGATGCCAACTATTAACCAGCTAGTTCGAAGTCGTCGTCGCCAAAAGCGCGCTAAGAGTAAGTCGCCGGCGTTAGTCAGGTGTCCTCAAAAGCGAGGAGTCTGCACTAGGGTGTACACACAAACACCAAAGAAGCCGAACTCAGCTCTGCGCAAAGTTGCGCGCGTGCGTTTGACGACTGGCATGGAGGTAACAAGCTACATTCCAGGTATTGGTCACAACCTTCAAGAGCACTCGGTTGTTCTTATTCGCGGTGGTCGTGTGAAGGATCTTCCAGGAGTTCGTTACCACATCGTGCGCGGAAAACTTGAGTCACACGGTGTGGCCGATAGAAAGCAGGGTCGTTCGAAGTACGGCGCAAAGAGGCCTAAGTAGTTTTTGGTAAGAGGGTACTATGTCACGAAAGAAGCGCGATTTTAAGCGAGAGATTTTACCGGATCCACGTTTCGGAGACGAGGTGGTCGGCAAGGCCATCAATGTTATCATGGAGAGTGGTAAGAAGGGTGTTGCAGAGCGAGCTCTGTACGGCGCTCTTGAGCAGCTCGCTAAGAAGTCGGGAGCTGATGCTGTTGAGACCTTTCACAAGGCGCTCGGTAACATTAAGCCGATGGTTGAAGTTCGCTCACGTCGTGTTGGTGGTGCTACGTACCAGGTTCCGACCGAGGTGCGTGCTGATCGTGCTCAGTCGCTTGCGCTGCGTTGGTTAAAAGAGGCCGCTGCCAGTCGCAGTGAGCGCAGCCTTTCAGACCGATTGGCCAATGAGCTGATGGATGCCATGCAGAATCGTGGCGCAGCGGTAAAGAAGAGAGAAGACACTCACCGTATGGCAGAGGCCAACAAGGCATTTGCTCATTTCAGGTGGTAGTTCGTCAGTAGGTTTGGGCGGGAGATTTTAGCTGTGGCTAAAAAGGATTTAAGCAAAGTTCGTAACATCGGTATCATGGCTCACATCGATGCCGGTAAGACGACTACAACAGAGCGTGTACTGTTCTACACTGGTATCACGTACAAGATCGGAGAAGTGCATGAGGGCGCTGCTACCATGGATTACATGGAGCTTGAGCAGGAGCGCGGAATCACGATCACCTCTGCTGCCACAACCTATAAGTGGAAGGGATCCAATGGCGATCTTCCAGAGCACCAGATCAACGTTATCGATACACCGGGTCACGTAGACTTCACTATCGAAGTTGAGCGTAGCTTGCGAGTTCTTGACGGCGCCGTGGCGGTGTTTGATGCCGTGAGTGGTGTAGAGCCTCAGTCAGAGACTGTATGGCGTCAGGCAAACAAGTTTAAGGTTCCTCGTTGCTGCTTTATCAATAAGATGGATCGCATTGGTTCGGACTTCAAGGGTGGAGTTGAATCGATTCGCGAGAAGCTCGGAGCAAAGGCAGTTCCGATCCAGATCCCAATCGGTGCAGAGAGCGACTTCCTCGGGGTCGTAGACCTCGTAGAGATGAAGGCGATCCTGTACAAGGATGAGACAAAGGGCGCTAAGTTTGAGCTCGCTGATATTCCAGAGGACCTGCGCGAGGAAGCTGGTAAGGCTAGAGAGTATCTTTTGGAGTGCGTAGCAGAGGCCGATGAGTCGGTGATGGAGAAGTATCTCGGTGGAGAGACTCTCACTGTTGCTGAGATCAAGGCTGGCATTCGCAAGGGCACGATTGCGATGGAGCTGTTCCCTGTGTTGTGCGGTAGCGCATTCAAGAACAAGGGCGTTCAGCCTTTGCTCGATGCTGTTATTGATTACTTGCCGAGCCCGATTGATATCCCAGCTGTGACTGGTACCGATCCAGATAGCAAGGAAGAGGTTATCATCGAGCGCCAGGCTGATCCGGATGCCCCGGTGTCGGCACTTGCTTTTAAGATCGTTACCGACCCGTACGTGGGAATCCTCACGTTCTTCCGCGTGTATTCGGGTACTGTAACAGCCGGCTCAACAATTCTTAATTCAACTCGTGGCAAGAAGGAGCGTATCGGACGTGTGGTTCGTATGCACGCCGACAAGCGCGAAGAGGTTAAAGAGGTTTCCGCCGGAGATATCGGTGCTGCCGTAGGTCTCAAAGAGACTATCACTGGCGATACTTTGTGCGATCCAGATAAGCCGATCTTGTTAGAGAGTATCCACGCTCCAGCACCTGTTATCAGCGTGGCGATCGAGCCAAGAACTAAGGCTGATGAGGAGAAGATGGGACTCTCGCTCATGAAGCTTGCTAAGGAAGATCCTTCGCTTAAGCTCAGTGTCGATAAAGAGTCTGGTCAGACCATTATCTCAGGAATGGGTGAGTTGCACTTGGATATTATCAAGCAGCGCCTCTTCCGTGAGTTCGGAGTAGATACAACTGTAGGTAAGCCGCAGGTAGCATACCGAGAAACAATTCTCGCTAAGGCTGAGGCTGAGTGTAAGTACGCTAAGCAGACCGGAGGTCGTGGACAGTTTGGTCACGTTCTTCTGCGCGTTGAGCCGCTCGAGCCAGGTAAAGGATTTGAGTTTGTTGATGAGATAAAGGGAGGCGTCATCCCGAAAGAGTACATACCAGCTGTCGAAGACGGAGTCGTTGAGGCCCTCGAAGGGGGAATCTTGGCTGGCTTCCCAGTTATCGATATGCGCGTAACGCTCTACTTCGGAAGCTTCCATGAAGTTGACTCGAGTGAGATCGCCTTCAAAATTGCCGGATCCATGTGTGTTAAGGATGCGTGCAAGAAGGCGAAGCTACAGCTGCTCGAGCCAGTCATGGCAGTAGAGGTGGTGTGTCCCGACGATTTCGTCAGCAACATCGTGGGTGACCTGAACCGACGACGTGCACGAATTCTTGGTATGGAGCCGAGAGCTGGTGCACAGACGGTGAAGTGTGAGGTTCCTCTGGCCGAAATGTTCGGCTACTCGACGGATCTCCGCTCAAACTCACAGGGGCGAGCCACCTTCACTATGGAGTACCACCACTATGCACCCGTGCCGACACACGTCGCGGAGAGTGTAGTGAGCAAGTGATGTTTTTTAATGGTGTCTTGTTTAATTAAAACCGGAGAGAATAATGTCAGCTAAGAAATTTGATAGAACCAAACCGCACGTAAACGTTGGTACTATCGGTCACGTAGACCATGGTAAGACCACGACCACCGCAGCTCTCGTAGCCGTTCAGGCAGCGAAGGGTCTTGCAACTGTTAAGTCATACAAAGATATCGCTAAGGGCGGTACTGTTCGTGACGATTCCAAGACTGTAACCATCGCCAGCGCGCACGTTGAGTACGAGACAGCTAACCGTCACTACGCACACGTAGATTGCCCGGGTCACGCTGACTACGTAAAGAACATGATTACTGGTGCTGCTCAGATGGACGGCGCTATCCTCGTGGTAAGCGCTTCTGACGGCCCAATGCCTCAGACTCGTGAGCACATTCTTTTGGCTCGCCAGGTAGGAGTTCCCAAGATCGTTGTGTTCCTGAACAAGGTAGACACAGTTGATGATCCTGAGCTTCTCGACCTCGTAGAGATGGAGGTTCGCGACCTTCTCTCTGAGTACGACTTCCCAGGTGCTGATACTCCAATCATCCGTGGTAGCGCTCTTAAGGCACTCCAGGGTGAGGCAAGCGATATCGGCGTAGGCGCTTTCGATAAGCTCCTCGCTACTATCGACGAGTACATCCCAGTTCCTCAGCGTGATATCGACAAGCCATTCCTGATGCCGGTTGAGGACGTATTCTCAATCGCAGGTCGTGGAACTGTTGCTACAGGTCGTATCGAGCGTGGTCGCATCAAGGTTGGTGAGGAAGTTGAGATCGTTGGTCTCCGTGACACCACCAAGACTGTTGTTACCGGCGTTGAAATGTTTAAGAAGCTCCTCGACGAGGGTCATGCAGGTGACAACGTAGGATGTCTCCTCCGTGGTCTCAAGCGTGATGATGTTGAGCGTGGTCAGATCCTTTGCGTTCCTGGCAGCGTTAAGCCGCACAGGAAGTTCAAGGCAGAGGCCTACATCCTCAAGAAGGAAGAGGGTGGACGTCATAAGCCATTCTTCTCCGGATATCGTCCTCAGTTCTTCTTCAGAACGACAGACGTGACTGGTTCGATCAAGCTCCCAGAGGGCGTTGAGATGGCGATGCCAGGCGATCATATCAACTTGGATGTTGAGTTGTATCAGCCAATCGGTATCGAGAAGACCCTTCGTTTCGCTATCCGTGAGGGTGGTAAGACGGTAGGTTCGGGCGTTGTTACTGAGATCGTAGAGTAATAACGATAGCGGTGGCGACAGCAGTCGATCTGCTGTCGCCACACGTTTTAGTCAGGTTTTGTAACGGGTGAGTGCTTTACAATAGTACGAATTTGAAACGTGAGAGGATGAGCCATGATTGGCGGGCAGTTAATTAGAATCAGACTTAAAGGGTACGACCATAAGCTTCTCGACTCAGCAGTGGGCGAGATAGTGCAGACCGTACGTCGTACTGGCGGACGTGTTGCAGGACCGATCCCCCTGCCAACGAGAATCGTCAAGTTCACGGTGAACCGTTCGACTTTCGTCGACAAGAAGTCGCGCGAGCAGTTCGAGATTCGCACTCACAAGCGTATGTTGGATATTCTCGAACCAACGCAGCAGACCATCGATGAGTTGGGTAAGCTTGAGTTGTCGACCGGAATCGACGTTGAGATCAAGCTCCACTAAAAAGAATTGCTAAAGTATTAACGAGGGGGACCTCTTCATGACTACGTCAAAGCATTACCCAGAAGGACTTTTGGGAAAAAAATTGGGAATGACACAAGTCTTCACTCCTGAGGGCCAGAGCATACCTGTCACTATCATCCAAGCAGGACCGTGTTACGTACTCGATGTGCGTGGCCAGGATGTGCATGGATACAACGCTGTCCAGTTCGGTTTCGAGCCGAAGAAGGGCCAACGTTGTACCAAGGCAGAGCTTGGGCACTTTAAGAAGGCCGGTCAGGGCGCGTTCTACCATGTCAAAGAGGTGCGCTGTGATGTGCAGGGCCTTGGTTGGAACGAAGTGGGTAAGGAGATCACTGTCTCGGATGTCTTCAAGGACGGAGAGACGGTCGACGTATCCGGTGTTTCGATCGGTCGTGGATTTCAGGGAGTTGTAAGGCGGCATCACATGAAGGGCCAGCCGATGACTCGCGGTACGCACGAGGTTCGTCGTCACGTTGGAGCTGTCGGATGCCGTAAGTTTCCGGGTCGTATTTTTAAGGGACAGAGGATGCCGGGTCGCATGGGCGGTGAAAGCGTCACCGTGCAGAACCTTCAGGTTGTGGGTGTACGGCCAGAAGAGAACATCCTGTTGGTCAAAGGTGGTATTCCTGGTGCTCGCGGAAGCCTTGTGGTGATCCGCAAAGCAATGAAGGGTGGAAAGTAGCACTGGCAGTGGAGATAGCGTATGGCTTCTGAAAATTCAAATGCAAAGGTATTCGATGCAAGCGGCAAGGAGAAGGGCTCAGTAGCTCTAGCCCCAACCGTTTTCCAGGCAATAATCAAAGAAGAGCTCATTCACGGGGCAGTTCGCTGGCAGCGCGCTAAGCGTAGGGCTGGTACCCACGATGTGTTGACTCGTAGCGAGATGAAGGGCGGAGGTAAGAAGCCTTTCAAGCAGAAGGGAACGGGTAATGCTCGCGCAGGTTCTATCATTTCGCCGTTGTGGGTTGGTGGAGCAGTGGTCCACGGTCCAACTCCTCGTAGTTATGAGTTCCGTCTGTCA
>Ga0315904_10006904_pt1 | contig 15380 bp, 21 predicted proteins | sample LakEriMetagenome_6_FD_203529 | JGI IMG/M metagenome (GOLD analysis project Ga0315904, IMG submission 203529) | Freshwater fungal communities from buoy surface, Lake Erie, Ohio, United States - Buoy 12 MA120 | ecosystem: Environmental > Aquatic > Freshwater > Lake | place: USA: Lake Erie, Ohio... | reverse complement strand
TATATATATCAAATGTTACCATTTGGAAAATATTCTTATGGTAATCCTACAGTATTATGGGATTCAAGTGGCGCAAAATTACATGTTGGAAATTTTTGTTCTATTGCAAATAATGTTAAAATTTTTTTAGGAGGAAATCATCGTACAGATTGGATAACTACATATCCATTTGGACATATTAATCAAGAAACATTCAATTCGTTTAATGGTATAGGACTTCCAACTACAAAAGGAGATGTTGTTATTGGAAATGATGTATGGATAGGAAATGATGTAACTATAATGTCCGGAGTTAAAATAGGAGATGGTGTTGTTATAGCTGCGAATAGTCATGTTGTAAATGACGCAGAACCATATTCATTAGTAGGTGGTAATCCTGCAAAACATATTAAATATAGATTTACAAAAGAGCAAATAGAAAAATTATTAGAAATTAAGTGGTGGAATTGGAATGATGAAAAAATAAATAAATTTATTCCTTTATTATGTAATAATAATATCGATAACTTTATAAATACTGTTAAACAAAATGAAAAGTAAAATAATTATTTATGCAATATATAAGTTTTTTAAAATGGATATTTTAATTTATCAAAAATATTATTAATTAAAACTTTTTTTTAAGATATTTGTTTGTTTAGTACTCCATAATAAAGATTGATTAATCATTAATAATAATAAAACAATAACGTATTTAATTATAATTATATAAACATTTATGCCTTTACCAATATTCAAAAAGAATTTGGTGGAGCAGGAATAATAAAAATGAGTACATAATTTTATTTTTCTTTAAGTTTTAAAAGTTTTTTATAAATTTCTAAATTTTTTTAATTATGTACTCATTTTTCAATTTATCATTTTAACTAATTTATATATGTTTTCTAAATGTTAAAGAATAGCGCACATCCATTATTTTTTTTCAATTGGAATCCCGTGTAAAAATTCGTTTTGAAAATTACCACCCATCTGTATTAGACTATAAGAAGTTGTAGGAATGTCAATTACCTTTTCCTTAGTAATTTTATTTCGTATACGAAATTTACGAATAGCTCCGTAAGAAATAGCAACTACACCTATGTCATCTAATGTATTTTCATTATCACTATGTTCTGATATATAATTAGTTCCATCATTATATCTATTTACTAAAATACCATTAAAAGATGATCCAAATAGTGTATTTACAAATAGTAATAGTTCGAGTAAATTAGGTTTTAGAGGTTTTGAAGAAGCAAGTTTTCCAGAATAATAATATCCTTCTGTTTCATTAGAAAAAAAACCTACGTCTCTTTGTTGATATACTATTTTACCCATAAATTTTATAGAGGGTTTGATATCTAGACAATCCTTAACTTCTTTAATACATTTATCAATTATTTCACGGATAATATAATTATCAGCATACGAATGAAGATTCAAATAAGATTTATCTGTTTTTATAATAGATAACATAATCTACGTATAATGAAAAAATAGAAAATCTATATCATTTTTCTATTTTTTTCATTATATTAAGAATTCTTAATTTAGAGCAGCTTTTCACAATTTCCGTAATTATGTAAATGTTTATAACACGACATAATATTATCGTATATATTATTATAATAATTATATTTAATATTATTTTCTTTACACCATTCTTGAACAATAGGTTTAATTTTATAATAATGTACGTGTGATATTCTAGGAAATAGATGATGTTCTATTTGATAATTTAAACCTCCGTGAAAATATCCAAGTATTCTTCCACCTACAGTTGATGATGTTTCTATTTGCGAAATAACCCAGTCTGTCTTTATACCATCCTCTTTATTCGCTGAAATATCTATCTTTTTAACTCCTTCAAAATTATGAGAAATTATGAAGTTTATACCTAGATACAATCCGCCTATTGTTAATGTTGTCAATATGTTTAAAATAGTATATATACTAGGATAAAGATATAACGGAATTGCATAAAATCGTATAATAAATATAATGCGCAATATAATTCCAATATATGCTTCATATCTTGCTGAAGAAGATATTCTCTCGTTCATATGTTTCATATAAATTAAATCTAAGAGTTCCTTAAAATGCCAATTAAAAGGAAGTAAAGATAATAAAGGCCATACATATATCTGTTGTAATTTATATATATTATACCATTTAACAGATTTATGAAGTCTAACTACATCAGTTGTTATATCAGGATCTTTATCATATATATTTGTGTAAGCGTGATGAAGTAATACATGATGATGTTTCCATAATAATGAACTACCTCCTATCCAGTCTTGTGTAAAACCCCATAAAATATTAACGTAACTCCTAGAAGATACAGCACCGTGATTTGCATCGTGTTGAATGCATAGTCCTACTAGTGCCATTAAGTATCCCATTAATACAGATTTATATATAGAAAATCCATAATATATATTGTTATATTCAAGGTAAAAAATTACAGACATTATCATAAAAGATTTAATATACCATTCGCAAGTTGCATAAGGATTTGGTATTGCAATATTAACACGTTTCTTAAGTTCTATAAATTTATCGCTATTTACTAAGTATTCACAATCATTTTCTGTACTTTTTCTCAATTTATATTTATCTAAAATGTTTGTACGCATTTTAATATGATTATTATGTATCATAAAATAATGTATTGTAGCATTTTTACCTCCAAAAATATTCAAAATATAACCTCCGCCAGGATGAACTTTTGAAAAGTCTTTTAAATTATATACATTATCTCCTAATATAACTTCTGTATCGTCAATATACATATGATTTAATAATAAAGATTAATTATTATTTATATAAGTAATTCAAATTATAATACTCTGACTTATTACACTTTTTACATTTACATATAGATAATTGTGTATCTGTTCCTGTATCTGGAAGACTATTCATACACCAGAATAATACAAATAATATTATAATAATTGATAAAAAAACGCATATAATACATCCTATATTTAGTAGCAAAATATAAGTAATTTTTCTATATATTACACCGACCGAAAAGAAAAATTGATTATATCATATATATAGAATAGTATAGACATGAATAGCGATAATACAAACACTCTTTATCAAAGAGCTGGTGAAATTATTGTTAATAAGTATAATAATTTTAGGGACATTCCAGAAAAATATTTGTTATTTTATAAGAATTATATTCCTCTTTCAATCGGACAAAAGAGAAAAAGCGAAGATGATGTTGATAGGTATGATGATAGGTATGATGATAGTATGGTGTAATGATTTAATAGAAAATCTTACTTTTGACATTTTGACTACATAATCTAAATAATAATCCTTGTCTAATATAGATATGTCTTAGGATAGTTAGATATATAAAATACAACAGGAAAAAGAAGCATATGAAGAAGCATTTAATAAATTGTCTAACGAAGAAAAGAAAATTATTAATAATGTTTAAATAAAAATAAATAATGCTAAAATTGAACAAGAAAAACACATTGAAGATAATAAAAAAATAATACATAATGCTCGCTCCATTATCTCGGCATTATGTATTATGTATTATGTATTATAATTGATAAAGAATATATATTATGTATTTTTTATTTTATATGTTCTATAATGCATATTATACTAATAAAAATTGATTATATCATTATTTTAATTATACTATTAAATCAAAAGACACTTTAACAAAACAACTGTTATTAAAGAAAAAAACAAAATGAGTAAGGAATATAATCAAATTATGTTAAATCAAATTATGTTAAAACATTTACAACAAATGCAAAAAATACGCGAGGAAAAAGAAGCATATGAAGAAGCATTTAATAAATTGTCTAACGAAGAAAAGAAAATTATTAATGATGTTGAAATAAAAATAAATAATGCTAAAATTGAAGAAGAAAAACACATTGAAGATAATAAAAAAATAATACATAATGCCGAGATAATGGAGCGAGCATTATGTATGTATTATGTATTATAATTGATAAAGAATATATATTATCAAACTTATAATCTTTTATTTTTTGTGTTATATTAAAAAATTTATCCCATAAGAACTCTTTATTAACTTCTATATTGTCTAAATACTCCTTTTTTCCTTTGTCTACTAATAATTCTATTACTGATTTAGTATCCATTTGAATATGTCTTGGAATTATAGATGATTGTAATGGAAAGAATTGATACATTTTACCCTCTATTTTTTCTAATTCAATATTCGTAAAAATCATGTATTTAAGATACTTTTGAGGTGTCGCTTTAATATCATAATAATAATTAAAATGACATTAGGAACAAGATTAAAAGAGTTAAGAAGCAACGAAGATACATCAAATGCTGGAACTAAATGGACTATTGACGAAGATAAAAATTTAGTTCAATAAATAGTTGATAACAAATCTTATGAAGAAATCGCATTAGAACACAAAAGAACTATTTTAAGTATAAAATCAAGAGTTATATCTTATATAATTTATCCAAAATATAAAGATGATATTGAAAATAATATTGAAAAAATATCAATAGAATATAAAATTGATAATGAATTAATCACAAAATACATAAATAAATTAAAAACTAACAATAATATACAAAATCAGTAAATAGTAATAAACCTGATACGAAAACAGATAAAACAGAGATATTAGAATATTTGCAACAATTGGATACAAAAATGAATGATATTATCTTGATGTTTATCATTAGGCTAAATAATAAAATAGTATTTACTATTTCAAATACCATATAATATTAAATTATATATAAAGGTAATCATTTTTTTATTCAAATAAATACTTATATTTGTTCATCTGTGGTATTAAATCATTTAAATAATTACATCTTTTTAATTTACAATATATAATATTTTCATTTAATAAATGTAAAGGTTCTTCGTTTATTGTGTCAAATACAACCATTTTATAATTATTTCTAAACTTTCCAATTAAATCATATATCTTTGATAAACTATTATACACATCACATACAACATTATTACCATCTATCGTGAAATTACCATCTTCTAAAGACGATTGTGACGTATATGTAAAAAATAAGCATTCTTGTGTATTTAATATAATATCTTTTAATCTTGTAAATCTTCTAATATATTTATCAACACTTTCATCATTGTTTTCATCATGAGGAAATATAACATTATATTTTTCGTTATATAGGGCGAAACCTTCATCAGATGTATAATAATGTTCGGCTTTTGCAGGCCATATAGAACCATTCATATTTGCTCTTTTTTTACAATAAAAAAAATGCTCTCTAACTAAAAGTTCTATATCCATATTTTTTTTGAGTAATAATTCTAACATATCAAAAACAAAAGAAGGTGTCGCAAACATCAAATCAAATGGTAAAAAATATGAAGGTTTAAAATTTTTTTTATAAATATAGTTTGTACATTGAAGACCTATTGATATAATCATTTATACTAATATATATTATATTAAACAATTATATATATTTCAATATTCTTCTTCTGTATCCGCATCACTTGCATAGTCACTATCAATCATTGATATTTTTTCATTCTCAACAAATTCATTTATAATATTGTAAAATAAACTATTATAATATCTGGTTTCCATAGTTTTCTGTATTAAACCAGTATTAAAGTCTGTACCATATTCATTTTTCATATCACCGATAACTTCGATGACATAATATTTATTAACAATTTTCTTAATATCTGTGATATCCATTATCTTACATAGATTATCAATATGCTCATTCTTAAAATCTTCCCATTCATTTTCGTCTACATAATTCATATTATCAAAGATATTTTTGTGTAAGTTATAAATTTCTGTATGAGATAGAAGAGTTTCATTCGTATCAATGGTAGTCATTGTAATAATATATAAATATGACTTGTATCATTTTTTAGTATATTTTTCAAAAATAATAACATTTTAAGTCTCAAAATGTGCAATATAAAAAATATAAACTGAAACTATTTCACATATAGATCTTCAATCCATAATGTATTCTTATCCACCATACATTTATACTGTTATACAAAACTCTCTTCGCACATATGAGCACTGATGTGTAATATGTCTTTTTTAGGAATATATTTTGGAATACCTTTACATAATAATGAAAAGTGTATAAGATATTATAAATTATTATTTTCAGAATATTTAAAATGAATTATTATATTAATGCTAACTCACAAAAGTAGTGATTATAAATTATCAGCAGTTAAATATTATTATCTCATTCTAAAAATCAAGTGCAAACTTGCAAAATATTTGGTTGTTCTGAAAAAAATTTAATGAGATGGGTAAATAAATATAAATCTACAAATCACATTACACGAAAGAAAAGAGATTATAAATCATATAAAATTACTAATAGTCATATTTCATTTATAAAGAAACAACTCAAACAAAATAAAACTACAATAATGATTTAAAATATATATATTCATATTATATGAGCAAATCTTTCAATAATATTATAGCATTTTTAGTAGAAGTTAAACCCGATTTCCAATTAATTTTATTTATCAATTTATTATATTCTTTTATATCTAAATTATATAATGATTTTTCATATTTAACTCTATCTCTTAGCAATTCAATAGCATTTTTATTAGATGTCATTACATTCCAATTTATTCTATTTTCTACATAAGAACCATTATACTCACTGCTGACTTGGAATTTATAATTATATCCTAAATATTTCTCATATTCTATTCTTTCTTTTATGAGTTCAATAGCATTTTCATTCATACATATTATTACCCAATCTATTTTATTACTATGAGGCAATTTATTATATTCTTCTTCACTTAAACTTTTTTCATATTCAAATCTTTTCTTTAACAATTTGACAGCGTGGGGATTATACGACAAATTTGCCCAAAAAATATTATTGCATTTTGATAATATTATTATTTCATTCTCTGTAATTTCTTCACATTCTCGCTTTTTATTAGTTTTATCTTTTACACTAACAGCAAATGTGAAAGTTACTAAAATAAGGAGACTACTAACAATATCCAATAGCATATATAAGTACGACATTGTAAGTAATATAATTATTATAATAAACCTATAAATCATTTTTTATAAGTTTATAATAAATATACGGCATCAAAATAACTACCCAATTCTACACCATTAATTTGTACGTTCATTAATAAATTATCTAAACTATTTAAATAAGCATTTTTATAATCCTCTTTATCATGATTTCCGCGATATAGACCACCAGACACATTTACTAATAGTGCTACATTACATTTACTATATACCATTGCAATTAATCCAGCAAATAATGCTGCTTCAACTCCATTCATAAATAAATCAAAGTTTTTATCCGTTTCCTTATTATATGTTCTAAATACTGAATTAATTTTTCCATTCGTTCCGGGATTATTATTGTTTGGTCCTGCTACAAATACAAGCGTCGTCTTATATTGATTTTCGTGAATATATCGTGAAGCTTTATACTTATAAAATTTATCACTTAAATATACATTATCTATAGTCCATGCTGTTGCATAATCATTTGGTTTGGCGTATCTATAATTTATACCTTGAATAGTTTTATAATAATTTTTAATATCAGTTCTTTTAGCGTAAGGAAATAGTAATCCCCATCTATTAAATATAGTATATTCAAATAATTTATTACCATAATATATTTTTGCTTCCTCTTCCGTTATATTTTTATTATACATATAAGTCATAAACCAATTAGATATTATATCTTCCTCTTGTGTTCTATGATTTGGATTAATATTTACTAATGTTCCGTCAAAATTACCACAAGCACCGCCGGGTCTACCTGAATTTCCGGCGATTATAGTTCCTATTTTTGGAGGATTACTTCCTTTATATAAAATAGCACCCTTATTTGTCATACCATTTCTATTACTTTCTAATTCTACATTTTGTATTATTTTGCCTCTTCTTTCTTTTGTAAGATTAGTTAACGCAGGAATTTCTATATTAATTTCATTATATTTTTTAAATTCAATATATTCATCGTGATATACATATGAATTATATGTCATATACTCTTTCTTACCAGAATGTTCTTGTCCTATAATATCTTTAATTTCTTTAGGAACTTCAGGACTCTTAGGACTCTTACTCTTAGGACTCTTACTCTTAGGACTCTTACTCTTAGGACTCTTACTCTTAGGACTCTTACTCTTAGGACTCTTAGGCTTGTTAGTTGCAGCAGGAGATGGAGCAGTAGCTGGTGTTCCAAATGGATTAAATGGCGGGACAGATGGGTTAAATAAAGATTTATTAGTCTGCCCCTTAGTCCCTCCAGTCATACCTCCAGTAATTGTCTTATGTGGTTTGTGTGATTTTGTATAGTTATCTATTATATCAAGCAATTTACGATTTGCCTTATTTATTAAAAAATATTTTATATTTTTTTTATTTCCCTTCACTTCTATAATAACTAAATATTTATCACTCATTCTATTAGATATATACGATTATTATATTAAATATAATAAAATGCATTTTCTATTTGTTAATTTTAATATCTACCCATTCTCTTTGCTCTCCTCGTAGATTTGACTGGTCTTGCTGATTATTTCCTAATATATTGATATTATCATTTTCATTATCTTGCGGTTATACATTATTTTCATCGTTTCTATTGCTACTTTTGCGGACTTCACCGTTATTACAAGCGTCGCGAGCATCACAGTTATCGCAACTCATCATATCAGATGCTATATCAGCGAGTGATATTTTAGGGGGTCGCATCTTATTTGCTATATATATATAAATACTAAATTGGATATGCTATTAAATCAATTTAAGTCTTAACTTCTTTCAACTTATTCTTCTTATTTAGATAAGCGGTTCTCCTATATTCTTTTAATTTATCGGGGTTCTCTTCTTTTAATTTTTTTAGATAATTTGCACCACCTTCTTTTACTTTCTCTTTATTTTTTTTCATAATATCTTTTATGAGTATTACCATAAGTATATTTTTTTAATTGTTCTTTTAACTCTATAAAACATATAAGTATCCTTATAAAAGATATAATTTATTATTTGCTATTACTGCTAATAAAATAGTTGATTATGTATTATACAAAGACATAAAAGGAGGGTTAAAAACAACTAATATAATAAATTTTTATAATAATAGTATTAAAGATAAATATAAAAACTATTTAATTATAATGGATAATGCAGTTATACATAGGTCAAAAATAATAAGACAAATAATAGAAGAAAGTAATAATAAATTATTATATAGTGTCCCATATCATCCACAAACAAATGCTATAGAAGATTTTTTCAGTCAATTAAAACATTATATCAAAAAGGAAAGTCCTAATACATACGAAGATATAGAAAGAGTAATAAAAGATATAATAACAAACAAAATAAAGAGAGAACATTTAACAAATTATCTAAAAACATAGCTTTAAGATATATAAAAATAAATAATCTTGTCTCGTTTTTCTTTTCGGTCGGTGTAATAAAGTGTTATATATATAAACATTTATATATTATAATATATATTGTGTGATGTATAGAGAACTCCCTATGTTTTATTATTTTGCCAATATTGAAGTGCTTTCACAATTAGCATCTATGAAAATTGAAAATAATTTGGACGTTGATTAATAAAAATTGATATAATATATATTATATATATTATTGAATAAATGCTTTTTAGAAACATTAATATGGAAAAGATTCCAGAATTAAAAAATCTATGTGATAAAATTTCAAAAGAATATAAGAAAAAACAAAAAGACGATAATAGCACTTTAAAAGATTTTATCTATTACTATATAGATAATCTGTGTGTCATAGAAAAAAGTAATATATTAAATTCTTTCAATATTATACAATTGGACTATTATAATAGTAATATTCTAAAAAAAATTAATAATAAGTATGATGGCGACCCTCTTGTAGCAATTTGTTGCGATTTAATGTAGTAGTCTCTATACATTTATTACATTATAATACACGTTTTATCTTTTTTATTTGCTAAATTTTCAACAATTATGTTTACTTTATCATGGACCTCTTTAATATCCGGTCTTAATACAGGAATTGTATCCCACATTCTGTTAACTAATTTTTGTAATTCTATATTATTAATTTCTTTAATATTTGGACGAAAACCTTCTTTTATTAGTAGAATTGCGTTAGGATTTCTATCTATTTCTTCTAAAGGTATTCTACCAGTATTTATATACCAGAAATTAAGACCTAGGGAATAAATATCTATTTTAAGATTATAGTCTTCGCCATTATTAAAAAGTATTTCCGGTGCCATATATCTTAATGTTCCTGTACAACCGCTCATTTTATATACATCGTGTTTTTTTTTAATAGTACGTGATAATCCAAAATCCGTTAGTTTAATATGCAAATCTTCATCTAACAATATATTCGAAGGTTTAATATCGCGATGCATTATAGGATAATAGCAATTATGTAGAAAATATATAGCATTAGTGAGTTCTTTAATCCACCTGCACATATATTTTATAGAAGGTTTCCATATTTTAGAGTATTTTTGCGACATTTTATTATAGTAAGTGTCTAACGAACCGTTAGGCATATATTCGTATAATAACATTAGAGGTTCGTTTAATGTACACGCACCCATAAATAATACTAATCTAGGGTGTCTTAAATGTGATATTACAGAAATCTCATTAATTAAATCATCATATTCTGTTTCATTATTATTATGTTTTAAATATTTTACTACACATATTTCACCCCTCCATTTTACCTTATTAATTATTCCATTACTGCCTTCTGCTATTTTTTCACATATTGTAATTTCTTCTCTTTGTAGTTCCCACCATTCTGCTCTACCTCTAAGATTAAAAGGTATCATATCCATATATAGAGAAGAACCAGCAGAATTGTTTGAATGCGAAGATTTATCATCGTTATATATATTTGACAACTCCATTATATATATTTATTTATATAATGAATCATTTTTTTTAATTTATATCATTTATATTAGAATAATAAAATGAGTAGTAAAAGAAAATTTAAAGATCATCCTACTATGATTATAGATATATCAGATTTTAAAGATTATTATTCATTTGTTAGACATGATAGGGAAACAAATACTGAAATTTATAGTAATAAACGAACAGGTGAAGAAGTACAATTAATTAAATATGAGTTTTTTGAGAATGATAACCCTTTATATATTCATGTTAAAAATGGTGTATCTGTTAGAAAAATTCATTCTAAATTAGAAAATGGTAAAAAATATTTTAATAAATTTTTAGAACAAACAGGTTTGCCTCAAGTAACAAACGTTACCCCAATTGTTAAAACAACTACATAATTAAATCCTACCCTAGATTATTTTTGGAAAATTCATAAAAATATGGATGATGATATATATATATGGGTTATGAAAATTTCAATAGGGTATCTAAAAGATCAATGCGACTAGTATCTAGAAGAGTATCGTCGCAAGCATTACAACCAGAAAAACAAGTAGTACAAATGCAAAATATACAAGGACTACCAATGCATCAGGGACTGCTAGTACATAGAGGGCAAATACATAATATACAACCTATGTATGGACAACAAATACATCAGGGACTGCAAATTACAGGACAACAAATGCGACAAATGCCTAGACAACCAATGCCATGACAGTCTAGACAACCAATGAAGGTATATAATGACGAAGAAATAGGATATTTTTATCCACCATATGAAGATCCTGGATATCGTACTAGAGGTAATACTAGAGCAAATTCTCCCGAACCTCAACTTCAGTCAGTTGGTGGAGGAGGAAAAAAAAAAGATAAGGCGAAAAAATATTTTTATAAATTATTAGTTAATCCTAAAACAACTTATTTAAAATATAAGGAACATTTATATGTAAAATTTAATAATTATCTATTATCTGTAAAAAATTTGCAAGAATACATTTATTCTAAAGATATTAAACAAGTAAAAAATAGTAAAAAGAAGAAAAAAAATCTAAATAATATAATTTGTAAATATTATAATTTAATAAAAAATTAAATATAATCTCCAGAATTGCTTAAATCTGCTTTAGGAATTTCAACGACATTATAAGGATTTTTATTAAATAAGGGAGAGTTTAATGTTAATTGTTTTGGAATATTATAAATATCGCGTAATCTATCACCGATAACAATATCATCTGTTATAGGTACCTTCATATCATTATTATTATCGGTAGGTTTCATATAAAAATCTGATATATTTCTATCTTTTTGCCTTGCAAATAGTTTCCAATTATTATTTCCAGCATCGCGTTCTTCTGAATTATTTGTAACATATGCAACAAGACGATATTTATCATTTATATCATTTGTTTGTATATACATTCCTCTAGTGTTAATATTTTTAACTAATTCCTCATGTGTTTTATTATCCGTTCTGTTTAAAGGAGGATATAATTGGTCTGATACAACCTTACGATCTCTTATTTCAACGATATTATTAACTTCATTATTTTTTTCAGCAATTGTTTTATTCGCAGTTATTAATTTATTATATTCATTTAGACTTAAACAAATTTTATCATTATTTGTATTAGACGAGTTACTATTTTTGCTAACATTAGTATTAAATAAATTAGTAATATCTGCACCGAGTATTATATATGTTATAAGTGATATTATTATAAGTAAAAATAATACTATAATATGAGGTATATATTTATTAAACATTTTATATGGTATTTTAATTATATAAATAGATAAATATATTAATCAATAAATGAACTCTCTTATAAAATTTACTACATCTCCTACTTTTCTATTTTGTGGTGTAGGTAAATATTTTTTATTAATAAATATGTTAACAGCGCATATGAAATACAGAAAAACTCCTTATGAAATAAATAAAATATTATATGTATATAATTTATTTCAAATCATAATAAATTTATATATGATATATGGTTTAAGAGAATTCATATCATTTCCTAATATATTTAGTATTAATAAAGAGTACTCTAAAAATATAGAATATTATACATATATTCATTACTTGTCCAAATATCTAGATTATTTTGACACATATTTCATCATTTTAAAATGTAAAAATAAGGAACAGTTATCTTTTTTGCATGTATATCATCATAGCACAATTGGAGTAGTATGGGGTTATTTATTATTTAATGGAGATGCAAACGGAACTGCTTCATTCGGTTGTTTTATAAATAGTATTATTCATTTCATTATGTACAGTCATTACTTAATTACTTCAATGGGTTATAAAAATCCTCTGAAAAAATATATAACACAAATGCAATTAGCACAGTTTGCAAGTTGTATTATTCATTCCTTTATGGTATTATTATACGAAAATATTGTACCAAAAAAATATATGTTTCTCGAACTATTATATCATATTAGTATGATTGTTTTATTTAAAAATTTTTACAATAAATCTTACAAAAAAATCATATAAAAAGAAGACGCTATATATAGATAGCTAAGGGCGCCACAACAAAACAACTACTATATTATAATGTCACGAAGATATAACAAGAAATCTCACTTTGACGAACTGAGAAAGAACGAGCTAACATCGCGGGCAGGATTTGGATGGGAGGAAGGAGAGGAAGAAAAACTTCTTTCTATGCGACAAGAAAAATCATCTTATGAAGATATTGCAACTGAACTTAAGCGAACTTCGCGCAGTATTCAAACTAGAATTTATCAATATATTTGTCGTCTTGTAGAGAACGAAAATGCAAACGAAGATGAACTTGTAACAAAATACGATGTTAATCCCGATGATCTAAAAGAATTCAAATCTAAACGTGACGAATATTTTACTAAAGTAAACGCTCGTAAACGCCAACCTAGATATAATAAGGAAGATGGAAAACCGTATATGCAAAATGAGTCTCGTAATATTAACAATGATATCCGCAATGAACTAAATGTTCTTCGTCAAGAAGTTAGAGATTTGCGTAGTGAACTACGCGATATCCGCGCGCGTGTCTAATGAATATTTAGAACATTCATTAGAATAGAAATTGCACTAATTAATACATCTATTTTACCCAAATCGTAATTAACGAAACTCTTATCAGGTTCTTGATTATTTTTATCTAATTCTATTAATATAGTATCATTCTTTGTAGAAATTTGAATATATTTAACATTAGAAACATCAATTTTAATATTTGCCAATACCAATGTTTTAGCTATTTTTTCATTATTATTTAATACAGTTTTATTATCTACATCGCTAGAACCGCTAATATTATTGTTTACAATATTAGTAAATATATTATAATTAAGGGATTTTTGTGCATTTCTAAATTTTCTAAGGGATACCAAATAATTAGCATATAAATATTTCTCATTGTCGTTAGAATATTTACGATATTCAATGCCTTTTTTATTTTTAACTATGTTATTTTTAGGCGAATTTACCATACTAAATAGGTAGCATTCTATAAAAGTAAATGATAATATCAGTAAACCTACAGCGCACTTCATTATGTTGATAGATTGTATATAATAATCCAATATCAATTTTTATAATAAATTAAATTTTCTATATAAAATTATATAAAAATTGATAATCCTTATATATTACTACTATCACCAAAACATTACTAATGGATGATGATATGTGGAACTTATTTAATGAGATAAAAAATGAAGAAGATAAACAATTAAAAATTAGCGAAGGTATAGATATTAATAATGAAGATGAAATAAAGTGTAATTGCGGGTGTTCTAAATTTATTATTGAAGATAATATGCATATATGCAAAAAATGCAGTTCAATTGTATCAAAAGTTATAGAAAATACAGCAGAATGGAGATATTACGGGAACGAAGACAATCGCGATGGAGACCCTTCTAGATGCGGAATGCCAACTAATAATCTTCTTCCTAAATCGTCCATTGGTTCTATGATAGGTAGTGGATATAAAGATAGTATAGATATGCGGATAATTCGCAAATTTCAAATGTGGAATAGTATGCCTTATGATGAAAGAACATTATGGAATGTTTTTGATAAAATGACTGCAAACACTATAAATAATGGAATACCGCAAAAAGTAATAGACGATGCAAAAGTTTTATATAAAAAGGCATCTGAAAAAAAAATTTCGCGCGGAGATAATAAAGATGGACTTATAGCATCTTGTATATATCATGCATGTCTGCTCAATAAAATTCCAAAAAGTTCAAAAGACATTGCATTAATGTTCAACATATCACATGTAACCCTAAATAAGGGAAACACGCGGTTTCAAACACTTTTGCAAATTAATGTATCATCACCGGATCCAATTGATTTTATTTCACAATATGGAAATAATTTGAATATGTCTATTCACGATATTAATAAATGTAAAGAATTAGTAAAATTAATAGAAGA
>Ga0315904_10006901_pt1 | contig 15384 bp, 14 predicted proteins | sample LakEriMetagenome_6_FD_203529 | JGI IMG/M metagenome (GOLD analysis project Ga0315904, IMG submission 203529) | Freshwater fungal communities from buoy surface, Lake Erie, Ohio, United States - Buoy 12 MA120 | ecosystem: Environmental > Aquatic > Freshwater > Lake | place: USA: Lake Erie, Ohio... | reverse complement strand
ATCGCAGCCATGCCGGATGAGAATACAAGTGTTGATTGAGCTTCTTCGAGCGCGCTAATTGCCGCCTCTAATTGTTCCCAAGTCTCATTTCCAGTGCGGCCATAATTAATTGGCCCACCAGCGTTGAAAGTTGAGTTAAGGGAGATCGATGAATTTAAACCTGCGCCAGGTAGCGCATCAGGGCGACCTGATGAAATTGCAATGGTTTCAGGGTGAAGGCGATCATCAGACATGGGTTAAGAGTAATCGGTTAGCGCAGAACTGGCGAAAGTCTTTTGAACGCTTCCTCTAAAATCTCAGGGCTCGTTGCAAAATTGAGGCGTACAAATTGGCTCGATTGCTTACCAAAACGAATTCCAGGAACAAAGGCGACCTTTGCCTTCTCAACAAGGGCAGCTGCCGGGTCTTCTCCCAATCCAAAGTGAGAAAGATCTAGCCACGCTAAATATGAGCAGCGAGGTAGGTGATAGCCAACACCTGGTGTGAATTGATTGATTAAGTCAGAGATTAAATGGCGATTGATCTCCATTTGCACCATGAGTGAGTTAAGCCATGGCTCGCCTTCTTCAAAGGCAGTCACAGTTGCAAATGCTCCCAATAGCGAAGCGCGATAGTGAGTTGCAGGGGCAATCGCATTGAGGCGCTCGTGCATTTTTTCATCTTCAGTAACAATAATGGCGCACTTCAGTCCTGCAATATTCCACCCCTTACTTGCAGCGGTAATGGTGATGCCAACTTCTCGAGCCAACGGCGAGATGTTCAGGAATGGGATGAAGGCGCTCTCTTCATATGTAAGAGGCGCGTGAATTTCATCGCTGAGAACTATTACTCCATATTTATGAGCAAGTTCTGCAAAGCGGGTTAGCTCTTCACGGGAAAACATTCTTCCGAGTGGGTTATGGGGATTGCTAATTAAATGAGCCTTGATGCCCGATGCATAAGCCTTTTCGATGCCATCCCAATCCAGGCTCCAGAAACTTCCATCTATCTCATTTTCTCCGTGAATAAATGGAACATCCACTTCCATTAAATGAGTCTCAGCCGTCCATGTCCAAAAATTCGGATAGACAGGTGAGTTGATGAGGATTTTATCTCCAGGCTTTGTAATGACACGAAGTACTTCAACAACGCCGACGCCAACATCAGCTGCAATGCGAACCTGCTGCGGATCAGCTTTCCAACCCCATCGGTTAGATGCAAAGTTCGAAAAGGCGATTCCCATCTCAGGAATCGGGCCCAAATAACCAAGATCAGATTTATCAATCATGGATCGCAAAGTGTTGCGAATGGGCTCAGCTACAGGAAAATCCATCTCAGCGACAGGCAATGGAAGAACATCTGCTGGAAATGCACGCCACTTTTCACTGCGATGTGTACGTAACTCAGAGAGCTCATGTGCACGAAATTCAAGATTTCTATCGCTACTCATAGACGAAGTATTGCATTCTGCTTACTCTTTATCTATGACCGAATTAATCTCATCGGCTGCCATGCGAAAGATAACTCGAGAAATCTCCGCTCGCGATAGAAGATTCGCCAAGGTAATTGAGAGCCACCCTCTTTGTACTGTTGGAAGAAACCCTAAACCAGTCACTCATTTTGAGGCGCTCGTTGATTCAGTAATCTCTCAGCAACTTGCTGTAAAGGCTGCCGAAACGATCTTTGTGCGGGTCAAGATCCTTGCCGGAGGAAGGATTATTCCTTCCAGAATCGCAGAAATTTCTGAGTTAGATATGCGCAGCGCGGGAGTCTCTGGTGCAAAGTTTAAGGCTATACAAGGTTTGGCAGATGCAGCTCTCACCAAGCGAATTAAAATCAATAAATTGCATGAGATTGAAGATGATGAAGTCATTTTCAACCAGCTGACCGGCCTCTGGGGAATCGGACCTTGGACTGTCGATATGTTTATGATGTTTCAGCTCGGGCGTTTAGATATCTGGCCGACTGGCGACCTAGGTGTGCGTCGTGGCTGGGAGAAGATCTACTCGCTCAAGAATGAGATAACTCCGAAAGAGCTAGAGAAGAAAGGTGAGAAGTTTTCTCCCTACCGCAGCGTTGTTGCCTGGTATTGCTGGCGAGCGCTTAACTAACGATTACTGGAAAACTGATTCCGGTACTGGAGTGGCAGTCATATCCATTTGGATTCTTCTCTAAATACCTTTGGTGATACTCCTCGGCTTTAAAGTATGGAACACCATCGGCGCTCTTAATCTCAGTAACAATCTCGCTAATTCCGGCACGGGTAAGAGCTGCTTGGTAAACATCTCGAGTGATATCGGCTTGAAGTTTCTGTGAATCCGAAGTCGTAAAGATTGCACTTCTATATTGCGTTCCGATATCTCCGCCCTGTCGATTGAGTGAAGTTGGATCGTGCATGACCCAGAACTCTTCTAGCAAGCGGCGGTAGGTGATCAGCGTAGGATCAAATTCAACTGCGACCATCTCTGCGTGACCCGTAACTCCAGTGCAAACCTGTTCGTATGATGGATTTGGTCGAGCACCGCCCATATATCCAACGCTCGTTGAAGTGACGCCGGGTAAACTCCAGAAGCGACGTTCTGCGCCCCAGAAGCACCCAGTTGCAAAGTATGCGATCTCTGAACTTCTCATAGTCATATAACCTACCCTTATACCTGCGCCCCCGTAGCTCAGGGGATAGAGCACTGCCCTCCGGAGGCAGGTGCACAGGTTCGATTCCTGTCGGGGGCACCTCTCATAAAAGCACACTCGTTACCAAATTATTCATTGAATAGGGATATAAATCACTCACATTGCAGAAATCTCTTTCGCTACATCCTTGTTTATCTAACTGCGAACAGGGAGAATTACCCTCTTGCGCGCACTAGTCGTGCACAAATGAGTACATTGAATTTGGGGGTGAGCCATGGACTGGAGACATCAATCTGCATGTCGCGACGAAGATCCTGAGCTCTTCTTCCCTGTTGGAAATACTGGACCAGCTATCTCCCAAATCGAGGAAGCAAAAAAGGTCTGCAATCGATGCATTGTTAAGGACGCTTGTCTGGCTTGGGCGTTGGAATCTGGTCAAGATGCTGGAGTCTGGGGCGGTCTCTCAGAAGATGAGCGTCGTGCGCTAAAGCGTCGTGCTGCACGTAATCGTGCGCGACTTATGGATAACGCTAACTCTTAAATGCTGCAGGAAATTTCAGAATAGCCTTCGTCTCTTCTGCTTCTGACTTTAGTGAAAGTGTTCCTCGAAGTTCATTCTCGGTAAGAGTTCTCACAATCTGAAGTCCTAAGTTTGGTGATGTCGCTATATCAAATCCTTCGGGCAAGCCAACGCCATCATCAGAAATTGTCACCTGAAGTTCATTTGCATTTGTAGAGACATGAATTCCTAGAGCTGATCCAGTCTCTGCAAGGCCATGCTCTAGGGCGTTGTGCATTAACTCTGTAATGACAAGGGCTAGCGGTGTTGCAATTCGCGGTTCGAGAGAGCCTAATTCGCCGGTGCGCTCGATGCGAAGTTCACTCATACGTGGACTCAATTCAAGTGCGTGCGACACTAAGCTATCGAGAACTTGATCAAAATCAACAGATGCATCTGGGCTATTGGAAAGCGTCTCGTGGACCAGTGCAATCGATGCGATTCTGCGAACAGCCTCATTGAGGGCTGCCGATGCACCTGGGTCATCAATACGTCGCGCTTGTAACCTTAAGAGAGCAGAGACTGTTTGAAGATTATTCTTGACGCGATGATGGATCTCACGAATTGTCACATCCTTAGTTACTAGTTCTCGTTCGCGTCTGCGTAACTCAGTTACGTTATTGAGTAAGACAATTGCACCGATGCGATTCTCATCTTGAAGCAGCGGAAGCACGGTAAAGGAAATTGTTCCACCTTGATTCTCAATCTCAACTCGCTTGAGCGATCGCCCTGATAGGCCACCAGAGATACTCTCTTCCTGAGCATCTGCGCTCTGTCGTGCAAGAGATTTAGCAACGTCACCAAGATTGTGGCCTTCAACTTCACTAATCCAACCAAGTCGACTAAATGCAGAACGTGCATTTGGGCTTGCATAAGAAACAACACCATTTACATCTAAGCGAATGAGGCCATCTCCAACGCGAGGTGCTGGATCAAAGAGAGTTCCTGCATCTGGGAATGGAAAGGTTCCTTCTGAAACCATTCGATAGAGATTATGTGCAATCTCTCTGTAGTTAAGTTCAAGGCGGCTTGGTTGACGCATTAACTCCGAGTCGCGATGTCGCGAGATGACTCCAACAACATGGTTATCGACCATAACAGGAATAGTCTCTTCTTTAACCATGCGTTCGCCCAGAGGTTCAGGTTGCGTATCTCGGACTATCTCAGCGCTCGATAGCGCTTGATCAATATTGGGACGCGCTCCATAGGTAATCTCTTCACCGATAACATCGTGGGGAAACAAGGTTGCCGCAGTTGTCGGTCTGATATGTGCCACTGCAACATATCCAGTGGGCCAACTTTTGAAATCTTTGCGCAGCGGAACCCAGAGAATGAGATCTGCAAAAGAGAGATCGGATAAGAGTTGCCAATCTGCAATCAGCTCTCTTAAACGGTGAATCTGCTCATCGCCGAGTGGGCTCCTTCCGCGGAGAAACTCTTCAATTGCTGGCATTGTTGACCCTCACGCAATCCAGCTCGAAATGTTGTCTGCAATCTCTTGCGGTGCAAACCAGGTGAGATCTTCTCCATCTACGGAGACTTCAAAGCAGCACTCAAGCTCTTTCCATGTAAGTGGAGCTCTCAGAGTGATTGACATGTCGTGAGTAGATTCAATCAACGCATCAGGTACTTCAAATGCCAAGACACAGGCGCAGCCCGATGTTGCAGATACAAGTTCGAGGGCATCTTCTGCTGCAACTAAGGAGAGCGTGTACTCAATCTCTTCTTCCTCGAGCTCATTATTGTGAGCCATGAATACACCGGTTGCTGCATAGACATCACTAACATCAAGAATTTCAGATTCTAGAAAATCCTTTACCTCTTGGGCTGTGACTCCAACATATGCACGCATGTCATTAGCCTATAAGAAGTTAGCCACTCATCTCTCCTGCAATTTCTTGAATCCGCTTACGCAGCAGGCTCCGCTCATTTGATTGGTAGAGCGTCTCTTGGGACTTCTCTGCGGCTGCTATCGAGCGGGAATCTAGGGGCACTTTGAGAATTTTTGTGGGAGTCAGAGCTCGGGTGGCGATAGAAAATGACTCATCGGCAACGCTAGACCTTCTGCCGCTCTTTGAGTGTGAATGAACAAATGAGATTGCAGGTTTGATCGAATTCCTCAAGAGCTCTTGACTCAACTTTCTCAAGCGCTCAAGTGAGAGAAGATCAGATTTTGCAACAACCCAGAGTTCATCTGCAGAAGATGCGGCCCAGACAAGTGTCTCCCCGCTCCACCGTCTTCCACTTAATTGCTGTGCAAAGTCATGTGTAGCTCCAAGATCAATAATAATGAAATCAAATTCTTGTAACGCGACATCAAGGGCTGCAATAGATTCAACGGTGTTGCTCTGCGTAATCTCCATCGCCCAGAATCCTGCACCAACTTGCTGATAGCCTCGAGCGTTCTGCAAGCCTTGCTCACCTAATAAGATTGCAACAGCGGGTGCATGTGAGTGGGCATCTACAAGGAGAGTTCTCTTTCCGGTTGTATTGAGCTCTGATGCCAGATTGATTGCAAGGGTTGTAGATCCAGCAGTGCAATGTGCAGATGTAATCCCCAGAACCTTTGCCCGGTTCTTTGGATTCTCTCTAGGTGTTTCTCGCACCATTGGCGATCTAATTGATCCTCGAACCAACCCAATTAATTCCAGAGCAGTCGTTGGCATCGCAATCGCTAATGGATCTTGATCTAATTTCTGGTTCTCGCTGCGAAAGAGAAATACCTTGATACCCCTGGCCTTTACTTGCTCTATCAATGCAGATTCAAAGCCAACTAAATCTGTTGAACAGAGCAAAACATCGGGTGTGATGGTTGAAGTATCAAGAAATTCGATGAGTGAATCCCATTCAAGTGCGCGATGAAGCACGCTCCAGCCCTGACTAAACAGAGTGCTTGCTGCAAAGCTCTCGTGATCTGCGCGATGAATTGCAGTGATAGCTGTCGGTTGTGACTTACTCATAAGAAAGTACGGCTACCAACCGGCCACTTGTTGAAGCGGCGAGAAGTCTTTCTACATACCGTGAGCTTGTCGCAATAGTGAGGGCCACTTCCCCACCGAAATTTGTGCCCTTTCTATCGAGTGAACTCACATGTGCGCCATGAATAATTTCAAACGGTTCAAGGGCAGGTGCGCCATTTTCTTCATCATGTACTTGATAAATGTTTACCACCGAACCAGGCGTAACTTGCGTTGGGATATCTACTGAGCGCAGACTCAAGGAGATTTCCTCGTTCTGTTCTACATCTCCTGCGCTAGCTAGACCTGTAACTGGGATCAACTCTCCTGGTGAAAGCTTTCTGAGAGATATCGCGCCTATAGGATTTATTGATGCGGGAAGATACCTGCTCCGTGAATTACCTAGAGTTACTTCGATGAGCGATAGATCTTGACTGCGTACCTCACTGCCAGCGGCGACGGGGTTTACTGCAACCCAATACTTCTCTCTCTGATTTGCCGCTATCGACATTAGGAATGAGGCAACTAACGCTGCGATAAAGAGTGCGATGGAGATAACAAATCGAGTGCTTCGTTCTTTCTTGGGAGACATGGCGGGATGGTAGAGCTCGCATAAATCTAGAAATCGAGCGTTATGCACAGTCATACATTCGGATGGCTCAAGTACATACATTTGGATGATTTAAAGCGTGATGAGCCAGTGCAATATCCCAACATGACTACCGAAACTTACGAAAATCCGACTCTTAGCAGTAAGCCTTTTCTCCAATTAATCTCCAGCACCGAAGATCCTGCGCTCTGGAGCCATCCCGTTCTCGACATCTTCGCTCCACCAATGCTCTTACCTGCGCCCCAGAAGGCAAAGCTCTACCTCGTACCCTCAACTTTCGGTGAAGATATTGATCCTGATGATATGCCGCTACCAACGTCGGCATCTGCCTTACCTGATTTACATACATGGACGATGAAATTTATTGTGAGCGTTATCGAAATATGGGCGGGCAGAAGGCAACCAGCGCAATTGATTCGCTCATGCCATCGTGTTATCTATATGGAGTTGCTAAGAAACACTGGAAGTCAGAAAGAGATTGGTCGCATTAGAAATATTCATCAGAGTGAACCTCTCGATGGCATCTGCGAAAGCACAGTAACTGTTCGATATGGAGATCGACTGCGGGCCATCATCATTCGATTCGAGGGCGTCGATGGCAGGTGGTTATGTACCGCGCTGCGTCTGCTCTGAAGATTTAAGCTGCGCCGTGGCAGCGCTTAAATTTCTTTCCAGAACCGCACGGACAGGGGCTATTTCGTGAGACATCACCTGATGTCACAACGCCGTTTTCATCAGCAGCGCTGTAGCGAAGTGGAGCTTTCTGAGTTGGTTTCTCATCTACTCCGCGAGCAGAGAGCTGAGAGCCATCGCCTTCAATAGTAACTTCGACGTTAAAGACCAAGCTGGCTAGCTCTTCCTTAATTGCATCCATCATCGCTGAGAATAGTTCGTAGCCCTCGCGCTGATATTCAACAAGTGGATCTCTCTGAGCCATCGCACGTAATCCGATACCTTCTTGCAGGTAATCCATCTCATAAAGATGCTCACGCCATTTACGATCGAGAACTGAGAGAAGTACTTTTCTTTCGAGTTCGCGCAAGACTTCAACACCTAGTTCTTCTTCGCGCTTCTTATAAGCAGCTACTGCATCTTCGAGAAGTCGAATCTCCAAGATCTCTGCATCAAGTGCTGAGACTGAACCGAATTCAGAGATGAGATTTTCGGGAGTAAAGGAGACTGGATAAATCAATTTAATTGCAGTCCAGAGCTGAGCAAGATCCCAATCCTCTGCATAGCCCTCTGCGGTCGCAGATCGGACATAAGCGGAGATTGTCTCAGCCATGAAGTCACCAACTTGTGTTCCGATATCTTCGCCTTCGAGAACGAGGCGACGTTCAGCGTAGATAACTTCGCGCTGACGGTTCATGACATCGTCATACTTCAAAACATTCTTTCTAATCTCAAAGTTCTGCGCCTCAACTTGAGTCTGCGCTGAACGAATCGCATTCGAGACCATCTTGGATTCAATTGGTTCATCTTCAGGTAGACCCGCAGCTGCAAGTACACGTTCAACAATTCCAGAGTTGAAGCGGCGCATCAAATCATCTTGAAGTGATAGATAGAAGCGAGATTCTCCTGGATCGCCTTGGCGACCTGAACGACCACGTAGCTGATTATCAATACGTCGAGATTCGTGGCGCTCTGTACCTAGAACGTAGAGGCCACCAAGTGAGATAACTTCCTCATGTTCTTTTTCAATTGCAGCTTTCTGCTTTGCAATCTCATCTGGCCAGGCGCTCTCATACTCAGTTGGATTATCTACTGGAGAGATACCTTTTCTCTGAAGTTCAAAGTCAGCCATGAATTCTGGGTTTCCACCGAGCATGATGTCTGTTCCGCGACCAGCCATATTTGTAGCAACAGTTACAGCGCCTTTAGTACCAGCGCGAGCAACAATCGCTGCTTCGCGTTCGTGATGCTTAGCGTTGAGAACCTCGTGAGGAACTCCTGCCTTCTTCAAAAATGCTGAGAGTTCTTCTGACTTCTCAACGCTGACAGTTCCAACCAAGACAGGTTGACCTTTTCTGTGGCGTTCAACGATGTCGCGAGTTACTGCAGAGAATTTTCCAGTCTCTGATTTGTAGACCAAATCTGGTTGATCGAGTCGCTGCATTGTGCGATTTGTTGGAATTGGCACAACTCCCAATTTATAAATCTGATGGAATTCAGAGGCTTCAGTCATTGCAGTACCGGTCATACCTGAAATAGTTTCGTAGAGGCGGAAGTAGTTCTGCAGGGTAATCGTTGCAAGAGTCTGGTTCTCATCCTTGATATCGATTCGCTCTTTAGCTTCAAGGGCTTGGTGAAGTCCTTCGCTATAGCGGCGGCCCGCAAGCATGCGGCCAGTGTGTTCATCGACGATGAGGAGCTCACCATTCATGACTACATAATCTTTATCGCGCTTAAATAGCTCTTTAGCGCGAACAGAGTTGTTGAGATAGCCAATAAGGGTCGTGTTAGCTGCTTCGTAAAGGTTTTCGATTCCAAGAAGTTCTTCAACTTTAGTGACACCGTCTTCAAGAATTCCGATGGTCTTCTTCTTCTCATCTACTTCGTAGTGAGCGTCACGCTGCAACTTTGTCGCGATATTTGCAAACTCTACGTACCACTTAGTTGCCTTGTCAGCCGGTCCGCTGATAATCAAGGGCGTACGAGCTTCATCGATAAGAATTGAGTCAACTTCATCGACTACGGCGAAGAAGTGATCTCTCTGCACGCAATCTTCGAGAGACCAAGCCATATTGTCGCGTAGATAATCAAACCCAAATTCATTATTGGTTCCATAAGTAATGTCAGAGTTATATGCGTCTCGACGTTCTGCTGGAGTCATGCTGTTCACAATTACACCAACTGTGAGCCCAAGGAATCTATGGATACGACCCATCCACTCGCTATCGCGCTCGGCGAGGTAATCGTTAACGGTAACGACGTGAACGCCTCTGCCAGCTAAAGCGTTGAGATAAGAAGGAAGAGTTGCAACGAGAGTCTTTCCTTCACCGGTGCGCATTTCTGCAATATTTCCACGGTGAAGCGCCGCACCACCCATGATCTGAACGTCGTAGTGACGTTGACCAAGTGTGCGTTTAGCCGCTTCGCGGACAACTGAAAAAGCTTCAGGCAGGAGATCATCAAGGGTTTCACCATTTGATAAACGAGATTTAAATTCTTGAGTCTTAGCGCGAAGTTGATCATCGCTTAAAGGGGTAATGGAGCCTTCGAAAGAGTTGACCTTGTCGACGACCTTGCTTAAGTCTCGAAGGATTTTTCCTTCGCCGGCTCGCATGATGCGGTCGATAATCGAAGCCATGTTCCTACCTTCCAATAGCTAAAAATCTGGTCGGCCCTTTCGAGCCCCCTTATCGTAGAGGTTCTGCAACGCAGGCAGTTACAGCGGCGGAGACCACAATTCCCACGGCACGCAGGGCTCTAGCCGCTTCGCGCAGAGTCGCCCCAGTTGTGACCAGGTCGTCAACGAGTATCGCTCTCCCACTGATAAATCTCAGGGATACCAGAGCCCCCTCTAAATTTTCTGCCCGATCCTTTGCATCTAAATTCGATTGATCTCTGACTTTGCGAATATGGGTCAAGAGCTCTTCTGTCGGCAAACCTTCGCTTTCGCTAATCTTTCTCGAAAGAACTGATACAAATTGGCGACCTCGTTTTCGCGCAACGCTATTTCGCGATGGAATCGGAATTAGAAAATCACATTGACTCTGGACTCGAGCACCATGTAGAGAGTGTAGAAGCGCACTTTCCAAGAGATTATCTGCTAACTCAAGGCTATTCTCTTTAGCAGCAAGCAGAACCCGGCCCGCAATCGGTGAGTACGGTATTGAAGAATAGATTGGGAATGAGATATCCGAACGCGACCAAGTTTTTATTATTCGAGGATGCCAGAATTTTCTACATCCTGAACAGATAGAAATTCCGAGTTGATCGCACCCTAAGCACCGAACCGGAAAGATAAGTTCTCGTAATGAAGATATTGAATTCATCGAGCAATTTTGCTCTAGCTAAAGCGATAAGTTAGAGAGAAAAATTCTCCTGGGGGAAATCACTTGGTGTGACTTTTATTGGCCGCGCGTTGATGGTTTCTCCCGCTCTTAATGGCAAGGTAAGAACGAAATGTGCACCAAGTCCAGGTCTTCCCCATGCATCAAGCTCTCCGTTGTGTAGTCGGGCATCTTCAAGGGCAATTGAAAGGCCGAGGCCTGTACCCCCGCGCACTCGAGCACGAGATGGATCTGCGCGCCAGAATCGGTCAAAGACTCTTATCAGTGCAGATTCATCTAAACCTGTTCCGTGATCTCTTACTCCAATGCCAACTTCCGATTCTGTGGCGACGACATTGACTACAACCGGCTTTCCCTCAGAGTGGTCGAGCGCGTTTGAGAGGAGATTTCGCATAATTCTTTCAACGCGACGGATGTCGGCTTTGATGGTGACTGTTGAACTCCCCGACTCAACTTTGATTTCAGGGGATGTCAGTTCGCTTGCAACATCAAAATCTTTAGCGCATCGCTTTATGAGAGTAATGATGTCGAAATCCACTGGTTCCAAAATTGCAACCTCTGCATCAAATCTGCTGACTTCGAGTAGATCTTCCAGAAGACGCTCAAAGCGATCTAGCTGAGCAACCAGCAGCTCTGAGCTCCGAGATACTAGTGGGTCGAATAATTCTCTCTGGTTGTGAATGACCTCCGATGCCATTCGAAGAGTTGTGAGAGGTGTGCGTAGCTCATGTGTCACATCAGAAACGAAACGTTGCTGGACTCGGGATAAATGCTCAAGACGAGTGATCTGCTGTTCGATTGACTGGGCCATCTCGTTATATGAATTTGCAAGGCTTGCCATCTCATCGACAGATTCAACCTTCATGCGCTGGCTGTAATCTCCGTGGGTAAATTGGTTTGCTACACGAGCTGCCGCTCGAACCGGTCGAACAACTTGTCGAACTACTAGCCAGGTAATGAGCGCGATAAGAAGAATTAGTGCGATACCCGTCAACAAGAGAGAATTCTTGATGAGGTCCATTGTCGCACTCTGGCTCTTTAGCGAGAAGACAATATACATTTCATATCTTCCGCCTGTAGGAATTCTTATCTTCTTACCAACAAAGAGTGAATCTACAGTTGCACCATTGTTATAGCTTGCAAGGGCGTAGCCATATTGAATCTTTGAATTCTTCTGGACTTTTTCTCTTAGATCCTTAGGTATCGAGGTATTGCGAATAATGTTTGAAGACATCTCGTAGGAATTCGTATTGGATTTTGCACTTGGGGATTTCATGAAGATTACTTCTCGTCGTTCCTCATTAATTCCCTGAGTCGATGTGTTGACCACAAACTCTGCCAAAACTCGCTTGCGTTCGGCTACGGACATTCCTCCCGAAACAAGCATCTGATATTCAGCGTTAAAGAATGTATATCTGGATTCTGCTAAAGAGGAACTGAGACTTGTCGAGCGAATTCCATCTGCAAGTCTTGAGTACAAAGCTGAGCCTGTCAGCCATACAACGCCGACCGAGAGCAGAACTGTAGAGAGAATAACTTTCGTAGCGAGAGAGTGTTGAAGCGCGTAACGTATGCCCCTCATATTAGGCAGTGCCGCCCGCCTTATAGCCAACTCCACGCACTGTCATAACAATCTCTGGATGTTCAGCATCATGTTCAATCTTGGAACGAAGTCTTTGAACGTGAACATTTACCAATCGAGTATCTGTGGTTTGACGATATCCCCATACTTCACTTAAGAGCACATCACGGGAAAAGACTCGGCCTGGATCTTTTGCAAGAGCTACCAAGAGATCAAACTCAAGACGAGTAAGTTGAATATTTGTAGAACCTCTACGCACTTCATGGGCAGTGACATCGATGGTGAGATCGCCAATTAGAAGTAACCCAGTGATATCCAAGTTAGTTCTGCGAAGTCTTGTACGAATTCGCGCAACCAGCTCCGCCTTATCGCGGAATGGTTTCTGCATGTAATCATCGGCGCCTGCTTCTAGCCCGCGGACAATATCTTGGGTCTCGCCTTTTGCACTCAACATAACAATTGGGACCATCGACTCTTTTCGAATAAGTCGACAGACTTCAATTCCATCAATTCCAGGGAGCATGACATCAAGTAAGACGAGGTCTGGAGGATTATTTCTAAATACCTCCAGCACCTCATCTCCTCTACTTACAAGGTCAACATCAAAGCCAGAGCTCGTGAGAACAATTCCAAGCATTTCTGCAAGGTCTTGATCGTCATCGACGACCATGATGAGTGTCATGAATGATTAGCGGTTCTTTATGAACCGTGCTCCCATGAGTTGAGGTACATATCCTGTGCTGGTGTAAGTACATCGATTCGTCCACCCATTGAAATGAGTTTTAGTTTCGCAACTTCCTTATCGATATACGTTGGCACTTCATGAACACCTGCAGAAAGATTCTTTGCTTCCTTAACGAGATATTCAGCTGTCAGGGCCTGATCCGAGAATGACATATCCATTACTGATGCTGGGTGCCCTTCTGCTGCTCCAAGGTTTACGAGGCGGCCTTCTGCAAGGAGAAGAAGACGGCGACCATCCTTCATGACATATTCATCAGTTTGGTGGCGCATCTTTGCATTCTTCTTAGTTGAATTCTGCTCAAGCCACGCAACATCGATTTCGATATCAAAGTGACCGGAGTTAGCCATGATTGCGCCATCCTTCATTACTGCAAAGTGCTCATCACGAAGTACATCGCGATTACCCGTCACGGTAATGAATACATCACCAATCTTGGCTGCTTCGACCATCGGCATAACGCGGAAGCCTTGCATCATTGCATCGAGTGCTTTAGTTGGATCAATCTCAGTGATAACAACATCAGAACCCATGCCCTTAGCGCGTTCTGCAACGCCCTTACCGCAGTAGCCAAAACCTGCAACGACTACGACTCGGCCTGCAAGCAAGTAGTTAGTTGCACGGAAAACAGCATCAAGAGTTGATTGTCCAGTTCCATAACGGTTATCGAACATATGTTTTGTATCTGTGTCGTTCACTGCAATCATCGGGAAGGTTAGAGCGCCATCTTTAGCCATCTGGTTGAGGCGGATAACGCCTGTCGTTGTCTCTTCGCAGCCACCAGCAATATTTGGTAGCAACTCTTTACGCGTTGTGTGAAGCGTGTTGACAAGGTCGCAACCATCATCGAATACCTGGTGCGGTTCGATATCAAGCGCTGCGTTGATATGTGAATAGTAGCCATCGCGGTCTACTGAGTTGCGAGCGAATACTGAGATTCCATACTCGTGAACAAGAGCTGCAGCTGTGTCATCTTGAGTTGAAAGAGGGTTTGAAGCACATAGTGCGATCTCTGCACCACCTGCTTTAAGTACGCGCATGAGGTTTGCTGTCTCGGTAGTAACGTGCATGCAGGCTGCGATTCGTACGCCTGTAAATGGCTGAGACTTTTCGAAACGTTCACGGATTTGTGCAAGAACAGGCATGTTGCGCTCTGCCCACTCAATTTTCTTGCGGCCTTCTGCTGCAAGTGAAGCATCAGCAATATCGTGCTTTGGAATTGTTGTTACAGATGTCATTGAAATTTCTCTCCCTAATGTAAAAACGGCTGTTTTTTTCGCTTGACCTTCGGCGTAGGGCTCTACTGTGCTAGTCGGCTATGAAATTAGTTTAGTGGACTGCTGGAAAAAGAGTGAAATAGACCTAACTTCTGATGATGTTAAGTACATCATCACGGACCTTCTCCATGCGGGCTGGGGTAGAAGCCTCAACGTTGAGTCGAAGGAGGGGCTCTGTATTGGATGCGCGAAGGTTAAACCACCAATCTTTCGCATCAACTGTTAATCCATCGAGGTGGTCAATGACGACTCCTTCCTTGCTTCCATAAAGATCCTCGATTGTCTTCATGGAGTTACTTGAATCCTCGACAGCCGAATTGATTTCACCGCTGGAGTGGTATCGATTAAATTCCTTAAGTAGAGATGAGAGAGCTTTTTCGCTTTCGCCGAGCGCTGCAATTGCATGAAGCGCTGCAAGCATTCCGGAATCGGCTTTCCAGAAATCTCTAAAGTAGAAGTGGCCAGAGTGCTCTCCCCCAAATACGGCGCCACTATCTGCCATTAACTTTTTGATGTACGAATGTCCAACTCTGGATCGAATCGCAGTTCCACCATTCTCCTCAACAACTTCTTTCACTGCACGGGAAGAAATCAAGTTATAAATAATATTTGATGCTGGATACTTCTTTAATTCACGCGTGGCGATGAGAGATGTAAGCGCAGATGGATTTACAAGCGCACCTTTCTCATCTACAAGGAAGCACCTATCCGCATCGCCATCGAAAGCTAGTCCAATATCGGCTCCATGCTTCTTGACCGCTTTCTGCAGGTCTACAAGGTTTGCTGGATCGATTGGGTTTGCTTCGTGATTTGGAAAGGTTCCATCTAATTCAAAGTACATCTCAATAACTTCAGCGTTAAGTCGTTTAAATACCGCAGGGGCGGTATATCCACCCATGCCATTTCCGGCATCAATGACAATTTTAAGTGGTCGAATATTTGATACATCGACTAGAGCCAAAAGATGATCTACGTACTCATCCAATAGGTTCTGGCTCTTCTCCACACCAATATTGCGCATCGCCATCGCG
>Ga0315904_10006900_pt1 | contig 15387 bp, 11 predicted proteins | sample LakEriMetagenome_6_FD_203529 | JGI IMG/M metagenome (GOLD analysis project Ga0315904, IMG submission 203529) | Freshwater fungal communities from buoy surface, Lake Erie, Ohio, United States - Buoy 12 MA120 | ecosystem: Environmental > Aquatic > Freshwater > Lake | place: USA: Lake Erie, Ohio... | reverse complement strand
TCGGGAAGGCCGCTCCAGCCGGGGGGGATCAGGCAGTGAATCTCGATATCGGAGTGCGCGGCGAGTGCCTGAAGGAGCCCTTTTATGTAGCGTGTGATCCCTGTATTTTCTGCCAGGACAAAGGGACAATGAAGCAAGACACGCATCTCAGAATCCTATCATAAAACTGGCGCTTGACTCTGGGAAGGCTTAGAGTTATAATTATGCGACATCTTAGGCCGTGTCGAAGGATAAACCATGCGAATTTCTCGTCGCAATAAACATACCCATGTCGGTGTAGCTGCCGCAATCATGATGACATCTGGTATCGCTGCCGTGGCTGCGGACTGGCCCCAGCTTCGTGGAGACACGCAGCGAACGGGCGTTTCTGCAGAGGCAATCAAGCCACCATTGGCAGTGCTATGGCGTTTCACTGGAGGCGCACAGAACAACAACTTGACCTCTCCTGTGGTCGTAGGCAATACTGTCTACTACACGACCCGCGCTAGCGCTCAGCAGGGGGGGATTCTCTACGCGCTGGATACACGAACCGGAGCTAAGAAGCTTTCGTTCCCGAACGATCCCAATGGGTTGCCGGGGGGATCTTACTTCACCACGAGCGCTACCTATGACAAGGGGCGTTTGTACATCGGGTCTTCTAGTGGAACCCTCTATGTCTTGGATGCGACCACGCTCAAAGAAGTCGGTGGTCCCTTTCAGCTCGGACGGCGCATTGAGTCTGCACCCATCGTGGAGAACGGAACCCTTTACTTTGGTTGCAACGATGGGACGTTCTATGCGCTCGATGCCCAGACGGGGGAGAAGCGCTGGACCAAGATGGATGTCCGCAACCGCCGCACCGTAGGATATGCCTACGCCGCCGGCGAGGGCGTGAGCTCCGCTCCTCTTCTGGCGGGGGACATGATGCTCTTCCAGACCTCGGACAACCAGGTGCACGGGCTCAAGCAGGCCACGGGCAACTTCCGCTGGAAGACCCGTCTTCCCTATGCCTTCCTGCCCAATGGGATGACATTTGCGGGGAGCAGTGTCTTTGTGGCGACAGGTCCTTCGCTCTATGCGCTCTTGCCTGCCTCTGCCTCGGAGCGCTGGCACCGTAACCTGCCCAACGACATCCAGGCGGCTCCCGTTGTCTCGAATGGGATTGTCTATGTTGGCTGTAAAGATGCCAAGGGTGATGCGGGCCTTCTCTATGCCATCAAAGACAATGGCCGCACTCTTTGGAAAGACCCCGTTGCACTGCCGTTTAACCCCATGGGTGCCCCTGTGGTATCCGGTGAGGTGATCTATGTGCCCGGCCAGCGTGGCACTGTCATGGGGGTTGATAAGAACGATGGTCAGGTGCTCTGGACCTACCGGATTCAGCCTGCAACGAATCGAGCAAATATCAATCCTGGCACCGAGACGGCGATCATGTCCCCCCTTGCTCTCTCGGGAGGAACTCTTTACGCTCTCTCTGCCGATGGCTCTCTGACTGCTTTCCGTGCCGATGCACCCGATTCCAGTGGCCCTGTGATCAATGAGCTTTCTCCTAAACCAGGGACAGCACTTAATGGTAAGCCGCCCTTTGTGATCAGCGCAAAGCTGATTGACGATGGCTCTGGGCTAAATCCCGCCACGATCACCGCATCGCTAGACGGTAAAGATATCACAGCGGTCTATGACAGTAAGCTGAGCCGGATTCGGTACACCACTCAGTCCTCAGGGCGTATTGTGGATCCACCGCTTGCGGATGGTCGGCACGAAGTCACGCTCCGCGCCAAAGACTGGCGTGGCAATGAGACTGTGGAGACCTGGTCCTTTGTCGTAGACAACAGCCTGCCGGTTCGTCCCACTTCCTCGGCTCCTAGCTCCACTCGTGGGGGGGGGCTTGGTTCTGGTGGGGCAGGAAAGGGTGGAGGTGGCTAGCCGCCGCCTTGGATTCTGGGCGGGCGAAGGCAGCAGTCTTCGCCCGCTTCGTTTTTTACCATGACTTACTTTACGGCAGAGACCTCTTCTTTTCTGGCTTGCCACCGTCTTGCGGAGGCGATGCTCCCGCCGCCACGCCTGCGGGCACTTCTTGAGGCATCCGGAGGCGATCCCGAGGCGGCTCTGGCATCGCACACAGGGCTTACCCCGCGCCAGATCGAGCGCCTGGAGCGTGCCGCAAAAGCGACCCCTAACCCACGTGTGTGGGAGCAGGCACTTGCGTGGGACGTGACGGCCCTCGTCTGCACCAGTCCGGACTATCCTCAAGACCTAAGGCACTTTGACGACTCTCCGCCGATTCTTTTTGTGCGTGGTAAGCTGCCAGCGACGCCGGGTCTCGCCATTGTGGGCTCTCGTCGCGCGACAGGCTATGGCAAAGGCCAGGCGGTACGCTTTGCCCAGGTATTTGCGGAGGCCGGGTTTACGGTGGTCTCGGGAGGTGCAGCCGGAATAGACACGGCGGCGCACAAGGGCACGCTGGAGGTCGGAGGAGCCACTATCGCCGTGGTGGCCTGTGGGCTGGACTATATCTACCCGGCGGAGAACCGACAGCTCTTTGAGCAGCTGGTGGCGCAAGGGGGAGCGATTGTCAGTGAGTTTTCCGTGGGCACCAAGCCCGAGCCCTGGCGCTTTCCCGCCCGAAACCGAATTATTGCGGCACTCTCGCAAGTTACTGTGGTGATTGAGTCGCCGGAGCAGTCGGGAGCGCTGATCACGGCTCGCAACGCCGCTGAGTACGGGCGCGATGTCTGGGTGGTGCCAGGGCCGGTGGACACGGGGCGCTCACGAGGGGGCCATCGCCTCGTCCAAGACGGAGCCTCGCTTGCCGACAGCCCAGAGGATATACTAGAGGCGCTGGCGGTAATGCCTCGGGCGATAAACCTGGCTTTGCCGCTGGAAGTCGAAGAGAGAGTGCCCGAGCAAAAGCCGCTCCCGGAGCTTCCGCCCGATGAAGCGGCGCTCCTGACACAGCTCTCTAGCATGGCAAGTGGCTTGGATGATGCCGCCGAGGCAGCGGGCCTAGCGCCCGCGCAGGCGCTGGTGGCCGCGACGATGCTAGAGATGAAGGGGCTGGTTCAGCGCCAGCCAGGCAATCAGTTTCGACGATCCTAAGAGGAGAATACAAAGGAAATACAATGGCAGCAAGTAAGAAAAAACCGGCACTCTCGCCGGCAGCAGCAAAGATTTTAGAGCAGTACCGTAGCTCAGGACAGCCCAAACCTGGCAACACCGCGGGAACATCGGGCGATGAGGGCAACGCAAGCAAGCCCACTCCCGCTGCGCCGCCTGCCGCCGCCCGGCTTCCCAAAGCCTCAGGACGCGGGAAGTAGCAGAGGAGAGATCGAGGAGAGGTCGAGGAGAGGTCTTAGTAGGGCCGGGTGACTTTCACCGTCATCTGGCTCGTTGTGCGGGCGGCATTGGGGTCGCCGAGCAAGAGAAAGAAGTCTGTACCCCGGCGGGAGCGCTGCGAAAACGCCATGTAGAAATTCGTGCCAGTCTGGGCCCCGACATTGGCAGCATTGCCCGTTCCATTTTGCGAGAGCAGACGCGCGGAGATGGCACGCAGGGTGTCAATGCGGTAGGTACCCGTTGCGATAACCTGCTGCGTGGTCACGCCCCCACGCTGCTGCTGGCTGTAGGATGTCCGAATAGAAAAAGGCTTGCTCACCAGAAAACCCTGCGCTAGACTCAGGCTGCGGGTTGGCTGTCCGCCTTGTGTGCCGCTACGGTAGCGCAGTCCTCCGCCTTGAAAAAGAGTTCGCTGGTTCCAGGAAAAGCCCCCTCCCGCCAGTCGGTCGCGGAAGTAGTTGCTGGTATCTTGCTGGCGGCGACCGTCGTCAAGGCTGATATCGAGACCGAAGCCATCGCGGGTATTGACTCCCATGTCAAGGGAGATACTCTCGTTGAAAAAATCTCCTGTGGTAAGCCGCTTGTTGGAGGTATAGTCGCAGTCCACATCATAGGAGAGTAAGCGGCCACGGTCGAGCTGGTTACGGATTCCCATACTCGCGGACCAACCCTGCCGGTTGCGGTCCTGTACAAGGCCAAGGTCGGTGATAAAGTCCTCGGAGAGATAGGAGCTTGAGAGGCGATAGCGCGGACGGCCGGGCGCTCCTCGGCTACTGAGCGTCACATCACCCGCACCGCCTTTCTGTACGCCCCCTTGCCAAGACTGGCTCCGGGCAAACGAGACACTATTGCGCTGGGAGCCCTCAACCCAGCCGTAGGTTCCCGACGCACGCACCACGCGGTTACTCAGCCGATCCGCACGGTTGTCGCTGGCAGCATAGACACCATACTCGCTAAAAAGACCGACGGCCTGACGGAGCGCCAGTGCCCCACTCGTGCGGTCTGCTTCACCCACCTGAGACTGTGAGCTCACAAGCCCGATCGAGGTCGGCCCCTCGCGACCAACCACCTTCAGGCCTTGGTCAAACTGTCCGATGCGCCGTGAGTAGAAAACCTCACTAGAAGGCAGAAACTCATTTCCTTCGGCGAAAAATGGGCGGCGATCCGGCACTTGCTGCTCGTTGTAAGAGAAGTTAACATTGGCAACATCCTGCTCGACCGTCTGGAAGTCTGGGTTGACCGCCAGAAGGCCGGTGACCGTGGTGCTAAAGGGATACTTGACATCAACCCCCTGTCGTGCCCGTGCGCCCTCTGTGGAGGCTGTGGTGAGGCTGTAGGGCAAGATCACCGTGGGGGGGCGCTGGTCGGGCATGGGCTGCGCGAGGCGTAGCTCGGGGAGGAACTGGGCGCGGGAGAAAAACGACTGGCCTTCAGGCGGCAGGGCGGGCCAGATCATCTGGTTGCCTTCTCGGTTGAGGGAGCGAGCAAGCTGGAGCCCAAATGCCTTTGACTTCGCGGGGTGGCGCAGGAGCTGAAAGGGAATCGCGATCTCGCAGGCCCAGCCCTTGTCATCTGGCAGAGGCTTTGTGGCCGCCTTCCAGTCACCTGACCAGGTAATATTGCTCGCAGTTCCTCCCTCAAGGTGCTCTACCTGGGTTCCTAGCGCGTTCACTGAGAAGCTGGAGACCCCACGGCGCAGGTTCTGACTGTCAATGACGACCGTCACATGGTCATCGCCCTCGACGGCAGAGCTTCCACGCTGGGTCTCACTGGCGCGCATCAGCTCCGGGTGCTCGTCTTGGCAGATAAAGGCGATATAGAGGGTCGCTCCATCGGTAGTCACCCAAGCCTCGGTCTGCTCGACAATGGGAGCATTGCCGGTAAATCGCACAAAGTCTCCTGCCTTGAAGGCGCTCTTCCAGCAGACATCGGAGAGATCGCCATCTATCTTGGGGGCTGTTTTTGTGGTGGGAAGCGCGAAGCTCTCCCGCTGTGCGGGGCCTGATGCTCCGGCGGGGCCACTCATGAGAAAGGCGACGAGTGCACAACTCGCCGCCTGGAAACCTTTGCTATCCATGCTGGGATACTTTACGCGTTTCTGCGACTTGAGTTCCCAAAAGTTACTTTGTGATCATCCGTGTGCAAAATCCTGCCGATAAAAGCAAAAAACCTAACATCGCCGCGGCTATCTTGATTTGAGCAGATCGCGAATCTCGGTGAGGAGCACTTCTTGTGCAGGTGAAGCAGCAGGCTCTGCGGCAGCTTCTTCCGCTTGCTTTTTCTTCAAGGCATTGATGGCCTTGACGACCATGAAGACAGCAAAGACTAGGATCAGCGTATTCACGGCGACGGTCATAAACTGGCCATAGCCTAGCGCAACCACACCTGCCTTGCGTGCTTCGGCAAGGGCGACAACGCCATCTTTCGCTTTTGCAACAAGATCTGTGTAAGCGGGTGCATCTCCGCCTTTGAGAATAACATAGGAGTTGGCCCAGTCGGCTTTTCCCAATAGTCCTGTTAGCGGAAGAACCATCTCATCAATAAACGATTTTAGAATAGTGCCAATGGCTCCTGCGGCCAGCACACCCACGGCGAGGTCTACAGCGCTCCCCGATCCCACAAAGTCACGAAATTCTTTTACAAGTGACATCGATATTTCCCTTTAATTTGGCCTCTTTTAAGGCACCGTTGCATCAGATGGTTGATTGTACAAGAAATGTTCCCAAGATTGGAATATTATGATGTTACTATAAAGGCTGCACCGGCTTCAGTGAGCTCTCGGGCGCGGGTGCGGGTGGCAGCTTCGGCATAAACACGAACGAGCGGCTCCGTGCCGGAGGGCCGCAGGAGCAGCCAAGAGCCATCGGTGAAGTCGAGCCGGGTGCCATCGCGGCGACGGATCGCGGCGATCTCTGCGCCGGCAAGGTGGGTCTCTCGAAAGCCCTGAAGCGCGGTATGAATACGGTGCATCTGGGCGGGTGTGGGCCGCAAGTTGATGCGAAGATACTCATGGGGTCCCACCTCTTCGGTGATCTCGGCAAGCAGTTCCATCAGGGATTTCCCCGAGATTGCGACGGCCTCAAGGATGAGTAGCGCTGACAAAACAGCATCACGCTCTGGCAAGTGGCCTGCGACACCAAAGCCCCCTGACTCTTCGCCTGCGAGCAAGATATCCTCCGTGAGCATCTTCTGGCAGAGAAACTTGAAGCCAATGGGGGTCTCGATCAGGGGCAGGTTGTGCGCGGCGCAGAGCTTGTCTATCATCCGGGTCGTGGAAACCGTGCGGACAACGCTGCCTTTACCGTCACGGGTGCGAATGAGATGACGCAGGAGCAGGGCAAAGAGCTTGTGGGCATCCACAAATGCGCCGGATGAATCGCAGGCACCCAGTCGATCCCCATCACCATCTAGGGCGAGCCCCAGCATGGCTTGTGCGGCAGGTACGGCGGTAAAGAGGGCCTCCAGGTTCTCAGGAGTCGGATCGGGGGTAACCCCACCAAAGAAGGGGTTGCGTTCGGTGCGAATCTCTTGAATCGCAACTCCCGCCGGAGCCAGCAGCTGGGTCAGGTAGCCGGCCGCCGCGCCATGGAGCGCATCCACCACCACGGGGCCCACCGCCGAGAGCTTGTCGAGCGGAACAAAGCGAGCGCAGTGTGCCAGGTAGGGAGCCGCCAGATCCGTGACCTCGACCGCTCCGCCCTCCGTTCGGGCCGTACCCCCGCTCATGAGCAGCTCGCGCAGCTTCTCCTCAATCCGGGCGGTCATCTCAGGGGAGGCGGGGCCACCGTAGTTGGCCTTCACCTTTAAGCCCGAGAAAGACGCGGGGTTATGACTCGCAGTGACCACAATCCCCGCTGCGGCTCCAAAGAAGCGGCAGGCAAAACTGACGGTAGGAGACGGACAAGCGCTTCGGGAGAGGCGTGCACGCAGTCCATTGGCCGCAACCACTTCCGCTGCCGCACGGGCCAGGAGATCGGACTGGGAGCGGGTGTCGTAGCCGATAATCACGCCCTCGCCAGGCACGGCATCGGACTTGACCCAGTCACAGAGCGCTTGGGTGACGAGGCGGACATTCTCAAAAGTCACATCGTCGCCCAAAATGCCCCGCCAGCCGTCGGTGCCAAAGCGAATCCCTGCCCGCTGGACTTCACTCTGGCTCGGCAGGTGCGCCACCACGGACGCAATCACGGCATCGGCCCCTACCACGGCTCCAGGGCGGACTCTGGCCCCGGCACGAACCGTACAGTGGTTGCCCAGAATGCTCCCTCGAACCTCGGTCTGCTCCTCCAGAACGCAGCCACGCCAGATCACGGAGTCTTCAATCAGTGCTCCCTCGCCAATGAGGCAGCGGGAGCCAATGACCACGGTTCCCCGAATCTGTGCCCCACGCCCCACATCCGTATGGTGGTTGAGGAAGACGCGTCCCCGGATCTCCGCCGTCGGGTGAATCGTCGCACCTTCTCCCACCCAGACTCCCTCGCGCACCTCGACTCCCTCAATCCGCGCCTCGACACGCTGCTCCAGCACATCGGACTGGGCACGCTGGTAGTCGGTGAGCGTCGTGATCGAGCGCCAGTAGCGGTCTTGGGCGACGCAGCCATAGACGGGTGCTCCTTCCGCCACCAGCTGAGGAAAGAGCTGGCGCTCAAAGGAGAACTCCGTGCCCGTGGGGATGCGGCGCAGAATATCGCGGCGGATCACATAGATTCCCGCATTGATCGTGTCCGTGGCGACCTCACCCACGGGTGGCTTCTCCGCGAAAGCCAGTACACGGCCCTCGGCATCGCGCACCACCGCCCCGTAGCGCGAGGCATCCGGCACCGTCGCTAGCAAGATCGTCACTGCCGCCTCTTTCTCTTCGTGGAAAGCGATTAAGGCACTGAGATCGGCATCGGTGAGCACATGGCCATTGAGCACGAGAATATTCTTGCCCACCAAGCGATCCGAAACGGCGCGCACCGCTCCCGCCGTTCCCAAGGGAACCTGCTCCCGGTGGTAGCGCAGAGTCAGGCCTAGCTCCTTACCCTCTTCAAAGCGGCTCTCAAAGACCTCAGGAAGCACCTGGAGACAGAGAATCGCATCGGAGATACGATGGCGCTTAAGAAGCTCTAGCGAGTACTGCACCAGTGGTTTTGCCACGATCGGAAGCATGGCGCGCGGGGTTCGCGCCGTCAGCGGATAGAGGGGAGCGCCGCGTTCCCCTGCGAGAATGACAGCCTGCATTACCCGTATTGTACACCAGCTAGAACAATCACGAGAAAACTGGTAATTTTTTCAATGATTTATTTACCTGGGTATGGCAAATATAAAATACAGAGCACCGAAGAGAGAGATCGGGCTCTCGGCTGCAAGGAGACAGAAGATCTTCCATCAGCCGTGGAGAGAGAAAACAGGAGGGATACAGCCCCATGGGCGTTTATACTAATAGCGGAGTGTCATCAGACAGCCAAGTGAAGCTCACCAAGCGTGAGGTCGAAGTGTTGTCTTTAGTCATCGAAGGTAAGTCGAGCAAAGAAGTTGCCGACCAGCTCTATGTCAGCAAGCGGACAGTGGACTTCCACTTGGCCAATATCTACAGCAAGCTGAGTGTTACGAATAGGCTCCAGGCCTTCCGCGAGGCAACTCGTCGCGGCCTGCTTGCCTATCCGGGTAGCGGAAACCCACAGTAGTTCCGATTTGCACGAGAGCCCCCGTGTTGCGCCAGCGGCATGGGGGCTATTTTGATGGTGACTTCGCTTTCCCTTTTTTCTTTTCTTCCTTCATACGCTCCACATAGATCTCAAGCATTTCTCTGCCATGACCTTGGCTTAGTTCTTGGATACGCTGTTGACCAACCGGTGGAATTTTATTCCAGTCTCCCCCCGACTCTTGAACGGCTTTGCGGATCACTTGATCGGTGTCTTCCGTTTGTTTCTGATAGTACTCTTTTTCCGTGATACCAGGAGACGGATTGACTTTGGGCTGCACAGATGCGGGTACGGAAGAGAAGATCACAATGATAACAATCAGGATCACCGCGCCAAGTGCCACGGGGGTTCCGTAGGCTTCGATCCAGGAGCGCTGTTTAGGCAGAGGAGTTTCATCTTTCATTTTGTGGTCTCTTGAAGAGTGGTATAGCGGTCTAGGGAAAGCTCCGTTATCGTCTGAAGCTGACCACTGGGCCAGCGAACCGTAAGGCGCTCTATCTTGGTGGCCGCCCCTAAACCAAAGTGGACGCGTGCATCAGACGAGGACATGTAGGAGCCATCAGCGTGGCAGTGGCGGACAATCTTGCGGCCCTCTAGCTCAAGGGTGACAAGGGCACCGTAGGCATCCCGATTTTGGCCCTTGCCCACGAGCTTTAGGCCCAGCCAGTGGCTCTTACTACGACTCTCGTTGTGGAGAAGTAGGGGCTCTCCTTCGGCATCCACGATAAGCACATCTATCTGTCCATCATTGTCGAAGTCACCTGTGGCCAGTCCTCGCCCAACAATAGGTTTCTGAAGATCAGGGCAGCGCTTGCTGATATCGTCAAAGCGAGCGTAGCGGTTGGCTCCGAGGCCTTTGTTTTGAATGAGCTGGGATGCCTGACGAAAAGTTGTGCTCGTGTCTATCTCCGCGATATTGTCTTGTACATGCCCATTGGCTACGATCACATCGAGCCAGCCGTCGTTATCGAAGTCAAGAAAACGAATCCCAAAGGCGACAGATGGCGTGGTCGTGCTACCAATGCCTGCGGGGTACGCCATGTCGGAGAAAACTTTACTACCTTCGTTGTGATAGAGCGACTTGGTCTCGTTCTGAAACGTGGCGACAAGAAGATCAAGGCGGCCATCATTTTCGACATCGCCCCAGTCGGTGCCCATCCCACCGTGCACATTTCCATCACGATCGTAAGCGGTTCCTGCTGTGGTTGCGAGATTGGTAAAGCCGCTGGAGCCTTCTTGGAGAAGGTCCCCTGAGATCTCATCGTTTGCGAAGGCGATGTAGGGAGCGGTCTCATCCTCAGGGAAGAGTGCGGCCACGCCGAGACCGCGCCCCGTCGAGGCTTTTAAAACAATCCGCTGCGCTTTTCCAGTGGGAGAAAAACGGTAGAGAGCTGCGGGAACGGGGGTGTAGCTACGAGGGCCACAAGACGTCAGGATCATCTTGCCGGACTTGTCTTTTGCCTCACAGAGCTGCTTGATGCCAGGTTCGGGGCCAAAAATCGCGTAGTTACAGACAACAAGATCAAGCTGCGAGGATCGCCTGCGCGGCACGAAAGCCGCTGATGTTCCCCACGTTTCGGGGGACAGCCCTTGGGCGACCGTGACATCGGTGAAGCTCTTGCCCCCAATGTTGTGCAGGAGCCGACCCTCACGCCAGCCGGTGAGATAGAGATCCGAAAAGCCGTCTCCGTCGTAGTCCCCGACAGCACAGCCCAGAAAGTGCCCGGACAGCGCCCCAATACCCGTCGTTTCTGAGACATCGACAAACTTTCCCTTACCATCCCCCTTAAAAAGTGCAGGCTTGGGGCCGACGAGCAAGATATCAAGGTTGCTATCGCCGTCGTAGTCTAAAAACGCGCACCCGTTGCCGATGGTCTGGAGGATATTTAAAGGGCGCTTGCCCGGGATCTCCCACTGGTAGCGTATCCCAGACTCCGCAAGGACACTCCGAAAGAGCGGCGCTTCGCGAGTGGCGCCTTCTTTTGCTTTAGGGCAACCCGCAAGCAAAACTCCCCCTCCGGCTATCGCCAGAGAGGAAGTCAGCAGTGCCTGTAAACGATGTTGGTTAGCGCGGTGCACCGCCGCTATAACCTCCCTGGCTTCCGCCATAGCCACCGGGGCGGCTTCCGCCGTAGCCACCGCCGTAACCGCCGCCATAGCCGCCACTCTGACCGGGTGATCCTACACGTGGGGCACCACTGGTGTTTTGTTGTTTATAGCTAGCGGAATAGTTTGCTGCGCTCATGCCTTTGTGCTTCATCTCTTCTTCTTTTGAAACTCCAGCAGGGATAGGAGGCTCTGCGAGGAAGACTTTGTAGAGAACTCCTAATAGAAGAATCGCTCCGATTGCTGCCAGAGCAATCCAAAGGGGTTTTATTTCACTTTTCATTGTTTGTTTTAAGGCCTTTCTTGGTTGTTTTGAGACTCTGTCTCAGAGACTGCCAAAACGACGGATCGCTTCCCGACGGATTGCATCCGCCTCACTTGCTCTGTCTTTTTGACGGTAGTACTGGATGGCGTTTTGGTAGCCAGATTTTTGATTGGGGTGATCTGCAATCTCCATGAGTAGATCCACTTCTTCTTGTTTACTTCGCCGCCGCTGGTCATAGATCTGTGTTGCTTCTGCGGCTTCTTTTTCATTCCCTGCGGCTCGCTCAGCTTTAGCAAGGCGAAGGTATGCGATATCGCTGCTAGGGTCCATGGCAATGGCCTGTCGAAGCTCCGTGACGGCGACGGGCCAGTCTTGGCGACGGAGCGCCAGGAGGCCACGAACATAGTGTAGGGTGGGCTGGACGAGAGGGTCGCGGTCGGCCTCATCGAGGTGCTTCTCTACCTGAGCCGGATCAAACTTTGCATCGTCCGTATCTGTCAGGAGCGCCGCCATACGTGCATGTGTCTGTGTATCCTCAGGCGAGAGAGCCAAGAGCTGAGCGCCACAAGCCAGGGCCTTATCGCGTTCCCGCCGCGCCACCAGCATCTCAAAGCGCTTTGAGAGAAGAGCGATGCTCTCCGGCTCTTTTTCCAGTGCTTTTTCAATAAGTCCTAGCAGCTCGTTGGTGGTCCGCCGAGGGCCAATCTCCGCTTGCTGTCTCTGCTGAACGTCCAAAAGAGTGCGCTCACCTGGTGTTGGGTTTTGCTGTTGTTTCTGGATGGCCGCAAGAAGCTTTTGGCGATACATCGGCATTTTCTCGCGCTGGAGGTCGCTGATCTGGGCATAGTCCACAGAGGCTTCGCGGATACGTCCCAGGGAGAGTAAGGCATTGCCCCGCGCCTCTAGGGCACCTGGGTTGTTCTGTCCATGCCGCACGGCAAGACGCGCCAGCGCGAGAGCTTCTTTCCCAAAACCAAACTCTGTCAGGTCGTTGGCAGCGAGAATGAGTGCCTTGGGAGAGTCGAGTGCGGCTCCAATAGCGCTGGCATAGTGACGTAGCGTTGGCTCCGGCTGACCACGCTTTGCCATGAGATGTGCCATCTGGCGATGTGTGTCTTTGTTCTTGGGGTCTTTGACGAGCTGATCCCGTAGCTGGCGAGCTGCCTCGGCATCTTTCTGGCGCTCTTCGTAGATTTTCTGCCAGCGATTGACTTGCGTGGTCTCTCCTGCAAGGCGATAGGCCTCTAGCAAGTACTTGGCTCCCAGTGGCTCGCTTGGCGCTAAAGTATCGGCTTTCGCAAGTAGAGGGAGCGCTTGGGCGACTTGCTTTCGCAGAAGCAAGGCCCGGCCCAGAAGACGCATGCTCTCTGCATCCTCGGGGCGAGTGCTCTGTAGCTTACGGAGAAGCCCCTCCGCCTCGGTGAGTGACTCTGGTTTGGTGGTGTCCAGCAGTAGCCCGGCAAGCGCTCGGGAGAACTCACTCTGCTCTGGGGCAAGACGCACGGCTTCACGGAGCGAGCCGATAGCGGCCTCAGGATTACTTTTAGTCTCCAGGCGACCCAGGTAGGCATGGGCATCGGCGTTTTGAGGATCCGCTTTGAGAGCTGCAAGTACCGCCTCGCGCGCTCCCCCCGCATTGAAGAAGTAGTCGCGCACTTTGGCAAGGAGTGTCCAGGCATGACTATTCTGGGAGTCCAGCCGGATCGCTGTCTCTAGCTCCTCTTGGGCGCGCTCCATCGAGTTTTGCGAGCCGTAGAACTCACCGAGTAGGGCGTGTCCCTCGGAGCTACTGGGGTGGCTCCTCACAAACTCCTGGAGATAGCCCTGCGCACCCGTGACACGCCCCGTTGCCATCAGTACATCCGTCCAAGCGCGACGGATTCGAACTTCATCGGGACTCAGCCCTGCGGCACGCTCGAGAATGCCCAGAGCTTCCTCGGAGCGGCCAGCCGCCTGTAGACGACTCCCAAGGTGGTAGAGATAAATAGGGTCGTCTTGGTGGGAGGGAAACCCTTTTTCTAGCTCAGGCAGGGACAGACGTACCGCTTCCCGTTCTCGGAAGGAGGGAAGGAAACGGGCGGCACGCCACCAAAGAACCCCGGCGAGAGGCACTAGAAGGAAGGCGAGGGTTGTAACCAAACGACGCTGACGCATAGGAGATCAAAAATTGGGGGAAGCAATCGCTTCCCCCTTTTCTTACCAGAAAGTACAGGTGTACCTCCTGGTAGACGAACTAGCGGTTATGCCAGATATCGTCTGGCGTACCGATCTTAACTGCAAGCTTGCCACCCTGTATCGCCTTAGCATGACCATCTGCAAAGACAAAGTTACCCAGACCACTGTGCGGGAATAACGGACGACGGCTACCGTTGTTGTTGATTCCTGTGGCGATATTCCACTCACCCTTGCCATCGCCCGGCATTGCCATGTCCCAGTCCACCGTTGCATCCCAGGTCGGATCGCCTGGATCCTTTTTCCAGGTGTCTGCCTTGAAGCGGTAAGGCCCACAGTCCGCAGGGTTGTTGGCTGCGGTGCCATTGCGTGTACCACAGTAGGCAGAGCCATCAGCATAGTTGGGATCAATTCCTGGCGAAGTCCGTCCCGACTTGGCCGCTTCTCCGATCATCACGAGGTTTGCCGGCTCCGTAATAGCAGCCATGCCTATGCCACCATTGTTCCAGTTTCCATTAGGTGCCTGAGCCCAGCGGTTGGCGAAGTGCGCTTGGTTGTAGCCATAGCTCGTTACCCCAATACGGGTGCTGGGACAGATCAGAATGCTATTGTTGGTAGCATTACCGTTGTACATGGATGTCCCGTTCCTCTGGATATAAGGGTTGAGCACCCAGCGCCACATCGTGCTCCCATCGGGCTCACCCCAGCCACACATGTAGGTCTCATCGTAGTCCTGAATATACATCATGGACGCGGTGCCGATTTGCTTCAGGTTGGAGAGGCAGCTGATGGAGCGTGCTTTCTCACGGGCCTGGGCAAAGACCGGGAAAAGAATCGCGGCGAGAATCGCGATAATCGCGATCACCACGAGGAGTTCAATGAGCGTAAACGCTCTACGGTTGCGAAACATTGCAAAGTACCTCACATTAGGTTTGGAATTTGGTGTCTGATCTTCTTTTTTTCTTACGTCGAGTCCCGGATGATTAGAGTCGGCGGGAAACGCTTCACTCTCGTCTCGGCTTTGACGCTTTTCTTCTCTATAAGATTCGCGAGGCCCTGCACGACGGCTTCTCCGATCTCGTGCATGGGCTGCCGTATGGTCGTTAGACCTGGTGTCATGTACGAGGCGATGGGCCAGTCGTCGTAGCCGATCACGGCGATGTCTTCTGGGACGCGCCGCCCCAAGTCACGCGCTGCTTGAAGGGCAGCCAGCGCGATACCGTCGTTGCCGGCAAAGATCGCTGTGGGGAGAGAAGCCTGCTGCAAGCGCTGTTCGACCGCTGTATACACGACTTCCTTGTGAAACGAGTGCGCGATGAAGTCGTGCTCGCTCGGCTCCACTCCCCACTCACGGAGAACTTGCTCAAAAACCATGCGCCGCACTTGCGTGCTCTCCTGGTTCGGAGCGCCGATCGCATACACAATCTTGCGGTGCCCGCGCTCCCAAAGATGCTGCATCCCAAGCCGCATTCCCGCCCAATTGTCCACGTCCACACAGATCGCCGCATCGTCTTCGTAGGAATCTCCGGCTCCCACAACTCCTAGGGGAACCCCGACGCTTTTCAGGCGCTTGGGAAGATCCTGCCCGAGCCGGGGGGCGATCATCAGCATGGCATCAGGCCGCTGCGCTCGAATATGATGCTCGATGTCTTGGTCGGTGCTTGCTGCGGTAAAAAACGTGATATTGTAGCCGCGCTGCCGTGCTCCTGCAAAGACGCCCGCGAGAACTCCGGCGTAGTAGTTATTGTTCACGATCTCGGACTGCTCATCGCCTACCAGAATCCCCATCATGTGGGTGCGCTTGCGTACGAGGCTCCGTGCGACGGCATTGGGATGGTAGTT
>Ga0315904_10006899_pt1 | contig 15388 bp, 12 predicted proteins | sample LakEriMetagenome_6_FD_203529 | JGI IMG/M metagenome (GOLD analysis project Ga0315904, IMG submission 203529) | Freshwater fungal communities from buoy surface, Lake Erie, Ohio, United States - Buoy 12 MA120 | ecosystem: Environmental > Aquatic > Freshwater > Lake | place: USA: Lake Erie, Ohio... | reverse complement strand
TGCCAGTCGCCCACGCGTTCGTAATGCGAGACGAGGCTCTCCCCGTCCCAGCGGTGGAGCGCATAGGTCGGCGGCTCGGTGGTGATGAGCTCGCGGTCATCCGGCACGTTCTGGTCGATCGGCGTCAGATCCATCGCCACCAGCGGCGCGCAGGACGGGGTGACGCCGAGCGGGATGCCGGCAAAGCTGGTGGTGATCTGGCGGTGCAGGTGCCCGCAATGGATCGCCTGCACCTGCGATTGTCCGGTCAGCACCTCGCGCAGCCGTTCGATCCACGGCTCGTTCGGCGCCGGGTCCATCCAGTCGATCCCCGCGACCACCGGCGGGTGGTGCATGAAGATCAGGGTCGGCTGATCGGGGGCTTCCCCTAGACGATCAGCGAGCCAGCGCGCGCGCGCCTCGCAAAAGGCCCCGCCGTGGCGGCCGTCCTCGAGCGTGTCGAGACAGATGATCCTGAGGCCGAGCGGGGCTTCGACGACATAGTGCAGGAACCCGCCCTCGGCCGGTGTGACCTGCGGGAAGGCGCCCAAAAGGCCTGCGCGGCTATCGTGATTGCCCACCATCGCCAGGATCGGGAAAGGCACATCGCGGATGAGTGCCGCCGTCTTGGCAAAGCTTTCCGTATCGCCGTGATCGGTGATGTCGCCCGATAGGACCAGCATGTCGGGCCGGTTGGGCCCATCGAGCAGACGGGCAAGCGTCGCGCGGAAGCGGGTGAGGTTCAATTCCTCGGGCTTCTCGTCAGGAGCGAAGCCGACATGAATGTCGGTCATCTGTGCGATCAGCACGGCCCCGGAGGATGCGGCGGCGACGCTGTTCATCGCTACTTTCTAGCGACGCCGTTCAAGGCTGCAACCCGTGTTTTTCCCGCAGGTGGTTCCGGCACGCGTTTGGGCTCGCGGCCCTTGGGCGACCATTGGCCGGCCGGCACGTGATAGGAATGGCACATGGCGCATTGCGAGGGGACGATTTTCTTGGTCTTCACGGCTGTCGCGCCGAGGTGGCAATCGCGGCAGGACTTGAGGTCGGGGATCAGGAGATCGCTCGCTGCCTTGGAGGTGTCGGCCGCGTGGCAATCGGTGCATTCTTCCTTCTTGTGCGCCTCGTGGTTGAAATAACCGCTGGTGAGGAAGCGATCGGGCAGGTTGACCGGCACGAGATCGGCTTGCCCTGTGCGCCCGCGTGCAGGCAGGTGGCATTCGGTGCAGATCCCGCCCGTCGATAACGCGTTCGACAGGCCGATATAGGCGCGCACCGGACGGCCGAAATCCGCCGCATAGGAACCGCTGCCGCCAAACGCGCCGGGCCGCTGGCGATTGCCGCCGAGCGTCGCGGGCGGGCCGGTGGTGATCCGCGCCAAATCCTCGGCGAGGTGCTTGATATTGCCGTGGCGCAGCTTGCTGAACCCGCCCGCGGTCTGGCCCGAAACGAGGCTGTGGCAGCTCTCGCAGGCGCTTTCCATCTGCACCGGCTTGAAGCCGATCTTGTCCGCGCCCAGCGTGTGGCAGTCCTTGCATTCGAGCGGATTGCCATAGCGGGCAAGGCTCACCGCCATGCGCGCCGCGCCGCCACGCGCGTCCATGTGGACGTCATGCGGGAACTTCAGGCCGCTGCGCTCCACCGGCTTCGCATCGAGCGAGGCGCGCACCGGCTTGGCCGCACCGAAGCTGGCGAAATAGGCCGGGCGGAACTGCGGGTGGCCCTTGCCGAAGTCATGGGCATCGGCGAGCTTGGTATCGGTGAGACGGCTGTCGAGGTCCTTGTGGCAATCCGAACAGAAGGCTTCATCGCCCGCCTTCTGGCGCACCGGGCCTTCGTGTTCGGAATGGCACGAGACGCAGCCCAGCGGGCCTTCCTTGCCCAGCGCCTGGCCGATCCGCCATTGCAGCGCCTCGCCTGCCGGCAGCGGGGCCATGCCCTTGCTCTGGCGCGCCATGGCCGCGTGATCGGCGGTTTCCTTGTGACAGCTGGCGCAGGTCTCGTCCTGCACGCTCTCGAAGGCCGCGACGTGGCAGCTTTCGCAATTGTCCTTGAGGCTATGGTGCTTGAGCGACAGCGCGCCCGGATCCCATGCGGCATCGAGCATCACCTGCCCCGGAGCCTTGCCGGTGGGATCGACCTTGGCCGGAGCGCGCAGCAGGAAGCTCGCCACCGGCACCATCAGCAGCAGCAGGATGATGCTCGCCGCCAGAATCCAGCTCGTCTCGCGCTTGCCCGGGAGCACGCTGGCAAGAGTAAAGCCGCGCAGGGCATCGCCCTTGCCTTCATCCTCGGTAACCTGACGGATGATGATCGCGATATTGCCGTCGGCCTCGCGCGTGATCGCCAGCCTTGCCGCGCCCAGTGCGATCTCCCCGCCGGTGCGCGGGTCGATGGTGCCTTCGGTGACCACCCGCCCGTCGAGCCCGAAGCCCAGCGTGCCGAGCGCCGATGCCGCCAGCGTGCCGTCGGCCTGCAAGGCCAGGCTCACGTGGTTCTGCTCCACCGCCAGATCGGGCAGGTGAATGTCGTTTTCGGCCGCACGGCCGATCGTCAGCCTGGTCTGCTCCACCGTGCGATCGCGGACAATCTCGCGGCCGGCGGCGGTGAAATCGATGGTGCGGATCAGGAATGCCATTGTGCGTCCCCTCACCAATAGAAGAACACGGAGATCACATGCGCGGTGAGCGCAGCGATCAGGGCGATGGTGAGCGGCACGTGGATGTAAAGCCAAATCTCCAGCATCGCCCGGATGCGCAGCGCGCCGCGGATCTGGCCGAGCTGTTCGCGGCGCTTGTCGAGCAGGGCCGCGACCCGCTCGCGCACCTCGCCCCCGCCGCTCATCCCCGCAAGCGCCCGCGCCGTGGCGCAGCCGGGATAGCGGCCCGTCAGCCGCGCCAGCAGCCCGCCGGCAAACACATCCTGCCCGAGCGCGGCGATCACCAGATCGGCCTCGCCCCGGTCAAGCGGCTGGGCGGCGCTTTCGAGCTGGCGGTCAATCGCGGTCAGCGCGTCGAGCATCTGCTTGCGCGTCATCTCCTTGCGATTGGCAGAAAGGCTCTGGGGCAGGGTGGCATAGACCACCACGCCGTAAATGCCGGTGGCGATCACCAGCAGCATGAGCACATAGGCGAGGGTGTGGACGTTCCAGCCGATCTGGAAACCGGTGTGCAGCGTGCCGATGACGATCAGCGACAGGCCGAGATAGACATGCGCCGATGTCCACGCCTTGAGGCTCCAGACGCCGGGGTTGATCCGCCGCTTGCGCACGCCGAGCAGCGAGAGCCAGATGATCAGGCCGAAGCCGATGGTGCCGAGCGTGTAGCCATACCAGCTGCCGCCATTGGGGCGGGGCTGCTGATCGATCATCACGTAGCCCGCTGCCGCCACAAGGCACAGCGCCAGCGCGATCCATGCCCAGCGGAAACGCTTGTGCTTGAGAAAGCTGACGTGATCGGAATCGCGCCGCTTCTCGTCCTGGCTGAAGCGTCCGGTGCCGGGTGCCCCCTTGTTCGCCGCGCTCGCCATTATTCGGCGTCCTCGGCGAGCTTGGTGAAGGTCAGGAATTTGTCCGGGCTGACGCGGATCGCCGCGCCTGTAGGGCAGGCGCGCACGCAGGCCGGGCCGCCGTCGATGCCGGAACACATGTCGCACTTGATCGCCAGCTTGGCCTTGGCGACGCCCTCCTTCTCGGCTTCCTTCTTGCGCCAGCCATAGGGCGCCTCGCCCGGGCCGGGGCCCTTGCCGAACAGCATCCATTGCAGGAGGCTCGGCTTCTTGGGCGGCTTGGCATCCATGCGGATCACGCCATAGGGGCAGTTGCGCTGGCAATTGCCGCAGCCGATGCAGGTCTCGTCGATGAAGACCTCGCCGTCCGGCCCGCGCTTGATCGCATTGGGCGGGCAGTCGGCCATGCAATGCGGGTGCTCGCAGTGGCGGCATGAGGTCGGCACGTGGAGATGCGCATAGGTGCGCCCCGCCTCGCGATCGAGGCGCGAGAGGCCGTCATGGCTGTCAGCACAGGCCTTTTCGCAATTGTCGCAGCCCACGCAAAGCTTCTCGTCGATCAGCAGCACGTCGGTCGCCTCGCCGATGCCGTTGTCGACGAGGAACTGCGCGGTTTCGGAATAGAGATCGACCGCGCCGCCGAAACTGTCCTTGCGGCTTTCGATGAAGGCATTGGTGGCGCGCCGTCCGGCCATGTCCTTCAGCGCACGTTCGCGCAGGCGCGGGTTCCTTTCGAGCAGCGCGAGGAAGCCTTCGCCCGGCAGGCGGATCACCTCGGACTTGATCGCGGCCTTGACCGTCGCGGTGCGCAGGCTCCCGTCGATCACCGCCATTTCGCCGAAATAGCTGCCCGCCGGCAGGTAGGAGAGGAACACCGGCCGATCCCCGATCGCCTTCTCGACGATCATCGATCCGCGGCGGATGATGTAGACGTCCTTGTCGTCCGCGCCTTCGGTGACCACGATCTCGCCCGCGCGCTTTTCCTGCACCTGCGCGGCTTCGACCAGCGGGGCGACATCCTCGCGGGTGAGGCCCGATCCGAACATCTGGAGCAATTGCCGCTCGATCGAGATGCGCTCGATCGCCTTCTTGGCGGAGGGCACCTGCGATTGCAGCTTGAGCGCGGCAAGGCGCGAGATTTCTACCACGATGGCGTCTTCGGCAGCGCGGATCGTCGCCCCGCGGCGGCGGCCGGAAATCAGGCCGACCTCGCCGAAGATCGAGCCGGTCTCGATCGGGATGGTGATCGAGGGATCGGCCGGATTGACCTCGACCGCGACCGAGCCGCTGGCGATGCCGAACAGCGATGATCCGGGCGCGTTGCGCTCGAAAATCACCTCGCCCTTGCGGAAGAAGCGCGCGTCCGAATCGAGCATGAATTCGCGCATCTGGAGCGGGTTCATGCCGTTGAGGATCGAGACATTGGCGCGCAGGAATTCGAGCCATTCGTCGGTGCTGCGGCCACCGGGCAGGGCGGCGAACTTGGCGGCGATGATCGGCTCGTCGGCGGGCTTCAGCGCGGTGTTGCCGTTGATGAACTCGATGACGTCATAGCCCTGGTTCATGCAGTGCTTGATCAGCGGATAGCCCGCCAGCGCGCCGATCACGAAAATCCCGGGGGCAGTCGATTCGAACACCGGCGACAGCTTGGGGAAGGCGGTGCGATCATTGCTGGAGAATTCGATCCCGCATTCTTCCACGAAGGCGCGCGGCGGGGCCGAGCCGATGCGGGCGATGATACGGTCGCAGGGAATGCGGATTTCGCCGTCGCGGGTGGTGAGCGTGATGAAGCCCGGCTCGATCGCCTTGGTCTCGCTCTCGGTGCGGACCATCAGTTTGCCCGCCTCGTGATCGGCCATCAGCGCGCTGACGTTCGCCGCCTTTGCCGTCGGAAAATCGGTGCCGCGGTTGAGGATCGAGACGGTGTTCCGCTGTGCCGGATCTTCGGCGAGGCCGCGCGCGTTCTCGATCCCTGCATCGCCCGTGCCGACGATGACGATATGCTCGTCGACATATTCCGCCGGATCGTCGAGCTGGTACTGCACATGCGGCAGGTCCGCGCCCGGGCAGCGCATGCGGTTGGGGTTGCCCTGCGTGCCGATGGCGAGAATCACGTTCTCGGCCATCACCGTCTCGCCATTGGTCAGCTCGATCGCATAGGGCGGGGCGTGGCGATGGATTTCGCGGGTGGTGGTGCTGCCGTCGCGGGCGCGGGACACGAGGGTCTGCACAGAGCCGGGGATCGCATCGCCGGTGCCGCGGATTGCCTTGGCCTCGGCCATGTATTTGACGTTGACCTTGTGGCCTTCGATCTGTTCGTCCCAGGTGCCGAGGATCACCTCGCGCTTGCCCGCGTCGAAGTCGATGTCGGAGCGCAGCACCAGATTGCTGGGCGTCGCCATGACGTGCTTGCCCTTCTGGTACTTGTAGATCGTGTCCGAGAGGTGATCGGTCTTTTCGAGCAGAACATGGCTCAAGCCCAGCGCCGCTGCGCGTGCAGCCGCACTGAGCCCCGCAGGACCCGATCCGATGATCGCGACTTTGAACATCCCGCTCACCTATCCCCCCCCTTTGCGGATAGATCGCACCCCTGAGACCACCATAATCAAAAGCGTCCCCGATGCCAGAGCGAATTGCCCGTTTTTGCCCGCGATGCTAGCGAAGGCGCATGGGAACCACACAAGCAGCCGCTCAGGGCGGATCATCGAAGGCGGGATGGGTGTTGCTGGGGGCGGCGCTGCTGCTGGCGGCAGGCTCGATCGGCTACAATGTCTACGAGGGGCAGGCGGGCGAGGAAGCCGCGCCTGCGGGCGAGGGCGGGGAGCCCAGCATCGAGCAGCTGCGCGCGGCGGCCGAAGCCTCGACCACGGATGCCGGCCCGTGGAGCGACCTTGCCTTTGCCTATTTCCGTCAGGGCCAGTTCGCCGAAGCCAGCGCCGCCTATCGCCGCGCGCTCGAAATCGCGCCGGACGAGGCGGTGCTGTGGTCGGCACTGGGCGAATCGCTGGTGATGGGGAGCAAGCGTGACCCGCTCCCGCCCGAGGCGCTTGCCGCCTTCCAGAAGGCACTGTCGCTCGACCCGCAGGACCCGCGCTCGCGTTACTTCCTCGCGGTGAAGAAGGATATCGACAAGGATCACGAGGGCGCGATTGCCGCATGGCTCGATCTGCTCGCCGACACGCCGCAGGGCGCGCCGTGGGAGGCAGACCTTGTGCGCACGATCGAGCAGGTCGCGCAGATGAACAAGATCGACGTCGCCGCCCGCCTCGCCAAGGCACAGGAAGGGCGCGGACCCGCGATCATCGCCCCGGGATCGGGGAGCGTCGCTGGCGATGCCGCCTCGCCCAATGTCCGCGGACCGAGCGCCGCCGATGTTGCCGCAGCCAGCAGCATGAAGCCGTCCGAACAGCGCACCATGGCCGAAGGCATGGTCGCCCAGCTTGAGGATCGCCTCAAGAGCCAACCGAAGAACCCCGATGGCTGGGTGATGCTGATGCGCAGCCGCATGACGCTGGGCGAACCCGCCAAGGCCAAGGCCGCGCTCGACGCCGCGATCAAGGCCAACCCGGGCGAGGCTGCGGAACTCAAGCGTCAGGCAGCGGCGCTGGGGATTCAGTAAAGGGCGACGGGCAACTTTCGGGATCGTGCAGAGCGCCGCGGGATGACTGCTTGTGGGTGGTTGGCGGCCGCTACCTGTCCCGATCCCAAGACCGCCGGAACGCACGCCAGTAGGAAGTGCAACCGATCCCGAAGATTAAGGCTGCCCAAGAAGCGCTGAGCCAGAACCACGCATACCAAATCGCTCCACGAGGCCAACCAACTTCATCGGACACCGCAAGGGGCAGGAACGGCACAATCGCCAAGAGAAAAAACTTGGCATCGATACGTTCGGATTTGACGAATCCAGCAACCCGATGCCCAGCCGTCTTGCGTTCTGTCATCTGCCATAGGGCGGTCTCTTGCTGCCGAGACCAGCGACCTATCAACTTCCTCACGGTCTGTTTCAGGCCAGCCATAGCATCATCTTAAAGACGATAAGCCGAATGTCGACAATGGGGTCGTTTGCAGAGATTCCGTTTTTGGCCAAAACAGCCGCGAAGCCGCCCGTCCGCTATTGGGGAACCCTGCGAAAGGTTGGAACGTCTGAAACTGGGTGCATATCTGCCACCCATCCTGATCGTCTCCCCGGATTTGATCCGGGGCCCAGCTGCCTTTTTCTCCGTCTGCAAGCAAAGAAGGCGGGGTCCCGGGTCCCCGGCCTGCGCCGGGGCAGGCAAGCCCGGGAAGACGGAAGAGACGATGGCCGCATTCAGGGTCGCGGCTGTCCGCGGCGAATGACCGGTGAGGGGTGGTTAGCGAAATCAGTGCTTCGGCAAATAGAGCACGCCCAGCAAGCCAACGATAAAGAAGAACCCGCTACCGGATAGGAACATGAGGATCATATCCCAAGCCTCGGCGTCGGTCAGATTACGCTTCTCATTTACGGAGTAGATCGGCTCGCCACCGACGAGATAACTTACAGCGAATGCAATGACAAAGCTGGTAAAGAGGAAACCCAAGGCAAGCCAGCGCCAAGCGATCCAGCGGAACAGACGACGCCCCGGCTTAGGAGGCAGCTCGAAAATCCGGAGATCAGAAAAGAAGCCCATGACGGTGTTGATGACGGACTATCTTAATGACCGCAACGGGGTCGCAAGCTGAACGGCAGGCATTTTTCAGAAGCGACACAAAGCCGCCATGCCGCTTTCAGGCCCGAGCCCCGGTCCCGCTCCTGACCGCATGTGGGTGGATTGCGGACAAGTCGATCACCGAACTGAGGGTATGGGAAGGCCTTCGACGATTTTGCGCAGGTCGCCATTCCTATCTGCCAATCGCTAGTGGTCGCAGCCGAAATCCGCAAGATAATGGACATCGTCATCGGCTGTTAGCCAGCGCGCATAGAATGCACCTGCGTCCGTAACTTCGGGCACCCCTTTCGGGCAGACTCGCTCGATGAATCTCTTCGCACTCTCTTCAGAGAATGGCACTGCTTGCTTGCGATATGGCTGCAGTTTTGCAAGCAGCTCAAGCAGTTCGGCTCTAGTGAGTTTGAAACGCCCCTTTGTCCCGTCAGGGTATGGTTCGCTGTCTTCGTAGGTTCCATTTCCCTCTGCATCGACCACAAGGTCGAGTGAGGACCAGCCAGAAAGCCGCATCTCGAGCCGTTCGATTTCCTCGCCGCGGCTTTCGGGTGCGCAGCTGGAAGCAATGAGCAAGACGAATGAGGCGAACAAGGCACGCATTCAATTGATCTACATCGATAAGCGAATGGCCGCTACGGGGTCGCTAGCCGATAGCGAGGCAATCCGGCCCGCACCGCACACAAAAAAGGCCCCGCGCCCTTGCGGACGCGGGGCCTTTTGCATTGCGTGACGCTTACACCACCCCGAAGGCCAGCATCGCGTCGGCGACCTTCTTGAAGCCCGCGATATTCGCGCCCTTCACATAGTCGATATAGCCGCCGCCCTGGTTGCCGTACTGGATGCAGGAATTGTGGATGCCCGACATGATGTCCTTGAGCATCTGCTGGAGCTCCTCCTCCTTCCACGAACGGCGCTCGGAGTTCTGGCTCATTTCGAGGCCCGAGACTGCCACACCGCCCGCGTTCGAGGCCTTGCCCGGCGCGTAGAGGATCTTGTGGTGCTTGAAGGTGTGCACGCCGTCGAGATCGGTCGGCATGTTCGCGCCTTCCGAGACCGCGCGGCAGCCGTTCGCCACCAGCATCTTGGCATCCTCGCCGAGCAGTTCGTTCTGCGTGGCGCAGGGCAGGGCGACATCGCAGGGCACGCCCCACGGGGTCTTGCCGGCGTGGAAGGTGGCGTTCGGATAGGCCTCGACATATTCCTCGATCCGGCCGCGGCGGTGGGTCTTGTGGGTCTTCACCCAGTCGATCTTTTCCTGATCGATGCCGTCGGGATCATGGATGAAGCCGCCGCTGTCGGACAGGGTCAGCACCTTGCCGCCCAGCTGCACGATCTTCTCCGCCGCGTGGGTCGCCACGTTGCCCGAACCGGAGATGACGGCGGTCTTGCCCTCGAGGTTCTCGCCCTTGGTGGCGAGCATGTTCTCGAGGAAATAGACCGCGCCGTAGCCGGTCGCCTCGGTGCGGATCAGCGAGCCGCCCCATTCGAGGCCCTTGCCGGTCAGCACGCCGGTGAAGTTGTTGGTGATGCGCTTGTACTGGCCGAACATGAAGCCGATCTCGCGCCCGCCCACGCCGATATCGCCCGCAGGCACGTCGATATCCGCGCCGATGTGGCGGTAGAGTTCGGTCATGAAGGACTGGCAGAAGCGCATGATCTCGCGCACGCTCTTGCCCTTGGGGTTGAAGTTCGATCCGCCCTTGCCCCCGCCCATCGGCAGGCCGGTGAGCGCGTTCTTGAAGGTCTGTTCGAAGGCGAGGAACTTCAGCACCGATTCGGTCACCGAGGGGTGGAAGCGGATGCCGCCCTTGTAGGGGCCGATCGCATTGTTGTTCTGGACGCGCCAGCCGCGCTGCACGCGGATATTGCCGGCGTCATCTTCCCAGCATACGCGGAACGAGACCACGCGGTCCGGCTCGGCAATGCGGCGCAGGATCTGCTGGGAGTGATATTGCTCCTTGTCCTGCATGAATTCGAAGATGTCCTCGGCCACTTCCTGCACGGCCTGGACGAATTCCGGCTGGTATGGATTGCGCTTCTTCACGCCCTCCATGAAGCCGTTGAGATCAACGTGATCGTTAACTGCCATAATGATTCTCCCCCCAATGAAACGATATGCCTATGCGACCGATAGAGACTCCGCTTGTCGATTTGCGGCAAACTATCTGCGCAAAGTGCAATTCCTGCAAGGCGCTTTGCAGGGGGGATGAATTTGTGTCAGATCGCCGAGCTGAAACGCCGCTGGGTGGCGGCGCGGTAGGCGTCGAACAGCGATGTGATCACGCGGGCATAGGGCAGGCCCTCGTGGGTTATCTGCAAGCGCGTGCCTGACAGGACCGCGAGGCCGCGGGCGGTGAAGGGGGCGAGCCGGTCCTGCACTTCGCCGAGCAGGCGCGGCGGCAGGTCAGCCTCGCCCCGGCACAGCAGCGCCTCGATCACGCCCCCGCGCAAGGCATCCTCGGCCGAGCGGGCAATGCCGTGATTGGCCGACAGGCGCCCTTCGGCTGACAACGTGCGGTAGCGGCCATTGTGCTTGTCGTTCTGGGCGAAGAGGCCGGGAAAGCCGCTGATCGCGCTTGATCCCATGCCGATCAGCACGTCTGCCGGATCATCGGTGAAGCCCTGGAAATTGCGCCGCAGCGCGCCGGCGCGGGTCACGCGGGCCATCGAATCATGGGGGAGGGCGAAGTGATCGAAGCCGATCGCCTCGTAGCCGTGGCCGGTGAGGATATCATGCGCCTGTCCTGCCATGGCGAAGCGCGTCTCGGCACCCGGCAGCGCGTCCTCGGGGATCATCGTCTGGCGCGGCACCAGATGCGGAACATGGGCATAGCCGAACACCGCCACCCGGTCCGCGCCGAGCTTGCGGGTATATTCGAGGCTTGTCGCGAGATCCTCAGGCGTCTGGTGCGGCAGGCCGTACATCAGATCGAAGTTCAATGAGGTCACCCCGCCGCTGCGCAGCCAGTCGACCGAGCGGCCAATCATCGCGGTGGACTGCTCGCGGCCGATCGCCTTCTGGCAGTGGGATGCGAAGGTCTGCACCCCCATGCTCGCGCGGGTGATCCCGGCGCTGCGCACCACGTGGCTCCATTCCGGCGTGAGGCTGCGCGGATCGAGCTCGATCGACCATTCGGGCTGGTGAAGCGGGAAATGGGCGTGGAGCGCGTCGACCAGCGCGAGAAATTCGGCCGGTTCAATCGCATTGGGGCTGCCCCCGCCAAAGGCGATGCGCCGCATCCGCGCGCCCTGCGGCAGGAGGCTGGCGACCGTGGCAAGCTCCTGATGCAGCGCGGCCAGATAGGTCTCCACCCGCGCGCGCTTGCCCGATGCGCCGGTGTTGCAGCCGCAGTAGAAGCAGATCTTCTCGCAGAAGGGGATGTGGAGATAAAGCGAAACGTCTCCGTCAGCCCCGGCAATCGCGCGCTCGATCGCGCCCTCTTCAAGCGGGCCGAAATCGGCGGCGGTGGGATAACTGGTGTAACGCGGCACCGGCTGGGCGAGGAGGTCGGGGTGATAGGTCCACATTGTTTTCGAGCGCTCCTTCGTCGCGGCAGACCTCCCGCCCCGCCTCCCCACCCGGCCACCAATGATACCATCAGGCTATGGTGGCTGAGTGGGGAGGCGGGGCGGGAGGTCTGCGGTTCGCGCCAGCGAACCCGCATAAGCGCGCAGCGCGTCACACGTCTTTGCGCGAGATCAAATCCGGCGTTCGCGCTTTTCGCGGCAGGTGCCCGCGTGGCAGCCCTTGGGATGGCAGCGCCCGTCGTCGGCGGGTTCGTCCTTGCCGAGCGGGATGGTAATCGTCCCGCCGTTGCACAGCCTCGCCGTGATCGTCTGCGATGCGACGGGCAGCGGGCCCACTATCACGGGCAGCAGGGCAGCAAGAGCGAAGGGCAGGGCGGCGCTCATGCCTCGTCCTCGTCATCGATCAGGATGCGGCTCGCCGCGCCGTCCATGTCGTCATATTGCCCGTCGCGCATCGACCAGAAGAAGGCCGCGAGCCCGGCAAGGCCCATGCCGAGCGCAATCGGGATGAGGAAGGCCAGCCCCGTCATGCCCGCGCCTGCTCATTTGCGCTTTGGGCCAGCCGCAGCGAATTGGCGACCACCACCAGCGAGCTCACCGACATGGCAATCGCCGCCACCAGCGGCGTGACAAGGCCGGCCAGCGCCAGCGGCACGGCGAGCAGGTTGTAGATGATCGAGAAGGCGAAGTTCTGGCGCACGATCCGCATCGTCCGCTTCGCCGTCCGCACCGCGAGCGCGACCGGCATCAACCCCTCGCCGATGAACACGGCGTCGGCCGCCTGCTGGCTGGCATCGGAGGCGGTGCCCGGCGCAATCGAGGCATGGGCGGCGGCGAGCGCGGGGCCGTCATTGAGGCCGTCGCCCACCATCAGCGGGCGGCGGCCCTGCGCCTTCAGGCCCTCCAGCACCGCCAGCTTGGCCGTGGGACTGGCCTCGCCCTGCGCCGCAAGCCCGAGCGCCTCGGCCAGCTGCGCGACCGGCGCGGCGCGATCGCCCGAGAGGATCGAGGAGGCCAGCCCCTGCGCACTGAGGTCTGCAAGGGTAGCGGCAGCATCGCTGCGCAGCGGATCGGTAAAGGTGATGGTCTGCGCCTGCCCGCCGATCCGCAAGCGCGTGGCGAGGCTCGCCCCCGCATCCTCCGGCCGCTCCAGCGCGACCGCCATCCCCTGCCAGCGCCCGGCCAGCCCCGCGCCGCCGACTTCCGCAACATCCGTCACCGCGGCGGGGATGACCCCCTCGGCCCGCAGGGCATCGGCAAGGCCGCGGCTCAGGGGATGGCGGCTCGCCTGCGAAAGCCCCAGCGCGATGGCGCGCGCCTGCGGATCGAGGCCGCGCACATCGGCGCGCGGGGTGCCGAGGGTCAGCGTCCCGGTCTTGTCGAACAGCGCGATGTCGCATTCGGCCAGACGTTCCAGCGCGCTCCCGTCCTTCACCAGCAGACCGCGCCGCATCAGCGCCCCGCTCGCCACCACCTGCGCGGCCGGGACGGCAAGGCCCATGGCGCAGGGGCAGGTGATGATGAGGACGGCAATCGCGATGGTGAGCGAAGCGTGCCAGCCCGCGCCCGCCACCATCCACCCGGCAAAGGCGAGCGCGGCAAGGCTGTGCACGGCGGGCGCATAGAGGCGGCTGGCGCGGTCGGCGATCCGCACATAGGTGCTGCGCGATTGCCCCGCCTCGTCCATCGCCCGCGCGATTTCGGCGAGCGCGGTATCCTCGGCCACATGGGTCAGCATGACGCGCAAGGGTGCGGCGAGATTGATCGCGCCGGCGTGGACGATGCTGCCCGGCCCCACCGGCTGGGGCGCGCTTTCGCCGGTCAGCATGGCATTGTCGAGCGCGCCGACCCCCTCGACCACCGTGCCATCGGCGGCGAGCGCCTCTCCGGCGGCGACCAGCACCAGCATGCCGGGCGCAAGGTCCTTGGCCGCCACCCGCCGGGTGGTGCCGTCCGTGCCGATCACGCTGGCGCTCTTGCCCATCCGCCCCAGCAAGGCGCCGATCCCGGCACGCGTGCGGTCGCGCATCGCGGCATCGAGCGTGCGGCCCGCCAGCAGGAAGAACAGCAGCATCACCGCGCTATCGAAGAAGGCATGCGCTCCGCCGGTGATCGTCTCGTAGAGGCTTAGGCAGGTCGCCAGAATGACGCCGATCGAAATCGGCACATCCATGTTGGTGCGTCGGTGTTTGAGCGCCATCCACGCGCTGGCAAAGAAGGGGCGGCCCGCATAGGCGATCACCGGCAGCGCGATCAGCGCCGAGAGCCAGTGGAACAGCGCGCGCGTCGCCCCGTCCGCGCCCGACCAGACGCTGACCGAGAGCAGCATCACATTCATCATCCCGAAGCCCGCAACCCCCAGCGCGCGGGTCAGTCGCTTGCGCTCGGCATCGTCCGCACCGAGCGGATTGTCCGCCACCGGCTGGGCTTCGAACCCGAGATCGCCCAGCATCGCCACCAACGCATCTTCGCCGAGCATCGGATCATGGCGCACCGCCACCCGCTTGGCCGAAAGGTTGGCGCGGGCTGCGGCAATGCCGGGAGCCTTAAGCAATTCGCGCTCGATCTTGCCGATGCAGCCGGCGCATTTCATCCCCGGCACGGTCAGCCGCGTGGTGGAGAGCGGGGCGGCCTCGGGGGCTTCGAGAATGGCAGGCGCGTTCACCGGATCTCGCTTTCCCCGGCCCATTCCGCGCTGCCAGCGCGGATCGCGGTGCGCAATTGCCAGCGCCCGGGGGCGAGCCTTTCGGTCGAGACCCAGCGCCCGGCGTCGACCTCGGTAAGGTGGAGCACATGATGGTCGCGCTGGCCCAGCACACGCTCGGCCCAGACAGTGATCGTGGCACCCGCAGGCACGCCGGTAGTCGTGAGCACCAGCCGCCCGTCCGCCTGACGCTGCGGGACGGCCTGCCAGCCCAGCGCGCGGCTGGCGGCGGCCTTGTCCAGCCAGCCATTGTAGTTCTGGCTGGCGACATAGGAATTATCGACCACCGTGCCGTGGAAGCTTTCCACCGCCATGGTCGCCATCGTCACATTCACCGCAATGACGATGCCGAAACCTCCGACGAAGATCGCGGCCATGTGCCGGCCGTCAAAGCTGCTGGGGGTAAGGGGCATCAATCATCCTCCGGCATGGCAAAACTGGTCTGTTCGGCATCGCTCTCGCGGGCCTCGTCACGCGCGGTGAGGCGGAAGGCGAAGGGCAGGCCGTCATCATCGCCCTCACTCCCGCGCGGCAGCACCACATAGGCGCGCAGCACGCGGGTTTCGTTGGCGGGCACGGTGACAGTCAGAGCGGGCGCGGCCTCATCCATCGCCATCGTCTCGCTCCACATCACCGCGCCATTGGGGAGGCCCTGCAAGGCCACCTCCATAGCGCGCGGGCGCGCCTCCATGTTGCGCAGGCGCAGGGTGTAGGCGTTGCGCACCGATCCGTCCTTCATCAGCATGAAGGGCGGGTTGCGATCGGGCGAGACGGTGAGATCGGTGTGGCTGCGGGTGCCGAGCGCGAACAGCAGGCCAGCGCCGATGGCGACCCAGACGCCGAAATAGATGAAGGTGCGCGGCCGCAGCAGGGCTTTCCAGGCGGGCTTGGCGGGGGCGCCCGCGGCCTCGGCGCGGCACTGGTCGAGCGTGGCGTAATCGATCAGCCCGCGCGGGCGGCCGATATCCTTCATCACCCTGCCGCAGGC
>Ga0315904_10006896_pt1 | contig 15390 bp, 12 predicted proteins | sample LakEriMetagenome_6_FD_203529 | JGI IMG/M metagenome (GOLD analysis project Ga0315904, IMG submission 203529) | Freshwater fungal communities from buoy surface, Lake Erie, Ohio, United States - Buoy 12 MA120 | ecosystem: Environmental > Aquatic > Freshwater > Lake | place: USA: Lake Erie, Ohio... | reverse complement strand
GAAGGTGCGGGAGATCCAGCGAAAGGGGCTGCCCGTGCTCGTCGGCACGGTCTCGATCGAGAAGAGCGAGCGGCTCTCGGCGCTCCTCGAGAAGCGCGGCATCGACCATCAGGTCTTGAACGCGAAGCACCACAAGCGCGAGGCCGAGATCATCGCCCAGGCCGGGCGGCTCGGCGCCGTGACGATCGCCACGAACATGGCCGGCCGCGGCACCGACATCATCCTCGGTGGCAACGCCGACACGCTCGCCTGGGCGAAACTCCAGGACACGTATCCCACGCGGCTCGACGTGCCCAAGGACGAGTGGGACGCGCTCGTCCACGAGATCTCCACCCGCGAGAACATGAAGCCCGAGGGTGAACTCGTCCGGTCGATGGGAGGCCTGCAGATCATCGGCACGGAGCGGCACGAGGCCCGCCGCATCGACCTGCAGCTCCGCGGCCGCTGCGGCCGGCAAGGGGATCCCGGGTCGAGCCGCTTCTTCCTCTCGCTCGAAGACGACCTGCTGCGGATCTTCGCCGGCGAGTGGGTGAAGAACGTGCTCACACGGCTGGGCATGCAGGACGGCGAGGCGATCGAGAGCCGGATGGTGACCCGCCGCGTGGAGGGGGCCCAGAAGAAGGTGGAGGAGCGGAACTTCGAGGTCCGCAAGAACCTCCTCGAATACGACGAGGTGATGGACGAGCAACGGAAGCGGGTCTACGGCTTCCGGCAGCGAATCCTCGACGGCGAGCCCTGCCGCGACGTGATCCTCGACATGGTCGACCGCGAGATCGACCGCAACGTGGGCACGTTCCTCGACCGTGACTACGGCGCCCAGTCGTTCGCCGCCTGGGCCTCCGACCGGCTGGCCTGCGAGCTCGACGCCGGCGACTACAAGAACATGTCGGCCGAGGAGGCCGAGCGGCTGGCCGTCGACGAGGCGGTGCGGCAGTCGGAGGGGCAGATCTACGAGGCCGTCGACGAAAATCTGCCGGCCGGCGAGGAGGAGGACGAGTGGAACTGGGGGGCGCTGGCGTCGTTCGCCAACGCCCGCTGGAAGCTCTCGGTGAACGACCGCGATCTGAAGCGGGTGGGCCGCGAGGGCGTGGCGGAGTTTCTCCAGGAGCGGGCCCGCGAGGCGATCCACAGGATCGACCTGGCCGAGGGGGGCCGGTTCCTGGCCCCCGACTTCGGACTCCGCAGCGCCTGCGGCTGGACCGAGTGGCGGTTCGGCGCGCCCCTCGACGCGGCCGACCTCGCGGCGCTCGAGCAGGCCGGCGGCGATGCCGTCGCCTTCCGCGAGCTCGTCAGGCGGAAGGCCCGCGCAGTGTACGCGGAGCGCGAGGCCCGCTACGGCGACGAGATGACACGGATGGAGCGGGCCGTGCTCCTGCAGATCCTCGACAACGCCTGGAAGGACCACCTGCTCGCGATGGATCACCTGCGGAGCAGCGTGGGACTCCGTGGCTACGCCCAGGTCGATCCCAAGGTCGAATACAAGCGGGAGGGCATGCGGACGTTCGACCTCATGTGGAAGGGGATCGACGAGCGGGTGGTGGACATCGTCTACCGCATCGAGCAGGTGGAGGACGACGCCATGCGGAGCACGTTCCGCGAGACGGCGGCGATCCACGCCGAGGCGGCCAACGCGGCCGCGGCCCTGGCCGCCCCCGCGCCGCAACCCGACGGCCCCGTGACGGAGTCGGCCGGCGGCGAGCCCGCCCGCGTCGATCCGATCCGCAACCTGGGTCAGAAGGTGGGCCGCAACGACCCCTGCCCGTGCGGCAGCGGCAAGAAGTTCAAAAACTGCTGCGGCCGCTCCAGCAGCGTCGCCGCCGGGTGACCGGTGCTGCTGAACGTTCTCTACCTCGTGGCGGCCTGCCTCGCGCTGCCGTGGGTGGCGTGGCGGAGCCTCTCCGGCGGGCGGCCCGTGGCGGCGCCGTGGACGCGGTTCACCGGCCGGATCGTCGCGCCACCGCCGGCGGGCGGCCGGCCCCGGATCTGGCTCCACGGCGTCAGCGTCGGCGAGGTGCAGTTGCTGGCCTCGCTCGCGGCGGAATTGCGGTCGCAGTCCGAGGCCGCAGGCACTCCGGTGGACTGCGTGATCTCGAGTTCCACGACCACGGGGCTCGAGGTGGCCACGAAACGGTTCGGGGCCGGGCGCGCCTTCCCCTGCCCGCTCGACTTCACCTGGGCGATCGACCGCGTGCTCGACCGCGTGGTGCCCGACCTCCTCGTGCTCGGGGAACTCGAACTCTGGCCGAACCTGCTCGCCCGCGCCGCCCGCCGCGGCGTGCCGGTCGTCGTCGCGAACGCGCGGATGAGTGAACGCAGTGCCACGGGCTACGCCCGCATCCGGCCGCTCGTGCGGCGGATGCTCGCCCGCGTGGGCCTCGTGATCGCCCGGTCACGGGCCGACGCCGATCGCTTCGCGGCGCTCGGGGCCCGCGACGTGGTCGTGACCGGGTCGATGAAGTTCGACGGGGTGGAAGGGGACCGCACGGGCCCCGACGTGGACCGTCTGCGGGCTCTCGCCGGCATCGCGGCCGACGACGTCGTGTTCCTCGCCGGCAGCACGCAGGAGCCCGAGGAGCGGCTCGCGGTGGAGGCGTTTCTCGCGCTCCGCGAAGCGCATCCCCGCCTGCGGCTCGTGATCGTGCCGCGGCACGTGGAGCGAGCCGCGGAGATCGCCGCCATGCTCGACGCCGTCGGCCTGCGCTGGCAGCGGCGGAGCCGGCTCGAGGCCGACGTCACCGAGCCCGCAGCCCGCGTGCTGCTCGTGGATGCCACCGGCGAACTCGCATGGTGGTGGGGCACCGCGCGAATCGCCTTCGTGGGGGGCAGCCTCGACGGCGTCCGCGGCGGGCAGAACATGCTCGAGCCGGCGGCCTACGGCGCGGCCGTCTCGTTCGGCCCGTTCACCCGCAACTTCAGGGACGAGGTGGCCCGCCTGCTCGCGGCCGACGCCGCGGTCGTGGTGCGCGACGGCGCCGAACTCACGGCCTTCGTCCGCCGCTGCCTCGACGAGCCGGCATGGGCGGAGGCCCTCGGCGCGCGGGCCGCGGCGCTCGTGGCTTCGCAGCGCGGCGCGACGGCGGCGACGGCGCGATTGGTGCTCGAGCGGCTCCCCTGATGCGGGCCGGCTCGGGACCGCCCATGCCCCGTCGCCGGACGTTCGCTGCGGGCATCCATGCCCTTCGCTCACTCGGAGGTGCCTGCGCTTCGCCCTCCGGGCTGCGCTGGCCACCTACGCCGGCTCTCAGGGCGATGGGCAGCCCCGAGCCTCCTCAACTCGTTTACGGCGAGCGAAGGCGGGGGCTCGGGACGAGGATGCGGAGCCGCGGCGCCTCGCCGCAGCGAACGCAACTCGTACCGGCCCTAAAGCCGAGCGGGTTGGGCGACAGGCACGGCGGGGTGGGCCCGGCGACGGGTATGACACGCGGTTGCCGGCCCCCGGTTGTCGCCCGGCCCGCGAGTCCCGATAATCCCGGCTTCGCGGGTTCCCGGCTCCGGGACCGATCCCGACACCCTCCTCACGCACGAGGCATCTTCCGTGGCACAAGGCAAGTATCTGTTCACGAGCGAATCGGTCAGCATGGGACACCCGGACAAGCTTGCCGACCAGATCTCGGACGGCGTGCTCGACGCCTACCTCGCCCAGGACCCGAAGAGCCGCGTGGCCTGCGAGACGATGGTCACCACGGGCCTCGCCGTGATCGCCGGCGAGATCACCTCGCGCGGCACGATCGACTACCAGCAGGTGGTGCGGCAGGTGATCCGCGACGTCGGCTACACCGACGACGAGATGGGCATCGCCGCCGACACCTGCTCCGTGCTCGTCGCCGTCGGCAAGCAGAGCGGTGACATCGCCATGGGCGTCAACGAAGACGAGAAGTCGGGCAAGGACATCGGCGCCGGCGACCAGGGTCTGATGTTCGGCTACGCCTGCAACGAGACCCCGGAGATGATGCCGCTGCCGATCGCCCTTTCGCATCGGATCCTGAACCGGCTCACCGAGGCCCGGCAGAAGCATGAAGTCGACTGGCTGCGGCCCGATTCGAAGAGCCAGGTGACGGTCGAGTACGACGGCAACAAGCCGGTCCGCATCGACACCGTCGTCGTGTCCACGCAGCACGCCCCGCACGTCTCGAACGACGAGATCAAGAAGTTCGTGATCGAGAAGATCGTGAAGCCGCTGCTGCCGAAGAACCTCGACACGTCGAACATCACCTACCACATCAACCCCACGGGGCGGTTCGTGGTGGGCGGCCCGCACGGCGACTGCGGGCTCACCGGCCGGAAGATCATCGTCGACACCTACGGCGGCTGGGGCCGCCACGGCGGCGGCGCGTTCTCCGGCAAGGACCCCACGAAGGTCGACCGCAGCGCCGCCTACATGGCCCGCCACGTGGCCAAGAACATCGTCGCGGCCGGCCTCGCCGACCGCTGCGAGGTGCAACTGGCCTACGCGATCGGCGTCAGCGAGCCGGTGAGCGTGAACGTCGACACCGAAGGCACGGGCAAGGTCGAGGACGAGCGGCTGTGCGACGTCGTGCGGGAGTTCTTCCCGCTCACGCCGCGGGGCATCATCGACTACCTCGACCTGCGGCGGCCGATCTACCGCAAGACGGCCGCCGGCGGCCACTTCGGCCGCGACGGCTTCTCGTGGGAGAAGACCGACCGCGCCAAGGCCCTCGCCGAGGCGACGGCCGCGGCGGCCACCGCCTGACGAGGGCCGACTCGGCGCCCAGCGTCTTCGGAACCGACGATGACGGCGAGCCACACTCTCGAGCGGGAAGCCCGCGCGGCGGCCTGGCTTGTGGCGGCGCGTGATCGCGCCGACGACGTGTCCGGGCTCGTCGTCCATGCGGCCGGCACGCTCGCGGCCGCGGCGGCCGCGGTGTGCGGCCTCGTGATCGCGCTGCGGCGGCTCTCGGGCGCGGTCGCACCGGCGGCCCCCGGCCTGCTCGTCGGTGCGGTGGCCTCTGGCATCGCGCTCGTGCTCGTCGCCGACAGGGCGCGGCGTGGCGGCGGCTCGCCGGCCGCGCCGCTCGTCGCCCGCTGCGGCCTGGCGGTCGCGGTTGCGGCGCTCGCGCTGCCTCCGCGGGCTGCCGGCCCGGCCGGCTGGGTCGCGGTCGCGGGGGCGTTGGTCGCCGCGGCCGTCGCCATCGTGCGGCAGCCAGCGGTGGCGGGTGGCCGCTCCGCGACGGCCGGCCCGGCCGACACCCGCCGATCGATCCGCCCCCGGCGCCCGCGGCCGCGGCTCGGGAGCTCCCGCCGCGATCCGCAGCCCGGCCTCCTCCGCCAACGGTTCGAGCGGCGCGAACTCCCCGCCGGAGCCGAGCGGGTTCGGGGGCGGGTTGTGGTTGCGGTGCCCGCCGGAGCCAAGGCCGGCTTCGGCCACCTCGGGTTCTGCCCGGCGTTCGTCACGACGCCGACGGTCGAGGTGATGACCGCGTACGATGGGGTCGAGGTCATCGTGGTCGCCGCCGAGGTGCTGCCCTGGGGCGTCCGCGTCGAGTGTCGGCTGGCCGAGCCGGCCGAAGAGCCGCTGGAGATCCCGGTCGACCTCGTCGCGTCAGCCCCGACCGGAGGCGGCTGAGGATCCCTCCCCTCACCGGCGAGACCGATGGCACGCTGGCCCCGACATCTCTGGACCACCCTCTTCACCTACGGCGTGATCTTCGCCGGCTTCCCGATCCTCTGCCTGCTTTTCTGGGCATGGGTTCGCGGCCGGCCTTGAGCGCCACACGTCATCCGCAGGCGACGTCCCCATGCTGCACGCGATCGTGATGGCCGGCGGGTCGGGCACGCGCTTCTGGCCGGCCAGCCGCGCCGCGCTGCCCAAGCAGCTGCTGGCGCTGGCGGGTTCCCACACGCTCCTCCAGGACACGGTGGCCCGCCTCGTCGGCCTCGTGCCGCCCGACCGCACGCTCGTGGTCACCTCCGCCCGCCTCCTCGACGCCGCGCGGGCGCAGCTCCCGGCGTTGCCTGCGGCGGCGTTCGTGGGCGAGCCCTGCAAGCGCGACACGGCGCCCTGCATCGGCCTCGCCGCCCTGCTCGTGTCCCGCCACGACCCCGACGCCGTGATGGCCGTGATGCCATCCGATCACGTCATCGGTCCCGTCGCTCGCTTCCAGGCCGCGCTGCGCCAGGCGGCGGCGCTCGTGGACGCCGCGCCCCGGCGGCTGGTGACGTTCGGCATCCGCCCCACGTATCCGGCCGAGAGCTTCGGCTACATCGAGCAGGGTGCGACGCTCGCCGTCGGCCCCGGCGACGCGCCGGCGCACACGGTCGCCCGCTTCAAGGAGAAGCCGCCCGCGAGCGTGGCCGCCGAGTATCTCGCCGCGGGCACCTACCTCTGGAACGCCGGCATCTTCGTCTGGCGGGCCGACGCGATCATCGCGGAGCTCGCCGCGCGGCAGCCCGAGTGCCTGGCGCGGCTCCGCGCGATCGTGGCCGCCTGGGACGACCCTCGCTGCGACGCCGTATTCGCCGCCGAGTTCGCCGCGATCCGGGGCATCTCCATCGACTACGCGGTGCTCGAGCAGGCCGCGGACGTGGCCGTGATCGAGGCGCCGTTTTCGTGGGACGACCTCGGCGGCTGGTCGGCGGTGGCCCGCCAGCGCGGCGTCGACGAGCGGGGTAACACGGTCGTCGGCCGGCACCTCGGCATCGACACGTCCGGCACGATCGTCCATGCCGCCGACGGACATCTCGTCGTCACGCTCGGCCTCGAGCATATGCTGGTGGTGCACACGCCCGATGCCACGCTCGTCGCCGATCGTGCGCACGAGGAGGCGGTGCGGAAGGTCGTGGCGGAACTCGAGGAGCGCGGCTGGCACGATGTTTTGTAGGATCTTCGGAGCCACGATCCTGGCGGTCGTCGGGGGCTGCTGTCTGGCCGCGGAGTCGGCTCCCGTCCCCACCGACGTGACCCGCCGCGATGCGGCGCTCGTCGACCTTCTGCGCCGGGGACGCGAGTCGCTCGAGTGGACCGACGAGGCCGTCCACCACGACTGGCGGCTCCAACGCCGGCCCGGCACCCGCGACTGCCGGGTGCTCGATCCCGAAGACCGCGTCGTCTGCGCGGGCACCGATGCCGACTGTGCGCGGACGTTCGTCGGCCTGCGGGATTCGGGGCGGGCGCCGGCCGTCCGCGGCGAGGCGGTGATCCTGCTCCATGGACTTGGCGAGGGCCGCCGCTCGATGCGGCCGCTCGTCGAATCGTTGCGGGAGTCGCTCGACGCCACCGTGATGAGCTTCGGTTACGCCAGCGTGAAGGCCGACATCGACGCCCATGCCCGCGCCCTCGGCACGGTGGTCGCCCGCCTGCCCGAGGCCGACCGGATCAGCTTCGTGGGCCACAGCCTCGGCAATCTCGTCGTCCGCCGCTGGATGGCGATCGCCGCCGCCGATGACTTGGCTCGCGCCGGCCGGGTGGTGATGCTCGGGCCGCCGAACCAGGGAGCCGACATGGCCCGCATGGCCGGGAAGATCTGGGGACTGGCCGACCGTGCCGAAGGCGCCGCCCGCGATCTCGTCGTGAACTGGGACGCGGTCGCGCCGGGGCTCGCCGTGCCCACCTGTGACTTTGGCATCGTGGCCGGCGGCAAGGGGGACGACGCGGGCTACAGCCCGTTGCTCGCGGGCGACGACGACGCCGTGGTCCGGGTCGCCGAGACGCGTCTCGATGGCGCGACCGACTTCCTGCTCGTGCCGGTGCACCATGCGTCGATGATGGACCATGAGGAGGTGCAGCGGGCCACGGCCACCTTCCTGCGGCACGGCTCGTTCGCCTCGCAGGACGGTCCGAGCCCGCCGCGACGTGAGGCGCCGGCCGCCTCCGGGAATCCGCGATGAGCGAGCCCTCCCTGCCCGCCGGCCGCCTGGCCGGCCTCGACTACGGCCGGCGGCGGATCGGCGTCGCCGTCTGCGACGCGCGGCGGATGCTCGCCAGCCCCTTGTGCGTCCGCGAGACGACCGGTGACCGGGACGCCGATGCCGCGTTCTTCCGGGCGCTCGTGTCGCGGGAGGACGTCGTCGGCTTCGTCGTCGGCCTGCCGGTGCACGCCGACGGCCGGGCGAGCGAGATGTCTCGCGAGGTCGAGTCGTTCGGCGCCTGGCTGGGCCGCGTCACGGGACTGCCCGTCGCGTTTCACGACGAGCGCTACACGTCTCGCGAGGCTGCCGGCCTGCTCGCGGGCGTCGGACTGTCGCGCGGCCGCAAGAAGGAACGGGCCGACGCCGTCGCCGCACAGGTGATCCTCGCCTCGTGGCTCGAGCGCGGCCCTCGTGACGAGGCCGACGGGCCCCCGGGAGCGCTCGACGGATGAAAGGATCCACCATCTCCTCCTCCACGGACCACCCGGCGCGGCTCGTCGTCGGCTGCGGCTACCTCGGCGAGCGGGTCGCGCGGACATGGCGCGACGCGGGCGACCGCGTGCTCGGCGTGACCCGGCGAGGGGCGCGGGCCGAGGAACTCGCCCGTGCGGGCATCGAGCCCGTCGTGGCCGACGTGGCCGGCAGCGACCCGTGGTGGACGGCGTTGCCACCGCTTGCCACGGCGTTCTGGGCCGTGGGCTTCGACCGCGCGGCCGGCGGCTCGCATCGCGACGTCCACGTCCGCGGCCTCGGCCGGCTCCTCGACGGCCTCGCCGCCGCGGCGCGGGAGTCGGGCCTGCCGCCGCCGCGCGTGATCTTCTCGAGCTCGACCGGCGTGTGGGGCGACGAGGCCGGAGGGGTCGTCGACGAGGAGACGCCGCCGCGGCCGACGCGCGACGCGGGCCTGGCCCTCGTCGAGGCCGAGGAGACGCTCCGCCGCCACCCGATCGGGCCCGGCGTGGCGCTGCGGTTCGCCGGCCTCTACGGCCCCGGCCGACTGCCGCGCATCGCCGACCTGCGGGCCGGACGACCGCTGGCCGCCGACCCCGACTCATGGCTCAACCTCGTGCACGTCTCCGACGCGGCGCGGGCCGTGTGTCTCGCGGCGGCCGCGCCGGAGCCGCGGCCGCTGTACGTCGTCTCCGACGGCCGGCCGGTGCTCCGTCGCGACTGGTATGGCCGGCTCGCGGCGCTCGCGCACGCACCGCCACCGGCGTGGGATCCAACTGCACCCCGTGAGCGCGGCGCCGACAAGCGGGTGAATCCCGCCCTGCTCTGCCGCGACCTCGGGTTCGCGCCCGAACACCCCGACGCGCTCGTGGCCCTGGCGAGCCTCGTGCCGGGCTGACGCGGTTTACGGGAGCGCCGGCACCTGCACGCGGGTATCGCCTGCGGCGGGCGCGGCCTCGGCCGTCCGCTGGGCGACCACCGGCTGGAGCGGCCCGCCGGCGAGCAGCTGCAGATAGTCGATCGTCACGTCGAGCACCTCGTCGAGGTAGTAGTCGCGGCGGACGACGGGCCGTTTCTGCGACTCCATCTCCTCGAGCTTCTTCTCCTCCTCGTCCTCGGCGGCCTTGCCCTCGTTCCACTGCCGCTCGTATTCGCTCTCCAGGAGCGACACGGTCTTCTCGTCCTTCCGCCTGTTGTAGCGGGCCACGTCGGCGGCCAGATCGGCGAACTTCTCGTCCGCGCCCACCCGCTCCGCGGATCGCCGCCGGAGCTGCTCCACGATCGCGTCACTGACGTTCGCCGTCGACTGGTAGGCCGCCGCCGGCACCTTGTCGAAGGGCAGCGCGTGGTCGAGGTCACGCTCCCCCACCGGCAGGTGCGTGGTGAGGCTGGGCAGCACCACGTCGCTCTTCACGCCCTCGAGCTGCGTGCTCGCGCCCGAAGGGCGGTAGAACTGCTGCATGGTGATCTTGATGGCGCCCAGCGACGGGGCGTTGTCGAACCGCTGGAAGAGCTGCCGCCCGAGGTCGAGCAGGCTCTGCACGGTCCCCTTGCCGTGGGTCGCCTCGTCGCCCACGATCAGACCCCGGCGGTAGTCCTGGATCGCGCCGGCGAGGATCTCGCTGGCGCTGGCGCTGAACTTGCTCGTGAGCACCACGAGCGGACCGTCCCAGGCCGTGCCGGCGTCGACGTCGTCGTAGGGCCGGACCTGCTTGTCGGCGTCCTTGATCTGCACGACCGGGCCGCGGTCGATGAACAGCCCGGTGAGTTTGATCGCCTCGGGCAGCGAGCCGCCGCCGTTGCCGCGCAGGTCGAGCACCACGCAGTCGACGCCCTGACGGCGGAAGTCGTCGAGCAGCCGCTTCGTGTCCCGGGTGCTGCTCTTGAAGTCGGCCTGCCCCTGCTGGGCGCCGGCCATGTCCATGTAGAAGCTCGGCAGGTTGATGAACCCGATCCGCCAGGGCTTGCCGTCGGGCTTGGTGCCGTGCTCGATCACCTCCCCGCGGGCCTCCGCGTCCTTGAGCTCGATCTTGGCGCGGGTGATGTCGTAGACCTTCGGTGCCGTCTCGCCCACCGGGATCACCTTGAGCCGCACCACGGTGCCGCGCTTGCCGCGGATCATCTTCACCACCTCGTTGAGGTTCATGTCGACGGTGTCGACGATGTCGCCCTCGGCCCCCTGCCCCACGCCCACGACGCGGTCCTTGGCCTTGAGCCGCCCGTCCTTGTCGGCGGCGCCGCCCGGCGTGAGCTCCACGATCGTCGTGTAGCCGTCCTCTCCCTTGAGCTGGGCCCCGATGCCGTCGAGCTCGAGCTTCATGCCGATCTCGAAGTTCTCGAGCGTGCCCGGCGACATGAACGAGGTGTGCGGGTCGAAACTGCTCGTCAGCGACGACAGGTAGACCTCGAGCAGCTCGTCGGCGGTCATCTGATGCATCCGCTTGGCGAAGCTGCGGTAGCGGCGCAGCAGCTTGTCCTGGATCTCCTCGGGAGGTGTCTTTTCCATCTTCTCCCGGAGCAGGTCGAGCTTGATCCGCCGCCGCCAGAGATCCTCGGCCTCGGCCTCGGTCTTCGCCCAGGTCGTCGCCTTGCGGTCCACCACGACCGATTCGTCCTGCGCGAAATCGTGCTTCGTGGCGATGAGCCGCTCGATGAGCGGCACTCGCGAGTCCACCCGCTGCAGGAAGCGGTCGAACACCTCGTAGGCGAACGACACGTCGCCGCGCTTCACGAGGTCGTCGAGCGCGTCACGCTTCTGCGCGAAGGCGTCGACGTCGCTCTGCAGGAGGTAGGCCTTCATGGGGTCGAGGCTCTCGAGGAAGTTCTCGAACCAGCGGCGGGCCATGGCGTCGTCGATCGGTTGCCGCTGGTGGAGGAAGTGCTCCCGCTCGAGGTGCCGGCGGACGGCCATGGCGATGTGGCGGTCGTTGGCGCCGGGCTTCGGGCTGACTGCGGCGGAAGCCGCCGGCCCGCCGGGAGGCTGGTCGCCGACGACGGGCCCGACGGCCGCCGCCATGCCAAGGAGCACCAGAGCCACGCCGCCCCAGCGGCCGACCGCCGCCCGCACCGTGCCCGAAACCATCGCTGCCGATCGATCGAGGCGACTCACGCTGTGCTCTCCATAGGGGAACGAGACGACGCCGACGAACCGGAACTATTGTGGCGATTGCCGTCAGGCTTGGCGAGCCAGGCCCGTCCGGGCCTCGTTCGGGCCCGCGGCCACCTCCCGGGCGCGGTCCACGAGGGCCCGGGCGACCTGCGGATCCGGGCCGAGCCGGCCCACCGCGACCCAGTCGATGCCCGGCCAAGCCGCCCGCGCGCGGGCCACCGCAGCCGACACCTGTTCCTCTACGTGGCCGTGGAAGAGAAGGTGCGGTTGCACCACGACCCGCCGGGGCCGGCCGGCCGCCGCGGCGGCCAAGGCCTCGTCGAGCGTCGGTCGGGCCGCCGCCGCGAAGCCGTATTCCACGCGGTGCGGCCGCCAGTCGCCCGCGGCCAGCGACGCCTCGGCGAATTCCCGCAGCCTGCCCAGGGCGCCCGGATCACTCGCTCCCCGGCCGAGCACGACGAACACCGTGTCGCCGGCGGGCACGTCGACGTGTCGCCGCAGGGCCTCGTCCCGCCGCCGCGCCGACAGCTCCACGATCGCGTCGTGGAGCCCCAGCGGCTCGGCCTGCCGTGCCGTGAGGCCCGCGGCGGCGACGGCGCTCTCGAGCGCCTCGGGCACGTCGCGCCGCGCGTGGCCCGCCGCGAAGAGCAAGAGCGGCGCCGCCACGAGCTCGCGGCAGCCCCGCGCCGCCAGCCGCGCCACGGCGACGGCGATCGACGGCTCGATGACTTCGAGGAACCCCAGCTCCACCGGGACGCCCGGCACGAGCGCGGCGGCGAGCGCCGCCACCTCGGCCGTCTCGGCCGCCCCGGTCGCGTCGGCGGTGCCATGGCCGACGACGACCACGCCACAGCCCGGCGCGAACGCGACACCGCCGCGACTGGGCACGGCGGCAGCCGGCTGGGACTGGTTCATGCGGCACCTCCGAAAACGGCCCGACCGTCAGGCCCGCGCCACCGAGATCCGCGGCAGGAGCGCAGCCACGCACCCGAGCACGAGCACGGCCGCCACGAAGGGCAGCGTATGCGACGGGTGGGCCGCGAACAGCACCGAGCCCAGGAACGGGCCCACGATCCGCCCGAGCGACGCGAAGGCCTGGTTCACGCCGAGCACCTCCCCCTGCCGGTCCGGGTCGGCCCGCTTGGAGATCAGCGCCGACACCGACGGATTCACGCAGGCGAACCCGGCCACCGCCACCGCCGCCGCCGCATAGAACACGGTCATCAGCCCGCGGCCGGCCGTGCCGGCGCCGTCGCGGAGCACCCAGGCCACGCCGCCGATCGCCGCCAGTCCGAGGACCATGAGCACCACGCCCGCTCCGAGGAGCCGCGTCTCGGGCAGCCGCTTCGCCAGCGGCCGATACGCGCCCCCCGCGAGGAGCAGCATGAAGCCGATGAACGCGAACACCAGGAAGTTCTGCCGGTCGTTCATCCCGAAGGCCGATTCCGTGAGCCGGGCGAGCGTGGCCTCGAAGTTCGCGAACGCGACGATCGAGAGAAAGTAGACGAGCACGATCGCGCCCACCGTGGGCATGGCGAGCACGGCCGCGGTGCGGGACAGGCCCGGCCGCTCCTTGGCGGCCTGGCCGCCCGGCCGCCGTGTCTCGCGAAACACGACGACCGCGATCACGAGCGCCACGAGCGACAACAGCGACGCGATCGCCCCCACGCCCCAGGGCTGCTCGTCGAACAGCGCGAGGCCGAAGTAGGCGATGAGCGGCCCGAGCGTGAAGCCGCCGCCGAAGGCGATGCCGATGAGGGCCATGCCGCGGGCCCGGTTCTCGGGCGTGGTGCAGTCGGCGATCACCGCCGCGGCCGTGCCCACGCTCGCCCCGGCGATGCCGGCGCCGATCCGCGCGGCGAACATCAGGCCCAGGGCCCACGCGGCCCGATCGGCCGGCATGGTCACCGCCCAGGCGTAGAGCGCGTAGAACACGACCGATCCGGCGAGACTGAGCAGCAGCATCGGTCGGCGGCCGACGCGGTCGGAGAGCCGGCCCCACAGCGGGCTGACGAGAAACTGCATCAGCGAGAACGACGAGAACAACAGCCCGATCATGAGCCCGTCGAGGGGCGGCCCGAATCCCAGGGCTTCGAGGTAGGGCTCCGCCTGCCGCGGCATCACCGGCAGCACGATGCCGAAGCCGAGCAGGTCGATGAACACCGTGAGGAAGACGACGAGCAGCGCCCCGCGGGGCGCCGCCGCGGACTCGGCGGCGGAGGATGATCGGGCGGGCATCGGGGTCTCGGTGATGGTGCCTGGGAGGGGCGGCGGCCCCGCGGAACCGCCGTGCTACATTGGCCGCCGATGAGCCCGCCTGCAGCCGTCGACCGCCGCAGTCCGCCGGACAATGCCCAGAGCGTGTCGGAGGTGACGTCGCGCGTCAAGGAGCAGATCGAGACGCGGTTCGCCGACGTCTGGGTGTGCGGCGAGATCTCGAACCTCACCCGGGCCTCGTCGGGCCACGTCTACCTGTCGCTCAAGGACGAGGGGGCGTTGCTCCGGGCCGTGGTCTGGCGGGGCACGCTGCCGCAGCTGGCCATCGAGCCGGCCGACGGCCTGGAGGTGGTGTGCCACGGCCGCATCGAGGTCTACGCCCCGCGCGGCACCTACCAGCTGACGATCGACCGGCTCCACGCCGTGGGCACCGGCGCCCTCGAGGCGCAGCTCCGCCGGCTCCACGCCCGGCTCGAGGCCGAGGGGCTCTTCGCCGCCGAACGCAAGCGGCCGATCCCGCAGTTCCCACGGCGGATCGCGCTGGTCACGAGCCCCACGGGCGCGGCGATCGCCGACTTCCAGCGCACGCTCTTCGCCCGCTGGCGCGGCAGCGAGGTGATCGTGATCCCGCGCCGCGTGCAGGGCGCCGGCGCCGCGGAGGAGCTCGCGGAGGGCCTCGCGGCGGCGGCGCGGCTCGTGCCCGCGCCCGACGTGATCGCGCTCGTGCGCGGCGGCGGCAGCCTCGAGGATCTCTGGAGCTTCAACGAGGAGGTGCTCGTGCGTGCCGTGGCGGCCTCCCCGATCCCGGTGGTGGCGGGCGTGGGCCACGAGATCGACGTCTCGCTCGCCGACCTCGCCGCCGACCTCCGGGCGCTCACGCCCACCGATGCCGCCGTGAAGGTCTCCCCCGACGGCCGGCAGCTGGCGGCGGCGACCGCGGCGCTCGGCCTGCGTCTGCAGGCGGGCCTCGGCAGGCGCGTCGCGCTCGCCCGCGAGCGGGTGTCGCAGCTCGCGCGATCGCGGATCTTCGCCGACCCCGCGCGGCTCGTCGGCGACCGTCGCGCGCAGCTCGACCAGCAGGCGCTGCGGCTGAAGCGACTCGCGACGGCGGCCTGTGTGCGGGCGGGCGAGCGGCTCGCCGCCGCGGCCGGTCGGCTGGAGGCGGGCAGCCCGCTGCACCTGCTCGCGCGGGGCTGGTCGGTGACGCGCCGCGCCGGAGAGTCGGAGGCGCTTCGGTCGGTCGCGGGCCTCGCCCCCGGCGAACCGCTCGAAACGCTGCTGGCCGACGGCCGGATCATCAGTCGCATGGAAAGGGTCGAACATGGCGGAATCGGTGGGTGAGGCGCGGACCGAGTCATTCGAGGCGGCGCTGCAGCGGCTCGCGGAACTCGTCGCCGGCCTCGAGTCGGGGAGCCTCGGGCTGTCGGAGTCGATCGCCGCCTACGAGCGGGGCGTGGGCATCCTCAAGCGGCTCCACGACGAGCTCGCCGTGGCGGAGGAACGGGTGAAGGTGCTCGTACGGATCGACGAGGAAGGTCGGCCCGTGCTCGAAGCCGCCGCGCCGACGGGCGACTCCGCGGCGGCCGCAGAGTCTGCCCAGACCGCCGCGTCGCGATCCGCCCGGACGGGTCGCACGAAGAACGCCAAGCCCAGGCAACTTCCCGGCATGGACGACGCAGACGCCAGCTGACGAGCCCGGTGGGCGGAAGCCGGAGGAGCCTTGGAGCCATGGCTCCCATGGACGGGCT
>Ga0315904_10006895_pt1 | contig 15391 bp, 16 predicted proteins | sample LakEriMetagenome_6_FD_203529 | JGI IMG/M metagenome (GOLD analysis project Ga0315904, IMG submission 203529) | Freshwater fungal communities from buoy surface, Lake Erie, Ohio, United States - Buoy 12 MA120 | ecosystem: Environmental > Aquatic > Freshwater > Lake | place: USA: Lake Erie, Ohio... | reverse complement strand
ATCCACGATCCACGATCCGCTCGTGAGGCGCTTCGCGCGGGATCATTGGCTCTTCATGGGCTCCGGGTCAGCGGGCTGGCTCCGGGAAAGCGGCAGTGGGCTGCCTCAGTCCAAGGGGGCCGGGGACAGGTTCTCCCCGGGACGGGCTGGGACTGGTAGTCCCAGCCACGGCTCGTGGTATAACGAAGGTGTGGCCAGGAGCCGGTTACTTGCCGCTCAGGGCGATGGAAAGGGATTTGATGCTCTCCTTGCTCCAATCCTTGGTCGGGTTGGGCAAGGGCTCACCGTTCGCCTTCATGGCTCGGACACGGGCGCGCGCGGCCTTGAGCCGGGCATCAAGCTCGCGCTTTGTGAGTTTACTCGAGGTGTTTGGCGACTTTCGCGTAATATTCCTCATGGCGTTGAAGGTAGTGCAGGGCTCCGTTTACTTCAAGGTCTTTGATGTCAATTTTCAAGGGATCGCTCAGAGCGCCCTTTTTTCCCAGATTGTGCAGAAAGAGAAAAGAAATCCTCGGGCTTCCCGAGTAGAGCAAATTCAGGTTCAGCATGGCCTGCTGTACTTCCCGGTGATTGGCCGCGAGTTCACCGAGCGGGACGGCCCTTCCCTCCTTCTCGCGCCGCTCGATAGCGCCGTAGAGGGCCAGTTCGAGATTGCGGTAGATGTAGGCGATTTCCACTTCCCATCCTTCCTTCACGGCGAGATCGATCATGGCGGCGGCCCAGTCGATATCCTTCAAGGTGCCGTCCCAAGTCAGATCCGGTTTGTTTGAAGGCTGGTTTTCCACGGCGTGGGTTTTGCCGGCCGCCCATCCGCCAGCCATCATCCGGACGCGGCGGCGCTTTTCCCTAGCGCGGAGTTCGCGTTCGAAACGGTCCTGCGCATAACGCCACGCAAGTTCCCAACCCGGATCTATGTCCCGCAATTTGCCGGGAGCGGGCTTTGCCGCATACCGGCGGTCCAGCATTCGTGCAAGGTCCGTGCTGATCACCCGCCCGCCTTCGGCATCCGGCAAATTGTCATAGGTTCGATCCGCCTCCAAACGGTTTCCAAGCAGGGCACTCATCTGCCTCCACGCGGCATGCTGCTCCGCAGAGAGGATCTTGTGTGGCTGCTTCGGAAGATCGAGCATCGGATTCGAACCAAAAAATAGCGTCTTCTCCGAAGATCATGAACGGGGGATTGGATTCTTCCGGCCGGGGGATTTCGGCGCTCTCAGTTCCTCCGGGGTTTGCGCGAGAAATTCGGCCCGCGACATCACCGGGTAGCAAGCCCGCTCCCTCGCGGCGCTCATGCGCTCCGCGATTTTCCGGTGGTTCTCGGTCTTCGCTGCCATCGGGGTTCACGATAGCGGCATGCTGGGGATGGGTCGAGCGGTTTTCCATCCTGAAATCGCGGAGAGGCGGGAAGATCCTCGATCCACGCTCCGCTCGTGAGGCGCTTCGCGCGGGATCATTGGCTCTTCATGGACTCCGGGCCAGCGGGCTGGCTCCGGGAAAGCGGCAGCGGGCTGCCGCAGTCCAAGGAGGAGGCTGGGACTGGTAGTCCCAGCCACGGCTCGTGGGCGGGCGATGTTAGAGTGGGCGGTTTGTCAAGGTCCGGCGTGGTTGGAAACGGCCATGGGATTTCCAGTTGGGAGCCGGCGGGATCTCGCGATGGTGCCACCGGCCGCGCCTGCGGCTTCGAACCCCTAACCAAAACCAACACGATGAAACGATCCCTATCCATCCTCTGCCTCGCCGCTCTACCCGTCGGCGAATCGCTGTTAGCAGGCTCCGTGACCTCGGAGCTGAGTCCGCCCGCGCCGGGCGCGGGAGGCTCCTGGATTCAGGACCTCCGCAGGCCGATGACCAACCCCACGCTGTTCGACCTCGCGGTTCCCTCGACGAACCTCAGGCCGATCTTCATCCACCACCTGCTGCCTGACGAGGTGAACACCACCGCGGGCGACCTGCCTGTGGGTGGCGACGTGCAGGTTTACGCGCTGCAATTCGAATACGCGCTGAGCGACCGCCTCTCGCTGGTGGCCACCAAGGACGGGTTCGTCGATTTCAACCCGGACTCCACCCTGGCCGACGAGAGCGGTTTCGCCAATTTGGGCGGCGGCGTGAAGTATGCCTTCCTGCTCGATCCGGCCGCCGGGCACGCGTTGAGCGGCACGATGACCTTCGAGTTTCCGACCGGCAACTCGGATGTCTTCCAGGGCGAAGGCAAGGGCGCGGTCAATCTGGTGCTCTCCGGCCTCAAGGTGATCGACGACTGGCAATTCGCCGCGGGCACCGGCTTGTCGATTCCGTTTTCCGACCAGCAGTCCACCAACGGCTTCCTCAGCCTCCACGCGAGCAAGGAGATCACGCCTTGGTTCATTCCGCTGGTGGAACTCAACTGGTATCACGTGCTCGATGCCGGCGACGGACGCGACAACTTCGACGGCCAGGCCGGCGGAGCGGTGCCGGGCCTCGTCGAGTTCGAAGGAAATGACTTCTTCAACCTCGGAGCCGCAAACGCCGATGAAAACCGCCACCTCGTGACGGCGGCCGTCGGTTTCCGTTCGCAGATCACCGACTCGATCCAAACCGGCATCGCCTACGAGGTCCCGCTGACCGATGACCGCAACAGCGTCATCGATGGCCGCCTCACGCTCGACATGTTCTGGACCTTCTAACAGGTCCCCCTTCGTCCGGTCGGCGGAGTCCCGGATGCGGAATCACGCATCGGATCCGGACTCGGGATTCCGCGCCGGCGAGCAATGGAAAAACCATCGATCGACACGCTCGCAGAAAAGCGGTGATCGGAGATCGGGAAGCGCGGCAATGTAGTCGCGGGCTTCAGCCCGTTCTTCATTCCCGCCCAACGGGCTAAAGCCTCGGACTACTTTTCAGAATCGCATCCGCGCGCCCGACCACAAATCCCCGCCGCAGCCCGGCCTTCGCAGGGTTGTCCGCGATGTAACGGCGGAAATGTTCCAACTGTGCCTCGCTACGGACGATGTGATCAAACGTCTCCGCCTGCCACAGACTTCCGGTTCGTTCGAGCATCTTGTTGATGATTCTGGCACTCCCACCCTTCCAGCGCTGGAGGATGGAACCGAGGGTCCGGTTCCCCATCGGCTCTACCAGCGCGTGGATATGATTCGGCATGATGACCCAAGCATCCAGTTGATAGGCATCTTCATGCCCGGCGAGCAACGACTCCGTGAGGATGGATGAGATTTCCCTTTGAGCGAGAACACAGGCTCCGTGTCCTGCGTCCAAAAACTCGTGGAAGCGTACGGTGAATTCACGGTGGAATTCATTGCGCTCCTCTTCGGAAAGTTCGTTTGGGCTTGATTCGGGAGAGAGACCCCGTTGCACCAGCCACAATCTCCGTTGTTCCTTCCAGTGCTCGATAACCTGAGTTGGCACGGAGTCCGCAAGCCGTGCAGTGACAAAATAGGTCCGGCCCCACTGCCTCCAATGCGGGAGATTGAGCCGATGCCGATGGACGGATTCGTCACGGTTGTATGGCGTGAAAGCCATGGAAGGATATTTGGACGAGGGGATTCCGGAGTCAAGGGGTTAGGCAATGTAGTCCAGGGCTTCAGCCCGTTCTTCATTCCCGTAATTCGGGCTAAAGCCCATTACTACTTTTCAGAACGGGCTAAAGCCCTGGCCTACCGTGCACCAGCAGCACGATCTCGCCCTTCGGCGGGTGGGCCCTGAAGTGTTCCAGCACCTCGGCGGCGGTGCCGCGGTGATAGGTTTCGAACTTCTTGGTCAGCTCGCGGGCGACGCAGGTTTTCGCCGAGGGATCGATTTCTGTTAGAATCTCCAGCGTGGAGACGATGCGGTGCGGGGATTCGAAGAAGATGCCGGTTTCGCCGGATGCGAGCGCATCGGTGAGGGCGCTGCGGCGCTTGCCGGACTTCACGGAGAGGAATCCGCCGAAGCGGAAGGCATGGCAGGGAAAGCCGGAACCGATGAGCGCGGTGATGACCGCCGAGGGTCCGGGCAGGACTTCGAGGGGGGTTTCGGTTTCCAGGCAGGCCTGGATGACGCGGTAGCCGGGGTCCGAGACGCCGGGCATGCCGGCGTCGCTGATGAGCGCGATGGTTTCGCCCGCACGGGCGGCGGCGACCAGTTCCGGCGCGCGGCGCGCCTCGTTGTGCTCGTGGAGCGAAACCAGCGGCTTGCCGGTGATGCCGAGGTGGGCGAGCAGCGGACCGGAGTGCCGCGTGTCCTCGCAGGCGATGCGGTCGGCGCTTTTAAGAATCTCCACCGCGCGCAGGGTGATGTCGCCAAGGTTGCCGATGGGCGTGGGGACGATGACGATGCGGCCGGTGGGAGTCATGGCGCAGTCTCGCGGCCGGGCTGCACATGGGAAAGCGAAAACGGGCCATGCGGGTGGCGGCTTCCCCTCGGCGGAGTCCCCGGGGCGGAATCCGCAGGCAGCCATGGCGCTTGCGGAGCACCGGGGTTTGGTGCAACATTCCCGCAATGAAATCAGCCGTTCTCGATGCGATGCTCGACTCCCCGGTGCTGCCCGAACTGATTCAGGAGGCCCAGAGGGTGATCGGCCGTGAGCACCGGTTGCGCGAGAAGTTTTATGCGGACATCACCCCGGAAAACAAATGGGAGTTCATTCAGGGCGAGATCATCATGCATTCGCCGGCGCTCAACCGGCATCTGGTTGCCACGAAGCAGCTTTACGATCTGATGAGCGCATATGTCCGCACGCGCTCCCTCGGCATCGTCCACATCGAGAAGGCGATGACGAGTTTCTCACGCAACGACTACGAGCCGGACGTGATGTTTTTCGGCACGGCGAAGGCGTCGATGATCGGCCCGGACACGCTGCGCTTTCCCGTGCCGGATCTGATCGTCGAAGTCATCTCCCCATCCACGGAAAAGCGTGACCGCGGGGTCAAATTCGAAGACTACGCGTTTCACGGCGTGGGCGAATACTGGATCATCGATCCCGACGCTGAGACCGTGGAGCTTCATCGCCTCACGGAGGACGGCTATCCACCCGCGGCCCGCCAAAGCGAAGGACTGCTGGAGAGCGATGTGATCCCGGGCTTCACCATCTCCGTGCGGGCGATTTTCGACGAGGCGGAGAATCTGGCGGCTCTTCGCAGCCTGCTTGGTTAGGCGGGACGGGCGGACTGAAGTCCAATGTCGTTAAGGATTCGTATCGCGATTCCCACACCCGCCATGGGCGGAAACTTTGGACTGCGGCGGGAATCGCCGCTTTGAGGGTGACCAGAGCGTTCTCCCGGAAGCAAGCATGTTGATCGCAGGCATGAATGCGGGCGGACCAGGTGATTGGGAACCAGACTCGATGCGCCAACGGACTCCACCCCCAAAGCGGTGATGCGCCTGGCGGCTTTCACCGCAGTCCAAAGTTCACGGACGATTCGTTCACCGATCCTTAAAGGCAATGGACTGAAGTCCGCGCTCCAGCACGGCGCGCTCGGCTTCGGTGATGAGTTGGGGTTTGCCCTCGTGGTTGACGCGCACGGTGGTGACGCTGCCGTAGGCGGCGGGGTCGCCGGAGGTTGTTAGAATCTCGAAGTCCCAGGTGACCGAGGACGCGCCGACGCGGGAAACGGCGAGCAGGACCTCGATTTCATCGCCGGTGAGCAGAGGGCGCTTGTAATCGCAGGAGACCTTCACGCGCGGCCAACCGCCCTGGTCGCGGGCAAAGACGAGCAGGCCGTTCTGCCGGAGGAACTCGTGCTCCGCCTGCTCGAAGTAGTGGAAGACATTCGGAAAATGCATCCAGCCGCTGGCATCGGTGTCGCCAAAGGCGACGGTGCGGGTGTGGCGATGGAGGGGCGCATGCATCGCATCACCCAAACCGGCTCACCAGCACGGAGGCGTTGTGTCCGCCGAAGCCGAAGCTGTTGGAGAGGGCGACCTTCACCTCGGCCTCGCGGGCGGTGTTGGGGACGCAGTCGATATCGCACTCGGGGTCCTGGTTGTCCACGTTGATGGTGGGTGGCACGACGCCCTCCTTGATGGCCATGATGCTGGCGATCAACTCGATGCCGCCGGCGGCTCCGAGCATGTGGCCGGTCATCGACTTGGTGGAGGAAACCATCAGGCCGTTTTTCACGTGGTCGCCGAAGGCGAGCTTGATCGCCTTGGTTTCCGCGATGTCGCCGAGGCCGGTGGAGGTGGCGTGGGCGTTGAGATAGTCCACGTCGGTCGGGTTTTTTTTCCCATGATCGAGGGCCATCTTGATCGCATAGGCCGGGCCGCTGCCATCGGGCGAGGGCGCGCTGAGGTGGTAGGCGTCCGCACTGACGCCGTAGCCGATGAGTTCGGCATAGATCTTCGCTCCGCGCTTCTTCGCGTGTTCGAGTTCCTCGATGACGATGACGCCGGCTCCCTCGCCCATGACGAAGCCGTCGCGGTCCTTGTCGAAGGGGCGGGACGCGCGCTCGGGCTCGTCGTTTCTCGTGCTGAGCGCCTTCATGTTGCCGAAGCCGCAGAGACCCATCGGCAGGATGGTGGCCTCGGCGCCGCCGCAGATGAATCCGTCGGCATCGCCGAACTTGATGATGCGCCATGCCTCGCCGATGTTGTGGTTGGAAGTGGCGCAGGCGGTGACGATGACCATGTTCGGCCCCATCAGGCCGAACTCCATGGAGATGATGCCACTGGCGATGTTGGAGATCATCATCGGGATGGTGAAGGGCGAGACGCGCTTGGGCCCCTTGGTCATGTAGGTGCCGTGCTCGTTTTCAAGGGTGGCCAGACCGCCGATGCCGGAGCCGACCATCACGCCGAAGCGCCGCGGGTTGATCTGGGAAACATCCAGGCCGGAATCCTCGACCGCCATCTTCGAAGCCGCGACGGCGAACTGCACGTAGCGGTCGGAACGGCGGGCGTCCTTGGGCACCTTGAAATAAGCGTCAGCGGTGAAATTCCGCACTTCGCCCGCGATCTTGCAATCGAAGGGTTCCGGATCGAGCTGGGTGATCCGCGAAATGCCGCTGCGGCCCGCCTTCATGCCCTCCCAAGTGGTGGCGAGATCGTTTCCAAGGGGCGAGAGGCAGCCGATGCCGGTGATGACGACGCGTCGTTCGTTCATGATGTCCGGGGAAGTCTGAGGGCTGAACCGGACCCGCGCAAGCCTCAAGGCCGACCGGCCGTTTCAGCCGAGGCGGCGGGAGCGGCCCTTTTCGTTGGCAGCGCCACAGGCGGGACATGGGACCACCTTGGAGTGCCCGTGATCCTCGAAGGCATGCAGGCAAAGGCGGCAAATCACCCGCCGCGCGAGCGAGCGGCTCTCCGAGCGGGCGTGAAGCGTGCGCGAGATCACGGTGGCGACCAACACCAGCAAGCAGCTGCCAAAGATGACAAACAGCGTGAAATCAGCGGGATTCAGTTCCATCGGCGGCGGTCGTGCGGTTGACAAACGAGACCCCCAGAGCCACCCAGCGGGATGCCTTGGTGGGTCCGGGTTTGAAGGAAACCCCGCGCAGCCACTGCTCGAGCGCGGAAGGGCCGAGTTCATCGCCCGCATCGAGCGAAACGCAGTCGGTCACGCTTCCCGCGGGATCCAGGCGCACGAGGAACCGCGTGGGAGCCGCCGCCAGCGTGGGGGTGACCTCGCCCGGGAAATCCGGCAGCGCATCCGGCAGCGCCGTGGCGTGGATGCCGGAAATCGGAACGATCACGGGCACCAGGCGCGCCGCCACCGCCGGACCTGGCGGCTGCGGGTTTCCGGGCGGCTGTGGCAGGACCGCGAGGCCCGGATCGGTGAGTGCGGGCATGCGGCGCTTGCTTGCGGTGATGTCCCGCAGGAGCGGCCGGTAGACCGGCATCGCGGTGCGGGAGGCTTCGAGCACGGATTTCTCCAACGCCACAAAATCCGGCCAGCCCGATGGCTCGAAGCGCGACGGAAACGGCCCGCCCTCCTGCGCCCGCAGCGTGAGCGCCCGGCCGCCCGCATCGTCCAGCACCTGGATGACCGAGGCCTTGCGCGAGGACCACGGCGAATCCACCACCGTCCGGATCCGCACCGAGGACAGCAGCACGGCAAACACCGTGGCCACCAGCGCCAGTGCGAGGAATTTCGGCAACCATGGCTCGCCCGCAGGCCGCCACGGATAAATCCAATCGGGAGCCTCCCGCCGCTTGGCCTTCATGGAAACCCGGCGGGCCATCATCACTCGGGCGTGGTGGGGGTTTCAAGCGACCGGGCCGGAGCATTGGAACCGACCAGTGCCAGCCGGAACCCCTTGCCAAGCGCCATTTCGGAAACCCGGCGTTCCAGACCCACCGGCGTGCCTTGGTCGGTCTGCAGCAGAATGATCGAGTCCGCCGTGGCTCCCGCGCCCCGCAGGGTTTCAAGCCGCGCGGCGAGATCCTCGAAGGTGACCGCATCCCTGCCCAAATGAATGCGCGGCGCACCTTCGCCGGGACCCAGGGTGATCACCAGCGAATTCTGATAGCGCTCAAGCTGGAACTCCGAGGGCGGAAGCTCCACCGCCACGCCCGATTGCCGCAACAGCGACGGGGCTAACAGAAAGAGCAGCCACAACAGCGCGAACAGGTCCAGCACCGGGAGCGCGTGAAGAAACCCCGGCCGCTCGGGCAATGACATTTCGAGCTTCACTTGACGCTTTCCGGCTTGCCCTTCCCATGCTTGCGCCCGGCGCTCACCTCCCCGCGGAAAGGCGCGAACTCCTCCTCCTCCCGCGCATCCGCGATCAGGTGGACCATCTCAATCCCGGCCCGCTCGATGCGGTGGACCAAACGTTTCGCCCGGCCGAGGAAATACAGGTAAAACAGATACATCGGCACCGCGATCGCCAGTCCCATCACCGAGGTGATCAGCGCGGTGAAAACTCCGGCCGTCAGCTCCGCGGGACCGGTGAAGCCCCCTTGCTCACTGACCTTCCGAAACGTCTCCAACATCCCTAACAAGGTGCCGAGCATGCCCACCAGCGGTGCCAGCAATGCGACCCCGAGGATCGCGCGAATGTTCTTCTCGATGCGCGGAACCTCGAGCTGGCCCGCCTCCTGCGTGATGTCCCGCAGGTCCGCCCGGCCGAGGTAATACCGCAGCAGCGCGGCATGCGCCACGCGCGCCACCGGACCCGGCGCCCGCGCCGCCTCGTGCAAGGCCTCGGCAAAGGCCTTGCGCCGGACATGATGGGCCAGGCCCACCAGCAGATCGCCCACATTGATCCGCGCCCGGTGGAAGAAAAACAGGCGCTCCACCACGCAGACCGACCCAATGAACGCCAGCCCCAGCAGCACCCAGACGAGCGGGCCGCCCTTTTCAATCAGTCCCGAGGGTTCCAGCAATGCGAGCATCATCCGCCCTCAGCCTAAGCCGCCCGCCTCACGCCTGACCAGCACCGAAATTCCGCTTTGCCCTCGGAAAAATCCGCGTCATTTTCCCCCCATGCGGCAAAAACCCAGAGTCGCCATCCTCGGAGTCACCGGCTTCATCGGCCGGGGTCTGCCCGCGCTGTTCGGCGATGACGGCATCTCCGTCACCGGCGTGAGCCGCAGCGGGCAACAGACCCGCCCGCTCATCCAGTACTGGCAAAACCCCTCCGCACTCGATCCGGCCGACCACCTCGCCGTCATCAACCTGAGCGGCGAGCCGATCGACCGCCGCTGGAACGACGCCAACCGCCGCCTGTTTCACGAAAGCCGCGTGGGCGTCACCAAGCGGCTCGTCGAAACCATCGGCCGCCTGCCCGAGGAACGCAGGCCGAAAGTCCTGGTCAACGCCTCGGCCGTCGGCATTTACGGCGACCGCGGGGATGAGGAATTGTTAGACAATGCCGCGCCCGGCACCGGCTACCTCGCCGACCTCTGCCGCGAGTGGGAGGACGCCGCCGGAGAAGCCGCCGCGCTCGGCGTGCGGGTGGTGAGCCTGCGCGTCGGCATCGTTCTCGGGCGTGACGGAGCGGCTTTCAAGAAACTGTTAGGCGTGTTCCGCGCCGGCGTCGGCGGCAGGCTCGGCTCCGGCCGCCAGTGGATGCCATGGATCCATGTGGACGACCTTCGCTCCGCCATCCACCATTGCGTGATGACCGAATCGCTCCACGGCCCGGTGAACGGCTGCGCTCCGGCACCCGAGCGCAACCGCGACTTCACCCGCAAGTTTGCCAGGGCCGTGCGCCGCCCGGCCTTGCTGCCGGTGCCCGGTTTCGCCCTGAAACTCGCGCTCGGCGGCTTCGGCGGCGCCTTGCTCGCAGGCCAGCGCGCGCTGCCCGCCGCCCTGTTGGAGAGCGGCTTCCGCTTCGCCTACCCCACCCTCGATCTCGCGCTCGCGGATCTCGTGCGGCGCTAAGTGTGGCGCTAAGTGTGGCGGTTTTTGTTAGAGCCGATCCCAATCGCAGGCATTCCTCCGGTCAGGATCTTCCTCCTCGTGATGGCCTCTGGAAGGGAAATGTAGACCCTATGCGCAAAAAGATTTTCGCTATCCGAATCGCCTATTGTCGCAAACTTCTAACAAGGAGTGGCGATCTCCGAATCGCCATTCCCATGAGGAACCAATGATTTGTGGCAAACGGCCGTTCATCGGCCACCCATGGACTTCGGCGGACCGGAGTCCGCCGCTCCTTGATGTTTTGCGTTTCGGCCATTTCTTCTGGCAGATGCTCCAGCCGACCACGAAAACACCGGAGAATCAACTTTCGACGGATTCCGCACTCCCCCTTGTCGCGGACCGCCCGGTCGGTTTCCGCCATCGAAAACGAATCAGCAACGCGCACCCCCTCTCACCCCAAGGCACCCAGCATCGCCGCATCGCTCCACCGGTCGCCTCCGCGCGCGATGGCGATCACCACGGATGCCGACGGCAGCACATACACCCTCGTGCCGCCGGAGCCGACCAGGGAAAACCACTCCGCCCGGGCCGCCGGCTGCATGCAGGCGTTTCTCCAGAAACCGGCGGCGCGCTCCCCGGACAAGGCCCGCTCCGGTTCCACCGCGCGCGCTCCCCGCAGCCGTGCCAGCCGGTTCCACCAGATCCCCGCGGAAAACATCGGGTTCGCCGCGCGTGGAGCCGTTAGATCGCGGAATGCCTCCGCCTTCACGCCTGCGGCGCCTTTCCCCGCGCCCAGTCTGCCGAGCACCTCGCCCAGCCGCCCGAGATCGTTGAGCCCGCAAACCATGCCTGTTGAAAGATACGGCGCGCCGGTGCCATCGCGCCGCCAGTCGCGCGGCCGGATGCCGATCCCATCCAACAAATCGGCAAGCTCGCCACCCGGCGACGCGCCATGCTCCGCCAGGCGCCGTTTCAGAAACTCGCCTAACAACTCCCACCCCGCGGGTCCGTAGCGGAACACCGAGCCCGGCGCATCCACCGGCCTCAGCGCCACCGCCGCCCGCCCCTTGTCGCGCGGCCTCGCCGAATACAACTCGCGGTCCCCCGCCGGCAGCCCGGAACTCGAGTTCAACAATTGCCGCACTGTCATCCCCTCCCTGCCGCGCCACTCGGGAAAACCCACCACCTCATCCGCCGCCATCCATCCTCGGCCGATCACCCGCATCGCCATCATCGCGGCGAGCGATTTGGTCACGCTCAACACCGGAAACGCCCCGCCCGGCCCACCCGATGAAACGAGCCGCCCATCCTGCCAACACGCGTGCCCGTTCCTCGCCATGCGCCTCAGCCGGTCCACCGCACGCGAAGGAATCTCATACGCTTCCGTCGCCTGCGGACGAATCACCGGCATCACACACCCCGCCAACGGCGAAACCACCGCGCCAGCCATCAACCGCAAGCCCTCACGCCGATCCATGCCGTGAGACGTAACCCATCATCCATCCGCGGAAAACACGAAAACCGTGGCGCGGCACATCCATCCGGGCGCATGTAAGACCAAGCGCCAGCACTCCCAAACTCCCGATGCGCACTGGTCCGTGCCTCCCCTACTTCTTTCGTTGTTTTCGACGGCTTCGTTGTTCCCAACCCCCGAATCCGGGATCACTTCGCGCTTTCCACCCGGCGGCGGCCCCTCTACACCCCGCCCGTGCTCACGATCAAGAAACTGACCAAGACCCTCGGCGGCCGCACCCTGCTCCGCGAGGCGGAGATGTCCATCAACTGGGGCGAGCGCGTCGCCCTCGTCGGCCCCAACGGCGCGGGAAAGTCCACCCTCTTCCGCATGATCCTCGATGAGGACCAGCCCGACGAAGGCACCATCGATCGCGACGAATATGCCATCACCGGCTACCTCGCCCAGGAGTCCGGCGAACCGACCGATGAAACCATCATCGAGATCGCCATGAGCATCACCCCGGAGATGACCCAGATCCTCCGCACCATGCGCGAATACGAGGCCAAGGGCGACCACGCCCACCCGGACTTCGCCAAGGCCCAGGACCAGTTCACCCACCTCAACGGCTACCAGCTCGAACCCAAGGCCAAGAAAATCCTCGCCGGCCTCGGCTTCAAACAGGACGACTTCCACAAACCCGCGCGCACCTTCTCCGGCGGCTGGGTCATGCGCGCCCACCTCGCCCAGCTCCTCGTCATGGAGCCGGACCTGCTCATGCTCGACGAGCCGACCAACCACCTCGACCTGCTCTCTCTGCTCTGGCTCCAGCGCTACCTCATCAACTACTCCGGCGCCATCCTCATGATCTCGCACGACCGCGACTTCATGGACGCGATCATCGAGACCGTCATCGAGATCGATCCGGACGCCGCGAAATTGATATCCTATACCGGAAACTACAGCGCCTTCCTCGAACAGCGCGACGCCCGCTTTGAACAACAAACCGCCGCCTACCGCGCGCAGCAGAAGGAAATCGAGGGCCACCAGGAATTCATCGACCGTTTCCGCCAGATCGGATCCAAGGCCGCGCAGGTCCAGAGCCGCATCAAGTTCCTCGAAAAACTCGAACGCGTCGAAAAACCCCGCGCCCCGCGCAAGCCCTTCAAGTTCACCTTCCCCCAGCCGCCGCGTTCCAACCAGAAGGTCATGGAACTCATCAAGGTCGGCCAATCCTACGGCGACAAACGCATCTACAAGGACCTCGATCTCACCATCGAGCGCGGCGACCGCGTTGTCCTCGTCGGCCCCAACGGCGCGGGCAAATCCACCTTGCTGAAAATCCTCGCCGGCATCCTGCCCATCGACGGCGGCAAGCGCGAGCCCGGCTACGCCACCAAACTCGGCTACTACTCGCAGCACCGCCTCGAAGCGCTCAACGAACACAACACCGTGCTCGACGAAGTCATGGGTGCCTGCCCCACCCTGCGCGAGGAAGACGCCCGCTCCATCCTCGGCACCTTCCTGTTCCGCCGCGCCGATGTCGAAAAACGCTGCGGCGTCCTGTCAGGCGGCGAGAAATCCCGGCTCAACCTCGTCAAGTTCCTCGTCGATCCGCCGAACCTCCTGCTCATGGACGAGCCCACCACCCACCTCGACATCCTGTCCATCGACTCGCTCGTCAACGCGCTCAAATCCTACGAAGGCACCCTCGTTTTCATCTCCCACGACGTGCACTTCATTCGCACCCTCGCCGAGACCACCTATCACATCACCCGCAACGAGAAGAACCCGGAAAACGGAGCCGTCATCACCAAATACACCGGTGGCTATGATTACTTCCTCGAAAAATCCGGGCTGAATGATGATCGCGGCGCGGTGACGGCGTGAAGTCAATCCGTGCGCCCCGTTGGGGCGCTATTGATTCATGCCCGCGATCCAGGGTGCCTCACGGCACCCTTCGCTATCACCGTCCGCCCCTTTGGGGCGTATCACGATCACGCCAGCGATGTGAATGACAGAAAACGAGCCAACCTTCAGATCACGTCAACGGCGTGAATGGCAGAAAGCGGGTCAATCTTCCCATCACGCCAACGGCGTGACCGGTGACAGCGAAGGGTGAAAACCCGACAGGGATTTCACCCTGGAACCGATCCATAGACGATACGCGCCCCAACGGGGCGCACGGAAACACTACGGATCGCATCTCCCCAAGCTCACTCTGCGCGTCCGACTCCTTCCGAGGTCTGGATGACGCGTTGGATGGAGCCGTCCGGGTTGTAGTGGAGAAGGTCCACGCAGACCGAGCGGAGATGGCTGCCGCCGCCGTTGCGGCCTTTGCCCGCGCCTTGGTCGTGTTGCATCATGCCGCTGTGATAGAAGAAGTAATCCCTTCCTTTGAAGGTGATGATCCCCTGATGGATGGTGTTGCTGTTCTGCGCGCCTTCGGAGATCAGGCCCTTGAAAACCCAAGGGCCGGTGATTGTCTTGGAAACGGAATACGCGATCCTCTCCGGGAAACCGTAGGCATAAGTGAGGTAATGGATGCCGTTGCGTTTGTGCACCCAGGGTGCCTCGGTGAAGCGGTTGCCCAGTTCGGCATCCGGCACCACACGGATCTCTCCGTCCAACTCGGTCATGTTGGGCTTCAGTTTCGCGTAGTAACATTTCTGGTTGCCCCAGAACAACCACGCCTGGCCGTCACCGTCGATGAAGGCGGCAGGATCGATGTCGTCCCAACTGATGCCGGTGGCCTTGGTCATGTCGTTGGTGACCAGTGCCGTGCCGCGCGCGTCCCTGAACGGCCCGGTCGGGGAATCTCCCACCGCCACGCCGATGGCCTTGCCGTGGATGTCCCGGTGATCGACGGTGACATACCAGTAGAATTTCCCGCCCTTTTCGATCACATGGGAAGCCCATGCGGCGGGTCCGCCAGTGGACCATTTGAAATCCCCAGGATTCAGCGGAGATCCCTCGTCCTTCCAATCGACCATGTCGCCCGTGGAATAAACACGCCAGCGCGGCATGTGATAACCCTTGCCGTCGCCCTCGTCCTGTCCGACGTAAAGATACACCCGGTCGCCGTGAACCATCGGAGCGGGATCGGCGGTGAAAACCTCAGTGATGATCGGGTTTCCGGCGTTTTGGAGTTTTTTTTCCTTCGCTGTTAGATCGGACGGGATCGTGTAGGGTCCGTCGGCCACCGGTTCACCGAACACCGGCATGCCATCGGCCGTCCACCGGATGGCCTGCGCGCGGGTGGCGCGATCCGGATTGCGGAGCGGATCGCCCTTGATGTGTTCGTAGCCGCGGGAATGGTAAACGAGGATGTCCGTTTTGCCGTCGGGCGTGGTGGTGAAGCAATTGTGACCCGGGCCGAACTGGCTCGTATCACGGCTGCTTTCGAGAACGGGCTGCCGCGACTTGGTCCACGATTCGGGATCGAGCAAATCGGCATCCGCCGAGGCGGTCAGCATGCCGAGACAATAGTTCGCATCCGTCGCGCTGGCGGAGTAGGTCAGGAACACCTTGCCGTGACGGATCAACACGGCGGGCGCTTCGTTCACGCGGTAGCCCCGGGTTTCCCACGCGTATTCCGGATGGGTGAGCATCACCGGATCGCCGGTGATGGTGGTGGGGCTGTCCATCCGCGCGATGTA
>Ga0315904_10006893_pt1 | contig 15394 bp, 23 predicted proteins | sample LakEriMetagenome_6_FD_203529 | JGI IMG/M metagenome (GOLD analysis project Ga0315904, IMG submission 203529) | Freshwater fungal communities from buoy surface, Lake Erie, Ohio, United States - Buoy 12 MA120 | ecosystem: Environmental > Aquatic > Freshwater > Lake | place: USA: Lake Erie, Ohio... | reverse complement strand
CGCGTCTCAGGGCGCTATTGAGGGCGGTCTAAGCAACATGGCGGGGGAGGGTATCGGTATGGCCCTCCGCCGTCTGGCTGGGGGTATTTTCCGTCCCTCTGCAGAAGCTAAACGACTCATGGACGAGGGCATCCAGCCCAGCGTTGGACAAGCTGTGGATCAATCCACGCTTGGTGGTAAAATGATCGCTGGAGCAGAAAGCCGGCTCGCCAGCACGCCGATTGTGGGAGCGTCTACACAGAATGCTCGCCTACGCCCACGCGAAGAGTTCATCCGTAACACTATCGAGAAGGCGTTGCCCAAGGGCGGGAAGATGCCTGACTTGAAAGAGGGCGTGAATCCTGCTCTGGAAGATGTCAAGAACCAGATCACTTCTGGTTATCGCGCACTGTTTGACAAAGTTCGGATCAAAGTCGACCCTAAATTCGTCGCAGGTATGGACGCCACAGTTGACAGTGTAGCTGCCGCGCGCAACCTCAATCCTACAGAGGCGAGCAGACTTCGTGAAGTCGTGAGTAACTTTTTGTCTCGTCCCAATGTGGGCGGCGCGAAGCCTTACGACCTCATCGCTACGCGCGAAGAGCTCTACAAAGTCGCCACGAGCACCGACTCCAGCAAGCATCTCAAGGGTGCCGCGCATGAACTTCGTGAGCGTATCGCTGACTGGGTAGGGAAGAATGTTCCCAAAGGCTCTGCGGCTGAGTATCAGGCGCTCAACGCGAAGAATACTTCTGTAGAGCGTCTGATGGAAGCTGCCCGCAAAGCCTCTAACGAGGCTGGCGAGTACACTCCAGACATTTTGAATAAAGTGTTGGTGAAGCGTGCAGATCCTGCACTGAAACAAGTCACCAGCGACGCCGCTAAGACTCTGGAGAATAGATTTTCTCAAGGCAGATTCTACGGCGGCGGAATGATTATGCCGACGCATCCCAACATCCTCAGTTCGCTGTTGTCTCTGGGTACGTCTAGTCGTGGTGTACAGCAGATGCTTCTAGGTGGAAAACCGGGACAGCCCCAAGCGGCAGACGCCATTCGTAGGATCACCCCCGCCATCCGACAGCTGATGGTTGAATCTGGAAGGAGCGAATAATGCCTCGTGATAGTGGTGGTGTGTACACTCTCCCCGCAGGAAACCCCGTAGCGGCCGACACGCTGATCGACGCTGCGTGGGCGAATAGTACGCTGACAGATCTCGGTAACGAGATGTCTAACACGCTCCACAAAGACGGGCGCGTGTCCATGACTGGTCCGCTCGTATTGTCGACGCGCGGCTCTCCTTTGGACACTGATGCTGCTTCGTGGGCGAACGTGCTGACGCGTATCCGTGAGAGCTTTGCCTCCATCACTGGACGTGCGTGGCGTAAACAGACGAAGTCTGCTGGGTACACTGCGGTCGCCGCCGACAACATGTCGTGGTTGAATTTTACATCTTCTGCGACGCTGACTCTTCTTGCGGCGGCGACTGCGGGTAACGGTTACATGCTGATTGCTCGTGCGGCGTCAGGGGTCGCACTTACCGTGGATGCCGACGGCTCAGAGACGATTGACGGAGCCACAACTGTCGCTATCGGGGCTGATGACTGGATTCTGTTGTTTTGTGACGGCAGCGCGTGGAACTCTATAATCGTTCAGGCCGCGAACTCAACTGCGCTTACTGACCCCAGTCTTACTAGACCTCTCATGGGCTCCCCACGTGAGACGATCGCTACAGGGTCAATCACTGGCGCGCAAGCGTTGGACGTAGCGAGTCAATCTTATTTCGCCTACACCCTCACAGGTAACGTCACGTTCAGTTTCTCCAACGTACCGTCTACGGGGACGGCTATCTCTGTTACTGTAGAGCTTCTCCAGGACGGCACCGGGAGCCGCACAGTCACATGGCCCGCGTCAGTCAAGTGGCCGGGGGGAACAGTGCCCACGCTGACCACGACTGCCGCTAAGACAGACATCATCACTCTGTTGACACGTGACGGTGGCACGACTTGGTTTGGGTTCGTTGGCGGGCAGAACTTCTAATGCGCCCCTCTCAAATAGGGTTGTTCGCAGGGGGTCGCAATCGCTCGGTAGTGATCTCGTCTAATCAGACGAACTACAACCTCCACACGGCGCTTGGCTCCCCCACTAGTCCAGTCAATGTTTCTGTCACGATCAATTCTGGGGTAGTGGTCAGTTCTAACAATACTTCGACTCCTGCGTTTGATCAAGGTTCCCTGCCTGCCGGTTCGCGAGTCACACTGGTCAATAATGGTAGTTTGCGTGGAATGGGCGGCGCTGGGGGTGCGGGCGCAAGCCTAACCGACGACATTGGAACCAGCGTCTCCAGGACGGTAGCCGCGGCCGGAGGAGCAGGTGGAACCGCGCTCCGACTCACTCGTCCGACGATTATCGCTAATGGAGCCGGAGAGATCTTTGGCGGCGGCGGCGGGGGCGGTGGAGGCGCTGGCGGGCTAACCGAAGTCGAATTAACGGGTATGACGGTTATCGGTGGCGGAGGCGGCGGAGGAGGGCGAAGCGGAAGTACTGCTCCCGGGGGCTCTGGCGGCACGGGCGAGGAGGTCTCTCCTACTTACGTGCTGTTTGAGGGGGCCGGTAACGCGGGCAGCAACGGCACTTCGGCGGGAGCTGGCACGGGCGGAACTGCGCGGGCTTCAGGCTCTGGTTCATCTGGAGGAGCTGGGGGAAACGGTGGGGATTGGGGAGCGAATGGCACTTCCGGCGGGGCAGTGAGCGGAAGCGACTTCGGTTACACTCTGTTCGATATGGAAGCGTTTTACGATCCAGCGCCCCCCACTACCTCGTTTGCAGCCGGTGGAGCAGCTGGTAAGGCCGTCGACCTCAACGGTCAATCGATCACTTGGCTCTCCGGCAACACCGGAGCCCGTGTCAAAGGAGCAGTCTCGTGAGTACACAAGAAGATCGTCTGAAAGCCCTTGAGGAGCAGATGGTGGCTGTCCAGAAAAGCGTGGCTGACTTTAGCGAGAGTCAGAGAACGTTGATGCAGCTTACTCAACAGATTTCTAAAGACACTTCAGAGATCGTAGGCGCGTGGAACGACACTAAGGCGGCATTTCGCCTGTTCAACATTCTAGTGTCGTTCTTCTGGGGGATCATGAAGTACGTCGTACTTCCCATACTGGTACTCATCGCTCTTGTGTACGGACTAGGGCACACTGGTGAAGTACCGTCATGGCTGAAGAACGCCGTTAAACTGATTCTAGGGTAGGAGGCGTCATGGTTGAAACTCTTGTTGGCACGCTGCTCGGCGGTATTTTTCGGGTGGTGCCCGAAGTCATGTCGATGATGGACAAGAAGAACGAGCGCGCCCATGAGCTCAGCATGTTCGACAAGCAGATTCAGGCGGATCAACTACGTGCCCAGATGGCGATTGAAGCTGAGAAGGTGCGGGGCGAGATCACCATGGGCGCGGCGGAGCTACAGGCGATCATCGAAGCTACGAAATCACAGGGGCAGTTGACCGGCGTCAAGTGGGTGGACGCTATGTCTAGTCTTATGCGCCCCCTGATCACTTTCTGGTGGGTGATTGCGCTCTACACTGCCGCCATCGTCGCGCAGTTCTACCAGATGTATCAACAGAAAATCGCTACGGTGGAAGCTATTCTGCTGCTATGGGGTCCGGATGAGCGCGCTATAGTGGCGAGCATCATCTCGTTCTGGTTCGTCGACCGCAGTCTGCGCAAGCGATGACAGCCCTAGACCTTGCCGCTCAGCTCTGCAAAGAGTTTGAAGGATTTCACAAAGTTGTGGCGAGACGTCCAATAGTTCTAGCAGCGCCGTATCTTTGCCCAGCGGGCTATTGGACGATCGGTTATGGGCATTTGTGTTCAAAAGATCACCCTGCAATCAGTTTAGAGGAAGGGGAAGCCCTTCTACAGCTCGACTTGGCTACGGCGTGGGGGGCAGCACTGCGCCAGTGCCCTACGTTGGCGTCCCAACCAGAGAACAGACAAGCAGCCATCATTGACTTTGTCTTTAATCTAGGAGAAGGACGATTGCGATCATCCACACTCCGAAAGCGAATATTAGCCAATCGGTGGGATTTGGTTCCGATAGAGCTCCGGAAATGGATATGGGGAGGAGGCCGTAAACTCCCAGGATTAATCCGACGAAGAGAAGCAGAGATCTCATTGTTGTACTCTCCTCCGCGCCAGTTGCGCGGTTAAGGACGGGGCCGAAACCCCGTCCTTCTTTTTACCTACGAAATTCACGGGGGAACATTAGTTGTCCGGGGTTGAGTAGGCTAATTCCCCGGTACGGTTGAATGTTGCGCTCCCGCAGATATTGTCTTGCGGCCTCCAACTTAGATGTGGATGTGGACACGTTGCTGCTCTGCGGCATGCTTGAAGACTTTGCATAGTTTGATGAGGTCTTCATTGTCAAGCTCCTCTAGAGTTACACCGTACAGACTGAGTACTACGGGGTAACCGTAGTGCTCGCAGATTTGCCGGTACCGCCGATCAATCTTGTCCTTGACCCACGTAACCTCCTCCGGTGGGCTCTTCTGGCTTGCACTCGTGCACGAGGGAGGGGTTCGTTCCTCTGGAGACAAGGAACCGCTCTCGGCACTGGCGGCATCGCCACCAATCGCCCTCAAGCACAAAGCCTTCAGTTTCGAAGTGATTTTGGACTTCATAGTGTGGAATTCCTTTGGGTGCGGGCACCTCAACGGCTGCGTTAGTGAACGATACGCCGGAGCGTATTACTTCAAGGTATTTCTGTAAAAAGTGCTCTGCCTTCTCTAGGTCTTTCACACCTCCTTTCTTTTTCCAACGGGTGACGTACTTCGTGATCTGAGACTGAAAGTAGTCTAAGTCATTGGCGATGACGTAATCCCAGTGTTGAATCGCGGTGCGGTAATGGGTGCCCGCTACTTGCTTGTCATTCGCGCTCATCTTTCGTGAACCTCTCAAGAAGTTTATAGGCTGAAACAGTGGGTGCCTCAGTTACCAAACTATACGCCAGTCTCTGCATCTCTACAACATTGCGATTACCGAGCTCACGCTGAGCGTCGGCGAACATGAGAAGCTCAAACATGTCTGCCCACTTGAGAATCTCTCGCTGCTCCCCGGTGAGGTGAAAGTCGATCTTGAAGGCTCGCTCTACTTCGTACTCACACTCCCTGAGCATCTCACCTAGCTGGGGCCACTTCTTTTTCGCTCCGTAGGGGACGTCACCTGTGAACATCTCTGCTGCGTCGTGCAACAGAGCCGCCTTCATGAGGTTAACGTCTAAATGGTTCTCAGCGACTTCTGCTACGATGAGTGCCACCCCCCACGAGTGATCGGCCACCGTTTGCTCCCCGATGATGGGGAAAGCGTGCCAACGTTTCACTTTGCCGGACGCCCACAAGAGTTCAGACTGCATTTGTCTCTCTCCTACGAATCCACTCGGTGCACGCGCGCTTCCAGTCAGATGCTTGGCAGTCTTCAAGCTCCGCCAGCCCGTTACCTTCTTTATTCTTGCGCGCCTCCCACGACCGCATCACCGGCACGGCCACCTCTTCAAAGAATGGGTCGTGGTAGCCACTACGGTTCAGCGGCGTGAGCATGAAGTAGTGCAAGTCTTCCAGCCATTGGTCCAGCGACACGCGGATGAGCGGGTAGGGCTCCACTTGATTGCTCAGATAGGGATCGTCCCACGCGCCGACGTAGGGACCGTAGATTTCACGGTTGGGGATGTCGTCGTAGATGTGAAGGTTGTTGGTGATCTGATAGTACTCGCCAACGTCTAGCTGGAGGCTGCGCGCCAGCAGTTCTTGCAGCATACTGAAGTGTACGACGTTACTCCCGCACGCCCCCCAGATGAGGTCGTTGCTGCGATTGCAGACGGTCATTTGCAGCGTACCGAACACTACCCGGAAGTAGATCTGCGTGTTGCAGGGTACGTCTTTGGACGTACCCACCCTGACGAGGTCGCGAGCGGGGTCCCACATTGCCATGACTGCTCGTCGGGTGGTGGGGTCTTTTTCCAGCAGATGCTGCATCGCAACAATCTGGTCAATACCGAAGTGTCGCCGCCAACGGGCACCGTAGGCTCCATTGAGGGACACGCCGTCATCACTGTACTGCCCGAATTTGCTGTTGAAATACTTCGGCCATGCGACATCATCGCTGCCGTTCAGCATCCACAGCGCCTCCATCAGATGGAAATAGGGGTTGGCGTCCCGCTGGGGCCAGAACAGTACTCGCTCTGTCGGGTTAGCGTAGCAGAGAGTCGCTGGCTCGGGAATAGTTTGCACTTTCCCGTTACGGGAGTCCTCTTCATGGCTGAAATGCGGGAATGCTGTCAGCGTCTCGTACAGTACGTCGTTGATGTTTTTACCTGTGATGTGCATCATTCACTCTCCATGTAGTGTTGGCGGGGGGTGCCCTCGCCTAGCTTAACACGCATGTACTTGTCAAACTCGCACAGACAATTTTGAATGTCTTGTCTGCAAAGATGAGCCACTTCCCTAGCCGCTGTCGCTGCGACATCAAAATGCTTCATGAACAAAGTGTCAGACAGAGTGTAGGGAGCGGGTTTTCCGAGCAGTCTAGCGAGACCTCGCTTACTGCCGGGGCCGGGGACTACGAACTCGTACCAGTCTTCGGCATCCCACCACGATGAGTCGACAGTATTCTTTGCGTCCGCCACGATTTGTCCAGCGATAAAACTCCCGACCCCCTGGAAGCCCCGTAGCGCCCCGTACAAGCCGCGCAAGGGGGTAGGCCACTGCCCAGCGGCGCAACGCGCGCTTATGGGGTTTAAAACGGCCCTAGCCACATAGATTGGCTTAGGGGTGGCGTGGCCGTTGGTGCTTACAATGTACGCGCTGGACCACGTTTTCTTGCCCGAAAAATGACGGCGGTCAATGGTGCCGATGAAATGTTCTTCGCTCCACTCGTACGGAAATCCGAGCTCTTCTAGTGTCTCCGGCCAGTTGACAAGACGGGCAATGGTCATGGCGAGGATGAAATTCGGGTGCTCTGGTTTGCTCCAGTTGCGCCGAATCCATCGCGTCACTTTGTCATTTTCTCGCCGCACGTTGCAGAATCGGTACTTGTCTAGAATGGGGTCGGCGGTCCATGGGCGCATCTCGCCCGCCTCCTTCTTCACGCGAATCTTCTCGCGCTCAGAGATCCAATACTGGAACGTAGACCTAAGCTCTTGAAGATTCATATGCTTTCTTCCATTGGATGCGCACGTCCGTACGGGTAGTGTTCCCACCCCATGCTGTCTTCGTGGTCTTCTCAACTACTGTGACGAAGTCAGGGTGGAGGGCCTTCAACTTGTGCGCGCACTCAGCTTGAAGTTTTAAGTCACGGTAAGTGGAGCATCCTCCGGCGGCACCACTCCCATGCGCTTGGTTGTGAACAATCCAATTGATGATGCAGTTGGGATATCCTTTGCGAAGCAGTTGGAGGGTTACGTCAAAATCTTCCATGACTGGCAGCCGCTCAAACACAATTTCTTCGTCACGGAGAATGGTCGTGTTGTATCCCAGCACTCGCAGCCCACGGGTGTTCTCGTTGTAATCTTCGGTGAAACGATTACCTCCTTCACGGGTAGCGACGGCGATGTGGGCGTGTCTGCTCAACTGGTCTTCGCAGTCTGCTAGCATTCGCCGAATGTCTACGTCAAACGCAGGGGTGAACTTGTCTGGCTCGTCTTGGCGGCGACGGAAGAACACAAGGTCGTCGTCAAGCATCAAGACTTTGTGAGGGTAGGCGTGCTCAAGAATGAAGTGTCGCACTTGCCCGATGTTGCTGAGGCGATTGGGGTGGCCGAGGATTTTCACTTTGCCCGCCGGACGCCACCCTCGCTCGTACTGCGGCACCTGCTGCTCTGGAACTACAAGGGTGACTTCGTACTCTGGAGGAATGCTGAGGAGGGTGGGCTGTTCACTGGCGCGATTGATGCTAGGGATGTAGACTAACATGGACTCTCCAAGTGAAACAAGGAGCGCTAGGCTCCTTGTTTGTCGGTGGGCTGATTATGCTTACGCTTCAGCTTCTGCCGGTGCAGCTTCGACCGCTGCTTCCTTCTTGACACGGGGCTTGCGCTCCAGCGGGGGAGCTTCGTACCCTTCGATCTTGATGAACTTGTGTTGAGCATCGTAGTACAGATCGGCCAGAAGAACGCCGTTGTCGATGGCTTCCTTGCAAGACATGCCCGTCTTGTACTCTTCAAAACGGATGTACGACTTGCTCTGCGCTTGCTTGGGGTTCTTCTCAACCAGCACAGTGATCTTGGCATCCATCGAGAACTTGGCGGAACCACGGACGCCCACCTTACGCTCCTTCTTCTCACCACCCTCTGCGGCGGGGGCAGAGGTCCCACCCAGCTTAGACGCACGAGTCTTCTTGGCGGGCTTGACTTCTTGTTCGACGGCTTCTGCGACTTCGGTCATGACACTCTCCTGAAAGGGTTTTGGGTTGCGTGGTAAACTCCCCACAGTTTAGAGTATACCATGCTCGTATAAAAAAGCAAGCGTGACTAACTGCGCAATGCGGCAGACAGTGCCCGCTGGGTGCGGTCTTTGCCCGCCAAAACTTTCGCCACTTTCTCGTCCATCGTTTTGGCGGCTAGAATTCGATAAAGCATGACATGTTCACTGGTTTGTCCCTGTCGCCAAATGCGAGCGATGACTTGGTCATAGAGTTCAAGATCCCAAGTGAGACCGAAAAGAATGATGTGGTGACATCGTTTTTGCAGTCCATCGATACCGTGTCCCATGGAAGCAGGGTGACCATAGAGGATAGGTACATGTGAAGACCCAAACTGTTCCACGAGCTCCACCAGTCTCGGACCAGTTGTTCCGGTAAGGGTAGGTCCAGGAAGAATCTTCTGGAGTCGCTCGTAGTCATGTTTGAACTCATAGATGACGAGGACAGGTTGTCCGGAAAGTTCTTCAACGAGCTCCTCAAGGGCTCGAATCTTTTCATCATGTATCTCCTCATATGTGAGGGCGGATGTGTACATCGCGCCATTGGCGATTTGTCTACATTTCATTCCGGCCACACCAGCGTTCGCAGCGATGAATGGATCATCCCCCAGCATCACAAGAAAATCGTCTTGCATTTTCTTGTAGAGCGTGCGCGCCGCTGGGGGTAGCTCCACCGTGATGTCTACCGTCTGGAGCGCGGGCATGTTGAGATAATCTTCCGCCCGCAGCCGAATAGTCTTTGGTTTGATTTTCTCAGTGATGTCCTCTAGCGCGTTGCGGCGGGGGGTCCAGTTGAAGCCAGAGTAGTCTTGCTCGAAGTACTCGTTTTTGAAGTGGGTGACAAACCGCCCCAGCGACTCACCCATGTCTAGAAGATACATCTGCCCGAACAAGTCCAAGAGGCCATTGGGGGCGGGGGTGCCCGTCAATATCCAGCGGCGAGGGAACTTGACCAGACATCGCTTGATGGCTTTGAATCGTTCGGTGTTCGTGTGCTTGAACTTAGTAGATTCGTCAATGCACAGCACGTCGGCGTTGATGAGACGATACCGCTCACGGTCTTTATCAAAGAGCCATTTGACAGCATCTACGTTGATGATGTAGATGTCAGCATCGCACTCCAGCGCATCTTCTTTGTCTGGCCCATGTACGATGACGTAACGTAGGTTGTTGAACTCCGCCCATTTCTTCAATTCGCTGGGCCACGTTGTATAGCACGGGCGCAGGGGCGCCACCACAAGCATCCGTTTAACGTGACCGGCTTTTTTAAGGATACTGAACGCCCCAAGGGCGACGCTAGTCTTCCCAAGTCCGGGGTCTAGGAACAAACCTACCGACGGGAGCTCCAGGAGCATTTTCATCGCTCTCTTCTGGTAGTCGTGGGGGCTCCAATTCGGCTTTGAGGATACTGATTCCAACTGACTTCTCATCAACGAGGTAGACATGCTGTTTCGCTTCCTTTAGTTGTCGGTGTCTGTATGTCTGTATCGGTTCTGGCTGCTTCCCGGGAGCTTTGAACTCCATCCAGATAACCCTCCCTGTAGAGGGTATCACGAAAATGCAGTCGGGCCAGCCTTTGTCTCCTTTAGGTGTAACCCGCACACAAAGGATACCATGTTCTTTTGCCCAACGCACAACGGGATTTTGTACGTCGCGTATCTCTAATACTGGCATGGTCCCCCCTTCTTCTTGGAGTAGGGGCACCACTTGCATTTCATGGTCGGGTTAGGGTGGAACTTAGTGTCGGCGAACATGCGAGCTACCCGCGCCTCGTAGTGGGTTTTCAGTACACCCTCTTGATCACGCACGAACGAGCGAGAGATGGGAGTAAGCTTGGGCTGGTCAATGTAGATGGCTCCAGCGTAGACTGTCTCTGCCTCGGGCAATTTCACCATTGCGCCGAGACTGTACAACATGAGCTGATCGTAGTGGCTATCGTAGAACTTGCCAGACTTGTAGTCCCACACCGACGCAACCTTGCCTTCGTCTACCAGCATGTCCATCACCATGACGCACCAATAGCCCTCTTTCTGTACGACCTCCCACTTGTCGTTGAAATAGACGGCTTGCTCCGCTTTGCCCCCTTTGGACTTCAACCCGTCGATGAATTCACGGTGGTGGATGGTGGGGGGCAACTCCGGAATCTCGCCCTTCGTGTAGGCTTCCACGGTGGAGTGTAGACCTGTGCCACGGATGGCAGCGGGACCAGCGGGGTCGGCCAACCTGAGATTATACTTGTAATTGTACGCGGCGGGACAACCCTCGTACTTGCTGAGCTTAGAGTAGGACCAGTTCATTTGAGCTTCTCCAGGTTACCCCAGCTATCGCCACTGTAGCCGTCAGAGAGCATGGGTACGTCAAATGTCGGGGCGCGCATACATTCTTCAAGAATAGCCATCTCCTTGTCGCCATCCGGACCAATGGGGGCACTGATGTTGATTTCGTCATATACAGTGGTAAGGAACACTCCACTCTCGCACGCACCGTCGTACTCGATAAGAGCCTCCTTGGTGCAGTCAGCGGCGCTACCTTGGATGAGGTAGTTGAGCATCTTGTACTCAAACGACATCATACCACCGTGCTTCTTACTGATGGCAGGGGGCTCGCAGTAGTACTCACGTCCGCCCCACGTTCGCATAGGAAGGTTGTTTCGCCCCCGATACTTCAACTCACGTTGAAGCTCACCGATGGAGGGGAAAGTGTTCAGGTACGCTCCCTTAACGTGGGAAGCCTCTTCACGAGAGGTGCCCATGCGCTCCGCCATAGTGTCTGCCCCTGCCCCATAGATAATGCTGAAGGCTGTAATCTTCACGTACTTGCGGGGAAGGTCAATACCGGTGTTCTCTTTGATGAGCGCCCCAGCCAAATCATGGAAATCAGTGGATGGGTCTTTCTGGTACTGCTCCAGCATAAAGCCTTCAGCGTAGTGAGCGAGAATGCGCAACTCCTGCTGGGAGTAGTCCCGTTTCAGCCAGCGGTGCCCCTCCTCAGGAAGGAGGTAGTTCTTCATGAGCGGCAGAGGCGGCAGTCCAGCGGGAACGTGTTGGTCAAACTCGTTGGGGACGTTGGTGAAGTTAGGTGAGTCGCAGCTAACCCGACCCGTGCGTGTGCCGGAAGTGTTGCCCTTGTCGCTACGAGCTTGCCGTACCTGATTCCAGTTGGGGTGCATCCGCCCGTTACACTCTGCCGCAGTGCGGGTCCAAGGGCGGATAAAGGTGCCGAGACACGTTGCCAGTGCGCCGCGATAAGCCAGCAACTTGCGCAATGAGGCGCTGGTAATCCCTTGTTCGAGCGCCCCCTTGGCCGTGCTGCGCCGCCCGGTGGGGGTAAGCACCCATTGCCCGGCCATACCGGCGCGCTCGACCGCATCAGCGAGGTCGTTGTCTGTGTTGAAGTCAAGGTCAGGTGCCCCTAGCATCTCGCGCATGCGGTTTTCGACCTCAACCAGAGCAGCCTCGTACATCACAGAATCTTTGGCTAGGGCGTAGGTGTCAACCCTCACCCCATTACGTTCAGCCTTCATGAGCACTGGCAGCAACCTCTGCTCGCGTCTGTAAGCGTCAAGCATTTTCTCTTTCGTGGCGAACAAGTGGTGGTAGAGCGCCTCGGTACGGTCAACGTCGCCGATGGCGTAGCGGCCCACGACTCTACCGGGGGCTTCGCTGATGTACGCCCCCCAGTCAGACGCCTTGGCCTCTGCGACATGGCTGAGCACCCACGCCTTGAGGTCATCTTGCTCTTCAGGAGGCATCGCCAGATACTTCTCGGCGGAGGGCTTGAGGGAGAGGTTCGTGCTGTGGGGATCTTTCAAGAACAGAAGGTACTGCGTATCTTCAATGGTGAGGGGGTCTGGATTAAACTTGAAGAAGTGCTCTTGGATGATGCTGAGATCAAACTTGGCGTTGTGGAAGAGAAGGTTACCCCAGCGGCCCGAGCATACTTCGGCGAGCACTGTCATTGCCTCTGTGTAGGTGCAATTATTCCCCGTGGGGTGTCCCCACGCCATGTACTTCGCGGGCTGATTTTCCAGTTTGAGTGCGACTCCTACTGGCTTGGGTGGGAATTTGCTGACGTTACCTGCGATGGCTTTGGTTTCAAAGTCAATCGTAATCATCCGTACACTCCGTGTTTGTAGTCAAACAAGGCAAACTCCAAAAATTTCAGGGCTTCAAGTTCTGTTTTTGTCTTATCGGGTAGCGCAGTGAGTCGATCATGCGCGGCTTTGACTATGCTGCGATACGCTTCATCGCTGAGCTCTATGAGCTTGAGTTGGTGGGATGGGGGAATCATTCACGCTCTCCATGTGGGTACGGCACCCCCAATATACCACAATCCCCAAAAAGAAAAAGCCGCAGATTACGCGGCTTTTTCGCCCTACTGACAACAAAGTGAACTGAAGCAGCAGGGAGGTTACAGAATGTACCGCAGAACTTCGAACTCCTTACGCTTCTTGAAAAGAAGCTCAGGATTCTGCTTGGCGAACTCTTCAATCGCAGCAATTTTCCGCTCGTACTCTTCGGTCAGATATTTGCGGTGCATGGCGAGCATATCTGCTACGGTTTGGTCCATGTACTCATCTTCCATCGCACCACTGAGTTCTACAAGTTTTTCATGCATGACTCTCTCCTTACATTTTCTTGGACAGGTTCGGGGCAGGGGCGTTTTCGCTCGGTGCGTAGGGAACGTTGAGCATCTTCGTTACTTCTTCACGCCGCGCGTACACCGCCTTAGACGCCTCCTCAGACAGATTCGCCATGTGCGCGAATTTCACCTTGAACTGAGTCTTGGGGTCAACCTCAACCTTGAGTTGGGTGATGACGGCAAAGGGCGGACGACGCACCGTGCTGGCGATGGAGTTGACGTAGTTACTCCAGTTTTTCACACTGGTGACGGGAAGCTTCGCAATGGCGACTTCTGCCTTCGCAATCTTCTCGGGAGTTTCCAACTCCGTTGCAGGAATCACCGCCAGCCGGCGAATCTGTTTACACGCCTTCCCCGCACCCGTCGGGTTGCTACCCCACTCCAACTTCGGGCAACCCGCACAGGTGTCGTGCTGTTTCTTGGTCGCGCCTTCAGCGGGCTCCAACTCATCTTCAACTTCAGCGATGGCGAAGCACACGGGATTGGCCGGGGCCGTGGGGTCAAAGCGACCCTCGTAGTAGGCATTCTCGAACACTTGTCCCACCACAACGACGTTCAGTGCGTTGCCGGGGATGGGCGTGTCCTGATACTTCAGGACCCCATTGCGGAAGTTGAGGTAGGAAACTGCGGGGGCTTCAACTGCTGCGGCCGCTTGCGCGAACTTGGCGAGTTCTTGGTCCCACGGCACCACTGCGTTTTCGGTCTTAGCCATGCTTCACCTTTGCTTTTGAGATTGTCAGATCGTAGATGTCAACTTCAGTTACTCCGGGCACAGGTACGCCCTCTTGCCAATATTCCCGAATGGCCTCCTCTGTGAGTCGCTTGTGGAGAAGATGAAACGCTTTCTGCTCATACATGAAGTTGTAGATGAGCGTCCAGTCTGTTGCTTGGGGCTTCTTCTTGCAGGTGAGCGTAGTGATGCCGCTGTCAGCGCCAATGGCGGTGAGGTGACGATCACGGAGCTCGTTGATGATTTGGAGCTTGAGCTCAGTTTCCTGGGTTTTGAGGTCGGCGGCATGCTTGTCTGCCAACAGCCGCTCCTCACGTACTGCGAGGAATTTCTCTACAAGTTCAGCATCGTTCATGTTAGCTCTCAGTAGTTAGGTGCCGCCCGCCTCACCGACTGCTCAGGGGAGGTAGCTATGAGCCATGGCAAGCTCGTAGTAGGTAAGGCAGGCAGCAACCCCATTATAACAGTCAAACGGGCCAGATGTAAGGTAGATTTGCGGGGACGGTGGGCCACTGCGCACCGTAGTGGACAATGTCTTTGCGCTTGAGGTTGGACTTGTGGCTGTCGTGAAACTCAGAGTCACCGAGCCACGACGGTACAGACCAGACATCGGGGTCGCGCAATGCGGTGAATTGATCGAGCAGGGTATCGTTGTACCCGCGTTTGATCCACTCAAGGCAAATCTGCTGAGCGTAATACATCAGACAAGATTCATGCCCGCGCCACATACGGACGGCGGGATGGTTGGACCAGCCAGACGGCTTGATGATTTGCTCGCCTACTTGCACACCGAGCGCGCGAAGGATTTGCTTGCACTCGACTCGTTGCTTGCCGAGGCGACGGTAGTCAAGACATTGCGCGGATTTAGCGAAGTCCGCGTAAGGAAGGAATGTTTGCATGTCAGAGTTCCAGTTGTTGGTGGGGTACTGCAACCCGCACAGTACCCCAATCGTTGCGCAGATGCTACTCCTCGATTTGCTTGCTCATACTGAAATCGATGGTCTGTGCGAGCAGATTTTGCGAGAGCTCTTTCGCAGACTCAACAAGAGTGTCTGCCACCACGGCAATGATGCGCTGACACTGCTCGTGGTTCAGATTGAGTCTAACTTCGCCAACTTCACCCTCAACGGTCATGCTGCCGTAGACGGTGTTGTCGTAACTCTTGTAGACACTGAGACTGTTCAGCTTCACGTTACTCTCCTTGGCTTTGGTCGTAGATTCTAGCTACTGCTTTGTCGAGCCAGACGGCGTGCGGCCCCCACGATAGAAACTCTCCTGTTTCTTGCGTGCCCTCCTGTGGATCAACAATGTGTTCGATGATCGCGTCTGTGAAGTGGTGCTGCTGGTGAATCAAAGTTTGAATCAGCCCCACGGCGGTTCCGTAGTTACTGTTCGCGAGGTTGAGCTTGAGCTCGTAGACTTCAGCCATACGGCTAAGAATCTTCTCCATCACGAGAAACGCCTGCCGCTGGGGATTGTCTAGTCTGACCACGCTGCTCTCCTGTTAACTAACCACACCCCCACTATGCCACACTCTTTTTGGGGATGCTAGGTGATTTTGGCTTCTTTAGGTCGTCCAA
>Ga0315904_10006892_pt1 | contig 15395 bp, 13 predicted proteins | sample LakEriMetagenome_6_FD_203529 | JGI IMG/M metagenome (GOLD analysis project Ga0315904, IMG submission 203529) | Freshwater fungal communities from buoy surface, Lake Erie, Ohio, United States - Buoy 12 MA120 | ecosystem: Environmental > Aquatic > Freshwater > Lake | place: USA: Lake Erie, Ohio... | reverse complement strand
CGGTTCAACGGGCGCGGGCGCAACCGGCGGCGTAGCGCGCTGATCCACCATCACGACGGGGAGCCCCTCGGGGGTGATGAGCCCCTGCGCGACCGGGTCGAGGAGGGAATCGTCTTCCGGGTCCGGCAGCACGCGCACGCCGTCCGGCGGTGAGGCGGCGGGGCGCGTCGTGGCGATGGCGGCCATCGCGGGCGGCGTGGGGTTGCGGCGCGGCGCGGCCTGCCCCTCACGCAATGAGAGCAGGCCAGCGCCGATGAGGTCGTACACCAGCTGCGCGACATCGGTCACACCGCGCTGCATGGCGCCGGCGAGGGCCGTGAGATCGCGCTTCCCATCCACGCGCGTGAGGAGCTCCCACTGCGGCGGCGTGAGGCGCAGCAGCGGCAACTGCTGCGGATCCACCTCCACGAAGGCGGGGATGACCCGTGCGTGCGGCACGCGGTGCTCGAGGCGCTGCCACACCTCGGCACGCACCGCCGCTTCCATGAGCAGCGGCTCCACCGGCACGCGCACCGGCGAGGGGTAGAGGGCGCGCTCACCCGGCGCAAAGCGGAACGTCCCGTCGCGCCAGAGCAGTACGTCCTGCACCGCCGCCTCCATGGCGGCACGATCGCGCTCGGGGCCACGCGGCAACGCCAGATCGTTGATCCGATCCACGCCCACCACCTCGGCGTCCACGATCACCCCCATGTCGAAGGCGATCTGTGACCGCTGCCCGAGCAGCGGCGCATGACAGTGCAGGACGCCCGACTTGCGCCCCAGCGACAGCAGCTGGAGCACCTCGCTGAGGGCGAGATCACGGAGGCGGCCTTCGAGTGCCATGGTACCGGTCCTCAGGCCACGTGCGCCGGCGTCGTGTCCATCGGCTCCGCCGCGAGGGCTGCGCGCGCGCGTGCGGCCCACGGCTCCGCGTCGGGGAGGCGCGACAGGCGACTCCAGCGGAGCATGGCGTCCCGGAGGCGTGCCTGCCCGGTGAGCAGCAGGCCATCGAACCAGAGCGCCACGGGATGATCCGGATCGTGGCGCAAGAGGCGATCCACGGCGATCCGCGCATCGTCGGTGCGCGATTCAGCCACGAGTACCTCGGCCAGGATGCCGAGCGCCTCGAGATCGGTGGGTACGCGCAGCAGGTGATCGGCAAGCATCTGGCGCGCCTCGGCCCAACGCGCCGCATCGCGGTGTACGCGGGCGAGCTCCACCGTGGCATCCCGCCACCCGGGCGCAGCGGCGAGCGCGGCGACCAGTTCGAGACGAGCCGCGAGCAGGTCGCCGCGCGCACGCAGCAACCGGGCGATCGCCACGCGCGGTGTGGGGCGCATGGGATCGCGCGCCAGTGCCCGGCGGTGGAACGCCAACGCCAGCGCCTCGTCGCCGAGCCGTACCGCCACGTCGCCGGCAAAGTGGAGCAAGGCCGCGCTGTCCACGTCTACCCGGAGCATGCGGAGGAGTGTCGCGCGTGCCTCCTCACGCAGCGCCTGCCGGTCATGCGCGACATCAGGCAGCTCGGCGCGGAGCGCGGCATCGGCAAGGGCGGCCGCCCGGAGCACCGCGACATCGGCGTCGTCGGGGACGCGGTCGGCCACACGCCGCAACACGGGCAGCGCCTCAGCGCCCCGCTGCAGCAGGCAAGCGGAGCGTGCCTCGCCGATGGCCGCGCGGCGCCAGAGGCAGTCCAGCAGCGCCGCGCGTTCGGGCGTCTCGGCCGTCGCAGGCGCGTCCTCGGCGAGGGCGGCGTCGAGCAGCTCGCGCGCCGCGCGATACCGCTCGATCGCTTCGCCGTGCAGGGTCCGCACAGCGAATGCGTCGGCGGTCTCGCACGAGGCGCTGGCGCGCTCCTCGACGGCCGGCAACGACGGCACGGCGTGCCGCTGCTCGGGGAGCAAGGCATCGACCTCGCCGTCGCCGAGTTGCACACCCGTGAGGGGGGTGCCGCCGACGAGACTGAGCAGATCCACAGGGCCGACCGACTCCGGGCACTCGCGCTGCAGGTCGACACCGACCGTGAGGCGATCGTGCTTGCGGACCGGAGCCAGGGTGAGCGCCGTCTGCATCTCACGCACGGCGCCGTCGGCGTCGCCGAGGGCCTCGAGCACCTGCGCGAGGGCGTAGCGTGCCTCCGCATGAGTGGGGCGGACCTCCACGCCCCTGACGAGGGCCACGCGGGCCTCCTCGGTGCGTCCCAGCTGCGAGAGCACCGTGCCCAGCGCGTACCACACCTCGGCCTCACGCGGGTGGAACTCGGTGAGTTCGCGCAGCAGCGCGAGCGCCGCCAGGGGGTCCCGGTGGCGCGCGTACCAGCGGGCAAGGTTGAGGCGCGCCAGCACGAAGGTCGGATCGAGCTCCGCCGAGCGCGTGAACGCCTCGCGTGCGGCGTTCGCATCGCCACGGTCGGCAAGGGCCACGCCGAGGTTGTTGTAGCCCAGCGCGTGCCGCGGATCGATGCGCAGCGCGCGGCGATAGCTGTCGGCCGCCGCCGCCACGTCGCCGGCCTGATGCAGGGCGACGCCGTGCTCGTTCCAGCAGCGTGCGGTCTCCTGTTGCCGCAGCAGCGCCTCGTATCGGGCCCGGGCCGAGTGGGAATCGCCATCGAGCAGGTCGAGCTCGGCCAGCGCGTGTTGCACGAGACGCGGGTCCTCCCCCTGTGCAAACGCCCGCTCGAACTCCCGTCGCGCCTCGCGGAAATAGCCGCGCTGGCGGAAGGCGAGCCCCAGACCGTAGCGGGCCAGCGCACCCTCCGGTTCCACGGCGAGCACGCGCGGCCGCACCTCGGCCGCCGCGGTCGCATCGGGCTCGATCACGAGATCGCCCTGCAGCGCCTCGAGCATGGGGTTGAGCTGCGCTGCCCGGCGGGAGGCCTCCACCGCCTCCTCGTGGTGGCCCATGTCCCCCAGCACGAAGCTGCGCAGCTGGTGCCCGTCGGCGTGGTCGGGATGCTCGGCCAGCAGTTGCGTGAGCACCGACAGCGCCTGATCGTTGAGGCCGCGCTGATAGAGCACCTCGGCGAGGTGCAGCGACGCATTGCCCGCGGGGCCGGCGTTCGCGGCGCGCTCGAACCAGCGCTGGGCCCTGCGCAGGTCACCCGCCCGCTGCTCGATGAGCCCCCGCTCGAACAGGGCCTCCGCGTCGTCGGGGTCCTCGGCGATGAGGGCCTCGAGCAGACGCACGGCTTCGTCGGCGCGACCGAGCAGGCGAGCGAGCTGCGCGCGCTCGCGCAGCGCCGCGCGGTCCTCCGGGTTGGCGGCGATGCGGGCGGCGAGAGCGGCCATACGTCCGTCGCAGGCCCCGGGGTGCGTGGCGGCGATCTCGAGGTTGCGGGCTGCGGTTCGCATGCGCGGATCGAGTGCGAGCGCGCGCAGGAACGCCTCCACCGCCTCGGCATGCAGGCCGCGGGTATGGTAGAGCACGCCGAGATTGTTGAACGCGCCGGGATCCTGCTGATCGATGCGCCCGGCAAGGGCGCGCAACAGAGCCGTTTCAGGGGCGCCGGAAGCCACGTGCATCACGCCACCGGCCGGGTCAGGCGAGGCGCATGGCGCGCAGCATCACCTGCAGTGACGCCGGATCGGGGAGCAGCAGAAAGTATCCGCGCAGCGTGAGATTGGTCTCGCGCAGCAGGAACTCGCTCTCCACGCAGAGGACCGAGTCGGGATCAGGAATGTATTCGCCCAACGCGCTCGAGAGGACCGCCGCCGACCGGTCGATCACCAGCGTGGGCGGCGACGGCAGCAGCAGCATCCCCAGGAAGTCGCTGAGTGCGTTCATGTAGGCGCCGCTGAGGATGTTGCCGGTCTCCTTGATTGCCGACGCTTCGAGTTCGCTGAAGGCGACGGACGAGCCCACGGGGCGACGCAGCATCAGCTCGGCGAGCCGCAGAACCGTGGGCTTGGGAAAGACGAGCAGCGTACGCCCGGACAGGTCACCGAGCATGTGCATCATCACGGCGGCGACCGGCTCCTCCTGGGTCGCAAACTGCGACGGGAGTTCCTCGATGCTGGCCACGCTGATGGCGGGCACCTTGATCATGATGGTGCTGCCGGTCATCTGCGAGAGCGCCGTGGCGGCATGCCCGGCGCCGATGTTGGCGATCTCGCGCAGCGCATCGAGCTGGATGCTCTTGAGCGCGCGCACGACGCCTGACGCCGGCGCGACCGGCGTCTCCGGCGGCGTCACCGTCGCCGACGTGGCGCCCGCCGAGGCGGCGCCCGGCGGCGGTCCGTGGTGCGCGTGGTTGCTGTTGTCGTGCGGCATGCTCACGTCCTCGATCACATCCGTCTGAATTGATCCGGCGCCCGATCCCGACTCAGGCAAGGCTCGGCACATCGATGATCAGCGCCGGCGTGCCGTCGCCCAGCACCGTCGCACCGCTGAACCAGGGGGCGGCTCCCCGCACCACGTCGAGCGGCTTGACGACGATGTCCTGCTGTGCGAGCAGCGCGTCGACACGCAACGCGACGCGCCGGCCGGCGGCCTCCACCACCGCGAGGTGTTCCTCGGTGCCGGGGCCGGCGTTCCCGCATCCGTCAGTTGACGAGCGAACCAGCCCGAAGTGTTCACCAAGCGCCAGCAGTGGAACGACCTCGTCACGAATCGTGACGGCCGGGCGCTCGACATGATGCGCCTGGAGCGATTCGTGATACTCGAGCACCTCGGCCACGTGTGCGGTCGGCAGCGCGAAGGTCCGGCCCGCCACCTTCACGAGCAGGGCGCGGGTAATGGCCAGGGTGACCGGCAGGCGGAGGGTGACGACCGTACCCACCCCCTCACGACTTTCGAGCTCGAGCTGCCCGCCGAGCGCACGCACGCGCGTGTTCACGACATCCACCCCCACGCCACGTCCGGAAAGACTCGTGACCTTCCGGGTCGTGGAGAATCCGGGATGGGCAACGACCCGCAGGAGCGTTTCGTCGTCGAGCGCCGCAACGTCGCCGGGGACGAGCCCCTGTTGCTGCGCCCGCCGCAGCACCGCCTGCCGATCGATACCGCGGCCATCGTCCCGCACCTGAATCACCACCGTCGCGCGATCACGCACGGCGCGCAGCACCAGCGCCCCGCGCGGCGGTTTGCCGGCGGCGCGGCGCGTGGCCGCATCCTCGATGCCGTGATCGAGCGCGTTGCGCAGGAGGTGGAGAATGGGATCGCCCACCGCGTCGTGCAGCGAACGATCGAGCTCGATGTCACGCCCCTCCATGACGAACGACACGTCCTTGCCCAATTCACGGCTCACGTCGCGCACCAGACGCGGAAAGCGATCGAACACCTGCCCCACCGGCAGCAGCCGTGCCTGCAGCACCTCGTCGTGCATGGCGCTGACGAGGCGGGCCGCATCGCGCGCCGCGCGCTGTACCTCACGGTCGGGGTGGTCGAGGGCCTCGATGGCGCGCAGCAGCCGGTCACGCGTGATGACGAGCTCGCCGACGAGGTCGAGGAGCGTATCGAGGCGGCGCGCATCGAGGCGTACCGTCCGTGCGGCCTCGGGGGTACCGGCGGCGCCGATGGCGGCGGTGGCCAGCACCTCGGGTCCGTCGGCGGGTACCGACACCGGGTGCACCCCCTGCGTGGCGAGCGCCGGGGAACGCACCTGCACGTGCGCCACGTCACCGGCGCTGCGCGCCGCCTGCTCGAGCTCCGCCTCGGTGGCCGCGCTGGCGAGCGTCACGCGAAACACGCCGTCGAAGGCATCGTCCTGCCAGCGCGCCTGCTCGGGGTGCGTGGCGCGCACCTGCCCCGTCGCCGCGAGGCGCGCGAGCACCAGCATGGCGCGCACGCCCTTCAGCGGGCAGTCGTCGACGAGGCGGATATCCAGGTGACGCACGGCCGCCGACTCCGGGCCGGGTGTCGGACGGCGCAACCGCACGAGCACACCGCCGATCGTCTCGGCGGGGGTCTCCACGCCGCGGGCGATGTCGTCGATCGCCCCGCGCAGCACGTCGGTACCGGCGAAGAGCAGCACCAGCAGATCGGTGTGCAGGGGCTCGTCGCCGCTCCGCAGAGGCTCGCACCGCGACTCGAGTGCATGCGCGACCCGTTCGACGGAGGTGTACCCCATCGAGCCGGCCATCCCCTTGATCGTGTGCACCCCGCGGAAGAGCGTGGCGACCAACTCGGCCGTCGCCATCGCTCCGCTCCCTCGGCGCGCGTGCTCCTCGAGCGCGAGCAGGGCTCTGTCGAGCTCCGCGAGATGTTCGCGCGCCTCAACCTGGAACAGGGCCGCATAGCGCGCCATGTCCATCGACAGCCTCCGGATCAGCCCGGGAGCGTCAGGCCGCGAGCACGCGGTGCACCGCCTCCAGCACGCGACTGGGCTGGAACGGCTTCACCACGAAATCCTTCGCGCCGGCCTGGATGGCCTCGACCACCAGCGCCTGCTGCCCCATGGCGCTGCACATGAGGATGCGCGCCTGCGGGTCGTGCTGCCTGATCTCGCGCACGGCATCGATGCCGCCCATATCGGGCATCACGATGTCCATCGTGACGAGGTCGGGGCGGAGGTGTTTGTACTTCTCCACCGCCTGCACGCCGGTTTCGGCCTCCCCGATGACTTCGAATCCCGCCTGCGTGAGGATGTCCCCCACCATGGTACGCATGAAGATGGCGTCGTCGCAGATCAGAACCGTCTTGCTCACCGTGACCTCTCCCCGTCTGAGTGCAGATGTCGCGCGCAAAGCGCGACGGCGTCCAGGATGGTGGCATCGGCGGGCCGGTCCGACTGCGCCGGCGTGGCCATCCGCACGTCCTGGACGGTGTCCACGGCCAGCCCGATCGGGCGGGCCCCGTGCTCGAGGATGACGATCGACCCCGGTGTGACGGCACGCTCTCGGGACCGGAGGGCGCTCAAGTCCAGCACCGTGACGATCGCGCCCCGCACGTTGACGATGCCCGCCTGGATGGCGGGTGCCCCGGGGACCGGGTGGAGCCCCATCGGGCGCACCACCTCACGCACCTGCTCCACGGGAATGGCGAACGTCTCGGCGCCCGACGTAACCACCAGCCACTGCGGCCGCTGGTCCTCGTCGAGGTCGAGGTCATCACTCCGTGGTGAGCCCTCGGGCGTCGGCACGTTCATCGGTGTGGTAGAAGCCGAAGACATCGAGCGGGTCCTGATGCGACGCCAGTTCCGGCATGTCGCTGAGGGTGGCGAGCGAGCGGCGCAGGTCGTTCGGCAACGGCGAGCGCAGGTCGACGACCTCCCCAGACACGGGGTGCCGGAAGCGCAGCCACGCCGCGTGCAGGAAATGCCGACGCGGGGGCAACGCCGCAAGCTTGCGCCCCCCACCCCCGCCATAGGTGTCGTCACCGATGACGGGGTGCCCCACGCTCGAGAGGTGCACACGGATCTGATGCGTGCGCCCCGTGTGCAAATGCGCCCGCAGCAGGTCCACGCTGTCGAAGCGGGCCAGTCGCACGAAATCCGTTCGCGCGGCCTTCCCTGTGTGGACGATCGCCATGCGGGTCCGGTCTCGCGGGTCGCGGGCGATCGGCTTGTCCACCGTAAGCGTGTCGGCGTCGAGATGCCCCCAGCACACGGCCACGTACCGGCGCGTCACCTGCCGGGCCGCGAGTGCCGAGCTGAGAATGCGATGCGACGCATCGGTCTTGGCCACCACCAGCAGCCCCGACGTGTCCTTGTCGAGCCGGTGGACAAGGCCTGCGCGGTCTTCCCCGCCCCCTTCCGCCAGCGGTTCGCCGCGCCCCATCAGCGCGTTCACCAGTGTGCCCGTCCAGTTCCCCGGCGCGGGGTGCACCACCATCCCGGCCGGTTTGTCCACGACCAGCAGGTGCTCGTCCTCGTACACGATGTCGAGCGGGATCTGCTCGGGGAGGATGTCACGCCCGGGGGGCGGCGGGACCACCACCTCCACCTGATCGACAGCCTCCCCGCGGTAGCTCGCCTTCTGGCGACCGCCGTTCACGCGCACCGTCCCGTTGGCGATGAGCGTGGCCGCCTGCGTGCGCGAGAGCCCGCCATGCTTCGCCACCAGGAGGTCCAGACGCTCGCCCGCCTCCTCGCCGACGGTGAACCGGAAGGTGGTGCCGCCGCTGGTACTGCCGGTGCCGCCGGTGCCGCTCACGAGCGGGGGCGGTCGGCGGACGCGGTCTCGCCGTCCGCCAGCCGGCGCTTCTCCGCGGCCTGCAACGCCTGATCCTCGCGCCAGAGGGCGATCACGAGGCAGGCGGCACCGATCGTGACCGCCGTATCGGCCACGTTGAACGTCCAGAAGCGGACACTCCCCACGCCGATGTCGATGAAGTCGACGACGCCTTCGCGAAGCCGGATGCGATCGAGGAGGTTGCCGATGGCCCCGCCCACGATCACCGGGACACCGAACGCCGCAAGCCTCGATGTGCGCGTGAGGTCGGTCGTGGCCTTGAGCAGCACCGCCACGATGATCACGCTGAGCCCGGCGAAGATCCACCGGGAACCGGGACCGAGATGCATGCCGAAGGCGGCGCCGGGATTGTAGGCCAGCGTGAAGCGGACCACGTCACCGATGATGCGATGCGGCATGTGCCGCGGCACGAGGTGCTCGACCGCGAGCGCCTTCGTGACGAAGTCGAGGGCCACCGTCACGAGCACGAGAATCCAGAAACGCATCGTCGTGGACGCGGCGGGGGTGTCGCTGAGGGCGACCTGGGCCGCGGCGGCGCGCGCCCCCGACGGCCGGGTGTTCGAGGTCATGAATGCGGAGCGTGATCAGGCGAATCGGACGACGGCCCCTCGGCGGCGAGTGCCGCCACCTCCGAAGCCGCCTCGCGGCGCTCCTCGTGCCACAGCACGAGGGCCAGCAGGAAGGCTCCGCTGCTCACCGCGATGTCCGCCACGTTGAAGGTGGGCCAGCGGTGTGTGCCGAAGCCGATGTCGAGGAAGTCCACCACCCCGTATTCGGAGCGGATCCGGTCGATGACATTGCCGACGGCACCTGCTGCGACGAGCGCGATGGCCAGCACCCGGCGGTAGTCATCGTCCTCGGTCTCCCGGTACAGGCGCCCGAGGATGACGAGCGCCCCGGCCGTGAGCCCCATGAAGAGCCAACGCGAGTATGGCCCGAGGTGCAGCCCGAAGGCGGCCCCCGGGTTGTACACGAGCGCGAATCGGAACCACTCACCGAAGACCGGCCGGGGCGTGGCGGCGAGCGTCGCCTCCGCCACCAGCTTGGTGATCTGATCGAGAATGACGACGACGAGAAAGACGGGAATCGCGAGGATCGCCTTCACGTCATCCCTTCTTCGCGTCTTCCTCGCGCTGCTTGCACGCGATGCAGTAGCGGGCGTTGGGCAAGGCGTCGAGCCGCTCGAACGCGATGTCCTCGCCGCACTGATGGCACTTGCCGAAGGTCTCCGGCGCCTTGTACAGGCGACGCAGGGCCTGATCGATGTGCCAGAGGAACCGCCCTTCCTTCGAGGCGAAGAGGAACGCCTTTTCGCGCTCCATGGCATCGGTGCCCTGATCGGCCATGTGGAACGAGTACGCGCTGCTGTCGCCCTCCGAGGCTTCCCCGTTGGGACCCAGCGTCTCGCTGTGGTGGCCGAGTTCCTTGAGCACGCGCTTGCGCTCTTCGAGCAGCCGCTTCTCGAAATGCTGCAGCTGCTTCTTGGGCATCGCCTTCGGCTTCTTGGCGTCCTTCGAGGACGCAGTCTTCGATTCGGCCATCACGATTCTTCCCTGGTGAGCGCAAGCCGGAGCGCGCGTCCATCGACGTCGCCCGCCTGCGTAGCGGTCCACATGGCCCCGTCGCCGTTCCCGGCGAACGGAGAACCCACCTCCTCACCGAGCAGCAATCGCACGGCAAGGACCTCCTCAACGATGCGGTGACGGTGCGCCGACACGGCGCCCTCGAGTTCCGCATCCCCCGACACCGCCAGCACGATCCGGTCGCTGACGGCCAGCTGCGCCTCCTTGCGCAGGCGCTGCACCCGACTGATCACCTCGCGCGCGAGCCCCTCGGCCCGGAGTTCGGGGGTGATGGTGGGATCGAGCGCCACCCCGTACCCCCCGTGCTCCTGCACCACGGCGGCGCCCGAGGCGCGCCGGATGATGGCGACGTCGTCGGGGGCAATCAAGCGCTCCACCCCGCCCACGACGATCGTGACCGACCCGCCGGCCGCCAGCTGCCGGAGCAGCTCGGCGTCGAGCGCCGTGACAGCCTCGGCCACCTGCGGAGTCTCCTTGCCGAACTTCTTGCCGAGCGTGCGGAAGTTCGCCTTCGCCTCGAGCGCGACCAGCGCGTCGGTGGAGGTCACGAACTCCACCTGCTTCACATTCAACTCCGAGGCCAGCAACGCCCCGAGCCCGGCCACGGCCGTGGCATCGCCGGGCACCACGCACTGCAGCGACGGGAGCGGTTGACGCACCTTCACGTCGGCCACGTCGCGCGCAGCGTGGGCGAGACCGGCGAGCGTGCGGATATCGTCCATCGCGGCCTCGAGCGGCTCGTCCACCGGCGTCGGCTGCTCCCGCGTGAACGGCGCGAGGTGCACGGACGTGCCGGTCAGCGCCCGATGCACCGCATCGGTCATGAACGGGGCAAACGGGGCGAGCAGGCGACAGGTGACCGTGAGGACCTCGTGCAGCGTCGCGAACGCCGCGCGGTTGTCGGCCCCGTCCACCTCGTAGAACCGCGCCCGGCTCTGACGCACGTACCACTTGGAGACGTCGTCGTCCATGAACTGCATGACGCGACGCGCCGCGAGCGTGGCGTCGTAATTGTCGAGGTGCTGGTTCACCTCGCGCTCCACGCGGGTGAGGCGCGAAAGAATCCAGCGATCGAGCGCCGGACGCTCCGCCACGGTCGGATCGGCGGCACTCGGCTGCCAGCCGAAGTTGGCGTACTGCGCGAAGATGCCGTTGTAGACGTTGCGGAACGTGAGCAGAAAGCGCCCGGCGGTCTCGCGGATGGCGTTCTCGTCGAAGCGCCGCGGCACCCACACCTGGCTCGACGCCACCAGGAACAGACGCACGGCATCGGCGCCGTGGCGCTCCATGACGTCCCACGGGTTGACCACGTTGCCCTTCGACTTGGACATCTTCTGCCCCTGCGCGTCGAGCACGAGATCGTTCACCACCACGTTGCGGTACGGCGCTGCCTGATCGTGCCCGTTTTGCGGGAGGGCGTCGCCCAGGGTGGTGGCGATGGCCAGCAGCGAGTAGAACCACCCGCGCGTCTGGTCGACCCCCTCGCAGATGAAGTCGGCGGGATACTGCGCCGCCACGATCTCCCGGTTCTCGAAGGGATAGTGCCACTGCGCGAAGGGCATGGAGCCCGAGTCGAACCAGGTATCGATCACCTCGGGCACCCGACGCATGGTCCCCTTGCCGCTCGGCGCCGGCCACGTGTACTGGTCGATGTGCGGCTTGTGCGGATCGAAGTCCTCCGGCAATGCGCGGCCGATCTTCTCGGCCAGCTCGGCGTAGCCGCCGATCACGTGCACCTCGGTCGGATCCTCGTCGTTGATCCAGACGGGGAGCGGCGTGCCCCAGTAGCGATCGCGCGAGATGGCCCAGTCGACGTTGTTCGACAGCCACTCCCCGAAGCGCCCGGTCCCCACCTCGGTGGGGTTCCAGTTGACGAGACCGTTGCGCTGCAGCAGCGCATCGCGCACGGCCGTGGTGCGGACGAACCACGAGCCGCGGGCGTAGTACAGCAGCGGCGTACCGCAGCGCCAGCAGTGCGGATAGGCGTGCACGAACTGGCTCGCCTTCCAGAGGACGTCACGTTCGCGCAGCACCTCGATGATACGCGGATCGGCCTGCTTGACGAAAAGCCCCGCCACTTCGGGGATCCCCTCGACGAACTCGCCGCGCGCGTTCACCGGCTGCACGAACGCGAGCCCGTGACGCTGCCCCGCCGCGTAGTCGTCGGCACCGAATGCCGGCGCCATGTGCACCACGCCGGACCCGTCCTCCGCCGAGACGAACTCCTCCGGGACGATGATCTCGTGATTGCCCTCCGCGGGATACTCCACCCAGTCGAGCGGCCGCCGATAGCGACGCCCCGCCAGATCGCGGCCCGTCATCGTGCCCACGACGTCCCAACGGTCGGCCCAGTCGGCGCCGAGCACGCCGGCCACGCGGGCTTCGGCAAGGATGATCGTCCACTCGGCGCCGCTCTTCTTTCGCAGTTCGGCGTAGGTGAGGTCGGGGTGCACGGCGAGCGCCGTGTTCGACACGAGCGTCCACGGCGTGGTCGTCCACACCAGAATGCGACGGCGCATCGCGGGCGCGTTCCCGTCCGCGTCGAGCAGGTCGAGCGCCACGTACACGCTCGGATCCTCGACGTCGTCGTACCCCTGCGCCACCTCGTGACTCGACAGCGCCGTCCCGCAGCGCGCGCAGTACGGCAGGATCTTGTGGCCGCGCGTGAGCAGCCCCTTGTCGTGCATGGTGCGCAGCGCCCACCACACGCTCTCCACGAAGTCGTGGGAGTAGGTGACGTACGGGTTGTCGTAATCGAGCCAGTAGGCCGTGCGGTGCGAGAGTTTCTCCCACTCGCCGCGATACTTCCACACGCTTTCGCGGCAGCGGCGGTTGAACTCCGCCACGCCCACCTGCTCGATCAGCTGCTTCCCACCGAGCTTCGCGATCTCGCCGGGATCGACGCCCTGCCGTGCGGCCGCCTCACGCTGAAGCTCCTTCTCCACCTCGATCTCGACGGGAAGCCCGTGCGTGTCCCACCCGGCCTTGCGCGGCACGTAGTACCCCTGCATCGCGCGATGGCGGCAGAAGAGGTCCTTGATGGTGCGCGCGAACACGTGATGAATTCCCGGGCGCCCGTTGGCCGTCGGCGGTCCCTCGAAGAACACGAAGGGCTTCGCGCCGGCACGCGCCGCCTGCGACTGCTCGAACAGCTTCTCGGCATCCCATTGCGCGAGGATGCCGCACTCGAGGGCGTCGGCGGAGGTGTCGGGGAGCAGCGGAAACAGCACGGCGTCCTGCGTCATGGGCACGAGAGGAGGGAAACGGAACGGAAACGCGACGGCATCAGAGGCGCGCCAGCACGCCACGTACGACGGCGGCGAGCTTCGGCTCGGCCCGCTTCGCCACCGCGATGATTTCGGCGAGGTGCGCGGGCTTCAGCGCGTCGGGGAGGCACTGGTCGGTGATGATCGAGAGGCCGAGCACGCGCATGCCGCCGTGCACCGCCACGATGACCTCGGGCACGGTGCTCATCCCCACCACATCGGCGCCCACACCACGGAGAAAGCGATACTCCGCGCGCGTCTCGAGATTGGGCCCCTGCACCGCCACGTACACCCCCTCGCGCAGCGCGATGCCCTGAGCCACGGCAACTTCGCGGGCGAGGGCACGCAGCCCCGCGTCATACGGCTCCGACATGTCGGGGAAGCGCGGCCCGAGCGCGTCGTCGTTGGGGCCGATGAGCGGATTGTCGCCAAGCAGATTGATGTGATCGGCGATGAGCATGAGATCGCCGGGCGCCCAGAGCGGATGCATGCCGCCGCAGGCGTTGCTCACGACGAGCGTCCCCGCCCCCAGCGCCCGCAGCACGCGCACCGGGAACGTGACCTGCTGCAGCGAGTAGCCCTCGTAGCGATGGAAACGCCCCTGCATCGCCACCACGCTCCTGCCGGCGAGCGTACCGCACAGCAGGCGCCCCTTGTGCGTCTCGACCGTGGAGAGCGGAAAGTTGGGCAACTCGCCGTACTCGATGACCTGCTCCACCTCGATTTCCTCGGCAAGGCCGCCGAGACCGGTGCCGAGGATGATCGCCGCCTCGACCGGCCGCGGAAAGCGCCGGCGCACCGCCTGCGCACACGCCTCGATACGCTCGCGCGCGTGCAGCCCCAGCGCCGGATGGGCGAGCCCCACGGCGGTGTGCTCCTGCGTCGGCTGCAACTGTGGCCGCGACGGCGGGCTCGGCGTGACGGACGCCGCGTCGGTCACTGCCCGTCCTCCACCACCGCGTCGAGCCACGACGGCGTGGGCGCCATGTTGCGCTGGGGCAGTTGCCGGATTTCCCGCGCGACGGACGGCTCTTCGACGGCCGCCGTGGCCGAACGCGGCGTGGTGAAGTCGGGCAACGGCTCCTGCTCCGCACTGTTGAGCTCGGCCAGCTGCCGCTCGAGCTGGCTGCGCAGCTGCGCGAGGTACGCGCGGCGGGTACGCCAGAGCCCCTGCAGCTGCTGCTGTGCCCGCGCGGTCTCCTCTCGCACGCCGGCGAGATGCTGCTCCGCTTGCTGCTGTGCCTCGCGCACGATCAGCTGCGCCTCGCGCTCGGCCTGCTCACGGATTTCGCCGCGCAGCTGCTGCGCGCTGATGAGCGCCTCGTTCAGCGCCTTGTCGCGCTCCCGGAACGACTTGAGCTGCTCGTGGAAGTTGCGAGCCTTGAGCTCCAGCTCCTGATTGGCCCGCGCGAGCCGCTCCAGCTCCTCCGCCACCTGCTCACGGAACTGATCGACCCGCGCGCGATCGTAACCGCGCAGCGCGTTGCCGAAGTCGTAGCGGCGAACGTCGATCGCCGTGAGGTGGAATCCCTGCGAGGCTCCCTGAAAATTCTCGTCGCTCATGCGTTGGTCCGGGTGCGTCAGGTCCGACTGCCGAAGAGCATGGTACCGAGGCGCACGTGCGTGGCCCCTTCTTCCACGGCGATTTCGTAATCGCCGGACATCCCCATGCTGAGCCATTCCGCGGCATGCCCCGCGGCACGGAGCATCTCGCGGGTGGCCCGCGCCCCGGCGAACACGGCGCGCAACACGCGCTCGTCCGCCTCGAAGGGCGCCATGGTCATGGCCCCGCGCACCCGCAGCGAGGGCAGTGCAAGCAGCCGGTCGGCGAAAGCGGGGACGTCGCCGGGCGCGACCCCGCTCTTGCTGTCTTCACCACTCACGTTCACCTGCACGAGTACGTCGAGCGTCTGTCCCGCCTTTTCAGCCTCGTCGTGCAGCGCCACGGCCAGGCGCTCGCTGTCCACACCGTGCACCAGCGCGAAGCGCAAGGCGTGCTTCGCCTTGTTCCGCTGGAGATGCCCGATGAGATGCCAGCGCACCGGCACGCTGACCAGCGCCATCTTGGCCTCGGCCTCCTGCACGCGGTTCTCGCCGACGTCGGTGACCCCCGCCTGCCACGCGGCCTCGACCGCCTCAGGCCCGTGCGTCTTGGTCACCGCGATGAGGGTGACCTGCTGCCCATGCCCACCCCGCGTGCACGCCTCGGCGATACGCGCGCGCACCTCCGTCACCGCCGCCTGGACGGCCTCCGGCCGAGGTGCCGTGAGATGGTCGGAAATTGGCATAGCACATAAGGTTAGACACCGCCGCACCCTGACACAAGTAAGCGGTCCGTCAGGCGCTGCACGCTGGCGCATTGCAGCAGTTCCTGCGTGGTCGATGCCGCGGGATCCGCATGGCGCGGCAGCGGCGCGAGCGCTCCGGGCGGCACCTGC
>Ga0315904_10006891_pt1 | contig 15397 bp, 12 predicted proteins | sample LakEriMetagenome_6_FD_203529 | JGI IMG/M metagenome (GOLD analysis project Ga0315904, IMG submission 203529) | Freshwater fungal communities from buoy surface, Lake Erie, Ohio, United States - Buoy 12 MA120 | ecosystem: Environmental > Aquatic > Freshwater > Lake | place: USA: Lake Erie, Ohio... | reverse complement strand
CTCATCGCCGGGCCCGACTCCCAGCGCCATGAGCGAGAGCAAGAGCGCATCGGTGCCATTGCCGACACCAATGCCATGCTTCGCGCCGCAGATGGCCGCGATCTGCGTCTCACAGGCTGCAACGGTTGGTCCTAGAATAAAGCCGCCCGTCGCCATAACCGAGGAGATTGCCCCATCAAGCTCACTCTTAAGGGCTTTGTATTGGGCCGGAAGATCGGCCATCGGAACGGTCATTCGATCCGCGTCCCCTTACGAAGGACAGTTCCCGCTGCCAAAACCGAGGGCACGGTGACGACCGTCTCGGCTTCCACATGACAGCCATCGTCTAAAATCACCCCGGTGAGCTGTGCGCCCTGCCCGATAATCACGCCCTCTTGCAGAATGCAGTCCGTCAGTGTCGCATTGGCTTTGATACAGCACCCCAGCCCAATCACGGTCTTTCCCGTCAGTGAGACACCCGGGCCGATCTTGCTCCCTGCTCCCAGATGCACGGTCGGCGCAACATGGGCTGTCGGATCTACTTGAACATTCTCCATCGCCCAGTAGCCTAGTGCAGTCCACTCACCGGGTACCTCGACCGTGATATCGCGTGCTAGAATTGCTTGCGTGGCCTGTCGGTACTGCTCCGGCCGTCCGATATCCAGCCAGAATCCCTGCCGTGCGACGGCATAGATGGGCTTGCCTTCGGCCAGAAACTGAGGATAGGTCTCGCGCTCGATGGAGACAGGACGGCCTGTCGGGATCGCGTCCAGCGCTTCGGGCTCCATAATATAGATACCCGCATTAATGTAGTCCACGCCCGTCGGCTCGATATTGGGATTGGCCGCCAGCGCCTTTTTCTGTGCCTCGCTCGGCTCACGAAACTCCTGAACCCTGCCGTCATCGTCCGTGTCGATGACGCCATAAGGAGACGGTGACGGGACTTCTTTGAGCGTGAGCGTCACCAGAGCATCTTTACTCTGATGAAACTCAATGATGGAGGAGATATCAAAGTCGGTGAGAATATCGCCATTGAGCACCACCAGAGTCTCACGGCCTGCGACGGTCTGTGCGTTTTTAATCGCGCCCGCCGTGCCAAGTGGTGTCTCCTCATTGACAAAGTGCATCTTGACGCCAAAGCGCGAGCCGTCACCAAAGTGCGTGGCGATCTGCTCGGACATGTAGTTGGTACAGAAGATAATCTCGTCAATGCCGTGGCGTTTGAGCAGTGCCACCTGGTACTCCAGAAAAGGCCGATTGACCACGGGGATCAGTGGCTTGGGGCGGGTGTAGGTCAGAGGACGAAGGCGGGTGCCTGCCCCCCCTGCGATGATAATACCCTTCATAGTTGCAGCGTCTCTTTCAGATAAGTGCGCAACGCTGCGCCGTATTCGGGATCGTTTATGGCAAAGGTGACGAAAGCCTTGAAGTAGGTCTCAAAGCCTCCAATATCGTGGCGTGTTTCTCCTGGCAACAGGGGCACGGCGCTCCCTGGAACTCCTGTCTGTAGCAACGTTTTAATCGCATCCGTGAGCTGGATCTCACCATTTTTTGCAGGTGGCGTTTTTTCCAGCGTCTCAAAGAGAGTATCGGGCAGAACGTAGCGGGCCGTTACCGCAAACTCACTAGGGGCATCTTCGGGTGCAGGCTTCTCCACAATATCTTGGATAGCAAAAGCTCCCGATACCCTGGCTCCCCCCATCTTGGGGGCGGGGGGGGCTGGTGACACCACGCCGTATTTCGAGAGTCGCTCACGGGGGATGCGCTGCACGGCTATTGTAAGAGGCGAGTCGGCGGCGAGCACGCGCCGGGTAATTCCCCCTAGCTCCGGCTCCTCGAAGACCGCATCGCCAAGAGCAATCAGCAAGCGTGAGGCACCTTGAGCGAGCCCTCGGGCTCGGAGAATGGCCTCGCCCAAGCCGCGCATCTCGGGCTGAACGGCGTAACCAAAGTCTGCGCCAAAGTGATTCTTGAGAAAGGCTTCTTTTTGTGGAGAGACCACAAAGACAATGCGCTCCGCACCGGCGGCACGAAGCTCGGCGACGATCCTCTCAAGTGCCAAAGCGCGTCCCACAGGAAGCATTTCCTTGGGAATAGCATCGCTAAGTGGCCTCAGGCGAGTGCCGAGACCAGCGGCGGGGACGATGGCAACCACAGACATAATATCAATAATAACGCCGCACCGAGTGAGCGCGGCGCGGCGTGAAATCTCTGTTCAGAATACCTCAGATTCATCTACCTGTCAAAATTGGGTTCACTCGTGCGTTTTTCTTCTTTACGTGCCACAAGACCACCCACCACGAGGATCAGGGCAAAACCCGACCAGAAAACCCACTTGGGAAGCTCAGGTAGGAAATGGGTTGGGCTCATGTGCCCGGCCGCTAAAAATAGCTTTACCCCTGCCCATCCCACCAAGGCGTATGCCGTATGATCGAGTGCAGGGTAGCGATGGAGTAGGCGGATGAAGATGCTTGAGGCAAGCCGGAGCAGTATGAGGCCCAAGGTTCCTCCCACGTAGACAATCCAGAGCTTCTTGGGGCTATTGATAAGGGCCACGGCGATAAGAATGGAGTCGATCGCAAAGACCACATCCGTAAAGCCAACCATCACCACAGTTCGGGCATAGCTCATCCCTGCACCTACTACCTGCTCGGGGGGCGACGCTCGCCTCCTCTGCAAAAAGTGCTTGAGTGCCAGCCCGAGCAGATAGAGTGCTCCCAACCCACAGAGCCACCAGAAGCGGATCAGGTAGCCTGCCAGCGCAATTCCCACGCCCCGGAGCACAAAGGCCAGCGTCATCCCAAGCGAGAGTGCCTTTTGCTGTTGCTTATCGGGCAAGTGACGAACCAGTAGCGCCAGTACTAGTGCATTATCTGCCGAGAGCAAGCCCTCTAAGAGCACTAGGGTTGCCACGACCCATAGATCGGGGGTTTGAAATGTCATCTCCACAGAGATACACGACATTCCCTACAAGAGTTTCCAATCGGAGGCGAATCTTCTGTAAAATCTCTAGAGGTAATAAGTTATGACGAAGGAGCGTGATACCATAGAGCATCCTTTTGTATGGGAGTGTAACCACACTATGTCCTCTGTATCCCCCGCCGATGAGCTCTCCGCTCCGGCTGACTTTCTTTCCCGAATGCGCCACACGACCTCGCATGTGCTTGCCCAAGCGATGCGTGAGCTGATCCCTGAAGCGAAGATGGGCATCGGCCCGGTTATCGAAAATGGCTTCTACTACGACTTTGACCTGCCCCGCCCGCTGACCGAGAGCGATCTGGCGACACTAGAGGCGCGGATGAAGGCGATTGTCAAAGAGAACCTGCCGATGCAGAGGTTTGTGGAGCCACGCGACGTGGCCCGCAAGCGCTGCGAGGAGTCCGGCCAGCTCTATAAAGTGCGCCTGATCGACGACCTGCCCGACGAGGCTGAGATTAGCTTCTACCAGCAGGGCGACTTTATTGATCTGTGCAAAGGCCCCCATATCGAGTCCACCGGGCGCATCGGCGCGTTTAAGCTGATGAGCATCGCGGGGGCCTACTGGCGCGGTAGGTCCGAGAACGAGCAGCTCACGAGAGTTTATGGCATCGCGTTCCAGAAGCAGAGCCATCTGGATGAGTATTTGAACAAGCTGGAAGAGGCCAAGAAGCGCGACCACCGCGTGATTGGCAAGGCGCTCAAGCTGTTCCATATTGATGACCAGGTGGGCCAGGGCATGGTGCTCTGGACTCCTGCGGGTGCTGCCGTGCGCCAGGAGCTCCAGACCTTCATCGGCCACGAGCTGCGCAAGCAGGGTTATCATCAAGTCTTCACGCCCCATATCGGCAAGCTGGAGCTCTATAAAACATCGGGGCACTTCCCGTACTACGCCGAGTCCCAGTACCCGCCGGTGATTGATCGCGAGTTTCTCAAGAAGCTCAGCGACGAAGGCTGTACCTGCGGCGAGCTGGCCAATAAGCTGGAGTCGGGCGATATCGAGGGCTATCTGCTCAAGCCGATGAACTGCCCGCACCATATCAAGATCTACGCCAGCGAGCGCCGCTCCTACCGTGATCTGCCGCTACGCCTGGCCGAGTTTGGCACGGTCTACCGCTGGGAGCAGTCCGGCGAGCTCAATGGCATGACCCGCGTGCGCTCGTTCACGCAAGACGATGCCCACCTGTTTGTGACCGAGGACCAAGTCCCCGCCGAAGTCCAAGGCTGTTTAAGTTTGGTACGCACGATCTTCGACACGCTCGGGATGAAAGACTTCCGCGTCCGTGTCGGGCTGCGTGACCCGGACAGCGCCAAGTACGTCGGCGACCCGGCCAACTGGGACAAGGCGGAGGCCGCCTGCCGCGATGCCGCCGCGTCGCTGGGAGTTCCGTTTAGCGAGGAGCCCGGCGAGGCCGCGTTCTACGGCCCGAAGATTGATTTCGTGGTCAAGGACGTGATTGGCCGCGAGTGGCAGCTCGGTACGGTGCAAGTCGACTACAACCTCCCGATCCGCTTCGGCCTGGAGTACATCGGCTCGGACAGCCAGCCGCACCGCCCGGTGATGATCCACCGCGCCCCGTTCGGCAGCATGGAGCGCTTTGTCGGTGTCTTGATCGAGCACTTCGCGGGCGCATTTCCCACCTGGCTCTCGCCCGAGCAAGTGCGCTTCCTGCCCATCGCGGATCGGCACATCCCGTACTGCGAGGAGCTCAAGACGCGCTTGGTCGAGGCTGGCGTCCGCGCCACGGTGGACACGCGCTCGGAGAAGACCGGCAAGAAAGTCGCCGAGGCGCAGGTCGAGAAAGTTGCCTACATGATCATCGTGGGCGACCGCGACATCGAAGCCGGGAACGTCGCCGTCCGCCACCGCGACAAGGGCGACCTAGGCCCCCGCTCGGTCGAACAGTTCGTCACCGACCTGCTCGCCGAAATTGGGGAACGGCGACTTGCCCCCATTCAGACGGGCGGCTAAAGCGGCCCGCCGGGTACCCCTTGGGTGGTCGGCAAGGACCATAAATGGCCCTACGGAGGTTGCTCCGTGGGGCCTTACTCGTTCGTACCGGTGGGTTGGCGCATCATCTCCGCGATGGGGATTTGAAGATTGGGAGCCTCCCAGTGGCCAACGGCGATCTCTTTGGGGTTTGCGGCAACGCTATCTTTTGTGTAGAAACCAGCGACGTAGCGTTCCTGAAGTTCGATAAGAAGCTGACGCCATAGAGCGCCGTATCTACCCGCGCTCGCTCTTCGTCGGTTAGCTCTCGCATGAGAAGATTATGTCACAGCGAAAGATGTTTGTGTCTTTTGGGTACGGTAAAATTGTAGCGGAGGAACCTGAGGATGCCAACCCGACTACGCCAACGTGTGATCTCGCGCCGCGTGACCGTCACCGATGCACGGGGACGCCTGCGCACGATGCGTGTGGTGCTGCCTATCCCACTTCCTAAAATTCCATCCCATCATGGGAAACACACCGAGACCGGAGTTCCCTACGGCACAGGAGCCGACATCCCCGAGGAAACCTGGCAGGAGTTCGTCCAAGCACTTGCCGATGCAAGAGCCGCCGACAACGAAGCATAGATAGCCTGCCGCCATGTTTTTGCTCGATACCAATATTGCCTCGTTGCTATTTCGTAGCGCGTTCCCGCCTGCGGTGCTCCTAGAGCAAATGAATACTGTGGGGCGTGAGAATATCTACCTCTGCTCTATCACCCATGAAGAGTTTGTTCAGGGAGCCCTTTCAGTCATTCGTCAGTCAGAGACCAAGCACAAGAGCACGGTCTCGGGCTATTTATTACTCACCCGGCAGGTTGAGTTTCTAGCGGGCTTCCCTCTCCTGGAGTTTGATACTGCTTCTGAAGCTCTCTTCCAAAGTTTCCCTGCGGAGCTACGACGTGCGGGAAACCGGGATTGTAAGATCGCGGCCTGTGGGCTTCAGTATGGAGCAACGGTAATAACCCAAAACCTGCGGCACTTCCAGCAAGTTCCTCACCTCTCTTGCTTGGATTGGACTCAGCCGCTTGGTACATAACCCATAAGTACACCCCAAATGGTGGTATTACGCGACGGCGAACTCGGAGGCGGCGCGGTGCTCGGGAAAGCGGAAGCCGAGCGATGTCAACACTGGTACATACTTTGTGGCTGGGCTGGGAACTGAGTCGTAGATTATTTGTTAGCAACTTTTAGAATGCAAGAAAATGTCATCCTGGTAGATGAGGCCGATAATGCGGTGGGCGAGTGTGAGAAGCTGGCGGCGCATCTTGAGGGAGGGCGGCTCCACCGGGCTTTTTCTGTCTTTATCTTCAACGATGCGGGTGAGCTGATGCTCCAGCGACGGGCGCTGGAGAAGTACCACTTTGGGGGGCTGTGGACCAACACGTGCTGTAGCCACCCGCGCCCTGGTGAGACAACGCTGGCGGCGGCAACGCGGCGGCTCATGGAGGAGCTGGGCTTTACAACCGCGCTGGTGGAGCAGGGGAGCTTTCTCTACCGCGCCACCGACCCCCTCTCGGGCCTCACGGAGCATGAGCTAGACCATGTCTTTGTGGGGCGCTTTCTTGACGCACCAACCCTCAATCCCGCTGAGGTAATGGACTGGCGCTGGCAGGCGATCTCTGAGATTGAGGCGGAACTCTCGGCGCATCCTGAGCACTTTACCCCGTGGTTTCCTCTTGCCCTTGCCTACGTCCGCTAGCGACGATGAACTATTGACGAAAACTACTCGTCTGGCTAGTAGGTATTTCTGTGTCGTTTGGTGAATCTTCTTAACTGATAAGAAAGGCTATTTTGTTTATGCACTCTTCCACCCCCCTAGCCCCCGTCCGACGGGGAAATGCTGGCTTTACGCTCATCGAGCTTCTCGTCGTGATCGCCATTATCGCGATTCTTGCCGCCATTCTCTTCCCTGTCTTTGCCCAGGCCCGCGAGAAAGCCCGTCAGACAAGCTGTCTGTCGAACCTCAAGCAGTACGCTCTGGCGAACCTAATGTATGTCCAGGACTACGACGAGACCTTCCCGATGTCGGCCTACATGAACATGACTAGCGGCCCCTGTGTGGCGACTTTCTACTGGGCCGTGGCTCCGTATGTCAAGAACAATCAGGTCACCCAGTGCCCTAGCGAAAAAGACGCGATGAATGTCCAGCTTCTTACCGGAGCTCCCTGCGCCAATACTCCTCCTGTCAATAGCTACGTGGTGAACCCTGCCCTCTACGGTAGCGGCTTCGTGGGCACTGTGGTGACGCAGAGCCTCGCCAGCGTGAACAGGCCCGCTGAGACGGTGATGCACTACGATGGCAACACGAGTGTGACGCAGCAGCAGATTGTCCAGGCACGACACCAGAACATGTTCGATGCCAGTTTTGTCGATGGTCATGCCAAGGCGATTCAGGCCACTCTTCTCACCACCACCACGCAGCAGTTCACCGTGGCAGGCCCCGGCAAGACGCTGAAGACCTATCGTGTTGGTGCGGGGGGCGGAGTCTACGCAGGTCAGCTAGACTGCAACGGAATTCCCCAGTAAGCCCTCCTCCCCCGGCCCCTCCTCCCAAACGCCCAGAGGGCACCCGGAGAAGGGGAGAGGGGAAATTATAAGTAGAGGCCCATTCATGGGTCTTGTCGCAACAGCGGGCCGCTTTAGCCGCCCAAAATCGAAAACGGAGAAATCGAATGAAAACAGCGCGTATCGTTTGCAGTGCCGTAGCAATAGGTGTCGTTTCCGCCGCCGTTGCCGCCGATTGGCCCCAGTTTCGTGGGCCGGAGCGCAATGGGCTCTCCAAAGAGACCGGTCTGCTGAAGGCATGGCCTACGGAAGGTCCGAAGCTCGCGTGGAAGGCGACGGGGCTTGGAGAGAGCCACACCACGATCTCGGTGGCTAGGGGCAAGATTTTTGGCATGGGCCTCGTCGGCGAGGAGGAGAAAGTCTGGGTGCTCGACGAGAAGACCGGCAAGTCGCTCTGGAGTGTCAAGATCGCCAATAAGGTCGAGCTTCAGGCACGTCAGGGCGGCAACGGCTCCCGTGCGACTCCCACCGTCGAGGGTGATTTTCTCTACACCGTCGGGGTTGCGGGTGATGTGCTGTGCATGAAAGTCAGCGACGGCTCAATTGTCTGGCGCAAGCACCTCGTCAATGACTTCGGCGGACGGGTTCCTGTCTGGGGTTACAGCGAGAGTCCTCTGATTGATGGCGATAAGCTAGTCGTCACGCCCGGGGGGCAGAGCGCCATGGTTGCCCTGAATAAAAAAACGGGTGCGACGATCTGGAAGTCACCGCTTCGCAATGGGGCCTCCTACTCCTCTGCACAGACCGCGCTGGTCAACGGTCAAAAGCAGTATATTCAGTTTCTCGCCGAAGGAGTCTTTGGGCTCTCGGCTACCGATGGAAAGCCGATCTGGAACTACACCACGCCGGGCGGTGGGCAGTGGCGAGATATTAACTGCTCGATGCCGCTCTATAAAGACGGGATGGTTTTCGCGGCGACTGCCTATCAAAAGGGCGGCGGCTTGGTCAAACCGGGCGAAGGCGCGGCACCGGAGCAGTACTTCCTGCGCGAGATGCAGAACCACCATGGGGGAATGGTGCTGGTCGGGGATCATATCTATGGCACGGGCAACAATAGCCTGATGTGTGTTGAGTTCAAGACCGGCAAGATCGTCTGGGAGAGCCGCAACCCCGGTAAGGGCTCGATCTCCTACGCCGATGGGATGCTCTACGTCCGCAACGAGCGTGGCCCGGTCACTCTCGTGGAAGCCAACCCGAGAGAGTATATTCAGAAGGGGCAGTTTGAGCAGCCGGAGCGCACCCGTGAGCCGGCTTGGGCCTATCCGGTGGTCGCCAATGGGAAGCTCTATATCCATGACATGGACACGCTTTTTTGCTATGATGTGGCCTCCCCCCGCCCCCTCCGGCAAGCGAAGGGGGAGAAATAATGGCAGACTGGCCCCAGTGGCGTGGTGCACAGCGCAATGGCATCACCGCCGAGACGATCGGCTGGCGGGGTGGTAAGCCACGCCAGCTCTGGCAGGCGACCATCGGGCAGGGGTTTTCCTCCGTGTCGGTGAAGGCAGGCAAGCTCTACACCATGGGCAACACCAACAACACGGACTGGGTGCACTGCCTCAATGCCAGCACGGGTAAGGTGATCTGGCAGCACCGCTATACCTGTGGCGGAGGCGACTATCCCGGGCCGCGTGTGACCCCGACGGTGCACAATGGCAATGTCTATACCCTGAGCCGCGAGGGGCTGGCACTCTGTCTCAATGCCGACACCGGGCGGGTCGTCTGGCAGCAGAAGCTCAACTGTGCCCAGCCGCAGTGGGGCATCTGTGGCTCGCCTCTGATTGCAGGCGACCGGGTGATCTACAATGCCGGGCGCACGGGCATGGCGCTGGATAAGACAACGGGCCGTATTCTCTGGCAGAGCGGGAGCGATGCACCGGGCTACGCGGCTCCCGTTCCCTTCTCCGCAGGTGGCCAAGACGGGATCGCGATCTTCGCTGCGAAGGGTTTGGTAGCCGTCAATGCCAGCAACGGACGAGTGCTCTGGCAGCATCCCTGGGACACCAGCTACGATGTGAACGCCGCCGACCCGATTTTCTCGGGCAACAATGTCTTTATCTCGTCGAACTACGGCAAGGGGGGGGCGCTGCTCGCTCTTGGCGGAGGCCAGCCCAAAGTGGTCTGGCAGACGCGGGCGATGAAGAACCACTTCAACACGTGTATTCTGCACAATGGCTTTCTCTATGGCAACGACGAGAACACGCTTCGCTGTCTGGAGTGGGCCACGGGCCGCGAGCGCTGGAGCCTACGGGGCATTGACAAAGGCGGCCTGATCTTAGCGGGCAACCAGCTTGTGGTGATGGGGGGGCGTGGTGAGCTGATCTTACTTGCCGCCGACCCGAACAAGCTTACGGAGCAAGCACGTGCCACGGTGCTGGGGGGTACGTGCTGGACACATCCCGTGCTCGTCAATGGCGTGCTCTACGTTCGGAACCAAGAAGGCTCGCTCATCGCTTTAAACATGCGAGGGTAGTTTCAAAAACAATGAAAACGAGAATAATTGCGCTGGCGGTGGGACTCACCGCGTTGGCTTCTATCGGAAGTGGAGTCGCGCTGGCCGATGTCCAAGGCTGGCTGAACTGGCGCGGTCCTGCGGGGACGGGAGTGTCGCTGGAGAAGGGACTGCCAACGAGTCTGGCCGCACCGCTCTGGAGCCTGAAGCTCTCGGGCGGGGGCACGCCCGTGATTGCAAACGGCAAAGTCTACGCGCTGGGCTACGATGGTGTGGGGCCAGACTTGCAGGAAGTGCTACTCTGCGCCGATGCGGAGACGGGCAAGAAGCTCTGGGAGAAGCGTTTCTCGGACTATCTCTCCGACATTACCTACGATCGCTACGCCATCGGCAGCCCAACAATAGACCCGGAGACGGGCAATGTCTATGCTCTGACGTCTGCGGGTGTCTTTGCCTGCTTCACCGCCGAGGGCAAGCCAGTTTTCTCCAACGCCATGATGGAGACCCTGGGACGTCTTACGTTTACCAACGGGCGCACCGGCGCTCCGACGATTCTGGATGACTTAGTGATCGTCCGAGGAATCACCAGCAACTGGGGCGGCGATGGCGCGGCGATGGACCGTCTCTACGCCTTCGATAAGAAAAACGGACAGCTTGTCTGGTCGTGCAGTCCTGGAGTCGCCCCTAAAGACAATACCTTTGGACGGCCCATTTTCTCCTGGCAGGGAGGTAAGCAGGTCTTCTACAGCGGTGCAGGTGATGGCAGCATGATCGCCGTCAATGCCCGCACGGGTGAGCCGATCTGGCGCTACCCGATCTCGGCAGGCGGGATGAACGGCACGGTGGTGCTCTACAAAAACAGCAAGGGCGAAGAGACCGCGATCTGTGTCCATGCCGATGAGAATATAGATGCCAGCAACGCCGGGCGCATGACCTCGGTGAAGACAGCGTCTACTCCTAAGCCACCCCCTCCGCCCGCCGTGCCTGGAGGCAATCCCGGCCCGCCCGTGCTCGATAAGACCGCCGAGGCATGGCGCAACGACGATCTCTCCGCTGTATCGTCGTCGCCGGTGCTCGTGGGCAAGAATCTCTACCTCACCGACAAGACAGGCTTTTTAGACTGCATTGATGCGGAGACGGGCAAGATTCTCTGGAAAGAGAAACTCGCTCCGGATCAGCTTCATGCCTCGCCGCTCTATGCCGAGGGGAAGCTCTACCTCCCGTTCCAGAACGGCCTTTTCTATATCGTCCAGCCCGGCGCAACCGGCGCTAAGGTGCTCGCCAAAACCCAGCTCGCAGGGCGCTGTATCGGGGCTCCCTCGGTTTACAACGGCAAGGTCTATGTCTTCTCCACCGAGCGGCTCTACTGCTACGGCAAGAAAGGCGTGGCTCCGAAGCCCGCTATCGCGTCGGTTGGCGCGCCCAAGAAGCTCGCAGGCCCCACCGTCGGCTTGCAGATCATTCCCGCCGAGGTGACCCTGCGTCCCGGTGAGAAAGTCAAGCTGACAGTCCGTGGAATTGATGCCAATGGCTTCGTCACCCAGACCTTCGATGCCAGCAAGGCGACGTTTGAGCAGTATGTCCCCCCGACCGCAAAAGTCCGTGCGCTCCTCGATGCCAAGTTCGAGAACGGTACGATTATCGGCGGTGCCAAGAGCTCGGCGGGTGCCTACCAGGCAACGGTAGAAGGCTTCAAGGGGATCATGCGCGGGCGGGTACTCACGGCCCTGCCCTACACCGAGGACTTCGAGAGCTTCGCGCCCTCCGAGCCCGATCCGCTCGTGCCCGAGGCCAAGTTCGCCTACCCGCCGCTCCCCTGGATCGGGGCGCGCTTCAAGTTCGATGTGCGCGAGCTCGATGGCAATAAAGTCTTTGCGAAAACTCTGGACAATATCTTCTTTCAGCGTGCCACGGTCTTCTTTGGTCACCCCGACGAGAAGAACTACACGCTAGAGGCCGATGTGATGGTCGACGGCAACCGCCGCACAAAATCCACCGTCGGGCTAGTCAACCAGCGCTACTATATTATTCTCAATGGCAACGCCGATGAGCTGGAGGTCAACTCCAACCAGGAGCGCATCAAGGCAACCGTCCCCTTTAAAATTCAGTCGAAGACCTGGTACCGCATGAAGACCCGCGTGGATGTTGCCGCCAACGGTTCCGGCGTGGTTCGTGCCAAGGTCTGGAAAAAAGACGAAGCCGAACCGGCGGCCTGGACGATTGAGGTGCCGCATAAGAATGCCCATACCCTCGGAGCGCCTGGCCTCTTTGGGTTTGCCCCTCAGTCGCTCTATAAAGTCTATATTGATAACATCTCGGTGAAGCCGAACTAGATCACTCCCCCGGTTGGAGCGGGGGAGCTAGAGAGCTAAAGCCACAAAGGGCGTGCCGCCCATGCCAAATGATTCTTATGGCCCGAAGCGGCCTTTGTAGCGCGGAGCGCTCGTTAGACGCCCCCCTCAAACGGGGGCGGTTACAATGGAAAACACGATGAAAAGAAACGCACTTTTAGCAACATCTTTGATCGCCCTCAGTGCGGGTGCCCTGATCACGCGCGCGGCGGACTGGCCTTACTGGGGCGGTGGGGCCTCGCGTAACATGGTCTCGTCGGAGACCAATACGCCTACCACCTGGGATCCTGGTCGCTATAAAGGCAGTACCGAGGAGATTGACCTCGCCACCACCAAGAACGTTAAGTGGGTCGCAAAGCTGGGCTCACAGTCCTACGGCAACCCCACTATCTCCGGTGGCAAGATCTTTGTAGGCACCAACAACGAGAGCCCGCGCGATGAGAAGCTCAAGGGCGATAGAGCCGTGTTGCTCTGCCTAGATGAGAAAACCGGCGAGCTGGTCTGGCAGCTTGCGATCCCCAAGCTTGGCACCGGCAAGGTCAGCGACTGGGAGTTTCTGGGACTGTGCTCGTCGCCTGCCGTAGACGGCGACAAAGTCTATGTGGTAACCAACCGCTGCGAGGTCATTTGTTTAGATGTGAATGGGCAGGCCAATGGTAACCAAGGCGTGCAGGATGAGGCCAAGTATCTCACGGACAAAGGCAAGCCGCTCCACACACTGGGAGCAAAAGATGCCGATGTGCTCTGGCGCTACGACATGCGCGAGGAGCTTGGGGTCTTCCCGCACAACATCACCAACTGTGGGCCGCTGATTGTCGGCAACACCGTCACGGTCACCACGAGCAACGGCGTGGACTGGACCCACACCAATATCCCTAATCCCAAAGCACCTGCCCTTTGCGTTCTAGACAAGAACACCGGCAAGTATCTGGGTGAGGAAAACAGCGGTGTCTCTGCTAAGACCCTCCACTCCAACTGGTCTTCGCCCGCAGGCGGCCAGGTCAATGGCAAGGACACGATTATCTTCGGTGGCGGCGATGGCATCTGCTACGCTTTCGATGCAGCAAGTGCCGTCGGTGGTGAGCAGAGTGATCTCAAGACCCTTTGGAAGCTGGACTGCAACCCGCCGGAGTACCGCATCAAGAACGGCAAGCCGCTGAAGTACGCCACTTTTGACGGCCCCAGCGAGGTGATTGCGACCCCTGTGCTCTATAAAAACCGTGTCTATGTGCCTATCGGGCAAGACCCGGAGCACGGCGAGGGAATCGGGCAGATGCTCTGCATTGATGCCGTCACCGGAAAGACGATCTGGGCCAACAAAGGCATTCAGCGCTCGCTCTCCACACCCTCCATTATCAATGGTCTTGTCTTTGTGGCGGACTACTCAGGCTTTATCCGCTGCTTCGATGCGGAGACGGGCAAGTCCTATTGGAGCTTTGATACCAAGAGCCATATCTGGGGCTCCACGCTGGTGGCGGATGGCAAGGTCTATGTGGGCACGGAAGATGGCGATATCGTAGTACTCGCCGCCGATAAAGTCATGAAAGAGGTCGGGCGTGTGGACATGCGCGCTCCCGTCTATGCCTCGCCCGTGCTCGCCAATGGGACACTCTATGTGGGAACCCCCACGCATCTCTATGCCATTGCGACTGGGGCAAAAGCCGCCCAAGCTGCGCCCAAGCCCAATGCCACCGCTCTTGCCCGCATGGAAGCTCGTGCCAAGCAGCTCCGCGCGGAACATGAGAAGCTCGCAAGCTGTGAGGCACACGGAACTCCGTAACGAAGGACTGATAACGATGAAGTATGCGCTGGCAGCACTCGTCGTGGTGGTTTTGATTCTCCACCACGACATCTGGAACTGGACCAATAGGTCGCTGGTCTTTGGGTTCCTGCCCCTCGGCCTGGCGTATCATGCAGGCTATGCTTTCCTGGCCGCCGGTACGATGGCAGTCTTGGTGAAGTTTCTCTGGCCTAAGGAGCTCGACGCATGAGACCTGAATGGATTGTTTTTGCCTATCTGGTAGCTGTACTCTATATCGGTATCTTCGCCTTTAAGAACAAAGCGGCAGCCAACGGAGAAGACTTCTTCCTTGCAAGCCGTAAGCTTGGCCCGGCGGTGTTCTTGCTCTCGCTCTTTGGCACCAACATGACCGCTGTTGCGATCTTAGGCAGCTCGGGCTTCGCCTACCAGCGCGGGATCGGTGTCTTTGGCCTGATGGCGAGCTCGTCGGCGATTGTGATTCCTCTCACCCTCTTTTTTATCGGCACACGGCTCTGGGGCCTTGGCAAGCAGCATGGCCACATGACCCAGGTGCAGTTTCTGCGCGACCGCTGGGAGATGAGTGGCATCGGGACGTTTCTCTTTATCCTCACCGCGCTGATGCTGATTCCCTACATCATTATCGGGGTGATGGGCGGCGGCGAGACACTAGAGACGATCAGTGGCAACCGGATTCCCTACTCCGTGGGCGGCGCGATCGTGGCGCTGGTGGTGATGAGCTATGTCTTCTTCGGAGGCATGCGCGGAACCGCCTGGGTCAATGCGTTCCAGACGACGCTCTTTCTTGCCTTTGGGGTCTTTGCCTTCACCGTCTTAGGCAGCAAGCTGGGAGGCTTCGACCAGATCATGGCCCAGCTCGCCAGCAAGCCCGCTACCGCGACCCTGCTCTCACGCGAGAAGATCCCCGCCGAGGAGTTCTTCTCCTACATGTTCATCCCACTCTCGTCGATCATGTTCCCGCATATCGCGATCATGTGTATGACGGCGGAGAAAGTGGCACACTTTAAAAAGACCGTCGTTCTGTATCCCCTCTGCATTGCCGCGATCTGGCTGCCGTCGGTGTTTCTGGGCGTGGTCGCCGCAGCAAAGTACCCTGGGCTCTCGGCGGGTGAGACCAACGATGTGATCATCCGCCTGCTCGCCGACAACGCGGGAACGGTGCTCTCCGGGATCTTTGGCGCGGGGATCATGGCCTGCGTCATGGCCTCCGACTCGCAGATTCTGGCGCTCTCGACCATGTTCACCGAGGACCTTTTTGCCTACTACGGCGGGCGCAAGAAGTTCGGGCAAAAGGGAGAAGTCGCT
>Ga0315904_10006890_pt1 | contig 15401 bp, 17 predicted proteins | sample LakEriMetagenome_6_FD_203529 | JGI IMG/M metagenome (GOLD analysis project Ga0315904, IMG submission 203529) | Freshwater fungal communities from buoy surface, Lake Erie, Ohio, United States - Buoy 12 MA120 | ecosystem: Environmental > Aquatic > Freshwater > Lake | place: USA: Lake Erie, Ohio... | reverse complement strand
GGGGTCGGGAGCCGCCTTGGGCCACGCCTTGAGGGGCAGCGAGTCGTTGAGCGAAATGCTGCTCATCGTGTCGCCCGGCGTGCCGAAGGACACCGCCTGCGTCCGCGAGCTGCGGAGCGTGGAAGCCGACTTGAACGCGCTCATTTCTTCGTACCCAACCACTTCTGCGGCGGGGAGGTGGTGGAGACGACCGGCGGCAGGTCTTCCCACGAGCGAGCGTCGGCCCCCGCCGTAATCGGCCTGAGCTTCGCGGGTGGGTCTGCGTTCGCCCCCGGCACGGTGCCGGTGCCGAATACGGGGAGCGTCGCAACCGGCTTGATGTCGTTAGCTGCCATGATGCAAGCGTCCCCGATTCTTTCAGAACGCGCAACTACCGCCGCATGTTCGCGACGGGCGAGACGCGCTCGGGCTGCGGCGGGGCCTCTTCGGCAGGCGCACCCTCGCCGGTCACCTCTTCCACACCGAGCGCCGGGAGCACTTCCTTGGTGTGGAAGAGGAAGCCGCCGAGAAGGTCGGCGTCGCTGGCGTAGCCCTCGTCGGCGAGGTGCTCCCCGAGCTCCATCGCCTCCTCCATCGTGATGTCGCCCATCACTTCCTTCATACCCAGCACGAGTTGGGGGTCGAGCATCCCCATGACCTCGGCGAGCTTGAAGACTTGGTCTTCGGAGAGCGGGTCTTCCCCGAGAAGCTGGGCTTGATCCATCTCGACGAGGTTGTCTTCGATGGTTTCGGCCGCGTCTTCGAGCAGCTCCATGATGGGGGCGAACTTCGTGTCGCCGCCGGCCATCATCTCGCCCTCGCCGCCCTCGGGGGCTTCTTCACCCTCGGGCGTCTCCTCCATCCCCTCTTCCTCGGGCGGCGGCTCCGGCTGCTTGCCGTTCATCGCCATCATCTTCTTCGGGTCGATCGCCATGATGGTGCTCCTCCGCAGACGCTACCGAGGCGCTGGACGCTAGCGCAAGGCTCGCCGCCTGCCATTCACAATTTCATACGCCGGAATACCCCAACCGCGCCGCCAGGGGGTGATTACCGCGCGGTCGTTGGGGCGATTCGGGGGGTGAGGCCACGTCGCACCGATCATGCGGTGCGGCGCGCGAGAGTCCGCGGGCATCTCGAAAAGCCTGTCGCCGGCTACGACCTGACCGTGCAGCACGAAGCTGTCGGGAGCCACCTTGTCGTCGTACGGGCGGCCCGTCGCGTCGTCGATGCGCTCCGTCCACCGCTTGCGAATATCCGGCATGGTGCCGTGAAGCGCACGCACCGAGCGATCTTGCGCGGCGTTGTACGCCGACGCTGCGCTGTACGAGGCGGAAAGCTCTACACGCCAGCGGTGCGCATGAATCGCCTCGTCAATCTTGGCGAGCATGATGTGTGGCTTGTCGCCGACAGAGGCCGACTCACGCGCGACCCTTTCAACCAACGCGCGCATCTCGACGCCCCACCCCATCGTCACGCTGCGGTGATACTCGGCGTTCATCGTGCGGGCGACTTCGGCGCGGTCGGTGCGCTGGCGAATGTTGTCGCGGAGCACGCGAGGAACGCTGCCCTCGAAGGCTCGAACCATGCGCAGTGTGCGCTGTTGCGAGTCCGCGATGGCGTCGTTGACGATGCCAACCATTTCGCCGCTCACCGCGTTGACCACCTTCACCGCATCGTTTGCGATCAAGTGGTGCACGGTGCGTGACACGCGCTCAGCGTTCTGCTGCGGCGACCCGCGGCGGACGGTGCTCGTGCGAAGTTCCGCGAGCACGACGTTGAACACGTCGTCCGCTGCCCGTCGCGCACGACCGTCGATCAGTCGGTCCACGTCATCGTGAAACCCTACGAGCTGTCGTTGCGGGTCTGGCTTCGGCATTACAAACGCGCGCGGTCTTCGTCGTGGATCGAGTCGTGGCAGGTCGTGCAGAGCGTCACGATGTTGTTGGGGTCGTTAGACTTCCCCTTGGCGGCGAGCCATCGAGACACGGGCGCTTCGAGCCCGCCCTTGTGGTGCACGATCAACTTCTGATTCGTGCCGCACGCCTTACACCGAAACTCATCACGGCGCATCACATCGCGCACAAGCGTCGGGGGCAGACCGCCCTTACCGCCCGTCGCGAGTGTGGCCCCAGCGCTCGCGGCGTCACGGCGAAGTCGCCGCAGAACTGCCTCGTCGTTGGGGTCTGTGTTCTTGCGGTTGTGGAGCCGCTCTTGGATGCGCGCCGACCGCTGTGCCGTAACGAGGGCGTCTCCCATGCAGGGAGCGTAGGTCAGGCGAAGCGCCCGCGCGAGTCGCGCTTACGCTTCGACACACCACCCGCCGCGATCCATGCGGGGCGCGCGACCGCAGGCCGGGTGCGCCCCGAACGCCCCATGATGCGGTCCATCGGTGTGCGCGGCTGCCGAGAGCGAGACGCTCTGTACGCAATTCTGGTGGTACCGCATCACGTCGTATGCGTTCCCAGCCGGCCCCGCACTACGAATGCGGTTACTCCGATGGTTCAAGAACGCTTCGTACGCGCTCCGAGTGGTCGCCACGGAAACCGTGCCCCTCTAGACGCGCGGCGTGGTGCTGAACCTGCCGCATCGCCGCCTCCATAGTGGGAGTCACACGGGCAGGGCGGAATGTCGTTCGCGCAGCCATCACGCAAACCGCCCGTGAGCGTCCCGCTTCTTCTTACCAGCGCGAAACCCGACGGCAGCCTTCGCCACCTTGGACGCCACGCTGCTCGTCCCGAACGTGCGGTTGATGCTCGCGATAGCCCCCGACTTCATCGCAGCGTTCGCGCGGTGCGCGGCAGCACCCAACTGAGCGTACCGCCCCGTCGCGCCGGAATCGGGACCGAGCTGTCGCGAAAGCCCGGCCGTAGCGATGCGCGCGACGTGAGCCGCGGGGGACAAGTGCGCGGCAGTGACCGCCGCGTCGCGTGCCAGCCGGCCAGCAGCCTGGAGTTTTCTACCCATGTGTTTCCTCACCTGTAGAGGCGCGCGCCTCGGAAGCCAGCGCCAGCCATCCTTATCGCACCGATCATACCACGCAAGCCGCCGCGCACGATGTAGACCTTTTTACCCTCGGGGCTGTAGTAGAAGACGCCGCCCTTGCTGCCCTTGTGCAGCACATGCGGCACCTCCTCGTGTGCGTGTTTCAGCTCCTCGGACAGCTCGCGCATCTTGGTGCGGTGGTCGGGGTGCTGGAATCCCGCGCGCCCGGTCAAGAACATCATACCGACGCCTCCCATCCCACCCGCAACGTACGCCTCGCCGCGGTAGCCCTTGTCGCTGCCGAACAGCTTTTGCATGAGTGTCTTCCGCTGATCCGGCTTCAACGGCTTGTCGATCCCGTGCTTCTTTTTAAACTCTCGAAACTTTGTGGCGATAGCGGACTGCAAGCGGTGAACCTGCCTGCCGGGAGCTCCCAGCGCACGCCGCACGCGCTGCCCAAACGACCGCTCGTACGTTTGCTCAACCTTCGTGCGAACTGCGGTCACCGCACTACGGTGGGTTTTGTTGTCGGCCACTCGCTGCTTCACGGAAGCAACACGGGCTGACGCCTGCTCTGCCTTGCTGACTGCGTCAGCCCACGCACGCTCCGTGGCAGAACCGGGTACGCGATCGTTCTTGGGGCCGCGCGCCAGGGACGCCTCGCGAAGTTGTGCTCTTGCGGCCTTCGCCGCCGCACGGGCCTCGCGAGCCTCACGGCGCAACACCTTCGCCTCGTCTGCATTCTCTTTCAACAAGCCGTCTAGCCGCGCTCGCTGTTCGTGAATACGCAGACGCCCGCGCGGCGTAGGGGGTGGTGCGGGCGGCGGCGGGGCGGGCTTTCCAGACGCTGCCTCGCGACCTTTCGCTAGCTTGACCAGTCTGTCTTTCTCTACTTGAGCAGCGAGCTTTTCTAGGAACACCCGCGATTGCTTCGCGGCCATGATCTCCGCAGTGCGCGCCTTCGTGAAGGTGTGCCCGAGTCCGTATGACTTCCGGCGCTCCTGGGCCATTCGCGCCCTGATCTCTTTACGGCGCGCTTTGATGGCTGCGCGCTTGGCGCGCGCTACGCCGGCCGGGGACGCCTCGAACTCAGCCTTTCGTGCAGCCGCACGCTCTGCGCGCTCGCGCGCCCACTGCGCCGCCGCGAAGGACTTGCCTGCGGACGTTTCACTGAGACTGCGGACGGCGTCTTTCTCGGTACGGCGCTTCTTCTCTGGAACGCCATCGAGCTTTCTCGCAGCGTCCGCGCTCATGCCCGAGCTCTCTGCGCGAACTCGTGCGCTGTCCGCTTCGTCGTTTCTGCCCTCTGCTCTAAGGGCACGTTCGCGTGCACGCCAATACTTCTCGCGAGCGTCCCAATGCTCTGCCTCCAGAGAGCGCTTCACATCGTGCTTTTTGTGCATCCGATGGAAATGCGCCGCGACACGACGGGTGCGCTTCGCCGCGTCCATCAACGACGCAGCGAGCGTTGTGTCCCCACGCGCCATCGCAAGCTGTGCGCGCCGCAGTAGGTCGCTGGCGCGCCGCCCGTACTCACGAGCCCGGTCGATGTTCGGGCGCCGATCGGCGCCCGGCCCGACTTGAATATCCAGTCCAAGGCGCGCCCGCTGCTTTGCAACTTGGCGGGCAACCGCTTCGTTGAGCCGCGCAGCGCGGTCAGACGGGGACTGGTTCTTCTTTGTCAGCCACTTAGTCTTCTTCGGTGCGCGGGCCATGCCGCCAGACTAGCGGCGGCCCTTCGCCGAAGCGAGCAGGCGCGCTTCGAGATCGCTCTTGGGACGCACCTTCGGCGCGTAGGCGCCCATCTCTTCGCTCTCCGGGTAGCTGAGCCAGAGCACTTCGGTGCGCGTCCCGCGGTTCTTTCCCGCGAGCAACGCCGTGTCGAACCGCACAACGCGCCACCCTGCGTACAGCTCGTTGTACAGGTCACTGTCGTACCCCGACACGGCAACCCGGCCGCCGTACCCAACGATGGTGTGCAGGCGCGCCGCGAGGTGCCGATGGTGCGCGTCGTCCATCTCGTGCGCGTACGCGACGCCCTTGCGGGTTCCGAGCACATACGGCGGGTCTGCGTAGACGAACACCTTGTTGGATCGGCACTGCGCTTCGGTGCCGTACCCCGTGAGGAAGTCCAGCGCGTCGGCGTTGTCGATCTCCGTCACGCGCACGAGGGCGCGCGCGTACTCGCGGAGCTGGTCGATCTTGCCGTAGCCCTTGATGTAGCAGCGGCCGTAGCCGTTCGTGGGAAGGTCGATCCCCGCGAACCCCATGCGCGAACGGCACCAGAAACGACGGGCCTTCTCCACGGGGTCGTCAGCGGGCTCGCGGGCGGCAACGAGCTCGTCGCGTGCGTGCGGAGACAGCTCGACGACTTCGTGCAGCGCGTCGGGCTGGTTCCGCAGCACACGAAAGAAGTTCACCACGTCGCTGTCACGATCGTTGACCGCATAAAACTGGTACGCCGACAACGGCAACGCGAAGAACACCGACCCCGCGCCGAAGAACGGTTCGATGTACCAGTCGGCGCGCGCGAAGTGGGGGATCAACTGGTGGGCCATGACCCCCTTCCCCCCGTAGCGCTTCACGATGCTGCCTCGCTTGGTCACGTCGGCATCGTTCCCCAGCCCACCTTGGGCTTGTCCTCACCGGGGCCGCGGTTGATCTCGACGACGGCCCACGAAGGGCCCTTCGCTGCGGCGCGCTCCGCATCCGGCGTGTGCGTCTTGCAGGCGTACACCGTCGAGATGCGAATGTGGTTCACCGCGGGCTGCGTGGGTCCGTTGATCTTCAACGGAATCATCATCGCGAGAAACTTCGCCGGGTCGGTCTGCGCAAGCACGTCGATGCCGGGGTCGCGCTTACGGAGCTCCTCGTAGGGCACCATCACGATGATCCGCGTGAGCGGGTGCGCGGGGCACCCCCCGACTTGGCACTTCGTGCCGGGGGGAAACGCGTACTTGGAGTGGTACTGCTCAGGCGTCGCACGCCCGCCCATGAACCGACGACGGTGCTGGATGTTCTGCTTGCTCATCGCGCTCTCCTCGTTCTGTACCCGAAGCACTGCATGATCGCCGGCCACCCGCCCTGGTTGAACGCGCGTGCCTTCGCGTCGATGTGCAGGTCTACGACGGGCTTACCCTGCAAGCCGTCGTCGATGGCATGAAACACACCCGGTAGGTAGGCCAGCACGAAGGCCAGCATCTCTTGGTAGCGGTTCTCGAAGAACCCTTGCTGCTCTTTCCAGAGCACAGGGTCCACCTTCACAACCCCCGCAGTGACCAAGGGGTCCAGCCGGGGGTCTACCCGAAGGGCTCGGTTCGCACGGTCGGAGCACAAAAGCAGGATGTGCCCGGCGCGACGCAACGACCGTAGGGTCAGCGAAGCGCCCGGCACAAGCTCCAGCGGTGTCTCCAGGTCGTCGAACGCGCGCGTGTCGTCGCGCACGATGACGCCGTCGAACTCGAACGAGATCAGCATGTCACTCGTCGGGGGCGAGGTGGCTGTCGAACTCGCCGACGACAAGCCCGTGCGTGGCGCGAACCATCTCAGCGATGATGGTGTCTTCGTGCTTCCCGCGCCACGCACCTGTGACGATCGCCCCGTCGGGGCCTACGGCGATCGTGAAGAAGTCCGTGATCTCACCTTGCGCGACCATCTTGGTGAAGGCCGCCGCAGCGCGGAGCGTGCCGCGACTGACGGGCTTCGGCTTCGTCGGCTCCTTCGGCCCGTCCTTGGCGTCGAGCAAAACGAGGCGCGGCTTGTTGAAGTCACCCATCAGCGGACCCTCCGATTGGCCTTAGCGGCGCGTGCGATCTTGTCTCGCATGAGTCGGTGAGGGTCCAGTACGCGGTACCGCTTGCCACCTTTCGGCGTCGCCGCCGCTGCGATCAGCCCGTCGCGTACCCACTGCACGACCATCTCGAACGACGCGTTGTACCAGCGCATCACCACGTCTGCGGTGACCCACTCCCCCTGCGTCATGTTGTCGAGAATGGGGTAGGTGATGCCGTACTTCGTGTCTTGAAGCACGGTCGGCTTTTCCGTGCCTGCCTTGGGTGGGAGAGGCACGAACTTCGGGTCGTCGAGGTACTCCGCGCGACCGATCCAGCTCGGGTACCGCGCCGTGCCGAGCACGGGGCGGCTGTTGTGAATGAAGAACGAGCTCACTCGATGGGCTCCTCGGGCAACGGCTCCTCGCCTTCGGCCGGCATACCCTCTACGCCCTCCTCCCCTTCGAGGCCGGCGAGCTCCGCGTCGAGTGCGGCGAGCTCTGCGTCGAGCGCGGCGTCGTCCTCGGGGGCACCCTCCTCACCCTCGGCGGGCTCGGCGGCGGACTCTTCCTCCATCTCTTTCTGCATCTGCATCTGACGCTTGGCCATCTCTTCCATCTTGGCCATCTCTTCGTCAGCGTCTTGCTTGATCTGGTGGATGGTGTCCGCGGGATCGTCGAGCCCGAAGTACGGGCCGATGAACTTCGTGGCCGTGAGCGCATCCACGAGCCCCTTTTCCTTCGCCGTGCCGGCCGCCTGCACAGCCGTGTTGGCGTCCGAGAGCGTCGGCTGGAAGTATGGGCCCCACGCCAACGTGATGTGGTCGCTCGACCCGAACTTCCGCGGCTCGAAGCTGCGCTCCCCCGTGTCGGGGTTGGTCACCGGGCGCATCGGTAGATCGAGCACCTGACGCACGACGCCGATCCCTTCAACCGGGCGCGGCGTCAGGGCCGCCTTGCACACCTTGATGACGATGCGGAGCAACCGCTTGATGCCCCGCTCGCCGTACTGCTCGCGCAGCACGTCGGCCTTCTCCAACATCGAGCTGTAGTCGCGGTCGATCTCCGTGGCGGTCTTCGCGACCTGCGAGCTCGACTGGTCGATCACGACACGCGCCATGCGGCACACGAGCTTCTCGAAGCGCTCGGCGAGCTCCAGCGCAGCGCGAGGGCCCTGGCCGTTCATCTCCATGTAGCTTGCGTTGCCCTTGCTGAGCTTGAGCGCGTTGCCGGAGCCCTTCTTCAAGCCCTCCGGCATCTCGTCTTCCGACACGATCAGCAGCGTCGGGTCGCAGTTGGAGATCACCCCGCGGTTGGCCTGCGAGATGAGCGCGTCCATCTGCTCCATCATGTCGAACGCACCGTGCGCGTCAGGGTCGCCGTCGATGTCGTCTTGCACCTCTTGGTTCTGAATCCACACGGCGGGGCACTCCCCGATGCCGTGCTCGACGCGGTTGGAGTCAAACTCGTTCCAGTTCGGCTCGCCCTTGTCGGCCGGCACGCCCTCCCACACCTCGTCCGACTGCGTGTCGATCACACGGCGGTAGAAGAACGGCCGCTGCTCGACGATGCGGTTCTTCTTCTCGTCGAAGGTGACGACGGGCTCGTAGTAGACGTAGCGAACTTCGAGCTTGCGCAGCGTGTTCTCCGCGCGCGACAGGTACATGGGGATGCACCACCGCGGATCGAACACCTCGAAGACGGGGCGCCCCTTGTCGAGCTTGAACCCGATGGCCACCGAGCCCATCGCGCCGCCGTAGTTGCGGGCCATCACCATCTTCGACCACAGCCGGCCCTCGTCGCAGATCGCGCCGAGCATGTCCTCCGTATCGGGGTCACCCGGCACGCGCACGATGGGGTGTCGCCGCTGCGAAAAGAGCAGGCCGGTGAAGCGCTCGACGATGACGCGACCGAGGTGGTACGGCGCGTCGGGCCGGCGGTACTTCAACGAGAGCGTCTGGTCTGGGTTGCCCTCGAAGCCCGGCGGGATGTACCCGGTGTGTGCGACGGAGGCGCGCTGTTCGGTGGGCAGCACGGGGGTGCCGTCCCACGCAACGCGCCGATGGTCGTACTGCTGCGCGCGGAAAAAGCCCCACAGCCTGTTCAAGTGCATCTGGCGCGCGGTCATGCGGTCGCCAGACGACATCTGATCGAAGGCTGCAATCGCGGTGTCCCGGCCGGTGCCGTCGTTGGTCACGCTCATGGCTCGTACCTTACCCCGTCACCGCTGGAGCAGGGAGTGCTTGAGCAGCTTTGCCTTCTTGGCTTCCTTCGGGCCGACGGTGCGCGCACCTTCACGAGCGAACCAGCAGTTGTGCACCGCGTAGCCGTGCACGACGAACGACTCGTCTTCCTCGACGTGCAGGTTGTAGACGGTCCCGCGGAACGTGCTCTTGTCGATGCGAAGCAACGGCGCGCGCACACCCTCGGGAACCCGCTCCGTGTGGTACCCAGCAGCGGGGGGCCGGCGCACCGCGCCCCCGAAATGAACGCGGTCGAGGTCGCTCCCCGTGTTGTTGTAAAGCACGGCGGTGTCGTGCACGCCGAGGGTCACGCGGTATTGCCCATCGACCAGCGACGTGACCCCCGTGTTCGGGTTCGTGTACAGGTGCTCGCCCTTGTCGATGATGAGCGAGGGACGAAACCCAGCGTCTACGAGGGTCTGGCGTGCCTGCTCGGCCATGCCGAGCGACCGGGTACGCAGCACGAAGGCGCTGTTGCCGAAGCGATCCACAGGCATCGGGTCTTCGGCAACGAGAACCCACCCACGGAGAACGGCGAGACGCAGGCTTGTGGGCGCACGGAGCCAGTTCCACGGAAGCGCGGCACGCCGACCGGCGGCCCCCAACAGCCGGATGGCGGCGACACCCTTCTGGCCGAGCACGATGCGGAACGAGGAGCGGTCTTCTTCGATGTGAAACCCCGTCCCCGGCGCAACACGGTTCGCCTGCTGCGTGCAGAACAGGCGTAGGTGCATCGAGTTCGGCGGCAGCTTCACGGAGAAGTGCGCAGCGCCGGGCCGAACCTTCGCGCGACTGGCGAGCAGGATGCCGACGAACTGCATGAACTCTTCGTCGAGGGGCAATCCGAGCGCCGCGGCACCCGGCGGAAGCGCGGGCGGCTCCTCTGTGAACTCCTGCTGCGGCGACAAGAGCGAGTGGTGCTCGTTCAAGTCGCGAGCGCGCACCCACTGCCACCCTTCCGGCCAGTGAAACTCGCCCTGCTTTCGGTACTTGAAGTCCGCAGGGAACATCGCGAGCACGGGGTGCTCGTGCGTGACCGTGATCGGCGGCCCGTTTCGAGGGGTGAGCTTGTAGACCGTCGAGTCGTACGCGCGGCTGGTCACCTCGGTGACCTTGCGCCAGCGACCCTTGTGCGTGAGCACGCGGTCGCCCACTTCGATTTCTTCGATGCGCGTGGGGCCCCTGTGCGTGAGCACGCGCTGGCCGGGGGGTAGGCACGCCATGAGATAGTCCGACGTGTGGCCCGCGGGCGAGTAGTTCATCATGCCGTTCATCCACGCTGCGACTTCATTGGTGAGTGGCTGGCCTCCCTGACTCGGGATGATCCACTTGCCGTTCTCCATCTCGACGGCGATCGACTCGACACCGAAAACCGGGTCGCTCTTGTTGCGGCCGGTGGTGAAGGGGCGCACGGGCACTGCGGATAGATCGCGTGTGAAGTCGAGAATGAACGACTGCGCAGCGTTCGACTCTACGAACACGATGGACAGGTAGCGTTGGTGCGTGTTCACGATGCGCTGCACGATCTCGGGGGCGGTCCATCGCCCCGACTCGATGCACAACACCTCGCGGTCGCCGTTCGGGTGAATGGCGATCGTAAAGATTACGCTCAGGTCAGAGTTCTTCTTACCCGTTCCGAGGTCTACGCCGGTCACGGTCATGTAGCCGGGGGGTACAACGCGCAGCTCGCCGGGCATGGAGCGCCCGGAGCCTCGTTCGAGGGCGCGCTTGAGCCACTCTTCACGAAACCGCGAGTCGGTGTCGTCGCGCGCAACGCAGAGAAGCTGTCTCGCGAATTCGAGACTGCCCATCGTCTTGCTCTCTTCGATACGCTCGGCGGGCCAGCGCTCGGGCCACGACAGGGAGCCGTCTTCACGCACGACGGGGTTGCGTTCGGAGAACCAACCCGGCAGGGCCGCCAGCCGGTGCATCAAGTCTTCGGGGTGCCACGCCGTACCGACGAGCCAGATGAAGGCGTTGGCGGTCATGCGCCCTGAGATGGTCGCGTTGTACCAGCGGTACAGGTCGTCGCGGGCGTGGTCGGTGCGCGTGTTCTCGTAGTCGAGCACGTCGTCGAGGAAGGCCCCGTCGAGGCGCGAGCCGAGCACGTTGCCGTGCACACCGACGGCTTGCACAGAGGGGTCGCGGGCGGCGGACGTGCGCTTGACGGTGATGGCGGCGTCGGACCAGCGATCCCCTGGGACGAGGTTCGGAAAGACGAGCCGCAGCTCTTCGGACTGCTCGATGTACGTCTTGATTGCTTTAACAATCTTGACTGCCTGCCCCGCGGTGTTCGAGACGATGGCGAGGCGCAGGTCGGGGTTGTTCCCGAGGAGCCAGAGGGTGCGCATGACGCACAGCGAGAAGGACTTACCCGACTCGATGTGCGACCAGATGACGGCGCGCTTGTGCTTGCTGGCGATCTCGTGAAACCGGCGGTGGATGGGGGCCTGCCGGATGGGCTTGTGGGTGAGCTCGTCGCGCCCCACGAACTCGCAGAACACGTCACACGACAGCCGAGCCGCGGCGATGCGGATACGCTGTGCGCGTTCGAGCATGTCTCTCGCCGCGTCCGGGTTGGCGGCGAGCCAGTTCAAGACACGTTCTTTGTTCCGCTCGTCGAGCATGGCGCTGTTCATTGTTGTATGAGTAGCGTTGCCATGCCGAAGCAGCAATACACGCGGGACTTGTACGAGACGTTGCTGGTGTACTACCGGGACCACGCGGAGGATCACGCGGAGGCTGCCCGGCGGTGTAAATGCACACGCAAGCTGGCACAGACGACCTACGAGCGCGGGTGGCGCGGCCTTGCGTGGGCGAAGCCGCTGCGCGAGGTGCTGGAGTCTGAGCAGATGCAGGCGCGGGCGGCGCGCTTGAAGATGGAGCGCGAGTCCTTGGAGGCCGAGGAGCGCGCACGCATGGACGCACGAAAGGATGCGTTGGAGGCGCGCGCCGCAGAGGCGAAGGGCGCGAAGCTGAGCAGGGCGAACGCGATCATGTTCTCGGCGGCCTGCTCAAAGGCGCTGGTGGGGTTGCAGCGCTTGGTCGCGGAATTCGAGGGCCGCACACAGAGCCCCGCCGCTGTGCAGAGCATGTCGTTGAAAGAGATTCGCTACTGGATCACGACCGTCAGCGGCGCCGTACGCGACGCACAGGTCATGTTGAAGACGGCCCTAGAGATCGAACGCATCGTCACAGGCGAACCCCTGGCCGTGCTCTCGATCCGCACCGAGAACATGGGCCCGCAAGAGATGTACGCAGAGCTCACCCGCACCCTAGAGTCGCTGCGCATCCTCAAGCACCTCCCCAACGGCACCGAAGGCAGAGACGCCGCCCTCGACATCCTAGACATAGACCCCACCGCCTAGCCGCGCTTCGAGTAGGGGCAGGGGTCGGGGGCCCACGCCTCAATTCGTCTAAGAAAGGGTTTTTGGATTCTACATTTTAGAATTTCGTTTTAGAACGAGGTCGAAACTGCATTCATTTTCTGATCTGCGTACCTACCCCTCCGAGCCTCCTGTTTTCCCAGGGGGGTACCCCCCATCGAAACGCAGAGCGGGCTAGTCACGTTTTGATATCGTGACCGCTTTGGGTGACCAATGCGTACAGCCTTTGGATACCCTGACGAGCTAGTCACGTTTCGCGAACACGCGCAGGGGGTAGGGTACGCGCGCGAAACGTGACTAGGGAGTGTTGCGTTTGGGGGCGCTCTGAAACCCTGAACGAGCTAGTCATGTTTAAGAAAGGGCGACTGACTAGTGCGTACTGCGTTTCGATATCGTGCACGAGCTAGTCAGCGTTTCGATATCGTGACTGACTAGTGCGTACTGCGTTTGGGGTATGGGCTCGGCACGAAGGCTGCTCTGACAGGCTCCCTAGAGCTCTGAGCAGAAAACCCTCTGAACCCTCTTGCGTTCTCTTTAAGAATGGGTATTGTGTTGGGGCCTCGACGAACCGGCCCCCGCAAGGGGGCCCTGACGCGCCTAGGGCGCGAAACGCGAGGCGCGACAGTCACAACATACTTCCCCCGCTGCGGCGGGGGCCTTTTCGCGTTCTAGGACTAGGCGCGAAACTGGGGAAGGGTGCGTCTTGTGTGCGCACCCTGGAAAAGGATCGAACGATGAACGCCAAGGGTCTTATCAAGTCGGTTGCCCGCGTGTACGCCATCACGTCGCCGATCGCGGTCAGTTCGATGATCGTCGGGTTTGGCGTAGGGTTCGTCGCGGGTACCCTCGCGAACCCTACGCACGGGTTCACCCGCGCCAACCCCTTCGCGAAGGGGGCCGGCGCCGCCAAGTAGCTCCCTCGCGCCCCCTTCTCGAAGGGCCCCCTTCTCTACATCCTACGTCACCCCTAGCTAGGCATCGCGCCTAGCTTCTCTATACGCGTGCGATGCGTGTAGGGTCGCCGGTACCCTCCCCCGGCAGAGCTCTTTTACAACTAGACGCGCGCGCCTACCCCTGGCGCCTCTCATGCTCGCGAGCTGTTTCACGTGAAACAGACTCCCGCGGCAAGAGGGTATGCCCAGGATGCAAGGTACCCGCGTGCGTCGCCTCTGCCAATACCCCCACCGGGCCCATTGAACCCGGTGGGGTCGATACCGCGATGCCTCGCAGTACCTACCGCCGTGTTTCACGTGAAACAGCTACGGCGGTAGGTTCTACGGTGCACCGCACCGTGTCTCGAAACCCGCGCCGCGATTCACCGCGGCACTTGAAAGGAATTGCATCATGGCCAAGTCCAACCGCCGCGCCCCCCGTACCACCATCCTTGCCACCATCGCGGATAGCGACACCGCCCCGGCCGACGAGGCCACCGTGCTCGACACCGCCCACGAGATTGCCGCGGACGCCGCGCACGAGCTCGCGGCCGACACCGCCGCCGAGTACACCGACACCGCGCCCGCGGTCACCGACCCCCACGGCGCGGCCGTGGCCTTTCTGGCCGCGTTCGACCCGGCGCGGTTGCCGCCGGGTATGCACGCGAAGTTCCTGTCCAGAGGGAACGTGACCCGTATGGGTCGCGTGGCTCTCGCGGCGGCCGGGGTCGAGCTGGACGGCCCGACGCACCGGGCATACAACGAGCTCCGTTCGGGATTCTGGTCCCGAATGGGCGGAACCCTCCCGCGGCGCGAAGGGGGCACGCCCCGTGCGCCCCGCACGGCCGGCGGTGCCCGCGGCGGGAACCGCGCCGCGCGCATCGCGGTGTTCGCGGCGAAGATTGCCGCGGCGTCGAAGAAGCTGGCCGGCATCCTCGCCACGGTTCCCGCGGGCGCCGCGCCCTTGGGTGATGGGCCCGAGTCACTGGCCGCGGTGGCCGACATCACGGCGGGTGCCTTCGCTACCGTGGCCGCCGCGGTTGCCGGCCGCGCAGGGACGAACCCGGCCGGGTTCGAGGCGCCGCGAGTCGCTACGCCGGCCGTGGCGCCGGTTCCCCTCACCGCGGGAGGGTTCGCGGTGCTTACGCCCGCCGGACGGCGGTCCGCCGTCGAAGGGGGGTTGATTGACGAAAACGACGCAGGCGAAAAGCTCACCATCCTGGCGTTGCCGGATGGTGGCAAGGTAGCCACCGTTCGCACGGCGAGCGGTGACCGCACTCGCATCGCGACGCGGTTTCTCGTCGGTGTGGCTGTGTAGTTCCGTCACCTAGCACCGGGGCGCCTTACCGCGCGCCGCCCCGGTGCACACTCCCGCGCGGTCGTTTGTGCATATTCGTTTAATGTTTGGTTTTAGACCGTCTCGAACCCTCTAGACGGTTTGCATAAGAGATTATGCAAACATCGGCCGGCGCACGGTACCCACACGGCCGTTACCTACCCCGCACCGGGTACCTGGAAAGGGAATTGTCATGGATAAGAGCTTGAACCGACTTGCCCGCGAGAAGTTCGAGACTGCGCACGCGGCCGCGTGCGCCGCAGCGGCGGCCCGCGGGCCCGCACTCGCAGAGATGTCGGCAGTGTGCGGAGCTCCGGGTGACTACCCGGAGCTGCTCAATGGCCGTATCGCGGCCTACGCCGACGCGGCCCGCGCCGCCGCGGAAGCTGGCCTCGCGTTCGACGCGGTAGGGTCTACGCCGGGCGTAGACCCGGCGGCCTACTTCGCCGGGGCGCGGGCCCTCGCGGCGCCCGACGACCGCGAGCGACTCGAACGCGCGCAACGCGCGTTCGACGCGGTTTGCTAACCGGCCAGGGCCCTCGCGGGCCCTGGCATCATGCGCCGCATATCGGTGCGTCCACCGTCCTAGCTAGACGGTACGCGCGGCGCGGGAAACCCGTACCCTCGTGCATGGTGCACGAGCAGCCGGGGAGCCAAACCAGGAAAAGGAATTGAGCCATGAACAAGCACGAAGCCCGCGCCGTAGCTGAAACCGTTACGAGGGGGGTGTGCGTTCTGTTTGTAGGCTGGGATAGTGGTGGGCGGTACACCATC
>Ga0315904_10006886_pt1 | contig 15403 bp, 10 predicted proteins | sample LakEriMetagenome_6_FD_203529 | JGI IMG/M metagenome (GOLD analysis project Ga0315904, IMG submission 203529) | Freshwater fungal communities from buoy surface, Lake Erie, Ohio, United States - Buoy 12 MA120 | ecosystem: Environmental > Aquatic > Freshwater > Lake | place: USA: Lake Erie, Ohio... | reverse complement strand
ACGATGCGGGTACAAAGTGGGAGCGTGTTGTAGACGGGGTGTATCGTGCCAAGTGGTGCGCCAATACTGGAGACAGCACTTCCAGATTACAGACGGTGTTCAACCATGCCAATGTGCAGGAGGTGGTGTTCGACGATGGCGATATTACGATAAATGGGACACTAAACATCCCTTCTGGGAAGTGGTATAGATTTTCAGGGACAGGAGCCGTAACAGGAAGTGGCAGGATAAGCGGCGGCAGCCTGTCTGTGTCAGAGCAGAAGCACGTTTTTAAGGGAACGATACAAATTCGTCCAGACCGAATTGAGGGTGATGAATGGAACGCCTTTTGGTTTGGAGCGTTAGGTAATGGCCTGGTAAATGACCAACCCGCACTTCAGCGCATGGTGGACGAGGGGATTGCCTCGACAATTCACAACTGGTATGTACCGCCTGGTACATACAATTTGGCGAAAGGGGTTTTAATCAGAAAAGATAATGGTTCTGGCGAACCCATATTCCCGTTCAATGCTCGTTTCCGCGGTGGCCCAAAGGCGTATTCCACGATGGCGAAAGTCAATCACACAAGATTCCTTGTTGCGGCAAATAGTTTTGGACTTGGAATTGACAGGGGCAAGGGTTGCATCGTTGAGGGCATCGGCTTCGAGGGTCAGAATTATGCGCCCGGTTCTCTTAACATTGGACAGATTTGCGAGAACCATGACGTATCCATCTGGACAAGCGTAGGCGTTCGTGATGACAACTACTCCCCTCACGCCGGACTGGTCATAGACCCTTTCACAAATGCTTCTACCGCCGCTGCAAATCCCACAAAGGTTTATCCTGGATTTGAGCAGTACTATGTAAATACTTCCACGGGCGGCTCGACAGATATTCTGGTTAAGAATTGCTATGCCAGACAATTGGTAGTTGGGTTCTGTATCACCCCGCACGCCACACCGCAGAATGGTGACCATATTGAGATTAGAGATACTTGGAGTGAGCAAAATAAGGTAGGCTTTAGTCTTGGACAATCCCAAAACAGAACCATCTCCTTTGTTCGTGTAGCCTGTTGGGGCAATACCGAAACAGTATTCGATTGCAGAAGATATGGTGATGGAACAAGCGGAACGTGCGAAGTTACCAACTGCAACATTGCAGGCGGGGTAAAGTACCTTTGCCGTATTCCCGGCTTTGACCAGAATAACGGATTCATAATTCGTGATTGTCACGCAGAATTGCTTTGGGCAATTGGGGGTTCTTTTGGCGATGGTGCAGACCAAGAACGGTCGGGAACTTGTAGGATAATGAGCAGTTTCATTAACCTGATACCACCAAGTGCAGCTTGGGGGTACAATACCAGAGGCGCACAAACCATTTTCAAGGGGAAATCCTTCTTAATGGATGATTCAATTATCCTGTGTCTTAATGGCCCCCGGTATAGGACGTTCAATATTGATGCTATTGAATCCAACATATCTAACTCCGTCTTTGAATCTGCGTTCACGTTCGGCGGGTTCAACACCCAGAACGTTGCGGTGAACCTGAATAATGTTAAGCTTGGGCATACATTGATGAGCAACACTAAGCATATTAATGTTCCTTTTCATACTGCAGAGTATTCAGATAAGGAGATGTTCGTCTTAGGTAGCCTTTCGTACACCGAACAAACCTCATCATTTTCCACGCCAAGAAAAGCAACCTATGTTCCGGGCAGGCGAGGTACTGGTCTTAGAACAATTCAGCCTGGATATCAGCAGACTGCTTTACCGCCTGCTTCGTTTACGGCATTAGACCAAAATGCACAAACTGGGACGCTGGCATACACCCCGGGTGATGATGCCCTTAAAATGATAGGCGTTGGCACTGCTTTGTATATGCCAAACTACAACCATCTTGGGAATGTTATTTGCGGCCATGTGGCTACTGTTACTTCCGTAAATATCGGCACTGGTGTAGTCGATGTTGATTGCCTGGCTAAAATCGGTAGTGCAACCATTGGGCAGTACACAGACTTCCAGTTAGCAACTCCTTATCAGTTCTATTTGAACCGCATCCCATCCCATTACTTTACGATGCTGCTTGGAGATATTACTTCAGGCAGCAACTTGGTCACCAATGTGGACACCAATACTGTAGGGTACTTCTATGGACATGTGAGTGGCATGGCTGTTGACTCTCCTTTCTTCCCGCCGTTCACAAGAATTCAAGGATGGGACAGGGTAACCAAAACGCTTACCCTTTCACACAATGCAACAGCAACCAAGAGTAATGTATTGATAGAGGACGTTGCGGTAAGAAGGGAAATGTATGCCGGTTCAGACCCGTTAACTGGCGGCTTTGATTTTTGGGGATGGACAGAGGGTGATGTTATTTATAACAACGGAAGCAACCCAGCAAATGATAATATTTTGCGGTGGGAGTGTACCAAGTCAGGCCTGGGAGGAGCGGAACAGCAGTCGGGTTATAGCGCAAGAATCTCTGAGTGGAAGGCGATTTACAAAACAGAACCAGGAGCAAGCATCGTTAAGGATGTATTTACCTTGGGTACTGATGGCACAAGGGCAATACCGGAGGGTAAGTATGTTACGAGGATATTGGTAAACCCCGCCGGGAACCTTGCCGCTTTCAAGGTTGGGTATTCTGCCGCTGGTGACCAGTTAATTACGGAGCAGCCAGTAACGGCAGAGCAATGGACACCGTTTAACATCGACTACTACTTTGCTTCTGCGGGAACACTATACTTCACAGGCATCACATCTTCAACTCAAATCATTGTATTCTATGAATAAGATTCTGTTATCAATACTTCTTTCGCTCGTTTCATTCTTTGGATTCTCACAAACAGTAAGTGAGCCATACAAGTTGTGGCCAAGGGCAAACTTCAGGCCCCCACAGGATACTGTCATCGCCCCAGAACGTCTGGGCGAGATGAGGTATAAGCAATCCGATGGGAAATACTACAAGGCGGTAAGTCTGACGGGTAATAGGTGGGTAGAGTTTGGCTCTGGAGGGGCCGGTTCTCCTGGTGGCTCAGCCACACAAGTGCAATACAACAATGCAGGGGCCTTTGCCGGTTCTCCTGATTTAGTGTGGGATAATGCAGGGTCAAGGCTGCAGCCTAAAAGATTGACTGTAACAAGTTCTGGGTCGGGTTCTGAAAATGAGTATCCTTTTCGAGTTACAAACTCTACAACAGGCGCAGAATTTAGAATAGGTGTTGCCGGCGGGTCTGAAATAGGAGGTGTCGAATCTGTTATTTACGCTGCTGGTGTAAGACAAGTGGAGTTTAAGACATACGGAACATTCTTTTCCACTAATAGAGTAGGTAATCCACAAATCGGTATGCAATGGGCTGGCTTGGGTGGGGGTACTGTTCTTGGGGTTGGTCATCACTTTGTTACAAATACATTTAATGAAGGAAATTTTACTGCTACAACAGGAGAACAAATAAATGTTACCACTGGTGACAACTTTAGTGGTAATGAAAACTGGGCACCGAGTTCGGGTAATGCAACATATACTTTGTATCGGGCAAGGCCGTTGATAAATACAACAGGAACTTATGCCGGTACTGTGCGAGGCTTTTTATTCGACCCTCAATTAACATCAACTATCGGTCTTGCGCTTAATGCTTTTCAATCTACTTATGGTAATTGGATAATGGGGTCTGGAGGTAGGCTTTGGGGGTCTAATTCAACTAATACCACATCTGGCCCATTGATTCACTTTGGTGATGATAATAAAGTTGTTATTGATGGTCAGGGATACGGAGCCAGAACAGAGTCGAATTTAAGTATAAATGGCCTCATGTTTAACACCAATAACCTTCTTACCGATGGGTATATAAAAACAAAGGGTGGAACAACCGCTGTAAATACACCATTCCCGATTATTGCAATAACGCGCCCCGATGAATCCGCACAAACAAATGGCCAGGGCATAGCTGAAATCACAGGCATATTTGACCAGGGTATATGGACAAGCGGTATTGCAATGGGGTTCAATACAGCGGCAGGTGGTGATATTTCTGGCGGCTCAGGCAAGGCTGAAAGGATGCGAATACATTCAGACGGGAACGTATCCATTGGTTCTACAGCTAACTCAGGATTTAAATTTGACGTTAACGGGACAACCAGGACTCAAGGACATTTACACCTTGGCGCAACTCCTGAAAGTGACGATGCGCTTACTAATATCCTTGTCCGTGACCCATCAACTGGCAGGGTGAAAACAAGGACAGCAGCAAGCCTTGGCGGCGGCTCTGCGACATGGGGTGGCATTACCGGAACGCTGTCGAGTCAAACCGATTTACAGACTGCGTTGAATGGGAAAGAGAGCTCAATAACATCTGGCACGACATCGCAATACTGGAGGGGTGATAAGACTTTTCAAAACCTTGACAAGGCCGCAGTTGGACTGGGTAGCGTTGATAATACTTCTGACCTTAATAAACCCATCAGCACTGCAACCCAATCGGCACTCGACACAAAGCAGGCTACGCTTGTTAGCGGCACGAACATTAGAACCATCAACGGTGCATCTGTCTTGGGGAGTGGTGACTTGGTTGTTAGCGGTGGCGTTACCATCAACAACAACTCCAACAACAACCTCGTTACAGCAAGCGGCACAGCCAACACCTTAGATGGCGAAGGCGCATTGACATTTAACGGAACAACACTTAATGTAAATACTACTGGCTCTTTGGATTTGCCTGACGGTACAACCGCAGAGCGCCCCGCTACTGGTAACGGTGGACTTCGTTTCAATACAGACAGTAAGACACTCGATGTTTATGACGGGTTGAGATGGACAAGCGCAGGTGGCCAAGCCGTAAGAAGCTTTGCCAAGAGAGGGTACTACTACCATCAGGAGTTCTTGCAAACCGTAGGTACTGGTGGTGATGGTAACTTGCTTGCAACAAACTCAGGCTCTAGTGCAGCATCGTCAGCAACAGCTACTGATGCTACCAACCGTCCGGGATTAGTCAGGGCGACGACAGGTACGACTGCAACAGGTAGGACTGCCGTGGCAACAGGCGCAACCTCATTCAGGCTTGGTGGCGGAGCGTGGGTTTATGAGGCATTTTTAAACCCAACCACGCTATCAAGCGGAACAGAAAGATATCAGCTTGCTGTGGGATTTATTGACACCTATAACGCTGCCAACCAAGTGGATGGTGTGTATTTCCTCTATGACGAGGGTGGCGTATCTACTGGTTCAACAGCCGCCGCATATTGGCAAACCGTAACTACGTCAAACTCTGCAAGGGCGTTTAATACATCACTTACCCAATCTACCGTTAACGCTGCAACATGGGTGAAACTGAGGATTGAGTTGAATGCATCAGCAACTGAGGCAAGCTTCTATATCAACGATAACCTTGTGGCAACACACACCACAAATATACCGACTGCTGCAGGCAGAGAGCTTGGGTTTGGCTACTTACTGATTAAGTCTGTGGGCACTACAGCAAGGACTGTAGACTTCGACTACCTGAATGTGGAGAACGAATTTACGACACAGAGGTAGGGGCTGTTTTAACCAAACAACCACTCATCGCTATTTAATTTTGCCATCATACCAATCACCAAACTCGAATTATTTCACATAAATAATTGATATTCATGAACGTGTTTAAGAGCAGAGTTTTCCTGGTGGGTTTAATCTCGGCCGTACTGACCGGTGCGATGGAATTATACGGCTACTCAACCCCAAGTTTGTGGGTGCTTGGGTTTTCATTGGCAAGTATTATCCTTGGCTACGTCTGGCGTAATGCCCCGGGCCAGGCCGGAACCATATCCGGTATCATACTGGCGCAATTGACTGCATTTTCTGCAGCACATAGCTCTCCCAGCGGTGTTACCCTGATTGAGGTGGCAAAGTATGTAACCCCAATCGTAATCAACATTCTTGGATTCTACGCCCAGCCCATAAAGAAGACTGATGGAGATGGAAGGTAGCAAGGTGTGGGATGTTGTTCTTACAAGGGTTGCCCCAATGCTGTTGGTGATTATCGGATACTTTATAACCAGCAAGCTGAACTCTATCGACCAGCGGTTAAGCAGGGTTGAGAAGTTACTTGTTGATGTGCCAGTGGCTCAGGAGCAAATCAGGGGGATACAGCAAAAGAATAAAGAACAGGACGAGGAGATAGTTTATCTAACTAAGCTCGTGGCTGACCTCCCCAGGAACACTTATGAATTAAGACCCAAGAAATGACTATAAAGGATGTGCATGATTGGATAAGGTTTGTTACCCGGAAGTACCAATCCGGATACCACTCCCATGAGCAGATAGATTCGGTGCTCGACAGGGCTCAAATGGATGTGTTTATCGATACCTATGGGAATGATAAGCAGTACCAACCTGGCCGTCCTGTGCCGCCTACAGTTTACGGGGAAACCATTTTCATACACCATGCGCTGGAGCCGTTCAAGGAGAAGTACAACTTCACCACCATTGACACTCCCGGCGGATTGGTTTCTATGCCATCCGCTTGTCAGATTATCCTTGCGCTGCATACCAAAGCCTTCAATGCAAGGCTCGGCAGGGATGCCGTTAGAAGGGTGGAGGTAATGAATGAAGAAGAGGTTATTGATAGGCTGGAGTCCCAGGTTGCGCCTGTGTCTCTATACAACCCCATAGCCCTGGTAAGCGATAAGAACAAGATTCAGCTTTACCCGGAGCAACCACAGCAGGGTACGGTGTTTTACTTACGCCGCCCATTGGCACCAAGGTACAACTACAGTGTATCCGGCAGGGTTGAAACATACGTTCCTTCCGGCTCTCAAGACTTGGAATGGAAGGACATCTTCTTGAATAGGGTTATAAGCAAGGCTCTCGTCTATTTAGGTTTAAACCTGAGTGATGCTGAGGTATTACAATTTGGTGACGCAAAAGATAAGCAAGGCTCATGAGTACAAAGGGAATGTTAGCCGAGCAGATTCTCAGGTTATACTACGGAGGCAACATCCCGAGTAATGGGCACATCACAAAGTTTGATGTGTTCCGGCTTATAGAGCAGTTCGGGAATCAGGAGCTCAAGGCAGAAAGGTTTAACATCAACCTGCCGGAGGGTGACATATACCCGGCCAACTCACTCGTAGCCAGCTATGATGGCGTGGATGTGGTAGCCTGGAAAACAAAGTCAAAGGCTAAACTGCCTGCTGTACCAATCGCCATGCCAAGAGGACTTGGTGTGTGGCATGTAAGTGCTGCAAAGATTAATGGCGATGATGTTGACAGGATAGACGAACCATACATCCCGTTGCAATCCGGCCAGTACGGAATTATCAAGGGGCTCAAAGAGCTTGGAGAAATATCCGGGCTTGTAGGATACGAGCCAGTAAATGGAGAGATAATTTTTACAGAGAACATATACGGCCAGGGTGTTACAAAGGTTTTCATACAGCTCCTGGTGGCTGACATAGCGAGCGTTGACGAGTATGACTTCCTTCCTATTACTCCTGATATGGAATCCAGAATTGTCGTATCGTGCCTGGAGGTGATGAGAAGTATTGCGCCTGCAGATAGGGCTGTTGACGGAACGGATAAAAGATAATAGATGGAACTTGTAAAGGTAGATAAGATTGTAAGGGAGGCTTTGTTCCAAGGTGGTTACACCATCCATTGGTATACTGAATTCCTGTCTCATGCGCTGTCTTGCATCCGGGAGTTAAACTTCGATGTGATGCAGAATATCAAATCCGTTCAACTTACACCGCACGACTACCGGGCTGTTACCTTGCCTTGTGACTACGTTGATTACGTTCGGGTTGGAGAGCTTTCCGGCCAGTACTTTTCACCATGGGTGGAAGATGCTCACCTGACAAGGGAGGCTGTATATGAAGGCGGAGTTAGGGTTGCACACCCAACCCCGCCAATGAGGGAGACAAGTGGAATTGACGCTCTGCTTGGGTTCCAGAATATTTACACCAACGAATGGGGTGAGGATATGGGCCGCAGGTACAACAATGCCAACGGTGTACCAAGAAACTCATTCAAGGTTATCCGGGAGCGCAGCGAGATAATCCTGGCAGATGCGCCAGCAGGCAAGATTGCTCTTGAATACATTACAGACGGCATGAACGCCGATGCCAGCACATGTGTACACCCATACGCTGTAGAGACAATTAAGAGCTGGATATTCTGGCAGTATGCCATGCGCAAGAAACATCCAAACCGCTCCGAACTCAGGGACGAATACTACAACACGGAGAGAATCCTTCGGGGAAGGATGAACCCTCTGGACTTGGACACTATCGTAAGAGAGTTGCGTAGCGCTAACCACGGCACTATTAAGCAATGATAAAAGAAAGTAAATTCTTTACTGGTGGCCTGAATGCAGACAAAGCATATCAGGCTTTTTCAGATACCGACTTGGTAAATGTATTTAACGCTGTGTTCTCCAGTAATAGGGATGGCAAGGCCGGAAGGCTTGAGTTTATCCCGGGAACCAGAGGGATAGGATACGCATACCCGGGCGGCAATGGGTTCATAATAGGCTCAGCCGTTGATATACCCAAGAGAAGGATTTACTTCTTCAGATATAACAGCTCCGGCTCACATGGCATCTACTGTCTGGATGAGACTGGAATTAAGAAAGTAATTGAGAACTCCAATGTAACGGGTGGACTTGACTTCGATGATGATAAGCTCATCAATGGGGCCAGGGTGGTAGGAGATGTGTTGTATTGGAACCAGCCTGGTACATACAATGGCCAGCGCAAGATAAATGTTGAAGCTGCACTCAAGGCTTCAAACCCTTTCTACACCACATCGGTTTCGCCATACACATTCCCGGTTAATAAATCAGTTATTACCCTATACAGAAAGCAGCCATCTTTTGCACCATCGGTAGTGAAGGTTACTCAATCTTCGCCCGTGCTCACAAATAACTATGTGGTTAAGGAGGCTTTCCAGTTCGCCATCAGGTTCACATACCGCGACGGTGAGGAGTCAAAGCTTTCCCCATACTCAAAACTTGCTGCAACAAATAGGAAGGTGGACACCTTCAATGCGATTGATGTTACCTTATCCGCCAGTGAGCCTGTAGACCAGGACGTACAATCCGTTGACGTACTCGTTAGATATGGTAACAGCGGAGGGTTCTTCGTAGTTAAATCATGGGACAAGAGGAAAACCGCTGATGCTGCAGAGATAGCAGCACACCCAACCACGCCACTAAGGTTCAGATTCTATAACGACCAGGTAGGACTAGCTGTTCCCGAGTCCTATTCAACAGCCCAGTTCGATTCTATTCCTATCCAGTCTGAAACGCTGGAGTTTTTAAAGAACAGGATATTCTTGGGCAACAACATTGAGGGGTACAGTTCACCACAGGTTACATCCTTGCAGACAACCACGGTTGCTGCTGGGGCTGCCGGCGGCTCATACACTGCCACATGGTGGAAGCTTGACTATACAAGACTTGTATTAGGTCTACCAACCCCGGATACCATGTACCTGCTGCAAATAATTGGCGGGCCACAAACAGGATGGTATGCAACAGCTACCCTGCCTAATGAGCTTGAGCCCCCACTACCAACAACAATAGCTTGGAGCGGGTTGGTTTTTGTAGCCGAGATATACTACCTGGTAGAGGAGTGGATGTTTGCAAACTGGAATGCCATAAGTGTTGAGTCGTTCTCACCAACTGCGGTAACTCCGGTAACCGTCACAGGTATTCCGCCTTCATCCGTTAATGATGGAGTGCTGGCATTTAAGAGCGGCGCAACCTATCAAGGAGGCATTGTCTTTACTGACGAGCATGGTAGGAAATGCGGGGTGGTTCCCGGCGCAAAGCTTTCTATCCCAGACAGGGATTATGGGTTCCAGTCGTATATTCAAAACCTGGCCTGGAGCCTTAGTAGCACATCCATGGCAGCGGAGATTCCAGATTGGGCATACTACTATTACCCGGTTATTACCAACTGCCTGACTACCCGGTTCTTCATGCAGCGCAAGGCCGTGTCCATGACATATGTTACCAAGGATGCTGACGGGCAGTACCTGTTCGCAACATCAGCATACGCACCCACCAATGTGGGCATAGGGGTTGACATCTCCGACTTATCGTCCATAGGATACGGGTACAGCTATCAGAATGGCGACATCATTAAGCTTTATAAATCTGACAATACACCTCCCGTCTCACTATCCGTTGTGGGGCTTGACGGAAGGTGGCTCATATGTGAGCTGGCCAACATGGGTACACTCAACTCTGGTACGGCATACATGTACGAAATCTATACCCCGTATGTTTCCTCCCTCAATGAATTCTTCTACGAAGTGGGGGATGTATACAGGGTGAACAATCCCGGAACTATTTCCAGAAGCTATAGCACGCTGGGTGGTACGTTCCGTGGGGATGTATTCCTGGTTAAGAGGGGCGATACTGGTTCGGAGTACATGACTGAAGCAATGGCCAATAATGACAAGGTTTGGACAAGGTGGTTTACGGATGCTGGAAGGCCCAACATTATTGACAACATTGGCCAGCGGGTTAAGAAGTCAAACATATCTTTCTCCAATACACGAATCCCGGAAACAGGAATCAATGGTTTGAGCTCGTTCAATCCGCTTGACGAAAGCAACGAGGTTCCGGCGGAGGCTGGCCCAATCAGAAAGATTATCGCAGCATCCAGAACCGTGAGCGACGGAACTGTTATGCTTTGCCTATGCGAGGCAGACACCGCATCTATTTATGTGGGAGAGGTTCAGGTAAGGGACAACGCCGGGCAGTCATTGCTCAGCACATCTGACGGGGTAATTGGAACCATCAACGTTCTGCGTGGTGGTTTCGGAACGGTTAATCCTGAGAGCGTGCAGTCTTGGAATGGCAACGTTTTCTGGTGGGATTTAAACCGGGGCTCAGTGGTAATGTATGGCGGTAATGGCCTGGAAAGGATTTCTGAGTTTGGGCAGGCAACGACATTCAAAAAGTTCTCTGACGATTACCGGGCCTGGATAACAGGGGAGTTCTTCCCAAGGGTGAAATACCCTGGCAAGGGTTACGTTATTGGACACATCAACCCCAACGATGGCAGCTACTACATTACACTTCCGAAGTTGTTCTGGGACACCAAGTCGGTAGTCTTTTCAGACATGGTTTTACAGGAGCTATAGGGGGCTGTTTATATAGCGCAAGCACATACCTCCTTGTAGTTTTGCAGGGTGACTAAGAATGTATTCACCACGGCAGGGCAAGCATATATTATCTCCGTTGAAAACTACTTCTCCGGCCCTAATACTATTGTCCTGAATATCAATGGTGTCCAGGCTTATAACGACTCCGTGTCAGAAGATAGTGCTGCCAATATGTGCATCATAGGCGACGGCTCTACCGTTGTTCTAACCGCCAACGATTCTACTGGTGGTAATTTTTCAATCAGGGTTTTCAGGATACGTCGCAGCAGGGTGGAAATCTGGCAAGGTTCAGAGGTTACGCTCAGGTATGATGGCGCTAAGAACGCATGGGTGGAAACATCCGACGCTGACCCAGAACACTGCTCTATACTTGGGCAGAAGTCTGTTCTGTTTAAGGGTGGTGATGCATGGATTCACGATGACTTGCAGAATGGCGGAATCCTTTTTGGCGTGCCGCATGAATGTGGGCTTGTGGTTGTAACGAACCAGTACCCGGGTGATGTGAAAGAGCCAATGACTGTATCGGTAGATTCTACCGTTCCTCCAAGCTACATGCACTTCCGGACAGAGAAACCCTACATCCAGTCTACCGACTTGATTGAGGATGAGTTTACCACGCTGGAAGGTATGCACTATGCTGACGTAAGATATGACAGATTAACCCCGGGCATGGAACCAGAGATTGGTGCACGCCTGGGCGACTCCCTTCGCGGGAACGATATAATTGCTACGGCCGCATGGGAGAATGTAGCCGAGAATGCAGACGGTGGATACGTCGGCTCTCTTGATATTAATTACAAGATTTCAAAAGGACATAAATAATGGGGAATCCTAATAACAAAGGTTTTCTTGGCGGCATACTTGGAATGGCAGGCGGAATCGCCGGTGGCATAGCATCTATTGCTGGCTCTATCTCCGACAGGAGGAATGCCAAGAAGATTAAAGTTCCTGAGCGGGAGATGTTTAAAACTACTGCGGCTATGAAGCAGCAGGCAGGCCTTGCTCAGAACATGCTGAACTCACAGATGCCAGGCCAGGCTGAAGCACAGAGGGGGATATACACTAACGTCGCTAACCAGGTACAAGGTGCCAGGCTTGCAGCGACTGACGGTTCTCAACTCCTTGCTGCCGGGGCTCAGGCTCAGATGGGAGCAAACAATGCAATGCTTGCACAACAGCAGCAACAGGCCGGATGGAATCAAGCCATGATGCAGAACTGGAACAGCGCCATGCAGGGGCTGAACCAACAGCAGGTAATGGAGTGGCAAGATAAGATGGACTGGAGGAATGAGTTGCAGCAAAGAAGGGACGCATATAGCCAGTCATCTCGAGATGGATTGATAGGTGGTATTGCACTGCTTAGTGGCGCAGCTAACAATGCGGCCCGGGGTGTATATGGAAGCAAGATGCAGAAAGCCTTCTCTTGGGGAGATGTATATAAACCAACAACTGGGGGATAACAATGGCTGGATTAGCTAATATTCAAGCGTACAACGTTCAACCACTCCTGCAGCAACAAGCTCAGGATGCGGCGCTATTTGCAAAGGAGCAGTCCAATTTCATGGACATGGCTGCTAAGATGGCGCAGTTGAAGTACAATCAAAATAAGGACAACGAGAAGAGGGCTGCTGATATTATCGACGGCTACAATAAACTTGTCCTTGGGAAGAACTTCAGGAGCGACGTTACAAACGTACTGCTCAATGATGGAGTTGGGAAGATTAAATCATTTCTCGACAAGGGGGATTACAACGGTGCTGCACAAGAAAGTGCAAGGCTAGTTGGTGAGGCATCAGGAAGACAAGAGGTGATTGACTTTGCAATCAAGGAAGCAGACTCTGTTTCTGCTGGACTTGGCGAGCTTGGCGTAAACAAAGAGATATTCAAACAGGAATTCATTAAGCGTAAACTTTTTAAACAGGATGGAGCATTCAGAAGTCCTGAAGAAATCAAAGGCGATAGCACAGACTACGTTACCGATGTTCTGTACGACTCTGTAGCTCCTGGCCTATTTACCAATAAGGTGAAGCCGCTGAGTAGGGATTATGGGAACACTGTCAGTGAGATTGATGTAACAACAGACTCTGGAATAACATCGAATAGGAACAAGCTAAAGCTTGGGCACCCAAGCTATGTTAAGTACGACCCGGTAGCAAAGAAGTTTGATGTTCCCAATGACATGCTGAACGAACTATGGGCAGCAGAGGTTGAGGTTGACCCGGTAAAGAAAGCAATATACTCAAGAGCGGCCAGGCTGAATGGGGCATCAACAAAAGAAGAAGAGGCTGCGTTGGCTCGTGCTGCATTTAAGCAGGACGTACTTAAGGGCGCTGCAACTTCTATCAGCTCTGTTGATAAGCAAGACTACGACAATACTGCTGCAAGGTTCTTCCTTGGAATTACCAATAGGACTGGAAGCGATAAGTATCAGGGCGTTTCTCCCATACAGGCAATCGCTGGCGCTCTTGGCCAGCACTCAAACTATGTTGGCTCAATGAACTTTGTTTCATCTGCGCCAGGGTACGACAAGCCTTTGATTGATGTGACAGCACAGATGCCAGACAAGGGATTGGTGATTGGCCGTAAGGAGGGTAAGCTTATTACCGCAGACAAGGTTTATGCCGACCCTGAATCACAGGCTGTAATCATCTACTCAAAGGATAACCCAAAGAAACCGCTCGTATATAAGGGTGCGCAACTCCGTACATTCCTCGGCCCGCTTCCGGATTTCAATAACATCAAGAATGGTAAGGAGCAGGTTGAAGAAAACTTTGACGGGCAGGGTAGGCTGCTCATTGGCACCGACCCGAATGGCGCTTCAATGGTTAGGACTCAGTTCGGAGTTTCAAAGAGTGCAGACATTGAGAATGCAAAAGCTGCCGCTGAAGCCTTCCTGGTAAACCCAAAGGGCGGAATGAACACACTAAATACAGCTCTCTCTGGGAAGACGATTAAATACAAAGACAAGGCAACATCCAAATCCATGTCTGGCAAAGTAAAGCAAGTCGTATATAAGGACGGCAAGTATTTGCTTTACCTAAACGGGGTTGAGACACCAATTCATTTTGGTACCGATGGGGGAGACATCGACGAATTTGTTAAAGGGATTAAAGGAACGTTAAGATAATATGTGGACACCACCACCAGCTTGGCTAAAGAAACTACTTAATGATATTTCCAGCGTAAAGCAGATTCAAGCGCAGAAGGGCAACGAACTTGGAGACGAGGACTTGCTCATGGAAGCGTTTGCATTCCGCAAGAAGCTGGAGACAACACCTCCCGAAGCCCGGGATAATAGCATCTACGAAGAGTTCCCAAGGCTATACAATAAGATATTCGAACAGGAGAAGGCTGACAACAATGCTGCAGCCAATTTTGTGATTGACTCCGTGCAAGGCAACGAGCCAGAGATTCCCCCTGCCACTAAGGTTGGGGAGGTTGTTTTCAAATCTCCCGCACAGATGGCAATGGAAGCCATTGAGAAGAAGGTTGAATCACAGAAGCAATCCAATGCTGCTGCACTGAAGCGTTCGCACGTTGAAGATAACATCAAAAGGATTGTTGACAACTCTGTTGCTCAGATAAATAAAGAATTACCTGCAATTAAAGAGCCTGCCAAACAGGGGGAGCTTGAGTTTAAGCCAGACAATTTATACAGCGGCGATATTGATGTCACCAAGTTTGATAAGCCAAAATCGCTGAACCTTAATCCAGGGGACTACCAGGTTGGCGATGTTATCGAACTTCCTAATGGGCACTACTGGCAGAGCCAAAGCAAGAAGAATAGTCCGGACGCTGAGTGGGATGGAGATTTCATCCAGAAGGATACCGACGGGTATTGGGTTCCAGTAAACGACCCAAGGGTTACACCAGTTGAAGGCAAAGCGGGAGAGAAGACGCTTGAAGAGGTTGTTATTACCGGGGTGGATAGCAAGAAGTACCAGGAATGGCTGAATAGTCAGAACCCTGGTGTGCGTGAATTTATTGAGCGTTCCGAAAGTCTGGATGCTGCCAACATTGACGGGGAAAGAGTTGAAAGCACAATAGGTAAATACCTATACCAGAATCCCAAGTACGCAAAGGCGCTCGAAGAAGAGTTGGCAGACAAAAACAACTTTGCCTTGAAGGGTAGTGTTGATGGTGCTGCAGAGCTCGTTCGCAAGGCAATACGCAGGGCAGAAGGTGTTGTTGATTCGGACTTAAACCTTGGTGTTGACGAGCTTGAGAAGAACTGGCTGAATGATAATGGTGCCAAGTTCGAGAGGAACAATGC